>Ga0307380_10003771_pt1 | contig 20758 bp, 17 predicted proteins | sample UN3MG_FD_202239 | JGI IMG/M metagenome (GOLD analysis project Ga0307380, IMG submission 202239) | Soil microbial communities from Risofladan, Vaasa, Finland - UN-3 | ecosystem: Environmental > Terrestrial > Soil > Coastal area > Acid sulfate soil | place: Finland: Risofladan, Vaasa | collected... | reverse complement strand
CGCCTTGTCCTTCTGGGTCATAGCCCCTTCACGTTCGGGCGTGGGCGTAAGCACCGCCTCGTCCAACGGCCAAGCTGTGCCGCAGTTTATTACGGCAATGATAAACAACAATAAACCCATCAAGAATCTTGCTTTCATGTATTCCTCCTTGTCATCTACCATCATCGCTGATGGATCGTTGTGCCAAAACCATATACCGCTAGCGTCCATCGGGAAGGTCCGCTTGCTCTAACCGACGGCTACCGTATAGCGTGCGCCCGAGGGAACAGCCGGCCCCTGACCCGACTACGATCCAAAACAGAAGCTGAAGCAGAGCGAAAATGTCAAATCGCCCACGAATTTGTGAGAGCATTGCGGGTTCGCGACCTGCCGCGATCCATACTGCGTAAGCCAGGCTGGCAACAGGCGCAAGCCACCAATACCACTTTCTTCTCTCGCGCCTGCTGCATAGTATGAATGCCATACTGCCGCTTAGCAGGATGCTTCCAGTTGAGAAGACGCCTATCTCCGGCAGTCTGGTCTTGCCGCTCGACCATTCTAGAAACCATATTGCAACCAGGATGAAGATGACCCATATGATTATCCTCATTACTTTCGTGAAGCCTCGGTTCCGGTATCTGATCGTATGATGCGACATTTGGGACTCCTCAATACCCTAATGGTGAGTCTGTCGTTCCATGCTCCTGCTTCTTTCCAACATGCGTCGGACGGGGCCAAACCCATCTCTCATGGGTCGGGTTCATGGACACGGTAGTGAATCGCACATTTTCAGCCAGCGCTTATAATTCTCGTTAAGCCTCCCGCGGGCCGCTTTCATCATTAGCTCTATGGCTATATCTCCCTCCGTCTTGCAGGCCGCAAGGCATGCCATGTAGACACCACCAATCAACTTGTAAGGAGCGCATGCAATCAAGCAAGTTCCATTCACGGTGCCTCTCAGGTAGTCTTCCCACTCCCCAAGCCAAGCATTGCACTCCAGATGCTTCTGCTTTGCTTGTTTACGACATTCAGATCGGGAGTTGGTATTGGGACTAAAACTAGCGCAGTCCATGTCTTCCGGTGGGGGTTCGCCAGTCCAGGCATCGAGGCCAAACGGATCGACCCAATTCACGGGATTATTCCTTACGTAGGCATAGAGATTGAGCCCCCGTGGTACCCTATGGGATCGCGGGAGACGAAGCGCCCTGTCGTTGGGCTGTAGTACCTGGCTCTCAGGTAATCCAGTCCGGTGGAATCGGAATAGTACCTATAGTGCCCCGCAAATGCAAACCTGGGAGGATCACCAAGAGCGATTAGCACATTGCCATACGCATCGTGAATCGCCGCTTGAGCAACTTCCTGATTGCTGTCACTTGTGGCCCTCGTGCTACCGATGCCATCCATGTGGTATACCGTCCGCACGGAGCCCGATATCTGGCAGATAGCACCCGGGGCGACATACGAAATATCGTCGCTTCCTGCTATTTCCTCAACCGTCACTGTACCATCCAGCAGAAAGTCCGTCTGGGTTCCGCCACTCGGAGTCTTCCGTACCCTCATGCCGTCGGCGTTGTAGAGGTAGGTCTCGGTGGTCTCGTTAGTCTTCTCCCACTGGGTCATCCGGTTCTGGAGGTCCCAGGTGTAGTTGGTTGTGATGCCGCCGGAGACAATCTGCGTTATGTTCCCCTTGTCGTCATAGGTGAACGTGCCAGGAGAAGTCATCTTATTCGCCGCATTGTAGGCGTAGGTCGTCGTTGTCCCTCCGATTACCTCCCAGCCCGTCCTGTTCCCGGCGGCATCGTACGCGAAGTTGTATTCGTACGCGACACCGGGATCATCGCCTTGATTAGGGGCAGTCCGCTCCTCATGAACCAGTTGGTAGAGATCGTCGTACCCGTACTCGACTTGGGCATTGATCGGAGGTCCACTCGGCTTTGCGATATCTTCGATCACGCCTGGTCTTATGCCGTTCTTGCCCCCTCTGTTTCCAGCTACCATCTGCTTGAGTCCCTCATTGGTCGCGTACCTTATGCCATGAAGCGGCCCATGCCCCAAGCATGGCAACAGGAATTTGGAGAGTGCAACCGATAATCCAAAGTGGTTGCAGGGTGAAGTGGCTCACTCTACCACCCTTGGCTAGGAAGTGAGTGAACACATCCAGAAGGAATAGAGCCACCGCCAGCAGTATGCCCACTATGGTACCGCATGCGACAGGTCTGCGCGTTACCCTGCTTCCCACCACGAAGCCCGTCAGTAAGAAGGCTGCTACACGTACCACTACAAGTTGATAGATGAGAGCAACACCCATTCTCTCGGGGTTGCGCACGGTCAACATCACGACTATTGGGCCCATATAGTTGCTGGCAACGTATGTGATGAGGCTAGTCCGAAGGACAAATGTAACTGTGTTCAATCTGCGTCAATCTCCTGCCCCGTAACGCGGGAAAGCGAACAACGGTGGTTCGTAGGGATCAGGCTTCCCGCCTTCGTCTACACACTTGTAGATCTCCACCCTTGACTCGGTGACGTATTTCTCCCGCTTTATCGTATAAGTCTTTAACAAACATGTGGAAAAGCAACGGCATTTTTGCCAGATTTTAGCCGTACGAGACATCTGCCTTGAGCACCAAATCGACGGTGCCGGGCCTGGCGCCCACTCATCTATTATCCAGTCGGTAAAAACCGGCCCTATTGGAAAGTCTTGCTTCCATGGTTCCCACATGTAATAACCAAAGTCACTGCACCAGCAAATCTCACGCAGGCCTGATGGATCAAGATTGTTAATCGGATTGTCGTGGGCGTAGGCGTATACATTGACTCCGCCTCTATACCCCATCAAATCTCTCGAAATGAACCTGCCGATGTTCGGGTCATAGTATCTCGCCTTCAGATACTGAAGACTGGTTGCATCTGTATAATACCTGTACTGTCCGGCAAAGCCGAACGTAGGAGCAGGGCTGGCGGTGGAGAGACGATTGCCGTATGCGTCGTAGACTTCTGCTTGGGCGACCAACTCGTTGCTGGCAGTCATCGCCCGAGTACTCCCTATTCCGTCGGCGTGGTAGATGGTTCGGGTTTCTCCATCTATCTTGCTGGCCAAGTCTAAGCCAACGGATGAGACCACGTTCTCACCGGTGATCTCCTCCGCGATCTCGCCCATATCCAGCAAGAAATCCGTCTGAGTCCCACCGCTAGGGCTCTTCCTTACGCGCATGCCGTCGGCGTTGTAGAGGTAGGTCTCGGTGGTCTCGTTAGTCTTCTCCCACTGGGTCATCCGGTTCTGAAGGTCCCAGGTGTACTCGGTGGTAACCCCATCGATAATATGGCTGTGCATATTCCCCTTGACATCATAGTCGAATGTGCCGGGAGAAGTCATCTTGTTCCCCGGTCTTCGGGTTTCCATTCATATCATGAGTCCACATCTGCCAGTATACCAGCCGTCGGGAATTTGTCAAGAGGTCTCTTGGTATTCTGTAGAGGTTCTTGCCGCTGGGTTATTAGGTAGCCTACAGGCTCGGCCTTGTTGCCGGAATCTGCCGTGATGCGATTTGCGGTATTGACTTCGGTGCTTCCTATAGCCATAATGTAGTTAGTACGGAGGGTACAATGGGAACATCGGTTAAGTCAATCCAATTCCGCTGGGCCATGCTTCTACTGGGTCTGGGGACTCTGATAGTATTCGGTCGGGCCGTCATCGGCGCCTTTGTGTTCGACGACACGCCATACATCGTGCTCAACGACCATGTGAACACCGGCCTCACATTCAAGAACTTTGTCTGGTCGCTGACGGGCGTTCATGGCGCCAACTGGCATCCGCTGACGTGGATGTCGCACATGCTGGATGTCTCCATATTCGGCTTGCGTCCAATGGGCATGCACGTCGTGAACATCATCTTCCACGTGGCGAACGTTCTCTTGCTTCTGCTGGTTCTGACCAAAATGACCGGCTCGCTTTGGAAAAGCGCGTTCGTGTCTGCACTATTCGCGATCCATCCGCTGCATATCGAATCCGTCGCATGGATCGCCGAGCGCAAGGACGTTCTCAGCACGATGTTCTGGCTGCTGACGATGCTCGCGTACATCCACTATGTGGAGAAGCCTGTCAGAAGCCGATACGCCTTGATTGTGCTGGCCTTCGTCCTGGGCCTGATGTCGAAGCCTATGCTGGTCACGCTGCCGTTCGCACTCCTGCTGCTTGACTACTGGCCGCTGAACCGGGTGAAGATCGGCGAGTGGCGGTGGAGTCTCGTCTGGGAGAAAGTCCCACTATTCGCTCTCTCGGGAGCATCGAGCCTAATCGCTTTTCTGGCGCAGAGACATCAGGGCGCAGTGATGTCCGTGAAGGTTTTTCCATTCATATATCGGCTTGAGAACGCGCTGGTGTCCTATGTCGCCTATATTCTGAAGATGCTGTGGCCGGCCAACCTGGCGGTGTTCTACCCTCACCCCGTGAAGCAGCCGGCATGGGAGATTGCAGCCGCGATTGTAGTCCTTGCGGTCATATCGATACTGGTCATCAGGGCCGCAAAGAAGCATCCCTTTCTTGCGGTGGGGTGGCTGTGGTATGTCGGCACTCTGATCCCCGTGATCGGCCTAGTGCAAGTGGGAGGTCAGGCGCTGGCGGACAGATACACCTACGTGCCGCTGATCGGGCTCTTCGTGATCGTTGCCTGGGGCGTGCCGGAGATCCTGTCGAAATTCTGGAGCGAGGAGAATCTCGCGAACGTATATCCCTCGATTGCGGCCGTCATTCTGCTGCCGCTGATGATCTCTACAGTCTGCCAACTGGGCTACTGGAAGAACAACATCACCCTGTTTAGCCATGCAATCGCCGTCACCAAGAACGACTACAGCCAGTACAATCTCGCATCTGCATATCTGGATGCCGGGTTGTTCGACAAGGCGATAATCCATTTCAGGAAGTCCCTGGCTTTCGACCCGAACAACGCTGACGCACACTGCAATCTGGGGACGTCATTATACAGGATGGGGCGAATCGCGGAGGCCATTGACCAGTATCAGCAGGCCATTCAGGACAATCCCAAGTACGCGACCGCCCACTACAACCTGGCGGTTGCCCTTCAGAAGCTCGGCCGCATGCCGGAGGCCCAGTATGCGTATAATGAAGCCGTTTTCCTCGATCCGAAACTGAAAGACCTGCAAGACCCTCTAGTCAAGCGGACGAATAAGCCGGCCGGCACATCCAAGCCGGAGATGAGTCCTCAGGAGCACTTCGACAAGGGCATAGCCTATGTTCAGCAGGGGAAGATACCCGAGGCGAAGGCGGAGTTCCAGGAAGTAATTCGCCAGGATCCAAATCATGCCGAAGCTCACTGTAACCTGGGCTGTGCCTACAACTCGGAGGAGAAGTGGGATGATGCCATCAAAGAGCTGAAACTCGCTCTGCGCCTCAAACCGGACAATGTGGCGGCACACTGCAATCTGGCCATAGCCTACTATGCCACGGGCAAGTATGCGGAGGCATGGAAGGAAGTCGAAATAGCCGAGAGAGAAGGCACAAAGCTCCAGCCGGCCTTCATGGATGCCCTGAGCAGCAAGATGCCCAGACCAAGGTAGACTGATGCAAGCCCCTCCGGCTCTGAGACGTTACGCGATTTGCGCACTTCTGATTGTCGTCCTTCTGGCCTACTGGCCGGTCTACAAGAACGGCTTTGTCTACGACGACCTCGAATATGTCACTGCTAATCCGCACGTTCAGCATGGGCTCACCCTGGACGAGATCAAATGGTCGCTGACCTCCCTGCAATCCTCGAACTGGCATCCGCTTACGTGGATGTCGCACATGCTCGATGGTCAGCTCTATGGGCCTAATCCGATCGGCCACCATGCCACCAATCTGATATTCCACCTGGCAAACGTGTTGCTCCTGTTCGCCTTACTGTCACGCACCACGGGGGCATTCTGGCCCAGCGCATTTGTGGCGGCCCTATTCGGGGTACATCCGCTGCACGTGGAATCAGTGGCGTGGGTAGCCGAGCGCAAGGATGTTCTCAGCACGTTCTTCTGGCTTCTAACCATGCTGGCGTACGTGCGTTACTCGAAACGATCGAGCCTGGGTAACTACGGCCTGGTCGTCGGATTGTTCATTCTCGGACTCGCATCCAAGCCAATGCTCGTATCCCTGCCATTCGTGCTGCTCCTGATGGACTACTGGCCCCTCGAGCGGATGAAGAGAGTTCGAATCGGCAGGCTCATTCTGGAGAAACTGCCTCTCCTCCTCATTTCGGCGGGTTCCAGCGTGATCACCTACTATGCCCAACAGAAGGGCGGCGCACTCGCAACCGCCGAGCTTTATCCGATGAGTGTTCGAATCCCGAATGCGCTCGTGGCCTACATGGGGTACATTTCGAAGATGCTCTGGCCGGTGAGACTTGCGGCATTCTACCCGCACCCCGGCAAGAACCTGCCATTGTGGGAAGCGGCGGCAGCGGGAATGGCCCTCATCCTAATCACGGCGCTCGCTTTGTGGATGGCTCGCAAACGACCTTACCTGGCGGTGGGATGGCTGTGGTACGTGGGAACCCTCGTGCCGGTGATCGGCCTGGTTCAAGTCGGCAATCAGGCGATGGCGGACAGGTACGCGTACATTCCGTTGATCGGCTTGTTCATAGCTTTGACCTGGGGGCTCGCCGAGTTCCTGAGAGGGAAGGCTGCTGCGGTCGGGGCTTGTGCGGTTCTGCTGATTTTCGCCGTGCTGACCAGGATGCAGCTCCCCTACTGGCATGACGATATCACGCTCTACGAGCATGCAATCGCCGTCACGCGGGACAACTATGTCGCCCACGTCAATCTCGGCACGGTCCTGAAGGATCAAAATGAGTCGATCAAGCACTACCGAGAGGCGATAACGATCAAGCCCGATGGATTCCTCGCCTACCACAACCTTGGAAGTGTCCTGGCGGAGCAAGGGAAGCTGGACGAAGCCATCCCCTATTTCAGAAAGGCGATCAAGCTCCATCCGAACTACTTCGAGGCGTACACCGACTTGGGCGTGGCCCTGATGCACAAAGGCGTGTTCGACGAGGCTTACGCCGACATGACCGAAGCCTTGAAGATCAACCCCCAATATGCCCAGGGCCATGTCAATCTTGGCCGACTGCTTGATAACCTTGGCCAGTCGAAGGAAGCTATGGATCACTTCCAGGCTGCCGTTGCCTTGGACCCGGAGGACGCGCGGGCGCGCTACGATTATGGAGTCTGTCTGTCAAAACTGGGGAGGAATCAGGAAGCGATCGAACAATATGAGGATGCGATCGGCCTCGATCCCACTTTCGCCTCGGCGCATCTGAACCTTGCTGTGGCTTACTATCTCGTGGACGACTGTGAGGCTTCCTGGCGAGAAGTCCATCTCGCCCAGCAGCTTGGCAGACAGTTCAACCCTGAGTTCCTGCAGCAGCTTTTGAGGGAGATGCCGGAGCCCCCATAACGCGGTCGAAAAAGCCCTCGCTGGTGACGCTGCCGTTTGTCTGGCGATCGGGCGTTCGTAAGCCTATGCTTCGCCCTATCGAGTCAGCGTCCTGCTGACCGCCTCGTGCCAGCCCGCGTACAAGCCCTCTGCCTGATCGCGAGACATCCGAGGGGAGAAGACCCTGTCCTCGTGCCAGCAGCGCCTGATATCCTCCGCGTCCTTCCAATACCCCAGCGCCAGACCCGCGAGGTACGCCGCCCCCAGTGACGTCGTCTCGATGACCGTCGGCCTGATGACATCAATCCCCAGGATGTCCGCCTGGAACTGGCAAAGGAAGTCGTTCGCGGCCGCGCCGCCGTCAACCTTGAGGCTCTCCACCCTCAGCCCCGAGTCCTTCTGCATGGCCTCGAACACGTCCCTCGTCTGGTAGCAGATCGCTTCGAGGGCCGCCCGAACGAGGTGATTGGCCGTCGTGCCCCGAGTGAGCCCGAAGATCGCCCCTCGGGCGTTCTGATCCCAATAAGGCGCGCCCAGGCCGACCAGCGCCGGGACGAAGTAGACGCCGCCATTGTCCTCGACCGACTTCGCCATGGCCTCCGAATCCGCCGCCGACGCCACTATCCCCAGGCCGTCTCTCAGCCACTGGATCGCCGCGCCCGCGATGAACACCGCCCCCTCGAGCGCATACACCGGCTCGCCACGACTCCCACAGGCGATGGTGACGATCAGCCCGTGCTCGGAGGTCGGGCGCTTCTTCCCCACATTGAGTAGGATGAAGCTCCCCGTGCCGTAGGTGTTCTTCATCGTCCCCGGCTCGAAGCACGCCTGCCCGAAAAGCGCCGCCTGCTGGTCGCCCGCGATCCCGGCAATCGGGATCCCCGCGGGGAGCTCGCCGATCTGGACGGTCTCGCCGACTATCCCCGACGAGGACTTGATCTCCGGGAGCATAGAGGCGGGAATCCCGAACCCCTGAAGGATCTCCTCGTCCCAGGCCATGGTCGCCAGGTTGAAGAGCATTGTCCGCGAGGCGTTTGTGTAGTCGGTCGCGTGGACCTTCCCGCCGGTGAGTTTCCACAGCACCCACGAGTCGGTATTGCCGAAAAGTAGGGGCTGGGTTACCCTGCCCTTCCTCCTGGCCTCGGGCACGTTCTGGAGGATCCACTCGATCTTCGTGGCGGAAAAGTATGCATCAATCGGGAGTCCGGTCCGCTCGCGCAATCGGTCGGCCTCCCCTGCCCTGATCAGCTCGTCGCAGCGCTCGGCGGTCCGGCGGCATTGCCACACGATGGCGTTGTAGACGGGTTCCCCCGTGTCCTTGTCCCAAACTACCGTCGTCTCGCGCTGATTGGTGATGCCTATGCCCTTGATGGAGCCCTGAGGGACTTGCTTCACGACCGCCTGCACGGTATCATGAACACTCTCCCAAATCTCCTCAGGATCATGCTCCACCCAACCCGGCTGAGGGAAGATCTGCCTGAACTCCCGGTAGGCGCTGGCCTGTACTGAGCCGTGTCGAAGGGCGACCTGTCGCCCATCCCGATCATAAACAATCGCCCGACTCCCCGTCGTCCCCTGATCAATGGCAAGGATGTAGTCCATGCTCTCTCCCCTCCGGTCCGTTCGATCTGTCCGATCCGTCTGATCCGACCGATCCGTCCTATCCGCCGGGTGTTTGCCGCACAATCCGATATCCGGGCCGGCCTTCTACATTCACGTGCGATCCCCCGTTCTGGAGAATCACGTGCTCACACACCCGCAAAAGCATCTCCGCCTGTTCGCCCACGGTAGTCTCGGCAGGGAGTTCTGGACGAGTGATGTTCCTGAAGGTACCGGGCATCCTGAACTGAGGCATCGCCTGAATCCGCTTGAAGCCGACCCTCGCCCCAATCACCGCTCCCGCCGTCGCTGCATTGCAGTCGGCATCGTGGCCCATCGCCATCGCGTACTGCAAGGTCTTGTAGAAGTCGCCGCCGCCATAGAGGAGCGCCAGCGTCACGTCCCCGCCGTTCAGGGGCGTGGAGTTCCCATTCCAGCCCTTCTCGACGAACCACTTCTGGTGGATGATCTGCCGCGCGGCCTTCCAATCGGTCGGATTTCCCTTCCATGCCTTTATGGCATCGTTCACGACCTCATACATCGCGCTCGATGGATCAACCGCTGGCAGGGCGTCCTTCACCTGCTTATCTATCGGCTGGTCGCTGATCATCGCCTCGCTGATGAGGGCGGTCCAATACCGAGTCGCCTGGAGGGGCTCTCCTCGAACGGCGATGCTCGCGTAGTGCAGGCCGAGGTCCGATGCCGTGTTCGGCATTCCGGGGGCGATCATGCCGTAGACCTCCACGCAGAACTGCCCTGAGAGGTTGTACGAGGCATAGCTGTTGCGCGCGGGGTCGCCGGTATCCGGCGGCACGAGCCCCTCATCCATGAGCTTGCGGGCGGCGAGGTTCGCGCACCAGATGCGGGTGTTCATGTTGGCCTTCCAGATCTCGACGATCCGGCTGTAGGGGATCTTCAGGACGCCATACTTGTCCATGTAGTAGGCGTGCATCCACTCGATGTCGTTATCGTCATCGGACTTCGCGCCATTGGCAAGGAAGGTGAACTCCGGCAGCGTCTCCCTCGGCTGGTCAATGTACTTATTCTCATGCGGAAGCCCCTCGAGGCCGCCGATCAGCATCCCCGCCCACCCGCCGTGGATGTGATCAAGGAGTTCCTCCCGGCTAACCCGCACCTCCGCCGCACTAGCGGCAGCAGACAGGGCAAGGAATATGACGATAACGACTCTCATGCCTCTGAGTATACCGCAAAGACACCAAGAACACCAAGGCTCTTCAGTTCGAAGTTGGAAGTTGGAAGTTCGATGTTCGCTCCCCCTTCCTTATTGGACCCTTGACCATTGACCATCCCGGCATCAACCTTTGATGCCGGTGAGCGCGATCCCCGAAATGAAGTACTTCTGCGCGAGGAAGAGATGAACAATTTCAAATTGCAGATTTCAAATTTCAGATTGAAGGGCCACCGGCGGCCAGGACGATATGAGCAATTTCAGATTGCAGATTTTCCCGACAGATCGGGACACTCGCTCCGGCGGTGCAGATTTCAGATTGAAGGGACGTTTCTATCCCTTGATCCCTGTTAGGGCTATTCCGGAGATGAAGTACTTTTGAGCCAAGAAAAACAGGATCAGGCACGGGGACATGACGATGAGCGACACGGCCATGAGGTAGTGCAGCGTCACCCCATAGTGCCCCTGGAAGAACTGCAGGCCCAGGGCGAGGGGAGCAATTTCAGATTGCAGATTTTCCCGACAGATCGGGACACTCGCTCCGGCGGTGCAGATTTCGGATTGGAGGGACATCCGCGTCCATCCGGGTCCATCGGCGGTTTTCCCGTGCGGAATCGAGCATCCAGTATCCAGCATCTCGAGCATCGGGCTTCAGCCCTCACTCGGGTATGGGGAGTATGTCTGATTGCTGCCTGGGTCTGAGGACGGGAATACGAATTGTGGTGCCATAGGGAATCTCGAAAGTGCTGATGCCGGTGACAATAACATAGCTCCGCGCCGCGGGCCTGGTGAGGCTGCCGGTGTAGACTTTCGATCCTATGAGGCCAGAGCCGTCCTTGACAGCGCTTCCATCGTCCATGTAGAAGTAGTTCCATCCGACCGCAGTCACCCTGCCCCATGATCTGACCAGCAAACCGGTGTTCGCGAGACCAATCCCTGAGGTAACACCCTCATACGAATCAATGGCTCCTCCCAGGCTCTTGTTGACCATGGCGAGCGCTTTCGGAGCAGACCCGGGTATCGGAGTGGACACCGTGGGATTGGTGATGGCTCGTTTCCCCTCGACCAGGGACAGCGTCCCCGATACCTGGACGTTGTTACCAATCGAGGTGGGGGTGGTGACCGTCGGGCCGTAATAGACCATTATCCCGGCTGTTCGGTCAGGGTCTTCAACATAGAACCGATCGGTGAAATCGGTAGTGCCGGCGGTAACCGGCCTTTCGGGCAGGCTGACGATCGTCCCGTTTGGGACAGCACGAAGCGAGCGAATCGTTGGATAGACTTCGAAGGCCTCGCTGAGCGCACGGTATGCGTTGATTCTCCCCCAACCCGTGTAGCGATCCTTTCCCGGGGCATCGATGTCATCGCAGGTCTGCTCGATCTGGTTCCTAACCTGCAGGTTGGTCCAGCCGGGATGAGATGCCCAAATCAGGCCCGCCAGTCCCGAGACGAACGGCGTGGCGGCTGAAGTCCCGGACCCCAGCTCATAGGGCACGCCGAATAGGGTGTCATACCAGGTGGGTGCTGTGCTGAAAATCCAGTTGCCGGGCGCCATCACATCCAGCGTATCGCCATAATTGCTTCCGCCCTCACCCCAATCCAGATCCGTGCATCGCTCGTCGTACTCATTGCTCGCGCCGACTGAGATGGCAGATGAGTAGTAGGACGGGTAGTGTGGGTAACTCGCGTCGTCGAGGCCGTCATTACCGCTCGCACAAACTACCACCGCGCCGGCTTCCCAGGCGTAGTCAATGGATGCCTCAAAGGCCGGAACGTCAAGGTACGTGCCTACGCTCAGATTGATGATCTTCGCCCCATGATCAGCCGCCCATACGACTCCCTCGGCGGCGTCGATTTCCTCGCCCGCGCCGGAAGCGTCAATCACCTTCACGGGCATCAGCCTCGCATTCCAATCTACCCCGGCCACTCCCTCGTAATTGTTCGTTTGGGCAGCGGCAATTCCCGCAACGTACGTGCCATGCATATGGTCATCTTCGGTGTTGGTCGTACCATCAATGGCATTGTAGCCCTGGAGGACTTTGCCGTACAGGTCGAGATGCGTGGATTCGATACCAGTATCAACGATCGCAATGATGGTATTGGCGGACCCGGTCTGAAGGTCCCACGCCTCAGGCGCGTGTATGTCGCATCGGCCGTCTGTGTTGTAGAGCCCCCATTGGAAGTCGAACCAATCATCGTTCGGGAATACGGCCAGGTAGATGGTATGGTTCGCGCTGGCGAAGATGACATTGGGATTGCGGCTGAACTTCTCAATCGCTTCGGGCACCGAGAGTCCTGGGGGGAGACGCAGGCAGTAGGTATCAATCTGGGGTACGGCCTTGCGCACCGTTGTATGGGCACTTGCGGCAATGCCCCTCGCGGGAGCGCCGGGCTCAAACCGAACGAGTATTTCCCCCGCCTTGTAGCTGCCAATCCTGGGTGCGGCACTCAACGCGAGCGGATACGCCCCTACGCATAGTATGAGAAGTGCGCGGATCGCGAACAATCTGGTTTTAGACATACTACTACCTGCAATTAAAGGGTCTTGCGGCAGGAGGTCCAGCCTCGCAAAGCGGTTGGCACTACGCACAAATTCGGCTGGCTCGCTACATTCAGTATACAACGAAACGAGCGCCCTGTCAACGATTTACCCGAAATCGTTCTTAATTCAATCACAATCCGCGACAGCCCCGGTGCCACTCCCCGCCCGTATCATTCCATGTCAGGAAGCTGTGGATGTGATCGGGGAGTTGTTCCCGCGTGATCGTTATCTCGCCTGCTCTTTCAATCTGCAATCTGAAATCTGAAATCTGAAATCGGTCCATGATCTCGATGGTCCGTGCCCCAGCCGAAACCGATAGCGCAAGGAGAATAGTGCAAAGAACTCTCATGCCTCCGAGTATACCGCAAACCCGCCAAGAACGCCAAGGGATTCTAACAGGGATGCACAGGATAGGCAGGATAAACCGTGGGACTGCTTAGGAGTTCTCTCTCTGGTCTCATCCGAGAGCTCTTTGGTCGCGTCTTAGAACTCCTTGGCCAGGCCCGAGAGCCTCGCAGAGCCAGGCAGAACTACGAGAACCATTTTCCCGTGCATTGAGGACCGATCTACTCGACAACAGTCAGGAGTGAATATATGTAGGAATCACCTAGACGTTTGCTTTCTTCCAGTACCTCTACTTGCTCACTAGCCACAGCACCCTCAAACCAGAATGCTGCAGGCATCTGCTCAGCCAAATGATCCTTGGTACCAGGCAATGTAAGAAGCTTGGCGGCTGTACCATCCTTTAGGTTCTTCCAGGGTCTTTGCCATCCATCGAATTGTTGAGACAAGGCATGCCATATTACTTCCCCGTTCGAGGAGACAACGACGCATGAACGCCAATTGGAAGCTCGAATGAGACGCCTGGCTGCTGCCGCCAGCGAGACGTCAAACTCGTGGGCTATTCTTTCCACATCCGCAAAGGTGGGCTTGGTGCAGCCGAGATCTTCTGCAAAAAGCATGCTAGGGATTAGCAGATAAGATGCAAAAATGTTTGCTTCCGATTCCTCGGACCAATCCGAGCAATCAAAGTTGAGAAAATCGCCCATACCGTCTCGAAAAAATCCTCTTGCCTTCAAAGAGGGCTTGTGCAGAACAAAGTGTGCGATCTCGTGGCCTATCGTATATCTTCGGCGTTGCATATTGGTCGATGCTTTGTTGACGACAATTGCACCCACTTCACCGTCACTCACAAGACAACCATCAAACCCCTCCAACTCGGCATCTTTGATCGAAAGATATAACCTAGAAGCTAAAGTTGCAACATCAACAGGCGCCTGTAGATCGGTAAATGTCTTCCTAAGGAGGCTCTCTGCTCGATCACAGAGCGTCCTCTCTCTCGATTCTAGCTGAGCATTCCAAAGAAGCCAATCCGTTGCTTGCCCGGAGCCTCCCCCCCTGCCTCTATACATGACCCCGGCATGTGCAGGCAAAAGGCAACCATGACTAGGAGTCGACGCCTGGGCTGCCTTTCGCCACCCCAAGAGATTGCATATCGCCTCTATTGGATGCCGAGAGGCCTCGACTACAGGATCTAGTGCGTCCTCAATCTTCTCAAACCTTTGTTTCTTCGCTCGAAGTACCTCAAGCCTGCTGATACCCTCATCTACCAGTTCATCTGATGCCGATGGCTGATATCTGCATTCCAGTATCAACTTGATGGTTTCTAGCGCCTCTGTTAGTTGGCTCTCCATTCCTCTAGGACAGTGCGCTAGGTAGGAGGCCATGTCCGGCTGAGCTGTCGATCTCGAATCTTTGATGAATCTCTCTATCAGGTCGGCGATCTTTTGTTCAGCATGTGATGGCATTGTACTATCCTTTAGATTTCAGTGGTAGCTGTTGAAACCAACCGTCTATCTGAAGATGCTGCCGAAGCTTTGGGATGGCGCGTTCGAAACGTTTCTGAAGAGTATTGGCGGTTGCTTCGAATAGCGGAGCCAGCTCCGTGAATTCATATCCTTCATAGACATGCATACTCACTAATCGGCGATCATTCTCTTCCAGAGAGTCCAGCGCCGCTTGACAAGCCCACTCTAGCAGCAATGTCTCGTCTGCATCTCGACGGAGTTGTTCATGATCCTCGAATCTCTCTTGATGCGCGACGTTCTCGACATCGAAGCCGGAATCCTCTGCATGCAGCCCGGTGATTTCGAGTTTGACGCCATATTTTTCCCGCCAGAAGTCACAAGCCTCATTCAGTGCTATCCTGGTAGCCCAGGTCCAAAACGCCCCTTTGCCCTTGAAGTTATGGACCGACTCGTATACCTCTTCCATCGTGCGAAGAGCTATCTCTTGGGCGTCCTCTAGCCTCATGGGCTTCAGGCCAAGTATTCTCTTGGCAATCTCGTCCAGGAAGAGCTTGACCGATCTCTCCGTGAATACGTCACTTTGGAATTCAGATACTAGTCGTGCAGCATCTTCTTGCTCCATCTATTGCTCCTATCTCTTCCTCCTCCCCTAAGCGCCATTACGTTAGTCTGCAAATCAGGCGAACATACGACAAGGAAAATTTCGATGAAAAAGAGCTTTGATTCATGTCATGTTTTCGACTCTCAAACAGGACTAACCTCCCCAGAAAGCGCTGAAGAGCTTGCCTTTCCGGCTGATCTCGCAGCTGGGGCTTGAGCGAGCCTTCAAATCTATGCGCATCGGAGATGCCAAAATGGCTAAAGAAAAGAAAGAGCACTTGTTCCACTTCACAGTTGACGAAGAAGAGCTGACGACCTCCGAGCATACGCTCACGGTCAGGCAGATCCTTGAAATGGCAAACCTCGATCCTGACACCCATTACCTGATAGAGCTGAAAGGCCATAATCAGGAGCCGCATGAGAACCTGGACGAGGCAATCCATATCCACGAAAAGCAGAAGTTCATCTCGGTGTACCGTGGCGAGACTCCCGTCTCATAGGGGACTGTAATGGACGAACTAATACGCCAACTAGAGGAATTGGGATATCTTGCGGACCAGTCCGCGCGTGACCAAGGCATTGTCATCATTAAGGGCTTCGAGATCAAGGCTGGTCGTGAGGTCGGCAAGCAGGTAGACGTGGGCATTCTAGGAAAGGACTTCCCGTTTACGCCACCTGCTGGCATTCATGTGCGTCCGGCCCTGCCATGTCCTTCGAAGGGTGACACGACCAGTCCTCTCGGGGACGAGTGGCGATACTGGAGTCGCAGGCTCCCCGATTGGCAGAAAGACAGGAGTGCCCGCCATATCATCTCCTATATCAACAAGGTGTTCCTCGATGCTTGAGAGATATGACGAATTCGCCGTCGCCTTGCCGGAGGGCCTAAGTCAGCAGGTTAGTGATCATCTGCTGCAATGGCAATACCAGGAGGACCTATGCTTTGCCATATGGCGCCCCAGCGAAGGCAGTCATCGCTTAACGGCTTTGATCGCGGACCTGGTATTGCCTCTCCATGGAGACCGCAATGTACATGGCAATGTCGGTTTCACCGCTGATTACTTTGTGCGTGCCCTTGCCCTGGCTCGGCAGCACAATGCTGGCTTGGCCCTGATGCATAGCCACTTGGGGCCAGGCTGGCAGGGCATGAGTGATGACGACATTCGAGCAGAGACAGGCCATGCTGGAGCAGTGAAGGCGGCGACAAGTCTACCATTCCTTGGGCTCACTATCGGAAACGACCGGGCTTGGAGCGGGCGACTCTGGCTGAGAACCGCGGCCCGCCAATACCAGGAACAGCCTGTATCTGTAGTTCGAGTCGTCGGTCGGGGTATGGATCTTACGTATCATCCAACTCTGAAACCCATGGTACATTATGGCGAGGAATTGGATCGAACCGGAAAAGCCCTCGGACCAAGGGGGTGGGCGGATATAGCGAGAATGCGGATAGGCATTGTTGGTCTGGGAAGCGTTGGAAGCCTAGTGAGTGAGGCTCTGGCACGGATCGGTGCCCAGAATATGGTCCTGATTGACTTTGACAAGATCAAGAAGAAGAATCTCGACCGCACAGCTGGCGCGTTTCCATGGGATGTTGGAAGCTTCAAGGTCAATGTGGCGGCAGAACATGCTCAGCGCTGTGCCACTTCACGGAATCTGTCCATAAGTCGGGTAATCGGAAGCGTGGTGGAAGACAATGGCTATGATGCAGCACTAGACTGCGACCTTTTATTCAGTTGCGTGGATCGACCGTGGCCGAGACGGGTACTGAATCATATTGCCTACGCCCATGTAATCCCAGTGATCGACGGTGGGATACTGGTAAGGCTGAGAGCTGACCGCATGATCGGAGCCGATTGGCATTGCCATACCGTAGCACCTGGCCGTCGGTGTCTAGAGTGCCTAAAAGCTTACGACCCATCGCTCGTTGCCATGGAAATGCAGGGATTGCTTGATGATCCATCATACATGGCGCAGCTCGATCCAAGTCTACCTATCCGAATTCATGAGAACGTATTTCCTTTCAGCATGAACCTGGCTTCCCTAGAAGTCATGCAAATGCTGGCGCTTATTCTGGGGCCGATCCACGACTTAGGCGACCAGAACTATCACTTCTCCACAGGCTCTCTCGAGAGGACGGAGGACAAGGACTGTGATCTAGCCTGCCCTTACCCAGATATAGTTGCAACAGGCGATAACTGGTACCGGGTAACTGGGGAACACCTTGCCGCAAGACAAGCTCATGCCGGTAAAGAAAGACTTGGCTGGCTAGGAAGGACAGTGAGACCCGTGCGCCATCTCCTCATTCGGCTATGCCATCGGATCTCCTAACGATTCCTTGGAGCTTCGCCCTCCGCTCTGTGCCTCTGTGGTGCGGAATGCCCCTGTCGAGCATCCAGTATCCGGCATCTAGGATCGGGCTTTCAGCCCTTGATCCCCGTGAGCGCTATCCCCGAGATAAAGTACTTCTGGGCGAGGAAGAAGAGAGCCACAATTTCAGATTGCAGATTTCAAATTTCAGATTGAAGGGACGTTTCTATCCCTTGATGCCTGTTAGGGCTATGCCCGAAATGAAGTACTTCTGAGCCAGGAAAAACAGGATAAGACACGGGGCCATGACGATGAGCGACACCGCCATGAGGTAGTGCAGAGTCACCCCATAGTGCCCCTGGAAGAATTGGAGACCGAGGGCGAGGGTCAGCTTGTCGGGGGTCGTGAGGTAGATCAGCGGGCCCATGAAGTCGTTCCACGTGCCGATGAACGTGAAGATGGCGATCACCGCCAGGCAGGGCTTCACCAGCGGGAGCATGACTCGCCGGTAGATCCCGAACGACGTGCACCCGTCTATGCGGGCGGCGTCCTCCAGCTCCAGCGGGATGGTGAGCATGAACTGCCGCATGAGGAAGATATTGAACGCCCCTCCCCCGAGCCACGCCCCGATCGTCAGCGGCTTGAAGGTATTCAGCCAGCCGAGGTTGCGGAACATGAGGTAGACCGGAATCATGGTCACCTGCGCGGGCAGCATCATGGTGGCGAGCGTGATGATGAACAGGACGTCCCTCCCCTTCCACCTCAGGCGGCTGAAAGAGTAGCCCGCGAGCGAGGAGGTCAGCAGCACCCCGAGGATCACCGTGCCCGTGATGATGCAGGTGTTCTTCAGGTAGAGGTTGAACGGCAATGTCCCCCACCCCTCGATGAAGTTCCGCCAGACGACCGGGCTGGGAATCCATTGGGGCGGAAAGGCCATGACCTTGTCCGCCTGCTTCAGGGCCGTGCTCACCATCCAGAGGAAAGGCAGGAGCATGCTGACCGAGCCGGTCAGGAGGAGCAGATAAATCATGGAGGAGCGAGGAGTGAGGAGGGAGGAGTGACCCTTCTTCCGGGTCGCCCCATCACCCCATCTCCCCATCGCCCCATCACCCCTTGGTTTCATCTGCGCTCCCCCTCATAGTAAACCCAAAACGCGCTGGACTTGAAGACCACCAGCGTCAGCCCCAGGATGATCGCGAAGAGCACCCACGCCATCGCGCTCGCATAGCCCATGTGATAGTAGTTGAACGCCTGCCGGAACAGGTAGAGCACGTAGAACAGGGTGGAGTTCACCGGCCCGCCGTTCGTCATCACGAACGCCTGCGTGAAGACCTGGAAACTGCCGATTATCCCCATGATCAGGTTGTAGAAGATCACCGGCGTGAGCATCGGGATAGTCACATGCCTGAACTTCTGGAGGACGCCCGCGCCATCGAGGTCCGCCGCCTCATAGAGGTGCTGAGGGACGCTCTGCAGGCCCGCGAGATAGATCACCATCCCCCCGCCAATCCCCCAGAAGCTCATGAGGATCAGCGAAAGGAGGCTCGTCTTCGGGCTCGTGAGCCATTGGGAGCCCGGCAGATGGAGCGATCGCAGGACGACGTTCCCCAGGCCGTAGGATGGATCGAAGATCCACATCCACAGCAACGCCACCGCCACCCCACTGACCACCGCCGGCAGGTAGTAGATCGTTCGGAAGGCGGCGATCCCTCGGACCTTCTGGTTCATCAGGATCGCGACCGCCAGCCCGAGTCCCAGGCCCATCGGCACGCTCACGAAGGAGTAGATCGCGGTCACCTTAAGCGATTGCCAGAAAAGCGGATCGGTCATGAGTTCGGCGTAGTTCCGCCCGCCGACGAACCTCGGGGCGCTGAAGATGTCGTATTTGCAGAAGCTGATGACCAGCGACGCCAGCACCGGCCCGGCGGTGAAGAACACCAGCCCCACCAGCAATGGCGCAATGAACGCCCAGCCTTCGATGGTTTCTCTCTTCCTAAGCTTGCTCATTCAAACCACACGATAGCAGATATCAGATATCCGATGTCAGATATCCGGAACGCCCCATCCGCTATCCGATATCCGTTATCCGATATCACTCACTCTTCTCCGCTAAAATCTTATTGATCTTCCCATCCGCCTCCCGAAACGCCTCCCCCACCGGCGTTCCCAGGAACGACTTCTCGAACGCCTGAGTGACCGCGTCGCTGACCTCCGGCCGAGTGAGGATTAGGAAGTCCTCCCACCCCATGCCGAACTCCACCGAGTTGACGAAGGCATCATAGTTCAAGGCGGGATGCCCACCCTCGCTCCGGCTGAGGCGGATCGGTCCCTCCCTCAGGTGGAGGGACGGAGTGCGCCAGCACGGGTCTTTCGCCAGGCTCTTCAGGCAGGGGATTCCGCTCCCCGATGCCGCCAGGATGCGCTGCCCCTCCGGGCTCACGATGAACTTCAGGAACTCCCAGGCCTCCTTCGGGTGCTTGGTGTTCGTGGACATCCCATATCCTGCCGCGCCCATGTTCGTCACCCGGCGCATCGTCCCCGCGGGCATCACCTGCACGTCCCAATCGCCGTCCTTCATCGTCGCGCGGTAGAACGGCACTTGCGGGAATACCTGCGGCTGCATGGCGATCTTCCCGGCGGCGAATGGATCTACCCCCGGGATGGTGATGCTCCGGTTCGGCGGCATGGCGACTTTCTCCACGGTCACCAGGCGCACGAGGTCCTCCAGACCCTTCAGGCTCTCAGGCGAGCTGAATGAGGCCCGCGCACCATCCCTGGTGACGACCCGACCGCCCTCGGAGGCGACCCACGGCGCATAGACCCCGCACCAGTTGTAACTCGCGCTGAACCCATACTGCGTCACCCGGCCATCCTTATCTCGAAGGGTGAGCTTCCTCGCCATGCGCAGGAAGTCTTTGCGCGTCCAATCCGGCGTCGGGTCGGGGAGGCCGGCCTTGCGGAAGAGGGCCCGGTTGTAGAACATCACGACGACCCCAAGCTCGCGGGGTAGCATGAAAACCCGCCCCTTCTTATCCGTGCCGGTCTTCATCATCTGCGGGTAGATGTCGTTGATCGGGAACTCAGGGTCTTGGCGGATGAATGGCCTGAGGTCGCGAACGACCTGGTACTTGGTGAACGTCGGCACGAGGGAGTCGGCGAGGAAGACGACGTCGGGGAGAGTCCCTGCCGCCGATTGCATGACCAGCTTGATGTCGTAGCCCATCCCCGCCACGGGCTCGACGTTGATCTTGATTTGAGGGTTTCGAAGATGCTCGCTCCGGCGGCACTTGGCCTCGAAGCCCTTCACGAGG
>Ga0307380_10003770_pt1 | contig 20763 bp, 12 predicted proteins | sample UN3MG_FD_202239 | JGI IMG/M metagenome (GOLD analysis project Ga0307380, IMG submission 202239) | Soil microbial communities from Risofladan, Vaasa, Finland - UN-3 | ecosystem: Environmental > Terrestrial > Soil > Coastal area > Acid sulfate soil | place: Finland: Risofladan, Vaasa | collected... | reverse complement strand
ATAATCCAAATCGTGCCGCCGATTATGATATTCCTCGCGGGGTAATGTCAGGCCCCGCGAAGTTTTAGGAGTCCAGCTATTGGCCGTCGTTAAAGCACTTCGGCAGCTGGAGATGGGAAAGAAAGCCATTGTTACTGAGACCGCTACAAGCTTACCGTGAGGGAGGCGGCGTCACTTTTAGCGACCTCGAAGGTTTATTTTAATTATTCCTTGACACGTTCTGTTAATCTGGTAAACTTGGGTTGTTTAAGGCTTGGCCAAGTATTCATTAAATACTTTGGCCTTGACAGATTGCGATTTCGTCCCTATAATTGGGGCTGTATCATTTGGAGTTAGCATTGTTCCAAATCCAGCACCAAAAACTGGCAGGGACGCCAACACAAGAGGTTTACATCGGCTTTGCCCGATACATCCAACGATTTACCCCAGATACCCAAAGGAGCTATACTCAAACTTTAGTCCGCTTTATTCAGTCCGTACCGCCATTTTATGAACAAATTACAATGGAGCACATCGAGCGGTTCATCCAGTCCTTCGGCAAAAAGAACTCCTCAAAGAACAGCGCCCTCTTTCGCATAAGGTCTTTTTGCAAATACGCCGAAGATTATCTCGGCCTGCCGAACCCCGCCGAAAAAGTAAAACCGTTCAAAGTTCACTTCTATGAGCAGCGAGTAATTACCGAAATCGAATACAGTAAAATACTCGAAGTCTGCAAGCCAAAGGAGCGTGCGGTGATACAGTTTTTGGCTAATAGCGGACTGAGACGCACCGAATTTCGGTTGATGTCTACTGCCAATTTAAGCCCTGATAAAACTTTTATTACCGTTATCGGCAAAGGTAAAAAGCGTAAAGTTCCGATAAACCAAGTCTGTCGCGAAGCCTTATCTCATCTTGACTTAACAAAGAGCTATAAAAATGAAGGCAGCTTAGCCGCCCTCTGTCGTAAACTTTCCCGTAAATCGGGTATTAAAGTAAATCCCCATTGCTTTAGGCATTACTTCGCAACCCGTATGATAAAGGCCGGTGTCCCCATCGCTATTCTGTCCAAAATCCTCGGCCATAAAAACGAGATTGTAACGGCTATTGTATATTGTCATATTTTTGATTCCGATTGTATCGGTTCGACCGATTGCCTGGTTGAATAATTCAGGATTCTCACTTTGGTATTTTTTCCCCTTTCATCGGCGAAGCTCCTACCTTTGCAAAAAGACAACAGAGGCCGTAAACGAACCAGATCATTAGCATCAAGCAAACATTAACAACTACCTTTTGCGCAAACTGGTCCCCGCTGAATCCAGGACGTCCTACTCGAAAGAAAAGATAGAACGCTATTGACATAAGCGGGATAAGGGTAAACCACAGAGGCCATTTACAGGGCAGCTTTTTCATGATTTCTCCTACTTCTGTTCATAAGTAATCTCTCATAAGGTAAGCGAAAACGCAGACTAATATTAACACAATAATGGCAAATATATTCCAGAACAGGCTTTCTGCTTTTGGTTGTTCAAGTTTCATTTTCTTAATATTCTGAAGAGTTTATCGAGATTTTCAGCCGTCATTTCAGAATTGCCCCTGAGAAAGTTGTAGATTGTATCCTGGTGAATATCTGCAAGTCTCGCGAGCTTTGCAACCGATATCTCTTTCTTATCGATTTCTTTTTGTAAATCTTCGCGTAATCCCATATTCAGCACCTTAATAAAAGCCTAATTACAATAATACAGGTATACTCGGTAAGGTCAACAGGAAAACTTAAATTATTTTGAGATTTTTTTAACGCTTTTGTGGCGTGGTAGTTACAGCAGTTTCAGCAGCTCCGCGGCATTCCTTTTCTGGCCCATCACCTTCTGATATCTCTCGGTATAGTCAGCGACCGGCTCTCCTTTTCTGCGTGGCGAAGGCTGCATGTTCCGTTGCTTGACAAGAGACATCCTGTATTCATCGCTTATGACCCCTGCAGGGAAGTTGCCTTCTCTGCCGGCCATGTCCCATTTGATAAACTTCCGCGCTTTCTCAGTCATTAACCGCTTCCGGGACTTTATTTTATCATAATCCGGCTCCGGCTTTCTGTATTCTTCTTTTACGTCATTCCACAACGCAGTAACTTCGTGCATCACTTGATGGGCGATCGTTAGTTTACTTATCTGCTGCTGCAGGCCCTTTACTTTGTCTGTGTCCCCATCTGTTTCTTCCAGATATCTAACCTTGCTGCGCAGGATCGCCCACTGGCTGTCCATGTCCGAGACCGTCTGGACCGGCTGGCTGCCATAGCCCTCTGCAGGCCTTATCATTATCCTGCCCATCACAGGCCAGTCTGATTTGCTTTCATAAGGCCGTGGGTCAATCGCACGAACAAGATCGTTCATCTGAGAAGTAAATATGTTGCGGACCGCATACTGGATTTTAATCGGGCTTACCTTTAATCCGGATCCGATTTGTTTGTATAGCTTCGGCGTACTCGGCCATGCCTGGCGTTCCGGCTCATCTTTATATCTATCAACCATCCATTGCGGCACAATATCATCATCAAAGTAAAAAGAGTGATTAAGCTGTAATTCCATCCCTACTTTTATGACGGGTGTAATTATATCTGTTATGCCCGGCAAGTCCCTCGATCGTTTCAAAAGCGTTCTCATTTTCACGTTACTTGGTATGGGATCTTCGAGCAGCCATTCCTCTATCGAATTCCACCCAAAGGATTCTGCAGCTCCCAAAACTCCGTAGTCGAATGGTATCCGGAGCATGCCGCCCACAGCTCGGTATCCTACCCTGTCCTCGTCCGGACGATCCCTCATTTGGTTAAAGATTTCTTCCTGATCGTCTGGGTCCGGCCAAATAGCCTTGATAAGCATAATATTCAGTACGGCCCCAATCGCTCCCGTTCCGGCAATCAACGGCACTTTTATCATAAACAGTTTTGCACGATTCACAGGGTCCGGATCCGTGGCAGCTTGGAATTGACCGCCGAGGATTTGAATGGCTGGATTCAAAAAGCCGGCAATTTCAATCAGAGTTGCCACCTGTGCATTGGTGCCACGTTGGCCAAAATTGCCCGACACAGTATCGTATGCCTGTTGAGCTCTTTCCTGACTGCCACCACGTTTCCGCACAGATTCATAACCCCCCTCTCGAGTGAGCTCCTCAAACACCTGGGTAAAGTATCTGCTGCCGAGTATCCAGTTTCCTATATCAATCGGCTTAATGCCAACCGCCATTACCTGTCCAGGAATGTTCTCGATTCTCTCCAGCCAAGACATATTCGCCCACCCTCGGATCGAGATACCTTCTGTAAGCATCCCGAAAAATGATTCGACAATATTGCGGTGACTGTCCTGTGTCAGCTGATCCAAAGTTTTACTGAGCAGCTCCGTTGGAACAAGGGATTCCTTGCTCTTTCCTACCAGTTTGTTTACTAAAGCAGATGCAGAATAGTACCCACGGACATACGATTCCTTCTCCTGGCCCAACACCATTGAAGTTGCGGAGTCTCTTATAATGTTCCAGATAGCAAATACCCAATTCTGAGTTAATGCTCTTTTCCACGGTGCAACTATTGGTTTGAATATGTTTCTTATATGCCTTACGAAAGTTCCGACATCAGCTCCTCGAGCAAACATATTGAATATCTGTCTGTCTGTAATTTGATAATAACGCCGATCGCCGGCCTCGAACAAAGATACCACATGGATTGCTGTCGGCTTTTTCATTCTCCACAGGTCCACATGGTTCCTTGTTACCGCAATATCATCCGCCTTATATGCCTGCCCGGAAGACTTGAGCTCTTTGACTGTAACGCCGGACATCTGAGCAGCTTGTTCATTTAGATAATCGGCTATTACTAATTGTTCCTCATGCTCCGTCAACTGTCCAATTTTTTTGATGTCCAATCGAAGCGGCAACATTATTCGATTCATTATCTTTTTCGCCTCGAAGGAAACGCCGTCTATCTTTTCGACGGCCTTCCCAATCTTTACCATTGCAAGCATGAACCTGTGCGTGTAGTAAGCCTCGAAGGCCATCCTTGTTCGCATCCTGACAGCTTCCTCAAGACTTCTAAATGGCAGCGAAGAACCGTAGGCGGACCTGATTCCGCTTGTATATTCCGCCCCTGTACCTGCTGAAAGCGGACGGCCCTCTATCTGGCGTGGCAATGGCCAATAATCGGTCCATGCTTTTTTGATTCTAATTACTTCTGCAACTGTTTTTTCGCCGGCAAGCATGGGCACCAACAAGAGTTGATCCATAAACTCATTGACATTATTAAACTGCTCTTTCCAATCGGGATGTTCTATTTCCTGCTGAGCGAGAAAAGCCGCCACCTTGTCGGGCCCCAGGCCGCTTCTCATGCCTGGATATTGCAGGCGTTTCGTTTTCCATCTGTTGAGAGCCGCCCTGAATTGACCATAAGCGCAAAACTCAGCCCAAAGATCGGCATCATGTCCAGCCACATCATGCTTGATGGTACTGAAAGCTTTTGGGTATATGCTAATGAAATTGCCATGCCCCGGATCTAAATTGTCTGGAAGCGTATAACCGGCTTTTCGCAATGCGTCCAGATCCCTGTCAGATAAGACTGCAAAACCTTGCCCTGTGGAAAGAACACGAATACCTTCATCGCCTTTTCGGAGCCCACCCATCGCAGCTTCAACTTCTTGAGGTATTCGCTGAAGGGACTGTCTGGCTGAATCATAATCAGCCGGCGTACTTTTCATTCCTTCCCTGAAAGCCCTTGCCAGTTTTAAGCGGGATGCGTAGCTCTTATTTACCAAGCTTCTCATAATACCGGCAATGCCTGTGATATCTATTTTTTCAAACCAGCTTTTCTCGGCGACTTGATTAAAGATACGCCGATGCAATCTGTGCGTTATCATGGAATCGCCGATTGTAGCCTGCAGGATATCCCAAAGCATATTTACCGCTTGTTCAGCACTTCCTATTTTCGCTGGTGTGTCATATTGCAGACTCTGCGCCTGGTCCATAAGAGGACGATTGTTATGATATGTATATGCCCGATGGGTATCTCGGAAAGCAGCCAGCAAATCCGGTCGTAATTCATTGAGTAATGATTCAAATTGCTGTTTTATCTGTTCAGGTATCTTGCCCGGGTCAATTACATATTGCCTGCAGAGCTCCGCCAAGCCTTCTTCCGGAGTCTCGGCTGAGGCCATCGTGCCTGGTCCTGTCATTTCTAATAGCATCTTGCTTATATGGGCAAACCAGGCCGGCTTCTCCGCTTCTATCATGGCCGACAAAGCATGTCCTGCTTCGTGGAAATTGAGCTGCCAGACTCCGCTTTTGGTGCGAATGATATGCGGTCCTCTTTCATAACGTGCAGGATACTTTTTTGATAGCTGCGTCTTCCCCACCAACATCATTACCCTGAGCTGATCGTTTATGTATTGCATTATAGAACGAAGGCCGACTTTCTTGCGGCCGGACCGCTGAGCATCCTTTCTCAGCTCTCCAAGCAGTTTTCCGCCGGCCTTCGTTTCTGCTGGCTCGAATACATAAGAAACCGCTTCACTTGGTTCCTTTATTTCTGCCTCTGTTACCTTGCCATAACTTACATCGGGCGGACCTTCCCGGCTGGTCATGTCCCTGACTATCTTGTGTTCGGCTAAAACTTTTCGCAGAACAGGAAGTGCCAAATTCCGCAATTCGAAGAATCGCTTTTTGAATTTTATGATTTCAGAGCGGAATCCGTAACTTGTTATCGTAGCACCCTCAAGCCTGGGGTCTTTTGCAACCAGCTCCAATACTGCATCACCGCTAATTTGTGCTGTTCTTATGGTCCAGCCATTGTCCAGCTCAAACTGTGCCCCATCATCCATCAAGGCCATCGCTGCTTCCGGAGTCAATGTGGCAAAAGCAGTACCTATTCCGAATCGCTGCTTTACCTGGACGGTTTCCGTGGAAGACAAATCCATTCCAACAACAGCAGTACCATCAGCAAGCGTTGCTCTGCGCATCCGTTTGCTTTTCAATCCGGATTTACCCATAATTTTGTCGTATATCGGATAAATAACACCGCTCAGTAAATGGTAAGTTTTGGGTCGAGTCGCCGGCGTTTTCGCAAATTCTTCATCCCACCAAGTCTTTGCTTCACCCCCGAGGACCTTCTCATGCTTGTCGTTAAAATCTTTTATGCCCGTTGTATGGATCTGGCCTTTGACATTCCTCATCACCCTTGCATTGGAATCTGACGAGAGAGGACTATCGTTAACCTGTGCTGCGTATATATGTTTGCTGAGTATGTTACGATAAAATCCTAACGAAGCAAATCTTGTGGCTTGGTCGAAAGTGATTTTCTCGATTTCTATTTCGCCCTCAAGAGTATATATTTTGGTTTGTGCCCCTGATTCCTCATGGGTATATACAACTGTAGGCTCTCCTACAACCTTGATGTTTTTCGCTTTTATATCAGAGACACCAAAATCGAAAGCACCAGTCTCTTTTGCTTTAGCAATGATCTCCTGGTAATGACCGTAAAATATCTCAAAAACCCTGTTTTGCATCGCATAAGGCAAGGCCATGATCCGATTCAAAAACCGATCCACGTTCTCCAGGTCCTGCGTCTTTACTTGACCATCTTTGTTAAGAAGGCCCATTTCTCTCAAAACATTTGAACCCAATCCCTCGTTCCTGTATTTGCCTCTGAGCATTTCCTCGAACGTCTGCTTCAAAGCAGCTCTACCATATGCGTCTGTCAAATCATCAGTATTAAACATACTTCCGCTTAATGAGGTCCTATCGCCCTTTGAGATTGCTCCCAATGCTGCCAGCCTTCTCGATACGGCATTGACGAGCCTTTGTTGGCCTGCAAGATCAAGACTGACCGGCCTTATGATGGGAGCGGACTCTTGGAATGACCTATGGACCCTGCCGAACGATTGCATTTGAGTATCTGCAGCCCACGATAATTGCAACGCATAGAAGGACCGGCGTTGCCGATTCGCCTTCGTGATATCGGCGTGTAAGCTGATCCCCATAGTGCCGGCACCGGAAATTGCAATTATTCTTTTTTTGCCCTGTTGAAAATTCTCAGTCTCCACTTCGTTTAATCTTGTGGCCTTTACGCCTTTGAGTTTCCGTCGGACATATTTGCCTTTTTCCATTCGGTGAGTACGCCCTGTCACTTCTGCTATCTCCCCTGGGCCAAAATGTTCCATAAGTGCATCAAGCGGATTGGTCGGCAAAGTAAAGTCGGCTATCTGTGATAACAATTCTTCCTGTTTCCTTATATTTTCTCTGTTAAGAACCGGATTGCCTGCTGCATCAACCACTGGCACTCGGATTACTTTCCTTGTCCGCCTATCAGTTTGCATTTCGTACTGCTGCAGGGGGAAGTGTCTCTTAACCAGGTCAACAAGCATTTGACGTGGAGAAAGCTCTATCTCCCCGAGCGCGATCCCTTCTTTCAGGGCATCGGCAACAATTCTGTTAGCCACGGCCTCGCCGGTGTTGAAAAGACTGATTACAACGGACTTATCCTCTGCCAGGTCTTTTTCGATCGCTTTGATCATCGTGGGCAATTCGTACCCCATCATCAACTGCAGGAAAAAGGATTGTTGTGTAGCATAGAAAGAAGTGAAATGACTGGTTGGTTTAGAGCCTGCATTTTGGTTGGCTTCGTCGAAGGCCCGATTCATCACACTCCAAAAAGCTGATATGCGGTCAAACTGCTGCTTTTCGGCTTCGCTTAATTTGTATTGCAGGGGCGTGTAATCAACGCCTTCATACGATATTGTCCTGGCTCCCAATCTGCCGATCAGCTTGAGATCTCGGGCAAGTATCTCCATGCCGTTTATGCCGCCTGCTTGAACTGCAGCTGTGAATGACATGAAATCTTCGAACGGCAGCCGCGGGCCCCACAAACCAAGCCGTTCATACGGCACCAAGTGCCTGGCTTCCGATCCGCCAGTCGCTGACACATACATTATTCGAGCATTAGGATATCGCCTCTGCAGATCAATACCCATATTGCCCACGGCTGTACCTTCTTTCATTGTCAGCTGTCCCCCTCGCTCCGAGACGGCCGCATTCTTCATCTTGTGAGCTTCATCGAAAGCTATCACTCCGTCAAAGTCCGGACCAAGCCAGTCGATGAGCTGCTTGTAACGGTTTTGGCTTTCTCCCCAATCAGTTGAAGCCATACCATAGGTCGTGAAAAGCACACCTTCGTCTGCTTCGATAACCGCCGTGTCCTTCATCGAGGGATCTTGATGGATAATTTTTAATGGCTGTCCCACATCATCAGAATCTCTTTGAGCATCCACTGCAAGCTGATGAGTCACGGACATATGCACGGCCTTTTTGCGTCCCTGCATGTAATTGTCATAAATAACAGCGTATATCTCCCGTCCTTTTCCAAGCCCGGTACCATCGCCGATCCAAAAGCCGGCCCTTTCTTTATTCGCCATTACCGTACTGTGTGCCTGGCCTGCGTATATAACAGCCTCCAGTTGTATGTCTGATACCCGGCCTTCTGTTATAACTTCGCTCGGCAAATGATGTTTGTATTGAACGTCCGGTGGTTCTACGGAAGCCATCACTGTTGATTCGACTATATTCGCAGGATGTTTAACGGCCCCTTTCACTTTCGCTTTCTGGACATGATATTCACTGAACACGGAGCCTTCCAGCTCCCGGGCGGTCCCTGCTGTAACTTCAACTTCTTTTTGCGGCTGCACAGCTTCGTCCGGCTCGGTCTTTTTTATTGCTTCATCGCTTTGAAGATTGTATTGCGGATATTTGTTTCGAATGCTTTGATAAATTCTCTTTAGGTACGGGCTGATGCGGACCCCTACTGCATCGACCATGCTTCTCGACCAATCTACATAGGACGTAATGCCTGATTTTGCAAAAAGAGAGCCGGACTTGATTCCGAGCAGAAGGATTTCCGGATTTAGGCCTGCACGCTTTCTGCCTTTTTTGACAGGCTCCGGATATACGCCGTAAGATACCCCTTCCTCATCGGATAGTTTTTTGCGCAGCTTCTTTAGCGATTCGTCAAGCTCAGACTGTTCCTGTTGAGTTAGAGTTGTTCCTCGAGGACCAGCCCCACCAGGTTCGCGGCCCACACCTTCTTCTGTTCGAGGCTTTCCGGGAGCTCCAGGTGCTCGCTCTTTACCAACCGGCTTAAGACCTTTCCTGCGTCCTCCCTTGCTTGGAAGTTCTCCCAATCCTGGTCCGACAGCTCCACCTGTGGCGGCGGGTCCAGGTTTCCGTTTTCGTCGAACAACAGCAGCTCCACCAGCTGCAGGAGCGGGTCCCGGTTCGGGTCCGGCCAATCCCCCAGTGCCTCTATCGCCTTCTTCGCCTGCTCGTTTAATTCGCTCATAAACATTCTCCCGAGAAATAGAATCCAAAATTGCAAGAGCTTCCTTCGGTGAAAGGTCAGCCCCAGTGACAATTTGGTCTTCACTCTCAGTTTTACCTGTATTGTCTATTATAACAATTTGATTACCGAAAGTGGTCCCAAATTTCCCATAATATTTACCGGACATGCCTATATTGGCCCGGACATTGTATTTTTCCTCTATTCCTGCCCACCAATCGCGGAAATTTTCCCTGTCTAAAGCCATGCCTTCGCCAACGATTGCTACTAAACGCCCGCCTTTTTTCACGCGGAGTAACGCCTGCTCGACATGCTTTGCTCCAAATTTCGTATCGTGTGCTGCCAGCCTTCCCCCTGTCGAGGAGAATGGCGGATTCATCACAACAGCATCGTACATCTTGTCAGGAGCAAGTAAATTGTCGAGCTGCTCGGCATTTATGTTCATCGTTTTGAAGCCCAATGATTCAAGAAGACTTCGCCGGCGTTCATCAATTTCGTTAGCTTCTACCTCTCCACCGAATTCCCTTGCCAGTACGGCAATGTTCCCTGTGCCGGCAGAAGGCTCAAGGACCATCATGCCTTCTACTATCGCTGCAGCACGAGCAACTACATACGCCTCTGTTGGCGGTGTGCTGAATTGCTGGAATTCGACCGAGACATCATCCCTGCGAGTTTGCCGCGGCATCTGCTTTTCAAGTTCATGCAGTTCTTCAAAACCAGTATCCATATCGATTTTAATTTTCTGCCAGATATACTGATTCATACCGGCTTCGAAGGAATCATACGCGTCTCGAGCATGGCCCGCAGCGGCCCCAAACACTTCCCGGGCCATTTTGTCAACTTTTCTGTTGTCTATTTTTCCTGTCCCGCGCGTTAGCAGGGCGGTGACATTGTTCATCAGTTTTACAGATTGCTCGGCTTCCGGGGCTGGCTTGGCTAAGGCTTTTTGTGCCCACTCCTCGGATTCAAATTCGGCCAGAAGTTTTGCACCAACTTTTTCGCCCCTTTTGATTCGTGCTTGTAATATCTCCCGCCTTCTTGATTTTGAACCTTCCGCTAATGGTTCAGGTAGTTTGTCTGTTCTATAAGAAGGCTTTTCTTTCAGGCCTTTCTTCTTTGGCTTTTCTGCTGCAGGGGCTTTGGCTGCTTCTGTATATCGCGGGGACAGGCCTTGCTTTTCAACGTGGGTTTGTATCGTCTCCCCAACCTTGTCTTTATGCCGCTTCAAGATATCCAATGACAACTCGAGTGCTTTCTTTTTGGTTTTGGCAGGGTCGGTGAGCCTTGCTCCTGACCTGCCTTCGTAGACAGCCCAAAGCGTTCCTTCTTTCGCCGCGAACAAATCAAGTTCTGGAAATTCCTCAAATTTAACCAGCTTCCCTTTTACCTCTTCGAATTTGTCTCCATAAAATTTATAAAACCGCTTGCCTGGCGTCACTTTCTCCGCAGGCTTGGCTGCCGGCTCCTCTTTCGGCTTTTCAGTGATACCCCGTCTTTTCTGTTCCGCGAGCAGTTGCTCATGGAATTCTGCCTGATCAGGATCGCCTGCAGTTACCTCAAGGGCTATATCGAGCTCATCTATGCCCATCTCAGCAAAGTCAAACCCTTCCGGCTTCTTTTCCTCTATGACTGGCTCAGCCTTCTCACCAGGCAGCTCAGGGAAGGCCTCTGGCTCTGCCTGTGCTGCGATCTCCTCCTCGCGGGCCCGTTTGCCCTCAGCTTCACGCTCCGCGGCCTTTTCGGCCTCTCTCTGCTGCCAGGCCACACTCTCCTGCAACTGCTCAACAGCTCGCTGATTTTGGGTCATTCGCTCCTGGTCCGCTAAAGCGTCCCGGAAAAGGGAGGACAACTGCGTTCGTTCTTCCGCGTTCCACCCAGATACACCCAACTCCTTTAGATCGCCCCTGCTCGGCTGCTCTTTTGCAGCTATCTTTGCAGCGACTTCCGGCGACATGGCAGCGACTACTTCCGCACCTTCTGGAGTCAATGCCCATTCTTTGAATTCCCGCTGTTTTTGGATTTTAAGATGTTTGTCGTATGCTCGGCCTTCCAGTTTAGCTTCTATCCGGTCCGCAACACTTACCGTTGCTCCGCCACCAACACCAAGTATAGACATGGCGCCGGCCGTTACCATTTCTTGCGCTCTACGATCTAAAAGCCCCTTCCATCCCGCATCGCCGAGAATCGGTTTGTCGTAAACCATCTTGGCAGTTATTTCCTGCCATTGACCCTGCAAGGGTTCCTCTATCATTTCTCCGGCCGTCAGAAGTAAAGCCTCTTTTCCGAGAGCCTTCATCCCCTCTTTTTGTACCCGTTTTGTCACTTCCTTCGCTAACTGCTTTTTGAACAGTTTCTTCCCGATGCCGGCCAGTTTCAAAAACTGAGTGATCATAGCAAATTCGATAAGAGCAGCTACCGAACCATAAATCGACTTGGTTGTCTGTGCCTGTTCTTCTGTCGCACCATATTTAATCGCCTCATCGTATGCCCCCTGTCCCTCTACTTCATAAACAATAGCCAAGGCAATCTGTGGCTGTCCCCCTGCTACTGCCAGGCCAGACGCTATCATCATAGGCATAGATTGAGCTATTGAAGCTGAAAGTTTTGTCGGGCTGGTAATAAGGTCCCACAAATTCTCCGCCTGTGGTATTTGCCATTCCGGGTGGTCTTCAATCAGCTCCTCTATCTTGGTGGCAAAGGTTTCACCTTTTAATTTCCACGCAGTTCCGGCATCTTGATTTATTCGCTCCCTCATCGCTTCCGGTGGACCCACATAATCCAGCATACTCCCGAATGCCCTGGCCAAATTCAGGGACCCGAGACGCCAGCCATCCTTGTTGGCTTCAAAAAAACCTTTCTTCTGTGTCTGTGGAATGTACGGTTCTATTTGCTGAGCGATATCGAGAAGGCCTATCCGCTTCGGTTGTTCAACCTGTTCTGCAATATCCGCCAGCATCCCCATTAGATGATCCCCATCCTATCTAACGCATTTGCAATCGCCTGTTCATTACCGCTGCCACATATATATTTTAATTCTTCGGCTGTCTCCTGGCCGTATTTTTGCCGCACCCATGACCACTTTATAGCGTTGTTACTTCTGAATCTTTCAACTGTAGCCTTATCGGCCTTGCCAAGCTTCGTCAAGTCCACTTCCGGAGCGACTTCCCTTTTCGCCGGTTCAACTTTGCGGATACCAATAGGATGCTTTTGTAAAACCTTTGTCGGGTCCTGCTCCAACTTAGCCAGCCGCATCTTTTCCTTCTGCTCCTGTTCTTCTGCCTTAGCCGCAAGCCCCTGTATCTGAGCGAAACGACTAATCGCACCCATAACCGCTTTGTGAACTACTTCCGGGTCCGGTGGGATAGGATTTCCCTCTTTATCCTTTGTTGTGTACTGTGCCGAGATATCGGCATAAAGCTTGCTGTACTCCGCAAACTTAATACCTACTTGCTCCCAATCTCCGTTGCCTTTCTGCCTGTATTGTGCCCCGGTGGTTCGGTCTGTCGCCATACCACTGTCGTAGCTTTCCTGCGTTGTCGGTTTGTCATCGTAAACCGGCAGAGGTATGATCGAATAATATTTTTGCCATAACTGCTGCTCTGCCTGTTCCCCTTGCTCCGCGGTCCATTTGCCGGAGGAAACCTGCGACCGTAACCAGGCAATGCCCGTAGTGATATGGGCCATCTCTCTTTTTTGGCCTTCATCGTATTGCCATGCAACATTCTTTTGCAGTTGTTCCTGCTGTTGCAAGCCCTTCTGTAGTTGGCGTGACGGCTCCTCATTCCATCTACGTTCGGCGGTTACTCTGCTAAGTTCGGCGGCGGCTCTATCTGCCGCATCCTGCTCTTTTCCATACTCAAACTCGTCCTGCCGTTGAGCAAGCTGCTCGCCGGCTCTCTCGGCTCCAAGCTCTTGGCCCCTTGCCTGCAAATTCAAAGCTTGTTGTCTCTGGGCCATCTCGGCCGCCCACCGTTGTTTCTCCCCTCTGCCGATTGTATAAGCAGATTCACCAATGGCGGCTGCGGACGGAGAATATTTAACTTTTATAGGCATTTAAGAACCTCCCAAGCCCTGCATGAGCTGAACGTATAAACTTTCAGAGGGGTATTCGTCTTCCCTGCGTTCCATGAAATCAAGCTCCTCTTTTGTCATGCCTGTTTGCATCATCAATTCCTTGTCGCTTAATTGTTGCAGATATCCTAACCTTTCTCTGCGTAGCCGCTCCTGGGCCTCGCCAACAGCATAACCTTCACGCCTTGTAACGCCGCCAAGAACGGACGGGGCCACGGTAGTCGAATGAAGGCCGGAGCTTATCAACTGCTGTGAAACAGATGCTCTCTCTTTGGTATATTGCCTGCCGATACCCGCCAATTCCTCTTGACCCATCCCTTCCAAGCCAGACATGATTTCTGTTCGGCTCTTTGCCAGACCTTCCATAGCCGTACCGTACCTTGTTTTGTAGCCGGCCAGAACTTCCTCGTATCTTTTAAGATTGGCGGCCTTCGCTTCATTGTAGGCAGTCTGGTACTCGTCTGTCAGCTTATCTTTCTTCGCAGTTCCTGTTTCAGTCGGCGATAGATACCACGGATTATTTATGAGCTGCTGAAACTGGCCCGCCCTTCCCGCGAACCTGGGATCGAGAATTTGCCGCCTTATAGTGTCTTGGGTTCCCGCCTTTTGAGCAGCCAATTTTTCATCGTATGTATATGCAGTCTGGAACATTTTTGTTTCCTTTCGATTTTACTTCGCTAAAGCACGGTCGCTTTTGTCACCAAATATTGCCCTAACTACTCCGTCTACGCTCTGGGCCACATTCTCAACTTGCAATGAATACGCTACTCTGTAACTTTTCCCAACAACGAGAACATCTGAATCATATTCATATACATAAGTGGCATATTCCCATTGGGCATCCCCCCCTACACATTCAGCCTCGATTGTAGTATCAGCAACTATCGAATAATCACCGACAACAGTCGGAGTTCCACCTGGATCAAGTTCGTATAAAGCAATTTTGACTTTTGCCCACCAAGCATTGTCAACTCTCTTTCGGGACATTGCACAACCATATATAATCCGGTCTGCATCATCGCAGGTAATATATTCCGAACAGACTACCCACGCGGTACCCGCTACGGAATTACTCGGGCCCACAGCTGTTTTATACAGCTCGTAGATATCCGTGGTATCTCTACCTGAAATCCCGGTAAGTGAGGCCGATGTTATTCTGGCAGCCAGGAGAGTGCCTACTGTAAGCTTATCCGCACTAATAGTAAGAGCAGTAATATCCCCCGCTGTTATAGTCCCCAAGTCTGCACTGATAGCGTCCAAAGTAGCTACATTTAACGAACCCGCCAGAATAGTGCTGGCCGTTATATTCCCGCCGTCTATTATGGTTAAATCGACATGCTCCCATTCGCCCGCTACAACTTGGTTATCGCCTGCCGAAGTAGCTCGATGCTGTTTGTTGCCATCGTTGGTATCGTACCAAATGTCCCCTGCATTTTCTGCTGTAGGTACGGTATCCTGATAGAAAGTTTTTACTTTGCCATCGGCAGCAGTCTGCGCCGCGTCGGCCAAGTCTTTCGCCTTCGTAGCGATTGCGTTTAACAGCAGCGTTCTCTGGTTGTAATAGTCCTTCCACGCTGTGTCCCAATCAGCCCGGGTAATTGTGGTGGTTGCCGTTAAGTCGTCAAAAATATCCGGGTCGGTATTTAGGTAAGCGTCAAGTGCTGCATAAGCCGTATCGAAGTCGACATCAGCAACTCCGAATGCTGTTGCTTGGGCAGGAATAGTTCCAGCCCCCGCAGTACCCTCTACTACAATCGCGTCCCAACGCTGTTTTGCTTCTAATTTCTCTACAGGCGTTACTTTAGTGTCGGCAGCAATATCATCTAATTCGCCTTGGGCGGTTGCTGCATCGGCAATGCCAGTGTCGGCGTCCGCTTGGGCTGCTTCGGCAGCAGCCTGTGCTGTGTCAGCGTCAGCCTGTGCAGCCTCAGCCGCGGCCTGTGCAGCTTCGGCAGCCGCTTGAGCCGTATCAGCAAGGTCCTTAGCCGCCACGGCAATAGCGTTTAACAGCTTCGTCCTCTCATCATAATAATCTATCCACGCCGTATCCCAATCGGCACGGACCATCGTGGTTGTCGCTGCCATGTTACCGAAAACGGTTATCGTGGTATTAAGATACAAATCCAACGCTGCGTAGGCAGTATCGAAATCTGTATCGGCTACACTAAAAACCGTTGCCTGAGCAGGGATAGTTCCGCTTCCGGCTGTACCCTCGACAACAATGTCATCCCACATCGGCTTAATAGTAAGTTTTTCCACCGGGGTTATTTTGGTATCAGCTGCGATATCGTCTAACAGAGCCTGCGCTGCAGCGGCATCAGCAATACCATCGGTAGCGTCAGACTGAGCTGCCTCAGCTGCTGCCTGCGCGGTCGCTGCGTCTGCAATCCCCTGTGCAATGTCAGAATTTAACGCATCGCTTAGTTCTGTATCCGTAACTGTCTTTGCTATTATTACAGTAGAGGCTGTTATCGAATTGGCCTGAATCAATCCACCATGCAGTATCCTGTGTGACACTGTGGGGATGGCCTTACCACTATCGTTAATACATACAAGCCAATGATTCACTGCTATTGCTGTGGCAAACGTGCCGGTAGTCTTAAAGGAAGTCTGGCCAGCGGCATCGTCCCAATAAATATAAGCATCCGTACTGCCATCGCCTACAGCCTTTACAACTATTGCATAAGAATTCCCGCCGTATTCCACTGTCCCTGCCGTCCAGCCAACCTTGGTCGAACCATCACCGATGAAAGTTATCTTTGAAAGTTTGGGAATATCGGCAGAGAGACCAACCCCTGCCGTCTCGGTGCCCTGCAGGCCGAACACTCGTATTGGTGTACCCCAAGTGCCTGCAGTATCTTTAAGGGCGGTCTTTACACTCATCCAGTTTGACGCTTCGGTCGGCTCCCTGTGCCAGCCGCCAGTTGTACCATCGCCTGTCGGGTCAGATGGTGTGGCTGCGAGATTACTGTCATGGTAAGTAGCAAAGACCTCCATGCCTTCTATCAATCCGGATTCCATCCTCTGCATAAACTGCCGAATTCGAATTATATCTAACTCGGTAAGTGGCATTACTTCATTCTCCCTGCCGGCTCGATCTCCAAGAGACATCTTTCGAAGCCCCACGTTTTGTCTTCTGTAGAAACTGCGGCGGTGGGGGTTCCGGTTGCCGTACCTGCTAAAGTATATTCACCTGCTTCCGATAAAGTTTTGTACCAGTAAGCAGTACCAAGAACGCCGACCGCGGCAGAGATTATCCAGTAGCTTGAGGTTGAATACCACCAAATGTAATATGCACCATCTTCGCGGCGGTAATATGGCTCGCCTCTGTATGTACCTGCATAGAGATAGTTGCCGGTCGCATCTGGACTAAGCGTTCCAGTTACAACATAAGTTGCAACATTTCCAAGCCGTACCGCCATGAACACACCGCGTGCCTTACGACGGATTCGCTTGGCTCTGCCGGGTGCCGGAATAACGCCACCAAAAATAGGAGTGTCCGCATCGGCTTTCTCCATTACAGTTTCGGCATCATCACCGACATAGACAGCATAAGCCACATCGTCTGAGTCCGGAACAGTGCCGCCGGCTTTCCCACCTGCAGTTACAACCGTCAAGGAATTCATTCGTCCCTGGAAATTATGATTCCCCCCTATCATCACGGGTCCCAGCAAAACATAACTATCTATGGCTACTGTTGCAGGGATAGCCATTGACCCGGTATCATCGCTCTTACTCGCAGGGTCCAGTATTCTCATGTGGCCGTCATAAGAGCCAAACAACAGCCGTCTCTGCTCAGGATCGTCCGCATCGTAATAATGGCTGCATATAATAGCATCTTGAACAGGATAGGTTTCGGGCGAAAAGCCTCCCGACTGCAGGTCGTAAAAGTAATTGACGTTCGCTCCGGTTTCTATCGTAGTGACACTTATTACTATGCCCTGTTCGGCAGGGTCGAACGAAAGAACGATTCTCTGAGTTTCCGGATTAAGGGCCAGGTCTTTTGCGAAGTTGGGGATTTTGTCGCTGGTCATTGGCTCTATTGCTGCCAGGCCCACGGTGATTTTATACATGCCCTTCAAATCAAGAATATACAAATTGCCGGCATCATCAAAGCACCAGGCTGATTGTGATATTATTCCTATGCCCTCTATGAGTTTGTCCAGACTGCCGCCTGCTGCCGGATCGCCCCGCGATACCCACAAATCTCCGACAGAGCCGTAAAGTTTGTAATCATCGCTGTATGGTATCGAAGCAGTCACGATATCGCCCACCCTGCCGGCCTTGGCATTAGTGCCGGCCACGGCCGCTTGTTCATCATCCTCGCCATACATCATATCGTATGGATTCAACTGTCTGGAGAGATACCATTGATGAGGATCTATCGAATTGCCGGTCAGACAGGCCCGGCCTCGCCAGCGATCCCCAATAGTCGCCCTTGTCGGCATTGACCCGAATTCGTCCGTAGAAACACAATCAGCATAAACCCCCCAAGTGTAATGATGCGGCGTTGTGGGCAAACCTACAGCCGTTGGATATCTCGTAGTCGGCGACATGGTATCGCCGGATAAAGTGTCGGCTGCATTTGTCGTAAAGGTGCCGGATGTGGTTCGGCCATAAATAACCGTCAATGCCCCCTTGGCAACATAATCAACAATCATCGTAGCGTTACTGTTTGCCTGGGTGATTGCCTGGCCTCTCCTGGGCGGGACCGTCATTGCAGTATCAAGCGTCAATTTCGTATTAACGAAATCCACCACTTTCAAGATAGTGTCATTGGCGATATATACCTTCTGGTCAAGCTCAAACATCGTGATAGCCTTACTGGTATCAAGAGTCAGGCCTGCAAGCACAACCTGCTTGGGTGGCGAATCGTCATTGTCGTAGTAGAATCCATTGTTGGCAGCAGAGCATACTTTCTTCTTATACTTCTTTGCATCCGGCAAACCGGCCGCTTCTTCAATTACTGTAAAATCCCAAACAGCACTGTCCACGTCATCGGAGCCGGCCTTTACCGCCGTGATAAGCCAAAAATACTCGGCACCATAAGTCAAATCCAATCGCGGATCGTAAGCTTTCGGTGTGACATTCCCTCGATAGACATTCACGCTTTTGGCTGTTACCTCAGTCGAGTTGGTGCCGAAATAGACTTTGTAATAATCACTGGCAACAGAATCGGAAAAACTCAAAGTCGCATTGTTCGCAATCCCTGTCGCTTCGTGTGCCGGTGATGGTGCCGATAGTGACATTACGCTTCCCTCGAAAGATATTTTATGGCAGAAGCAAGCCTATCAATATCATCATGAAAATAACCCAATGCACGATTACATTGATTACACAATAAACCTCTTACTTTTTTGGTCTTGTGGTGATGGTCAACTGCAAGTCTTCTGCCATATTTTATATTAGTATCACCACAAATAGCACAACAGCCACCCTGTTTTTTGAACATTTCCTCGTATTGCTCTATCGTAAGGCCAAAAGCACTCTTTAACCGATGCTTCCTATATCTAAGTTTTGATTTTTCAGGACTGTTTTTTAGGTATCTTTGGTTCGCCTTTTTTCTACTTGCTTTCCCTTTCTCGGATTCATTATATCTTCGGTCGGTCGCCTTCCCTTTTTTGGAAAGCCGGTATTTTCGCTTATACCCTTTCGTGCGGTTTTTTAATTCTTCTGCACTCATTCGACATCAAGTTAAGCTAACTATGGTTACTTGAGTTATACACACAACGGGCATGTTGCCAGTCACTACATAGCCCATATGTTGATTGTAAGCCTTAGCGAATCCCGGGCGCTGGCCGCCCCTAGCGCGATACTCCAGAACGTCTCTTGGCCTGGCGTTACTCATGCGAGGACTGGTGAAGCCGGGCTGCGTTGTAGCCGCAAAGTTGACATTTTTTCCCATCATTGGATATTGCAATACGAGCGGTTTCGCCATCACAAAGCCTCCGTCTTATTCAAGTACTGAATCGCACTTGCCAAAACACCTATGCTGTCTCCAGCCCAACCCAAAACGGAATTGCAATTATTGCACAACAAGCCTCTGTTCTTTCCTGTTTTGTGGCAGTGGTCAACTGCAAGTCGCCTGCTGTTTTTGTTTATGCCACCACAGATAGCACAACCGCCATTCTGCTGTTTCAGTTTTTCGTTGTACTCTTGTGGAGTAATGCCGTATTTAGAATTTAGCTCTCTCTTTCTATTCGTGGCCTTACCTTTTTCGGTTTTGTTTACTCTCCGTTTATACGCCAACATACAAACCTTACACGCCGTTTGTAGCCCATCTCTTGTTGCTTTGGCTTTGCCAAAAGCTCGAAGCGGCTTCAAGAGCTTACAATAGCAGCACTTTTTTTGCGGCGGTTTTGCCATTATAGTACCCTTAAATATCCATCGGGAGGCCAATCAATTGATGACCTGACCACGCAATGCGTTTGCCGATCTGGACTGCATCCGTAGCTAAGGGTGTGGCGGAATCATAAATCAGCAGGTCGTAATCGCCGGGCGGCAACCCTTGAGGAATGTTCACAGGGATTCCGGCAATCAAAGCATTCACCGTCAATGCGGTATAGCTTGTAGCCCACGACGTAGTTCTGGAAAACGAGGTTCCTGCTGCAATTGCAATGCCGCAATCGGCAACCCTGACAAGACGCATATACGGGTTCGTTATACCCTGGTAAATAATTAAATCGGTCTGCACCATAGCTTACACTCCATAAATACTGTTTCTAATAAGACTCGTGCTGTATATCCGGTTCGGCCGCGGAGCAAAAATGGACTCCTGGCCTTTTTTGTAATCGTATAGTTTCAATGCCTGTAATGCCGTTAATTCCTTATCGAAGAACATTACATTATCAAACACGCCGTTGGCGTAAGCTGTGGAATATCTGCCTATCCAGATGGCGTGTGTGAGGTTTTCTACAGCGGCAAAAGTCCCGACTTTTGCATCCGCTGCATCAACTTGCACCCCATTCAAATATAACTTAACTCCAGAACTCAATATCCCACCATCATAAGTCGCAACAATGTGCAGCCATGTATTCGCGGATAAGGCCGTGCCATAATACCGACCTATATAAGCAGTGGCACTATGGTCATATAAGGAAAAATACAAATAACATGGAACATTCGTGTATAACCTCCATTCGTTATCTGCGCCAACAACACCTTTCGAGACAAACTGAAAGTTTGACGCACTGTGCATATACACCCACAAACTGATACTAAACGGAGTCGAGATAGGTGAGAAGGCGGCGGCATCGGCTATCTCGACGTAATCGTCATCCCCAACAAAATCAAGGGCATTGTTGAGCTTGCCAGGTACATCGTGGTCAGCCGTATTCGCGTTCCCTCCGACACTTTTG
>Ga0307380_10003769_pt1 | contig 20771 bp, 20 predicted proteins | sample UN3MG_FD_202239 | JGI IMG/M metagenome (GOLD analysis project Ga0307380, IMG submission 202239) | Soil microbial communities from Risofladan, Vaasa, Finland - UN-3 | ecosystem: Environmental > Terrestrial > Soil > Coastal area > Acid sulfate soil | place: Finland: Risofladan, Vaasa | collected... | reverse complement strand
TCGGGGTGCGGGTCGCACTTCGCCCCGGTCAGGACTTCCCGGTGGGACGGGGGCTGCTCGCCCAGGGGAGGACGGTTTCACTCGTGCAGGTCTGCGCAGGTGAGTCTGCGAAGGAGACTCTGAAAGATCACGAGAGATATTGACATGTCAAGTCGAAGGATCATAAGATACCCTGAAACAGACTGAAAATGGAGCACAAGCCATGCCGATCGCCGTCACTCCCGAACGCCTCCGAGGAAGCGCATCCACCCTGACCACCGGGTCGTCCAACATCGGAGCCGAACTCGGTCGTTTGTTGTCCGATGTTCGTGACCTCCAGGCAACGTGGGATGGCCGGGCCGCAGCAGCCTTCGACGGCTCCTACACCGCCGCCAACGAGGGCTTCAAACAGGTCGAGTCCGCCCTCACCTCCATCGCCGAGATGCTCCGGCGCTCCGCCGACCAGTACGAGGAGCAGGACCAGCGGCTGGCGAGCCAGTTCGCGGTCTGATCGACATCCACCTCCCACCTGAGCGATCCTGCCGACGCCGGGCTCAGGAGACGCTGCTCGAGGGTTGACCACCGCACTGCGGCACTGCGGTGCGATCATCACGAAGCTCCCTCGACCGAGCACTACGCTCGGACGAGGGAGGCAGCGCAGATGGACGAAGTCATCGATGCACGATTCGATGCCCGGGCATTCGCGGATCGCCTGTCCGATTTGTGCGCGTCGATCGATGCCGACCGCTGGGTGCTGTTGTGGCGCGAAGGTGACCACTGGTGCCGGGTCGGTCGAGCAGGAACCCGCGACGAGCTCCTGGCTCGTGTGGCGGCGACGGTTCCGGGAACGCTCGACTGTGTCACCGCCCAAGAGGTCGCCATGGTCGGGCCCCGCCTCGCTGCCGCCGGACTGGGCACCTTGTCGGCCATCACCCTCGAATCGCACCGCCCGGCGGTGGCGTTCTTCGAGGAGCCGCGCCGGCTGCTCGTCGACCACGACGACGTTTCGACGTGGTTCGAGGTCGCGCTCGACGTCGCGACCGAACTGGCCGACGCGGCCGGGTTGATGGCCTGGGCGCCCGATCTGGTGGACCTCGGGGCAGGGAAGATCTCTCCAGGCGACGCGCTGTCGCTCCTCGTCGATCACTTCGGGTTCACCGCAGCTGTCTTCGCAGCTCCTGCACGAAACGGTGTCTTTCGTCTCGTCTGCGACGGGTCGGCGCCTCCGGCGGTTCCGGACGAACAACGCACGTTCGTCTCCGACTGGCCGGCGCTGGCTGCCTCGCCCGCGTCAGCCTTGCGCTGGCTCGATGCCGATCGGCCGTCGGCGGACTGGGTAGCGGCGTCGACCGGCGTCGACGCCACTTCGATGCTCGCCGTCGAGGGCCGAGGAGAGCCGTTTGCGCAGCTCGGCTTGGTCACCGATCTGTTCGGCGCGGCGGTCCAACGTTTCCGGTCGGCCGAGGAACTGCGCGAGCGTGTCCGGCTCGACGAGCGGACCCGGCTGGCCGCCACGTTGCACGAAGAGCTGAGCCAGCAACTCGCTGCCCTGACCATCGAGATCGACCTGTTGGCGAGTCGCGAGGGGGCCGTGGCCGTCGCAGATGACCTGACCGCACTTCGACGTGGCGTGGTCGGCGCGCTCGAATCGCTGCGATCCGCGATCTTCGAACTGACGCCGCCCGAACCCGACTGGACGAAGCTGGACGTCGGGCTCGAGCGATTCGTGGTCGACCTCGCCGCGTCACGTGACCTCTGCGTCGACTATGTCGTCGACGGCGACCCGCACCCGGTCGATCCCGACGCGGTGTCAGTGATCTTCGCAGTGGTTCAGGAAGCGCTGTCGAACGTGGCAAAGCATGCGGGCACGACCCGCGCTCGTGTTCACGTCGAATTCGTGCCGGAGGCAGTCAAGCTCACGATCGCCGACGACGGGGCGGGTCTTCGCAGCAGGGACTTCGAGGGGGTCGACCTCGCACACCAGGGTCTCGGACTCCTCAGGACCCGCGCCCGGTTGGCAGGCGCCAGTTTCCAGATCGGTGACGACTGCGGCTCGGGCACGGTCGTCCGCCTCGAAGTCCCGACGACTCCGTCAGTCGAGATCACCCGATGACGACTGACGCCCTCGAGGGATCGCGCGTGTTGCTGGTCGACGACCACGGGGTGATGCGCGCCGGGCTCGCGATGCTGTTGGCCGAAGTGCTCGGGATCGAGACGTGCGAAGCGTCCGGGGCCGAGGCCGCACGGTCGATGCTCGACGAACATGACGTCGATCTCATCCTGCTCGATGTTCGCCTGGGCTCTTCGAGTGGGATCGATCTGCTCCGTGCGCTCCGGGCCGACGGCATCGACACTCCCGTCGTGATGTTGTCGACCTACGACGGCCCCGAGGACGTCGAGCCCGCGCTCGACGCCGGTGCGGCGGGCTATGTCCTGAAGGACGCCACGCCCGATCAGCTCGCTGATGCCATGAGCACCGCTCTCAACGGGACCGGGGTGTATCTGTCGCCCCCGGTGGCGGCCCGGCTCCTGTCGCGCCGACAGGCGGTCGATCGCAGCATCACCAAGGACCTGTCGGACCGCGAGCGCGAGATCCTGGTCCAGCTCACACGGGGCGCGACGAACGTCGAGATCGCCGACACGCTGATGATCTCCACCAAGACGGTGAAGACCCATTTGTCGGGTCTGTTCCGCAAGTTGGCGGTGTCGAACCGTACCCAGGCAGCAGCCCTCGCGATCCGTGAGGGGCTTGGCACGGAACGTCGTTCGGCTCCCCCTGACCCCCGGGCCTGATCGCCCGAACCGGTCGCTCACCGCGACGCCGCACCCAGCCGCGCCATCGCCAAAGCCAGTCGGGCCAACAGGAGTCGCCATTGGGACGATGACACCCTGTGACCCGATGATCGACCCGTACGACGACCCTCAGCGGACCATCCACCGCTCGGTGCGGTCGATCGAGCACGATACGTACGGTCAAGGGGGCCACGGGAAGGAGAAGGCGCATGGAGGCGACGGGGCCATCGGGTCCGGTGGGCGACAACGAAGGTCCCCGGAGATACCGACCGACGCAAGCGGCAGGGCGCCGTCACGCCAACGTAGGGTCCGACCACATGAGCGACGACGGTTGGATCGACGAACCATCGGTGGTGGTCGTCGGCTCGATCAGGGCCAGATCCACCCTCGGCGCCCTCCTCGCGTCGTGGGGCTGGCCGGTGTTGGCGCTCGAACCCGACGACCTGAGTGGCCTTGCGGCCATGCGGCGATGCCGAGCCGATCTGCTGGTGATCGATGGGAGCGGGCACGGCCGCTTCGGCGATCTCGATCTGGCTCGTGAGTGGCTCGCGCCGAGCGCGATCGTCCGCCTGGTCGATCGTCCCCAGGACCTGACCGCCGATCCCACCTCGATGCTGGGTGGCGTCCCGGCGCACCGTCTGCGCGAGCGGTTGCTCGCAGCGGTTCGCGGGTGCGCCTCCACGCCACTGTCCCCGTGATGTCCGACCGACAGACCCAGCCGGTTGGGATCACGATGGCCGAGCTGCTCGAGTCCCGCCGGAACGAGGCGCGGGGTGCCATCGTGGCCGACAAGGTTCTCGGGGAGATCCGGGTGGCGTTCGACGCCGGCTCGGCGGCCGATCGTGATGCTGCGATCGAGACCTTGGATTCGTTGCCGGTGGTGGTCGTCCAGTCCTGGTTCGACGCAGAGGTGGCCGCAGCGACCCCAGATGACGTGCCCGAGTTCGTTCGTCTCGCCGCCGCAGCGGCGCACATCGATGTCGGCGTCGACCTGAGTCGTGCTGTGCTCGAGCTCGATCGGTCGACCCGAGTCGTCCTGGGGTCCAAGATCGCCGAGTCGGCATCGTTCGCCGGCCACATCGAGAGGCTCCAGAGAAGCGAACGGTTGGATCACCGAAGGATGGGCCTCGAACTGGCTGAACTCACCGGCGACGGGCCCGCGATCCTCCGCGGGTTCGACGACCCGTCGGCCGATGTTCGAAGGGCCGCGGTCGAGCTGGCAGACCCGCACGGCGACGCCGACCTCGGCGTCCGACTGGGTCGTCTTGCCGTCGAGGATCCATCGGTCGAGGTCCGGCTGACCGCCGCTCGCCGCCTGGTCGACGTCGAGGGACCCGCCCGTGTCGACGCGATCCGTCAGGCTCTCGGCAGCCCCGATGCCGCCGTGCGGGCCATGGCGGTGGGGATGCTCGGCGGCGGGGGTGTCGACGAGGTCATTGCGCTCACCGGCGCGCTCGATGACGAATCGAGCGATGTCGCTGCTGCTGCTGCCGCGCTGCTCGCACGCTCTCACCCATCTGAGGCGGCGGGGATCCTGTGGCCAGCTCTGGTCGAGAGCGACGGGCCGCATCGTGCCGCCGTGCTCGGCGCGTTCGACGAGCTCGAGCTGCCCAGCATCGCGGCGACGCTGCACCGCGCGATGCGGAGCGATGATCCGGTCGAACGGGCGCTCGGTCACCAGGTCGCTGCGCGACGCGATCGGAGCGACGCGATGACCCTGCAGCTCCACGAAGCCCTGACCGACCCCTCCATCGACGTCCGACTCCACGCCCTCGACGCCCTCGGTTCGCGGGTCGATGCCCTCGACGTCGACGCGCTGGCGGGTCGCTTGCAGGACCCGGCGCCCGCAGTCCGGCTCGCGGCCGTCCGCCTGCTCCGCGCACTCGCCGACGACCGGAGCTTCGGGCCGCTGCTCTCAGCGGCCGGCGACCCGGTCGACCATGTACGTGCGGTCGCCCGGGAAGCGGTGCTCGATCGACGCGGGCCTGGGTTGGTTGACGACCTCGTCGCCGCGCTCAGCGAACCTTCGCGAAGGCGGACCGCTCGCGAGCTCCTGGTCGAACTCGACGCCGATGCGATCGACGGACTGCTCGAGGCGCTCGGAACTGCCGACAGCGAGGTCCGAGCCGAGATCGGCTCGGTGCTGCATGCGGCCGGCCACGGCGATGAACTGGTGCGCCGTCTCCAGAGCCGCGACCCGAACGTACGCCTGGAGGCGTTGCTCGGCATCGAAGCGCTCGTCGACCCGTCGTGCGTTCCGGTGGTCTCGGAGTGCCTGATCGATCCGGTCACCACCGTTCGAGGACGAGCGGCGGAAGTCCTGGCGACCCTCGGCGATCCTCGCGCCATCGAGCCGCTGCGCCGCGCCATGATGTCGGACCCCGACCTCGATCTGGTGCCTGGTATCGAATCGGCGCTGCGGTCCCTCGGCGCCGACGAACTGGACGACGACGTGATCGAACTCCGGCCAGAGATGCCGGTCGAAACATGACAACCGCAGCGCTGATCGCCAGCGGCATCATCGTCACCTTGTCGATCGCCCTCATCGCATGGGCGCTGCTGCGGCGCGGCCCCCGGTCGCGCCGGGAGGCGTGGGTCGCCCTCGATGCGCTCGAGGCCGATGAGCGCACCGACGCGGTGGACTCCGCACCAGACGAGCCGCCCGAAGCCGGAACCACATCCGACGTGGACTCCGATTCGGTCGATGGACGCGATGCGTTGGTCGACCTGCTCGACGACGACGGGCACCTGATGGGCGACGGCGAACTCATCGCAGTCATCGACCGCCGCGGCGCAGTGGTGGCCGCGAGCGCGTCGGCCGAGCAGATCCTGGGCTGGACGCCCGGAGCCGCGTTGGCGATTGTCGGGCCGATGCGACCCGTCGGCCGGTCGGATCGATTCGGTTCGAGGTCCGACCCGTTCGAGCGGGCTCTGGACGGTCCCGGACGCGAGGACGTCGCCTGTGTGATCGACGTGGCATCGGGTCCGGTCATCGCGCTCGTCACGACCCGACCAGTCGACGCTGGAGGCGAGGACATGGTGCTGATGCTGGTCGAGGTCGCCTCCGCGGGCTGAGCGTCGAGCATGACGACAACTACGATCCGGCGCTCGGCGTACTCGACGTCGGTCCGCGAGCCCGAGGAGTATCCCCATGAGTTCCCAGCCTTCCCGCTCGGGTCGTCGCATCTGGGCCGTGGTGATGGCTGGGGGATCCGGGACGCGCTTCTGGCCGGCGAGCACCGAAGGCCAGCCGAAGCAGCTCACCCGGATCGTGGGGGACACGACGATGCTGCAACAGACCGTGGCCCGCGTTGCCGACGTCGCGGACGAGGTCATGATCATCACGACCGCGGCGCTCGTCGAACAGACCGCGAGGCAGCTCCCCGAGGTGCCGGCTCACCACATCGTCGGTGAGCCGCGTGGTCGGGACACCGCGCCGTGCGTGGCACTCGCCGCCGAGATCGTCCAGTCGGCCGATCCGGGCGCACTGATGGTCCTGTTGCCCGCCGATCACGTGATCGAACCGGCAGCGGTGTTCGCCTCGTCGATCCGCCGGGCATGCGAGGTCGCCGAAGAGGGTCATCTCGTCACCTTCGGTGTCCCTCCGCGCGAGGCCGCAACCGGGTACGGCTACCTCCATGCGGTCGAGGCGCTGGCGGGTCACGCCGACGCCAGGGTCGTCGAGGCATTCGTCGAGAAGCCCGACGCCGACACCGCCGCTCGATATCTGGCGGACGGGGGGTACTTCTGGAACAGCGGGATCTTCTGTTGGCGCGCCGACGTGGTGATCGACGAACTCACGACCCACTGCCCCGATTTGATCGACTCGATGGCAGGGCCCGGCTCGACCTGGGGGAGCGACGACTTCGACGACGCGCTCGGTGCCGCCTACGACGCCGTCACACCGATCTCGATCGACTACGCATTGATGGAACGGGCGGATCGGGTCGCGATGATCGTCGCCGACTGGTCCTGGGACGATCTCGGCAGCTGGGATGCGGTGTCCGACCACCACCCGGTCGACGATCGGGGCAACGTCCGCATCGGAGACACGCGCCAGCTCGACTGCGACGGCACGCTCCTCTACCAACTCGACGGGCCCATGGTCGTCGGCGTCGGGCTCGAGGACATGATCGTCGTGTCGGCCGGCAACGCGGTCGTCGTGCTCCCGAAAGGACGTGGTCAGGACATCAAGTCCATCGTCGAGGGCCTGCGGGCTGAAGGCCGGACCGACGTGCTCTGAGCAGGCGTGCGCTGATCGGACGGGCCGCTCGGGTCAGACGCTGACCTGGATGCGGCTCGCTGCGAACTCACCGATGCCGATGTGGGCGCCGGCTATCTCGACGGTTCGTGTGCCGTCGGGCGCCGCCGAGCTCACCGTGCCGTGCTGGTCGGGCACGACCCGCGAGGCTTCGAGGAACGCCAGCACACCCGGGGTGAACTCGAGCTCTTCGGGGATGCGACGGACCACGAATGCAGCACCGACATCGAGTTCGCTCAGGGTCTTGACGGCCTCGACCTCGTACCCCGAGCCGGGGATCGGGTTGCCGTGGGGACAGGTGGTCGGATGGTCGAGCACCCGCATCATCGCGTCCTCGACCGGGTCGGAGATCACGTGCTCCCATTTGCCTGCTTCATCGTGGGCTTCGGCCCAGGAGAGGCCGAGGATGTCGGTGAGGAACCGCTCTGCGAGCCGATGGCGGCGCACCACCTGTTCGGCAAGTCGGCGACCGTCGTCGGTGAGTGCGATCCGGTTGCCGCTGAGATCGACGAGCCCCTCGGCGGCCATCCGATGGACCATCTCGGACACCGCCGGGCGGCTGACGTCGAGGCGTTCGGCGATCCGCGCCTGGATGACTGCGATCTGGTCCTCGCCGAGCTCGAAGATCGTCTCGCAGTACTCCTCGAAGGCAGGATGCCACTCGGGGGTCTCGTAGCCGGCCACGGCGACGAGTCTAGAAGCGAGACCGCACGTTCACCCTGCGGCCTTCGCAACGCTCAGAGACGGGGCCAGGGCTTTGCTCGCCGCGAGCTCGGGCGCCGCCGGTCGCTGACCGCCCAGGCTCGGCGCCACACCGGCGCATTCGGACCGGTGAGGGCCGGGGTCGCGCCCGCGTGAGCACGCTGGCGAGCCTGCCACCAGTCGGTGGTCGCCTCGTCGGCCAGAACGGCCACGGCGTGGACGATGCGCTCGTTCAGTGCACGGCTCGACTCGTCGTCGGCCCCGATGATCGGGCGACCGAACGTCACCCGCGCCGTTGCGGGCGACGGAAGGGTGCGGCCCTTGCGCAGGATCCGACCTGTGCCCTCGAGGTGCACGGGCACCACAGGCACGCCGCATCGCTGGGCGAGGTAGGCAGCGCCCCCTCGGAACGGCTGACCCCATCCGTCCTTCGAGCGCCCGCCCTCGGGGAAGATGAGCATCGACCAACCGTCGTCGATGAGCTCGGCGGCCTGGTCGGCACTCGATCGACTGACCTTGCTCCGTTCGATCGGGATGGCATTGAGGACCAGTGCGGCCGCAGTGCTCGTCAAGGACGTGCGGAAGAAGTAGTCGGCGGCGGCACCGACGAAGACCTTGTAGCGGAACGGCTCGGGCAGCGACGAGAGCATCAGCGGCGTGTCGAGGTGGCTGTGGTGATTGGCGACGAAGATCACCGGCGCGTCGAGATCGGCGATCAGGTCGAGGCCGCGCCGCTCGGGATTGGCGAGCGCAGCCATGGCAGGACGAACGGCCGCCTCGAGCAGCACGGTACGCGCCCACCGAGCGCTGAAGCGTCGAGCCCATGCGGTCTCGAAGTCGGCGCCGAGACGTCGCTTCTTCGGCACTGGTTCGACCGAGCGGGGCACCGATGGCGCGCCGTACGGAAACGGGGCACGGGCGACCTTGGATCGCAACAGCCGAACCGTTCGATTCACGTGACGTGCCTTTCGCTCCACGGCCGCTCGGGCCGTCCGCACGGGTTGCGCGGTCCGCTCACGTGACGTCTGCCATCAGAATCGGGGGGTTCTTGACGTGGGTGATCGTCGGTTCCGGGCCCACCGTGTCGCTGGCCATCTCGAGCGCGTCCTGCAGCGTGCTGGCCGGCTTGAAACCGAGGCGCCGAACGGCCCGGGTGTCGCCGCCGACGATGATCACCTGACCGAGGTGCTGGAGGGCATGAGCGCCCCAATACCACATGTAGAACGGGTGGACGCCGTGGTACGCGTTGCTCGTGCGATAGAGGTGGCGGTACCACTCGTCCTCCGCGAAGTCCTTCTCGTACCGCTGCTCGATCTCGATCGGGTCGGTGGTCTCGCTGAGGACCTGTTCGAAGAAGTCGATGTAGCTCGGATGATGAACGGGGTGGAACTCCCACGGCGTCGGGTGGCTGAGGATGAGGACGCCGCCCTCGCGGACCAGCGGGCGACCCTTGTAGAGGTTGAAGAAGTAGCCCAGCCCGAGGCACATCACCAGGATCGGGTTCATGATCGAGTTCACGTTGTACGGGCAGATGTAGGGGAGCCCGAACGTGAGGATGTCTGTCTGACCTTCGACTCGGACGAGTTGCTGCTCGTAGACGTTGGCGGTGGTCACCTCGTGCACCGCCTCGACCTCTCCGGCCTGGACCGAGGTGAGCCCGTAAGGCGCCCTCCAGCTCTGGAAGATCTTGCGGGCCGCCTTGGTCGGCATGCGGTCGAGGCCGGCCTTCATGCCGAGGAAGGTGGCGCGGTCCTTGGCGTTCCACTCCCATTCGCGCTTCTGGAGCGTCGACAGAGGCCCGCTGTCACCGAAGGTGTCGTTGTTGAGGGTGGTCTCGATCTGGAAGACCTTGACCCCGGCGTCGGTCAGCACCTTGCCCATGCGCCAGTTGCTGTGGTGCAACTCCGAGCTGTGGCGGTCCATGAACGACCGGCTGTGCTGCATCGTCCGGACGTTGTGATGATGCCTGAGACTGCGGTAGCTCGCCAGACCGGTCGCGGTCGACTTCCAGCCGCCGTCCATGGCGACGAGGTTGATGTTGACGTACACGATGAGGTCGGACTCGGCCGCTCGCTTGTTGATCTCGATCTCTTCGCCCTTGTCGGTCGTGCCGAGGTAGGCGAGGTTGTCGGGGTCTTCCGCGTCGTGGTTGTAGAGCGCACCCTGCGGAGCGAACGCGTCGTAGACCCGATCACCCACGGCATGCCGCAACTCGTCCTCGGTCATTCGGCGGTGGAGGGCGAGTGCGGCGATCAGGTGGACGTCGTCGACCCCGGCCTGAGCGGCACGGTCGAGCACGGCCTCGATGACACGCTGGCGCAGGTCGGGCCTCCGCATCGGAGGGAGCGGCAACGAGATGTCGTCGAACGCGATCGTGAGCTTCATGCCGGGAGTGAGCAGGTCGCGTAGGGGCGCTGACTCGCCGAGCGGGTGATCGAGCGCGTGCTCGATCGCACCATCGACGTCCTCGATGCCCTCGATCGGCTCGGCGGGGTAGATCACCCGCGAACGACCCACCGGCAGTCTCTCGAGTCGGAAGTTCTCGCCGTGGTGAAACAGGATCGGTGGCGTCGATCGATCGACGTCCAGCACCAGGCCGGGCCGAGGCATCAGGAACACACTCCATTCGCGGGCCGGAGGCCCCTCGTACGTGGGTGAAGGTCGGTCACAGGTGCTCACGCTCTTTCTCGGTGCGAAGGTCGAAAGCGATCTTCACCGCACCGCGTGGCCCCGCCGTCGCGGCGTGGGCGATGGCGTCGGTGTAGTCGGCCAGCGAATAGGTGGCAGTGACGAGGCGGCCGAGGTCGAGGTCGGTGACCAGCTGCACCGCCCGATCGAAGTCGGATCGGTCGTAGGCGTAGCAGCCACGGATCGCGACCTCACGGTGCCAGAGGCCGGTGAGGTCGAGGGTGGTCGTCGCCGGCATGCCGACGACGAGGATCTCGCCCCCGGGCGCCACCACGCGCAGTGCCTGCGAGAGCGACTCCTCGCTCCCCACGCAGTCGATCACCATCGGAGCGCCGCCCGTGAGCTGCGAGCCGAACCGCAGGCTGCCGGTACGTGAGCGAACGGTTCGATCGAGCTCGCCCGGTTCGACGACTCGACCGGCGCCGAGTTCGGTGGCGAGCCGACGCTGCTCGGGATAGCGGGCGGTTGCGATGACCTCGGTCGCGTCATCGAGCGCGGCGATCGTGAGGAGGCCGAGCGTTCCGGCGCCGATCACGACGACGAGGTCCTCGTCGACCTGCGCAGCCGCGTGAGCGGCACACGCCGTCGGTTCGATCATGACCGCCGCCTCGTCGCTGACGTCGTCGCCGATCGTCAGGAGCTGCGAGTCGTGGGCGACCATGCCGGTTGACCAGCCGCCGCCGGTGTCCTCGCAGAATCCCGACTGCAACCCGGGCTCCAGGTGTCCGAACGCGATGCGCTCGCAGCGATTGATCGCACCCGCGGCGCACCCGGCGCAGGGCGGGTCGATGGCACGGGTGGCGCAGCTCAGCACCGGGATGAGCACGGCGCGGGACCGGTCGTCGAGATCGCCGACGACTTCGTGGCCGGGGACGAACGGGAAGGCGACGATCGGCTCGAAGTAGCGGCTCGACTTGCCGTCGATGGTGGCCAGGTCGGAACCGCAGATGCCTGCGAGCCGTGGACGGAAACGGTGCCAGCCGTCTCCAGGAAGGTCGGGAGGGTCGATGTCGCGCAGCGAGAGCGGCCCGTACTTCGCGCCGCTCCCCGGCCGGATCGATCCGGCGACCAATCCCGCCGCGTACTTCGCAGGCTTCCGCGAAAACTGCACAGCCTTCACCGGCTTCTCCAAGCGGGGCCGATGGGTAAGAGGGGTTGAGGCGAACCGGGGGCCTTGTCGAAGTGCTCCACCAGCCAGCCGCGCTTGCGGGCGATCGCCGACAGACGGGTCTCGGGGTTCACGGCCACCGGGAAGCCGACTGCCTCGAGCATCGGCAGATCGCTCGACGAGTCGGCGTAGGCGACCGCCTCGGACAGGTCGAACCCGTTGGCGTCGGCATAGTCGATCATTGCCTGCGCCCGGGTCTCGCCCGTGGGCGGAACGCCCGTGAGCTCTCCGGTGAAGCGGCCGTCGCGGACGGTCAGCTCCGCGGCGATCACGTCGTCGAACAACGGGTGCATCGGCTCGACCGCCACGGCGAGCGCACCCGTGATGAGCACCGTCCGGTGTCCCAGGCGCCGGTGCTCGCGCACCCGCCGGATGGCTGCAGGGAACGACTTCCGGAGAATCAGGTCGCTGAACATCTCGGCGGCGTCGGCTTCGAGCTGATCGACCGGAGCGCCCTCGTAGCGCTGGTAGAACTGCCGCAGGAAGTCGCTGCGATCGCGCCGATCGAGCGCCAACAGGCCCGGCGCCTCGGCCAAGGTCTTCAGGACGAACCTCACGCGGTCCTGCGGTGCGAGCCGGCGGGTGGCGAGCCACGAGTACGACGCCACCACATTCGATGCGATGAGAGTGTTCTCGAGATCGAAGGCCGCGAAGTGACGGGCCGGGTCGAGCACCTGGCCGCGAAGACGTGTCGGCCGGTCGGGGCCGACCTTGCCGCGTGGCGTCGTCGGCACACGTGCGCTCGCCACGACGGAGGGGAGGTGCACCTCGGGGACGTAGCGGTCCCAGTCGACGACCCGCGGATCGAACGCGAACGCCTCCTGGTCGGCCGCGTCGAGGTCTTCGAATCTCTCGAGCAATCGGTCGACGCCGTACAGCGCCTCACACTCCGCGTATGCGCCGTACAACTCGACATAGGTGAGGGCCCGTTCGGCTTCCTCTCGCTTTTCCTCGATCCTGGCCGACCACTCGGCCTGCGTGCCGCGCAAGGGCAGGGCCTGGAGCATCCGCTCGGCGCGTTCGAGGATGTTCTTTCCTCTCTTCAGCTGGCTCTGGACACGTCCGCGCCCCGGGAACCCGAATTCGGGCACGACGATCGGCTGACCATCGGAGTCGTACACCGGGTGCTCGGTGAACCACGACTTCGTGATGTCGACGAGTTGCTGATAGCGGAGCGGATTGGTCGAGCCCGAAGCGACCTGAACGTACACCGGCTCGTCTTCGGGCCCGCGGGCCGCCGCGTCGATGATCGCGGCGACGACGAGGTCGACGGGGATCACATCGATGATCCCTTCGGGCACCCCGGGGAATTCGGCGAGCAGGCCGCGGGCGTAGGAGATGATCACCGGCTCCGCCATGCGAAAGCCCCGAATCCAACCGGGTTGCGGCTCGAGGAAGGCGGACTCGATGATCGAGGGTCGCACCACCGTGACGGGGATGTCGCCCCGGGTCTCCATGAGTGCGCCCTCGCCGAGGGCTTTGGTGTAGGCGTAGGCGTCGGGCCACCCGAGACTCGCGGCCCGACTCCGGCCGGCCTCGACGAGCTGATCGTCAACCCATCGAGTGCGGTATTGCTCGGTCTTGGCTGCCAGCAATGGCGTGCCGGCGGCGCCGATCTCGCGTCGGGCCCGTGCGCGAAACTCGGTGAGTCGGTCGGGCAACCGGCTCGCTGCGTCGGCGTCGGCGCGCGACCGGCGCGCCGCGTCGACCTCGGCTCGCCAGTCGACGTCGACGGCGAACGGCGAATCGATGACGGCCTGCTCGGGGGCGCTGCCCTTGCGGTTCCCGGCGACGTAGCAGGTCGACACCGAGACCAGATGCGGAGTCACTCCGAGGTCCGACAGCGCCGCAGCGATGCGGGTGGGGCCGAGCAGGTTCACCTCGACCGCCGAGTCGATCGGCGAATCGAAGCTCACGGTTGCAGCAGAGTGGATCACGATGTCGCATCCTGCGAACGTGGCGCGCCCGTCGGCGTCGAGCCCGAGGCCGTCGGTCCCCACATCACCGGCGATCGCGGTCACGCGGCGGCCGATCGTGTCGTCGAAGTCGTCGCCCCACTCGCCACGAAGGCGATCGAAGGCGTCGTTGCGGAAGATCTCGCGCGTTGCGCGCTGGGTCACCGTCCGCTTGCGGCCCGGTCTGATGAGCAAGACCAGCTCGCACCCGGGGACCGATCGAAGCAGCCGCTCGACCAGAGCGGTGCCCAGAAAGCCGGTCGAACCGGTGATGGCGATGCGCTTCCCCGCAAGGGCCTCGACGATCATGCGACCTCTTGTCTACCAAATGGTAGAGAGCGAGTCGCGAAGGGCGCGTGCGGCAGACTTGCGGTGTGATCCCACCTGACGTGCGGAGCCGCTACGAGGCAGGCGTCGCCGCTGCCGACCTGCATCTCGTCGGCGGTCGGCCGTGACGTCGACCACGACGTCCACGAAGGACAGGATCCTCGATGCCGCTCTGCACGCCTTCGGAACCAACGGCTATGACGCCACCTCGCTCGACGACCTGGCCGACGAACTCGGCATCGCCAAACAGACGATCCTCTATCACTACCCGTCGAAGGAGATCCTGCTCGACGCCGTGATCGATCGGAGCGCGGACGAAGTGATTCAACGCATCGAGCGGGCGCTGGCAACCGCGGGCGACGGTTTCGAACGAATCGAAGCGATCGTGCGAGCCGTGTTCCGCCTCGCGGCCCGAAGGCCGGCGATGCTCGGGTTGTTCCGCGAGGTCAGCCGCCTCGGGCCACCGGCCGCCACGCGACTGACCGGCGCGCTCGACGAGTTGATGCAACGGGCCGAGCAGTTCCTCGACGCCGAGATGGACGCGGGACACATGAAGCGCCACGATCCGAGGCTCCTGATGCTCTCTGGCTACTCGATGGTGATCGGCCTCGCCACCGAGGTCGAGGTGCTGCGGGCGCTCGGTGAAGAGCCCACCCTGGCCTCGCTGGTGAGACGCCGCAACGAGCTGATCAGTTTCCTGCGGAGTGCGCTGATCGCTCCTTGAACCGACGATCGGATGCGTGCCCGCCACGGGAGGAAATTCGTGGCGCGCACGTCTCTGCGGGAACCAGATGTGCGGCGCGCCTCGTCAGACGTGCATGCGACGACTCCTGTTGATCATCACCACGTTGGTCTTCATCGCTGCGGCCTGCTCGACGGGCAGCAGCGACCTCTCGACTTCGGGGAGGTCCATCGATGCGGAGGCGCCCGCCGTCGAACCGTCGGGTGGCGACGTGGCCCTCGACGCCGATGGCGGGTTCGCCGGCGAGGAGGCGGTCGACCAGAGCGCCGCCACCGATCTCACGCTCCAGCCGATCGGCACACTCGGACGCGAGATCATCAAGACGGGTCGGGTCGAGACGCTGGTGGACGACGTGTCGGCATCGGTCAACGAGGTGACCGTGGCGACCGAGGCCCGCAGTGGAATCGTGTTCGGCCGGACGGTGTCGCTCGACGGCGAGCGGCCCAGTGCCGGAGTGGTCGTGAAGGTTCCGGCCACCTCGTTCGATCAGCTGATGGACGACCTTGCGAAGATCGGTGAGGTGCAGGCGCAGGAGTCGAGCGCCGAGGACGTCACCGACCAGATCGTCGACATCGAGAGCCGGCTGACCTCGGCCCGCGCGTCGGTCGAACGGGTGCGCGGGTTCCTCGAGCAGGCCACCAACGTCGACGAACTGACCCGGGTCGAGGCCGAACTCACCCGTCGCGAATCCGACCTCGAAGCCCTCGAAGGTCGCCTTGCGGCCCTCGAGGACCAGACCACGCTCTCGACCATCACCATCAGCCTGGCGACCGACCCGGCCGACATCGTGAACCCCGACGAGGAGAACGACAAGACCGGATTCGCCGCCGGGTTCGCCGCCGGACGTGATGCGTTCATCGGGACCGCTCGTGGCGTCCTCGCCGTCGTCGGCTTCGCCCTGCCCTTCGTCCCGGTGGTTGCCCTGGTCGCTGCTGTGATCTGGCTGGTCGCCCGGCTGCGTGGACGTGGCGACCGCAGGTCAGTGGTCGGTGCGGAAGCCTGACCGGCGCCGGTGTCGGTCGAGCGCCAGCGCGATGAGTTCGTCGAGCAGGCGCGGGTACGAGAGCCCTGAGGCCTCCCAGAGCTTGGGGTACATCGAGAACGGCGTGAAGCCCGGGATCGTGTTGATCTCGTTGAGCAGGAAGCCTCGTCCGTCGGCCTCGTGGAAGAAATCGCAGCGGGCCATTCCATCGGCACGGAGTGCCAGGAACGACTGCACGGCGAGCGCCCGAACCTCGTCGGCTTCGCGGTCGGCCAATGGAGCGGGGATCTCGTAGGTCGTCTGCCCGTCGAGGTACTTGTCGGCGTAGTCGTAGAAGTCGTTCGCCGGCACGACTCGGCCGGGGACCGAGGCCCTCGGGGTCGTGTTGCCGAGGACGCCGACCTCGATCTCGTCGGCGATCACCGCTTCCTCGATGACGACGAACTCGTCGTACCCGAGTGCGAAGGCCACCGCATCGGCCAGTTCGTCGGCACTCCAAGCCTTGGACACCCCGACCGAAGAGCCCATGTTCGCCGGCTTCACGAAACAGGGAAATCCCAGGTCAGACGCGATGTCAGACAGGACGTCCGGGCTCTCGCCACCGCTGCGCATCGATCGCCATCGCACCTGCGGGATGCCGTTCGCCTCGGCGAGCTGTTTTGCGGTGATCTTGTCCATCGCCACGGCCGAACCGAGGACGCCGGCACCGACGTACGGCACACCGGCCAGTTCGAGCAGACCCTGGACGGTGCCATCCTCACCCTTGGGGCCGTGGAGCAGCGGGAAGACGACCGTGGTCGCAGCGTCGCCGGCCGTGCGGTCGGGAACGACAGCGGCGAGGGGCTGCACGGTGGTCCCGGTCGCGGTGAGGGCGTCGGGAAGCCCGGCGGCTCCGCGGTCGAGTGCGTCGACGGCCTCGGCGTCGCGTACCCACTCGCCCGCTCGGGTGATGCCGATCGGTTCGAGCCGGTAGCGGGCCCGGTCGAGGGCCTCGATCACGTGGCGGGCCGTGGTGCACGACACGTCGTGTTCGGCCGACTGGCCTCCGAACAGCACGACGACCCGGATGCGATCGGACGACATGGGCGCTGATCCTAGGGTCGGTTCTGCGAGACTCCGGGCATGCGCTTCCGGCTCTCCGAGATCGCTGCCGCCGTCGACGGCACCGTCGTCGGCGACGACGTCGAGGTCGACGGGGTCACGATCGACTCGCGTGATGTCGGGCCCGGTCAGCTGTTCGTCCCGATCGTCGCCGAACGCGACGGGCACGACTTCATCGGAGCCGCACGCGTCGCCGGGGCGGGGGCGTTCCTCAGCACGAAACCCGTGGCCTCGGGTCCGGCGATCGAAGTTCGCGACACCGGCATCGCCCTGCGCTCGCTCGGAATGCTGGCGAGGAGCCGCCTTGCCGGTCCGGTCATCGGCGTCACCGGTTCGGTCGGCAAGACCTCGGCCAAGGACCTCTTGTGTTCGGTGCTCAGCACCGAATTGCGGTGTGCCGCCAGTCACCGGTCGTTCAACAACGAACTCGGCGTCCCGGTCACCCTGGCGAATGCGCCCGACGACACCGAGGTGGCGATCATCGAACTGGGAGCTCGGGGCATCGATCACATCGCCCAACTGTGCGTGGTCGCGAGACCGACCATTGGCGTCGTGACCCGGATCGCGGCGGTTCACACCTCGGAGTTCGGGTCGATCGACGAGGTCGCCATCGCCAAGGGAGAGCTGGTCGAAGCCCTGTCGTCCGACGGACTGGCGGTGCTCAACGTCGACGATCCGATGGTGGCCGCTCTCGCCGCACGCACCCGAGCGACGTGCCTGACCTACGGGCAAGCCGGTCATGTCCGAGCCGACGGCATCGGACTGGGTGACGATCTCCGGCCTCACTTCGATCTGACGACCCCGGTCGGCTCGGTCCGCGTCGAGCTGTCGGTGGCGGGCATCCACCAGGTGTCCAACGCGCTCGCCGCAGCGGCGGTTGCCCAGCACCTCGGCGTGTCCTTGGCGCACATCGCCGAGGGCCTCGCCACCGCAGAGCTGTCGCCCTGGCGGATGGAGGTCGCACGGACCCAGAGCGGCGCAGTGGTCATCAACGACTCGTACAACGCGAACCCCACCTCGATGTTGGCGGCCTTCGACGCCCTGTCTGCCATCCCGGCCGGCCGACGCATCGCAGTCATCGGCGAGATGGCCGAACTGGGCGAGTCCTCCGACGCCGATCACCGTGCGATCGGCGCCGAAGCGCTCGATCGGGGCTTCGAGGTGATCGCCGTGGGCACCGACTACGGCGCTGGGGTCGCCGTCGACGACGTCGACGCCGCCATGGGCGCGCTCGGTCGGGTCGGCGAGGGCGATGCAGTGCTCGTCAAGGCGAGCCGAGTCGCCAGCCTCGAGTTGATGGCCCAGGCGCTCCTCGCCTGAACGTCCACGCTCGGCGAGGTCCGCCACCTGCGCCGAGCGACTTCGTACCATCGGCCTCTGTGTCCTGGGAGGAACTGACGTTGCCGTTCGACGAGACCGAGTCCGCCGCACCCGCTCCGGTTGGCGCCGTCATCTGCGACCTGTCGACGCAGTGCGGGCACTGCGGTGGGGCGATGCGTCCCGAGCACGCCCACTACCGCTGCACCCAGTGCGGCCAGCGCGACAGCTGTTGCGACGGCCCGTACTGATCTCGTGCCGCTTCGGGTCGCCGTCGCTCCCGAGGGCGTGCGTGGGTTCTGCCGTGACGCGGTGATTGCCGGTGGCGGCGAACTGGTTCCGGTCGGCGACGCAGACGCTCTGGTGTGGACCGATCCGGCAGACTCGGGCGCGCTCAGCGAGGCGCTGATGCAGAACCCGGACATCTCGTGGGTGCAATTGCCGTGGGCCGGGATCGAGCCGTTGGTCGGTGTCCTCGACGCCGATCGCACCTGGACCTCGGGCAAGGGGGTCTACGCCGAGGAAGTCGCCGAACACGCGCTTGCCATGGCGCTGGCCGGCATGCGGAACCTGGTCGGCTACGCCCGCCAGGATCACTGGAGCGGGCCTTCGGGCGTCAACCTCCTGGGGGCCAAGGTCACGATGCTCGGTGCCGGCGGCATCGCCGCGTCGTTCGCCCGGATGGCCGCGCCCTTCGGGGTCGAACTGCGCGTCGTGCGGCGAAGCAACGAGCCGTTTCCGGGTGCTGCTGTCACCGCCAGGTTCGAACGGCTCGACGACCTGCTGCCCGACACCGACCTCCTGGTCCTCGCTTTGGCCCTGACCCCCGAGACCACCGGTGTCATCGACGCCCGGCGTCTCGCGCTGCTTCCGGGTCATGCGTGGATCGTCAACGTCGCCCGTGGCGCGCACATCGTGACCGACGCATTGGCCGACGCGCTGGAGGCCGGCACCATCGGGGGAGCAGCCCTCGACGTCACCGATCCCGAACCGCTGCCCGACGGCCATGCGCTCTGGTCGCTCGACCGCTGCCTCATCACGCCCCACGTGGCGAACACGCCCGAGATGGCCGTACCCGTTCTCTCCCGCCGGATCACCGAGAACGTGCGTCGCCGCATCGACGGACGACCCCTCATCGGCGTCGTCGACGTCGTGGCCGGCTACTGACGCCTCTTCGTCCGGTCGCTATTCGTCCGGTTTCTGCTGGCCCGGCAGGAAGTGGGCGGCGAACTGGAGGAAGGGCTCCTGCATCTCGCGGAGTTGCTCGCTGGTGTCGGTGAGGCGTTGGAGGACCGACTCCATCTCGCCGAGTTGAGCGAGCATTGCCTGGAGCTGGGCGCGCTGCGCCTCGAGTTGACGCTCGAGCGATGCGAGTTGATCGGCCGACGGTGAGAAGGTCGCGACCAGATCACGCATGGCCTGGACCTGCTCGCCGGGAACGAACGCCCGCCCGAGTGACTGCTGAAGGGCACTGATCTGCTCGCTGGGAGCGAGCGCCGACAAGAGGTGCTGGAAGTCGCGCATTCGCTCGGTCGGGGAGAGGCGGGCCAGGGCATCCCGCAGGGTGTTGATCTGGGAATCGGGGTCGGGCACGCGTCCGACGGTAGCGCCGGAGCAGTGGGCCGATACGTTGCATCCCGTGGCCGCCGGACCGACCCACTACGAGGTGTTGGGGATCGCTCCCGATACGCCGGTCGACCAGGTGCACCGGGCCTATCTCGATGCCGCCCGTCGGAGCCATCCCGACCGCAACGCCGGTTCCGATCAGGCGGGCGCGTCGATGGCCCGCATCAACGAGGCGTGGCGCGTGCTCGGGCACCCCGGGCGTCGTCGACAGTACGACCGTGAGTTGCGGGGGGAGCCCTCGTACCTCGGGAGCGCGACGGCGGCGACGGCCGGCCCGCCACGGCGGTCTGCCCCCGATCTGGACGACGATGACGACCTCGTCGATGTCGCTGGTGGGGCAGGTTCGTCGCTCTTCAGCTTCCTGCCGTGGTTGGTGGTGCTCGGCGTGCTCGCGATCATCTTCGTGTTCACGGCCTATGCGACGACCGGTGGGGGCCAGGCCGATGCCGACAGGCAGGGAAGCGCCAGCCGTCTCGGCGAGTGCATCGTCATCACGTCGGCGCGGCCCACCATCGCGACCATCGATTGTGCGGTGGGCAACGACGGCCAGGTGGTCGAGGAGATCGAATCGGGTCTCGTCTGTCCGGCAGGCACTCGTCGCCTCGAGGTGCCCGGCGAGCCGAAGATCCTCTGCCTCGCGGGCTGAGTTGTCCACGACGTCGATCGATAGGTTGAGCCGGGTGTTCTCTGTCAGTGGCATGGACCACATCGTCCTGATCGTCGGCGACGTCGACGCGTCGCTGCGGTTCTATGTCGATCAGCTGGGTCTCGAGCCCGAACGAGTCGACGAGTGGCGAGCCGGCGAGGTCTTCTTCCCCTCGGTCCGCATCGATGCGTCGACGATCATCGACCTGTTCGAAGGCGAGGTCCACGGCAAGAACCTCGATCACTTCTGCATGGTCGTCGACGGCGACGTCGTCGAGATCGCCTCCAGCGGCCAGTTCGAGGTCGTCGACGGTCCTGGCGAGCGGTGGGGTGCCCGTGGCATCGGCACGTCGGTGTACGTGCTCGACCCCGACGGCAACACCGTCGAGCTCCGCACCTACTCCTGACCCCACGCACTTCCGGCGACAGGGGCGCTGCGAGGCTTCTAGGTTCGCGGGTATGGACTTTCGGACCGCTTCCATCGG
>Ga0307380_10003768_pt1 | contig 20773 bp, 15 predicted proteins | sample UN3MG_FD_202239 | JGI IMG/M metagenome (GOLD analysis project Ga0307380, IMG submission 202239) | Soil microbial communities from Risofladan, Vaasa, Finland - UN-3 | ecosystem: Environmental > Terrestrial > Soil > Coastal area > Acid sulfate soil | place: Finland: Risofladan, Vaasa | collected... | reverse complement strand
CTATTCAAGGAGCCTTTGAAGGAAATCCATTCATCCCTTGAAAACTTTGATTGCGGCCTGAATTCTTAATGATTCCGCGGGTATGGCTGAATAGTTACAATTTATTTTTATTTGTCCAAAGCACTGCAATTCGTTTCTGCACAAATCCTTTCCCGAAATTCATCTCTGAATAGTCATTTCCTCTTTCGATTCATCTCTCTGATCATCTCCCGGTGCATAGATGCCATCATATCTCCCTGCATGCCGATCAGAAATAGCTGGAAGCCGACGATAATCAGGATGGCCGTCAGGATGGTGAGGGGGATATGCTCAATGCGCCAGTTAAGCCAGTCTCGGACAACGTACATGCCGATAAGAAAGCCGGCCAGGCCAAAGAATGAGCCGATAAGGCCAAAGTAGAACATGGGATTTTCGGTCTTGGCCATGCGGAAGATGGTGAGAATGATCTTAAGGCCGTCTCTGAAAGGATGCAGCTTGGTCTTGGTGCCAGCAGACCGGGGCCTGTAGGTAATGGGGACCTCGATGATGCGCAGGCCCTTCTTTACGCCCTCAATAGTAATTTCCGATTCGATCTCAAAGCCGGCCATGGTCAGGTCCAGCCGGCGAATGCTTTCCGAGGTGAAGGCACGATAGCCTGAGAGAATGTCGGTTAATTGAACGCGATAGATGGTGGCGAAGAAGAAGTTTATCATCTTATTGCCGAACATGTTCAGCCGCTTTAGGGCCCCTCCCTGCACATTGCCCAGCCGATTGCCGACCACGTGGTCGGCCTTTCCCATCAAAACCGGCTCCAGGACGCGAAGGGCTTCGGTTGGAAGGTAGGTGCCGTCCCCATCGATGAGAAGAATATACTCTTCCTCGATCTCTTCGAAGACCTCTTTTAGAGCCCGGCCCTTGCCGGAACCAGATTGGATAAAAACGCGTGCTCCTGCGGCTTTAGCTTTGGCCACAGTGCCATCGGAACTGTGGCCGTCCGCCACCAGGATATTCTCGAAGCCCAATCCTTTGAATTCCTGGATCACCAGCTCGATGGACTCTTCTTCATTGAGGGTGGGAATGAGAACGCAGACATCTTTGTATCTCACTTGAAGATCAGCTTTGGCCATGGTTATCAGTTAAAAGGATGAGGCGCATTAAATAGCTTGCTTATCAAAAAAGGCTAAGCTGGTTTGAGCTCCCAAATAACCTTTTGTCTGGAATGGTTCATGCCTTCATGGCCTGGCGGATGATCTTCTCATAGCGCTCCTCCAGCTCAGTCATGTTACCTGCCGCGGTTTCGATGTAAAGCCTCAAAATGGGCTCGGTATTGCTGGGTCGGATGAGAATGCTGTAGCTTTCGGTGGTGATCTTCAGACCGTCCAGGGTGTCCGGCTCCATGGAGGCGAGAGCATCCTTTAGCTTGAGCATAACTCCTGAGGGATCCTCATTTAGGCGGATGCTTATTTGCTTGTAGGGATAGTCGTGGATCTCATCCGCGAGAACGGAGAGCTTCTCACCTTTTGAGATGATCTCGGCAATGGCCAGGCTCATGGCGAAGGGGTCATCAGAGTACTGAAACTCCGGAAGGAAGAAGTGGCCGCTGCGCTCAACGCCTAAGACTGCATCTTCATTCTTTACCCGGTTGGCCACGAATACATCGCCCACTCTTTCCCGTTGTACCCTGATGCCGTCTTTTTGCAGTTCGCGCTCCAGCATCATGGAGCAGTCAAAGCCGGAGATGACCAGATCGCCGCTCTTGTACCTTCTCCGGGCGATGATAATGGCCACCTTCTCTGGCGGCAGCACCCGTCCCAGGTCGTCGATTATGATACCGCGGTCTGCATCAGGATCAAAGCCCACCCCAAAATCCGCCTGATTTTTCAGTACTTCTTGGCAGGCAGGCTGCAAGGACTCTTCATTGGGAGCCGGGCCACGACCGGGAAATTGGCCGTCCATGGTGCCGTTGATTACGGTGCAGTCAAAGCCCAGATTGCGGTAAAAAGAAGCCATAGTACAGGCCGAGCCATTGCCCATGTCCAGGACGACTTTGAGTGGGCGCTCTAAGTGCAGCTTCTCTGCCACATAGCTGCGATATTTGTCTATGGCAACTGCGGGGGAATGATCCTCTACACTTCCCTTTCCAGAGAGAAAGCCGCCTTCACGATAGAATTTCATAATGGACGACTCCTGGTAGAGCAGACCGTATCCGTCGCCTGTTCTGAATCGCACACCATTGTACTCCGGTGGATTATGAGAGGCAGAAATGTAAGCTGCTGCCTTCAGCTTCTCCGTCCAGGTGATGTAGCTTAGAATGGCAATGGGAATGATTCCGAAGCTCTGCACCTGGCAGCCGGTAGTCAGAACGCCATCCAGAAAAGCCTTCTCCAAAGAAGGGCCGCTGATTCTCGTATCCCTTCCTAAAGAGACCATGCCCCCTTCAGCAAAAGATCCGAAAGACTCACCAACGCGCCGAGCCAGCTCCTCGGTGAGATCGGTGCCGTAGACACCTCGAACATCATAAGCTCTAAAGACGGTCACAAATTCTAGTTGACCAGATCATTTAAATTATTTTCTGCGAGGCGGCGCAATCTTGCAGAGTCAAGGAAAAAAACTGGATTTGGAAATAATATAATTGAGATTGAATTTGGTCATACGCGATGATGCCGAAGGCTGGCACCAAGATATTCTGATAACTCGGCCTCTCGGGAGTCAGTGCCGCCTAGCCCTCAGGCAGGCATCTTTCCCGGATTAGATCTTGAGGAGATTCTGCTTATCTCCTGCCTTCAAGCTGGCCTGAAAAGATGCAGCCACCAGTGGATTAGCCATGATCGGGGGCAGGCCTAGCTCAATCAGAACTCGCCGGCATAGCTGAATGGGACCCTGTGCCCCGGATTTGCCCCAGCCACCAAGAGGACGGCACTATGGATGCATTTCAGGTTTTGCAGACCCTCATCCATGATGCGATAGGCTTCGCTTGCCGATCGCGGCTCATCCCAGGCCGCCAAAAGGAACTTGATTTCCGGGATGCAGGCAAGCTTTTGAATGGAGCAGGCCGATGCCAGGATGTCCTGATAGATGGGCATATCTCCTGCAATGGGAACGGCATCTGCAGAAAATAGAACGCCGTCTTCGGCCAGCCACAGGGAAAGGGAGCCGGGAGAGTGGCCTGGCGTGTGTAGCACCTGCAGGGTTAGGTCGCCGCCCAGATGCAAGACATCTCCCTCTTGCAATGTTCGGTCTACCAGGACAGATCCTCCTACCAGGGAGTGAAAGCCGGGAACGGGGCGCTCCTTTGCCTGCAGGCCTACGTCCTCTATCCATGGTCTCTCTGCAGCATGGGCGGCGACAGTGCAGCCGGATATGCTCTTAATGGCTGCTGCTGCTCCGATGTGATCGGGGTGAGCATGGGTAAGGACTAGTGTGCATATCTCCTGCGGGCTTCTGCCTGTCGCGTTCAGGTAATCCAAGATGACCTTCTCAGAGGAGGCAACGCCGCTATCGATAAGGCAAATCCTTTCCCCGTAAATGAGAAAGACGTAAACGAATCGGGGAATTTTATGGCCGGACGGATCAGTTATCTGAAAAGGGATTTTCAAGGCGTGAACATGATCTGTTATCTGCATTTTGTGCCTCACTGTATTCTTTCCATAATGTGCATTCTCCTAGAAATCCTTTGGCTACGGTTCCTGGCGGGCGGCCAGCATCCTTGGCCCGTTTTGCCATCTATTCCGTATTGCCTTTGTGGCCTCCAGGCCGTACATCTCAGGCATTTGCACATATCAGGAAAACGGAAAACTATATCATCAGGCCCTAAAATGGAGATGCTCGCTCCGGCATGCTGGAGCCGCAAAATGGATTACCGGGATTTCCGGGTCTTGTGATGCTAGAGATACTCGAAATGCTAAAAGAGGCAAATATTTCTGCCCTGGCTTTGGCTGCGGTTCTGGTGCTCATAGCCGTCAGGCAGGTGGGCAAAAATAGCCTTGCCATCTGGCAGATCATGCTGCTAGGCGCCTTAGTGGTTCTCTTCACGGGCCAGATCTCGCCATCAGACGCCATTCGCGCCATAAACCTGGATGTGATGATATTTCTGGGAGCAATGTTCGTGATCGGCGAGTCTATGCAAGAGAGCGGTTATCTTCTCTTTCTCTTCAATCGCATCTTCGGCAAAGCCAGGAACCTGGATCAACTTCTGCTTCTCATCCTGTTTGCTATGGGCTTTCTCTCGGCTCTGCTCATGAATGACACTTTGGCCATCATAGGAACGCCGCTCATGCTCTACTTTGCCCGTACGCTAAAGATAGCCCCTAAGCTTCTGCTCCTAACGCTGGCCTTTGCCATAACCATAGGCAGCGTCATGAGCCCAATTGGCAACCCGCAGAATCTGCTCATCGCTGTCAACGCAAAGCTGTCCAATCCGTTTCTGGTCTTCTTGCAGTATCTGCTGCTGCCCACAATTGCCAACCTGCTGCTGGCCTATCTACTGCTCAGACTTTTCTACAAGGGGCAGTTTCAAAGCAGAAGGCTGCAGATCTGCCGGGAAGAGATCTTGGACCCCGCTTTAGCCCGTCTCTCCCGGTTATCCCTTATTTTGCTCTTCGCATTGATCCTGGCCAAGATCGGAGCAGTTGTCCTGGGCGAGGGCGGCGAATTTCGGCTGACCTACATTGCCCTTATCTCAGCTCTTCCCATCCTTCTTTTCAGTAGCCGAAGATATGAGGTCCTAAGGAAAATCGACTGGTGCACTCTGATCTTCTTTGCCGCCATGTTCGTCCTCATGGATAGCGTCTGGAGGTCGGGGATCTTTCAGTCTCTTCTGGCTGGATCGCAGGCCGACCTGGCCTCTATTCCCACTATTCTGGCTTTGAGCGTGCTGATTAGCCAGCTTGTCTCCAATGTGCCCTTTGTGGCTCTCTGCCAGCCGCTGCTGGTCAATCCCTCCCCTGAGGCCCTCATGGCCCTGGCAGCGGGAAGCACCATCGCCGGAAACCTCTTCATCTTGGGTGCGGCGAGCAACGTGATAATCATTCAGAACGCAGAGAAGAGCGGCGAGACCCTGACCTTCCTGGAGTTTGCTCGGGTGGGGGTTCCCTTGACTTTGCTGAACGTGCTGGTTTATTGGCTGTTTCTTTGAATTTGAGATTGAAAATAAAAGGATTGCGAAATCAGCGTGAAATTAAATAATGATAATACCAGATTAAAGGACGATGAACGAGGACCTAACCATCTCCTGCTACGACAGACACGCCCAGGCCTATGACCTCTATCAGTCCGCCGTGGTTCCCGGCTACCAGGAGATGCTTGACCTGGCGGCCGAGGCTTGCCGGCGATATCTGCCGCAAAGACCAAAGCTCATCGATCTGGGCTGTGGAACGGGTAATGCCGCTCTAGCTGTGCTCCAGAAAATACCATCCGCCAGATTCTATCTAATCGACGGCTCGGATCAGATGGTGAAGGTGGCCGCGGAGAAGATCTCTCGCGCCCACCCGGATGCGATCCTGGGCTGCAGAGTGGCGGATCTTGCGAGTGGCAATTGGCAGGAGGGTCTGGATGGCCTGGTTGGTGAGGGATATGACGCTATTATCTCCACTCTGGTTTTAGAGCACCTGCCCTTTGATCGCTACAAAGTGGCCATAGCAAAATGCTTCCAGCTTCTCAAGCCAAGCGGCTGGCTCCTGGTAGCGGAGGGCTACACCGAGGAGGGAAGCGATATGCAGCAGTGGTTCTTTGAGGAGATGGAGATGCGGAGGAAGGCAATTGATCCGGAGCTGTCCGACTTCGTGGCCCGGCTAAGGGACGAGAAGGAGACGCACTACTATTGCAGCAAGACTGAGAAAGAAGGGTGGTGGAAGATGGCTGGCTTTGAGAATGTATCTGTTCTCTGGCAGTACCTTTGCGTGGCCATAATGGCCGGGCGAAAACCTCTTTGAAAAGCCAAAAACCCGCCAAATAGTTAAGCAAGCAGCGCATTTAATTTGAGGGGAAGCGCATGCCAGATAGAAAAGTTGCAATCGGATTGATTCAAACCACTGTCTCTGAGGATCTCGATCTCAACCTGAAACGAACTATGGAAAAGGTAAAAGAGGCAGCATCCAGGGGCGCGAAGATAGTCTGCCTGCAGGAGCTTTTCCGCACGCGCTACTTTCCTCAGTGGGATGGCAAAGATGCCCGAGCTTTAGCCGAGACCATTCCCGGCTTGTCTACAGAGGCCTTTTCCGCGCTGGCCGAAGAGCTTTCCATAGTGATAATAGTGCCCGTCTTCGAGAAGGATGAGGCTGGCTACTACAATTCAGTGGCCGTGATTGACGCGGACGGCAGTCTTCTTCCCACCTATCGTAAGGTGCATATTCCCCACGATCTTCTCTTTTACGAGAAGAGCTATTTTTCCCCTGGAGATGATATCAGGGTTTACGATACCCGCTATGCAAAATTTGCAGCGCTCATCTGCTACGACCAGTGGTTCCCTGAGGCGGCGCGCGTTGCCGCTCTGGGCGGAGCAGAGATCATTTTCTATCCCACGGCCATCGGCTGGATAAAAGGCGAGGAGAACCCGGTGGAGGGCGACTGGCATGATGCCTGGGAGACGGTGCAAAGAAGCCACGCCATCGCGAGCAGCGTCTATGTGGCTGCAGTAAACAGGGTGGGCCGGGAAGAGGACTTGGTCTTCTGGGGAAGTTCATTTGTCTGCGACTGCTTTGGCAAAATACTGGCCAGGGCTAGCAGCAGCGCAGAAGAGGTGCTGGTGGTGGAGCTGGACCTAGGCCAAAACGAGGCGGTGCGACAGGATTGGGGCTTTTTCCGAAACCGCCGGCCGGATGTCTACTGGCCCATCATCGAGATGGTGCGGGAGGAGGAAAAGCCGGATAAGAAGGCGAAAGAGGGGCTCTGTCTACAGGACACGCCTCTCGCGCTCGGCTACCACATGCCAGCCGAATGGGAAAAACATGAGGCCATCTGGCTGTCCTGGCCCTACGACCTGGACAGTTTCCCTGAGATTGATAAGGTGGAAAGAGCCTACGTGGCCATCATAAAAGCCATTCACCAGAGCGAGACGGTCAACCTGCTGGTCAGAGACGAGATTATGCAAAATGTGGTCGTGGACACGCTCAAGGAAGAAAAGGTCGATCTGCACCGTGTTCGCTTCCACATCATGAGCTATGCGGATGTCTGGTTTAGGGACTACGGCCCCACTTTTGTGGTGAATCGGGAGAAAGTGGCGGGAAAAAGAGTCGCTGCCGTAAACTGGATCTTCAATGCCTGGGGTGAGAAGTACCCGGAGCTGATGGCAGACACAAGGATTGCCTGTCTCATCAACGATGACCTGTTGATGGAGTGCTTCTTGCCCGGCATCGTCATGGAGGGCGGCTCAATCGATGTTAACGGTCGGGGCACGGTGCTCACCACGGAGCAGTGCCTGCTCAACCGGAACCGAAACCCCTCCCTGAATAAAGAGGAGATCGAGAGCTATCTCCGAGAGTATTTGGGCGCCAGCAAGGTCATCTGGCTCTTGGAGGGCATCGTCGGAGACGACACGGACGGGCACGTGGACGACATCGCACGGTTCGTGAACACGACTACGGTTCTATGCGCCTTTGAGGACGATCCTGAGGATGAAAACTTCTTGCCCCTGAAGCGCAACTACGAGCTACTCTGCCAGGAGACGGACCAGGACGGCAGCCCGCTCACGGTGATCAAGCTGCCCATGCCCGGGCTCGTGGGTGCAGAGCGGCGACTTCCGGCGAGCTATGCCAACTTCTACATCGGAAATGAGGTGGTCATGGTGCCGGTCTTCGGGCACAAGAACGACAAAAAGGCGCTGAAGATAATTCAGGAGGCCTTCCCGGACCGCAAGGTCGTCGGCATCAATTGCCGGGAGATGGTGCATGGCCTCGGGACGTTGCACTGCATAAGCCAGCAGCAGCCTGCTGATTAGTTATTTTGCAGGCTCAGCCATAGCCCAGCCATAGTCATATTCTCAGAATAATCCAGGCATTATGCTTCATGATAGGCTACATGATAGACTTCATGATCTTTTTCGTTTGTCTTTAATCAACCAATTGCAAAAAAAAGTCTTCATTTCAGCCTTGATTTCATGCTGAATTTCAAAAAATTATGCAGGGGAGAGGCTCCCCTCAGGCGTACATATCCCCGCGCTCTACTTCTCGGGAGGCCTTCTTGCGAAGCTCCGTTCCCAATTTGGAATAATACTTCATAGTATCCGGAGTGACCGACGGCCCGATGTCCTGCAAAGCTGCCAGGAAATGCTTCTGGCTGATCTTCTCTGCTGCCATATCCTCCCGCAGAGCCAGGCGTCCCGCCTTGCGCACCACAGCAGCAATGTCCGCTCCCGTATACTGGTCGGTCTGGCCGATAAGCTCGTCGATATTGATATCGTCCGCCAGAGGCGCTTTTTTCAGGTGTACCTCGAAGATCTTCCGGCGGGCCTCCTTATCCGGCACAGGAGCCAGGATCAACTCATCAAAGCGTCCCGGCCGTAGCAGGGCCGGGTCGATGATATCCGGTCGGTTGGTAGCCCCAATTACCACCACACCGCGCAGCTCCTCCAGGCCGTCCATCTCGCTTAAGAGCTGGTTTACTACGCGCTCGGTGACATGCGGCTCGCCTCCTGCGCCTCCCCCGCGCATGGGCACCAGCGCATCCAGCTCGTCCAGGAAGATGATGGCCGGCGCCACCTGTCTCGCTTTTCTGAAGATCTCTTCCACTTTCTTCTCGCTCTCTCCGTACCACTTGGAGAGGAGCGCAGATCCTTTGACAGTGATGAAGTTGGCCTCGCTCTCATTGGCCACAGCCTTGGCCAGCATGGTCTTTCCCGTGCCCGGTGGCCCGTAAAGCAGGATTCCTTTCGGAGCCTCAATGCCCAGGCGGCGGAAGCTCTCTGCATTTCTCAGAGGCCACTCCACCGCCTCAACGAGAAGCTGCTTGACAGCTTCCAGACCGCCAATGTCCTCCCAGCTCACATTGGGAACCTCAACCAAAATCTCCCGCATGGCTGATGGGGAAACCTCTCGTAAGGCTGCCTCAAAGTCGTCCTTTTGCACAATGAGCCGGTCCAAGATCTCCTTGGGAATGGTCGTCTCTTCCAGATCGATCTCGGGAAGGATGCGGCGCAGAGCATTCATGGCCGCCTCCCGGCCAACTGCCGAGATATCCGCGCCCACAAAGCCGTAGGTCCTCTTGGCAAAGTCCTCCAGGACCACATCCTCATGCAGTGGCATGCCGCGCGTGTGGATCTGGAAGATCTCCATGCGCCCTTCCATATCGGGAACGCCAAGTTCGATTTCCCTGTCAAATCTGCCTGGCCGGCGAAGAGCCATATCCAGTGCTTCGGGCCGGTTGGTGGAGCCAATTACTATTACGTTCTTCCGCTCTTTCAGGCCGTCCATGAGGGATAAGAGTTGAGCCACGACGCGCCTCTCTACTTCTCCCGTGACGTCGCCGCGCTTGGGGGCAATGGAGTCCAGTTCATCTAAGAAGATGATGGCCGGGGTGTTCTTCTCCGCCTCTTCGAACAAATCCCGCAGCGCCTTCTCGCTCTCTCCGTAGTACTTGGACATGATCTCCGGGCCGTTGATACTTATGAAGTAGGCGTCGCTTTCATTGGCCACAGCCTTGGCGAGCATGGTCTTTCCTGTGCCGGGTGGCCCGTGCAAGAGAACGCCCTTGGGCGGATCAATCCCCAGGCGGTCAAAGAGCTCGGGATGCTTGAGGGGAAGCTCAATCATCTCCCGAACCTTGGTTATCACCGGCTTTAGGCCGCCAATATCTTCGTAAACAACAGAAGGCACGGAGCGCTCCGGAGTCTCCGCGGCCTGAGGCAAAAGCTCAATGTCGGTCCCTTCCGTGATCTTGACAATTCCTCCTGGGCTGGTGGAAACCACTCGCAGCTTGATCTCACCCAGGCCAAAGGCTTGAGCCCCTAAAAAGCCACGGAATATCTCTTCAAACATGGTCTCCCGGCCCATGGAGTCGGTGGGCGGTTTTCGGACGCTGGTGGTGGAGATGATATCTCCCCTTGTCAGAGGCCGACCGTTGAAGACCTTAGTGAGGACGTCTCCGGGAGCAAAGATCTGCATCCCTTGCGTGACAGGGGCTAGCGTTACATGCTTGGCCTCGCCCCAAACCGCCTTTTTGACCTCCACATACTGGCCTATGCTCGTTCCGGCATTGGATCTGATCAGGCCGTCCATTCTGATCATGTCTATGCCCTGATCCTGGGAATAGGCACTGACAGCCAAGGCGGCAGTGGGCCTTGAGCCCACCAGCTCCACTACATCTAAGGGACGTGCGCCTATTTTCTCCAGGAAATCCTCGCCAACCCTGACTATGCCTTTTCCTACATCGCCCTGATTGGCTTCGGAAACCTTCAGCCTGATGGGTTCTCCTTCAGTCATGTTTCTCCTTCGATCGTTTAATTATTGCAACTGCTTTCGGTAATATGTGGGGGTTCTATTTTTAAGTAGTTTGCTATTTGCCTTGTAGTTGTAACGAGGTCTCATTCAGGTAGAATCTTAATTGTAGGATCGTGGAGAACAGATATCGCTGACCGCGGGCCAGCGAGAGTTTCGACGAGAAGTCGAAACCGCTGGCAGTCCCCCGTCTTTAGGCCGATCTCGCTAACTCAGCGAAGTTGGCGGGAGTTGCGACCGCAGTCGCAACGGGATGAAAGCGGAGTCCTTTGCCATAGTTACTTTCGCACTGCAAGATCTCTCGTGATGAGTGGCTCTCAGCAGATTAGCTATAACTTTTATTAGCAGCATACATCAAAGTTGTAATGGCGAGATCGACATGCTTCATGCCATTCGATCGAACATAAATGGATTGCAGACCAAGGGCGATCCTCCCTTGGCAGATCTACTGTTCATGGCCCTCTCGTTTTGCCCTCCCCTTTCCGGGCGACTTCCGATCGAGGGCTAAAAACAGCCATCAGGAATCGGGCTATTGCAGCCTATTCACCCCACCCGGCCAACAGGTGGCAGATACCGGCCCACACGCGCTCCGCAGCCTACGGTCCCGCCCAATCCGACCCGGACCAGCCATTCAGAAAGCTGGCTATTCTTACCCGGCCTTTCTATCTCTTTACGTCGAACAGGGACACCATCTCTCCAGACCCAAGAGGTACGCAGCTCCCGCTATAGTTGTGCCGAAAAAGACCACCCGATTTCCATGCTGCCTGGCCGTTTCCATAAGGCTGTCAATGGTTCCGTTTACCAGCGTCGATCCTGTTATTAAGATGAGCGGGCATTGCTCGAATATCTGGGTGGAGTCCAGTCCGTCCAGAACCTTTATGCTGCAGCGCGTCTGCCCTGCTTCTGCCAGGTCGGAGACCATAACCCTCTCCGGGCCCAAAGCTTTCACCACAGCTTCAAGAAGCGCAGGCTGCAGGCCCACCATCCCAACCTTATCGATACCCTGCTTTGCAGTCCAGACCTCTGTCAAAAGGGCGCACTCCTTCGGGCCGGTATTTTTGCAGTGCACAGTTCCTCCTGTCAGTCCGAAATTGCGGAGCACGGCATTCATGGTGGCAACCATTATAGCTCTCTCGAAGATGCTCTCCAAAGGCAGAGCGAGAACGTCTTTCAGGCTTCCTCGAAAACTGCCGTGATCTGCCGAGAACGCTTGCCCGGCAGTGCCCCTGTAGACAGCCTGCACCAGCACCTCCTTCCCCCGCAAAATGGGGAAGTCATCCCTGTCAGGATTTCCTATCGCCTCCTGGCTACTAAGAGGGCTGCTTACTACTATTTCAGCCTTCAAATCCTTATATTTGGTACCGTGGCGCGTCTCCAGTTCGGCAATAAATCGCCTTCTGGACTCTTGTAGCATATCCATTTTTTCCATCTCGGCCTCAATCGCTCCGAACGCTTTCCGCTTTGTTAAGCTTAATTCTGATTTATTTATATAGATTAAATTTAGATTTGAATTGGCTCTTTCTCGCCTCTTGCATCCATGTCTGTGCCCCAGCAAAGGATCTCCTCTGTGCCACCATGCAAGGAGAGCTTTCCCCGCTCCAGAAGGCAGGCCTGATCTCCTATGCAGGCCACATCTCTCAAGTCATGGGTGACTATTATGCAGGGAACGCCGCAAGCTCGAATTGTCTCGCGTAGCTCTTTTCTCATAGCCGCTTGCTTCCTAACATCCAGAGCGGAAAGCGGCTCATCCAGCAAAAGCAGGCGAGGCTCGATGATGAGCGCTCTCGCCAGTGCCGTCCTCTGCTTCTGGCCACCCGAGACAAGTGCCGCCTTTGCCTTCCTGATATCCCACAGCCCAGCGGCTTCCAGATGCTCTCTTACCAGATCTTTGATCTCGTCCGCCGGCATCCTCCGGGTGCGCAGTCCAAAGGCCACATTGTCATAGATGCTCATGTGGGGAAAAAGAGCGTAGCTTTGAAAGACGTATCCTATGCCTCTGGACTCAGGAGGGACGTTTATCCCGTATTCAGAATCATAAAGCGCTCTACCGTCCAGCGCAATCCTTCCTTTATCGGGATTATCGAGCCCCGCCAACAGGTTAAGCAGAGTGGTCTTTCCGCAGCCGTTATCTCCCACCAGCATAAGCGTCTTGTCTCTTTCGACGTCCAGCTTCACCTGTAAATCGAAATCTCTAAGCCTCTTCTTGACATTAATTTCTAACATTTTTATACATCCTCCTGGTCAGTTTCTTCACCACAAAGATGACCATAAAGGAGATGGCAACCAGGATTATAGCCAAACAAAGAGAGACATCCAGATCTCCTTGCATGGCGGTATAAATGGCCAGAGGCATGGTCTGCGTGCGGCCCTGGAAGTTTCCGGCAAACATGATGGTGGCTCCAAATTCTCCTAAAGAGCGAGCAAAGGCCATGATAGCTCCCGAGATGAGGCCGTTCATGGCTATGGGCAGGATCACATAGAAGAATGTGTAAACCCGGGAAGCACCTAAAGTCCGGGCGGCATTCTCAAAGGCCAGGTCCACATCTTCGAAGCTCGTCCTGGCCTGGCGTATATAAAAGGGCGAGGAGACGAAGACCTGAGCCATGATCACGGCCAGAGTGGTGAAGGCGATGCTGATTCCAAATGCGTTAAGGTAATGGCCTACTATTCCCATTCTTCCAAAGGCTACGAGCAGGGCAATGCCAGCCACGGCGGGTGGCATGATAACAGGCAGGTCGATTAGGGAATCGGCCAGCTCTTTGCCGAAATAGTTGAAGCGAGCGCTGACGTAGGCAATGGGTGTGCCCATAATAACCACGACGATTGTAGTCAAGGTCGAGGTCATAAGTGATAGCCTGAGAGCATCCAACACCATCGGATCGTACAGTGATCCGAGAGTCTTATCCAGGGGGCTCTTCAAGAAGAGCGCAATCACCGGCAAGGCTATGAAGGCCATGGTCAGAACCAGCAAGGCTGCCACGCCAGTTTTTAAGGAGATATCCTTCACGCGGTCAGAAATGCTGAGGATTTCATGCTCTCGGTTTGAAAACTCGCCCCGATGGATTATTTCCGCTTCATTGGATGCCATGGTCCTCTTTGTAGAAATTGTGTTCAACCACGATACCATAATATGCTTTAACCGTATGCATGAACCGTTTGAACCGTATGCATAAAGCTCCGGCAAATAGAAGCCAGGGTCTTTTTCCCCTGGCTCCTTAGAGAGACTTTCGAGGGACTTTCCGGATCAGGCTGCAGCCTTGGCAGCCGCAGAATTGCCTGCGGCCTCTGCAGGTGAGCTATGCACAGCTGAGAATCCATATTTTTCTAAGATGGCCTTTCCCTGCTCAGATGTCACCAAATTTATGAAATCCTGGCTTTTTGCAGGATACTTGCTGTCCTTCAGGACTCCAATGGGGTATTTTCCGATGACGTTGTACTCATCTGGGATGTCGATCTTATCAACCTTGGATGCCAGATCCTTTGTGACATCGGAGACATAGGCAAAGCCCACATCCGCTTCCCCTAAGGCGACTTTAGTCACCACATAGTTGACAGTGGTCTCCTGAGAGATGATGTTAGCCATGACCCGCGCTTTATAATCCGGTCCATAAGCAGAATCATTTCCCAGCCGGTTTATGATCTGTAAGGCATAGTCGCCAACAGGCACATCTTTCGTGCCCATAATGATCTTGAGGCCGGGCTTGGCCAGGTCGGTGAGGTTTCTAATCTTGGCAGGGTTGTCTTTGGGAACGATCAACGATATCTTATTCTCAGCAAAGATGATGATGCTGCTATTGTTCATGAGCTGATCCCGTTTCAGAGCATCCATTTGCTTCATATTGGCAGAAGCGAAGACGTCTGCGTAAGCTCCGTTCTGAATTTGGGTACGCAAGTTTTGGGAGCCGTCGAAGTTGAAAGCCACGTCTATATTTGCCATCTTTTCATACAACGGTCCAATCTCGCTAAAAGCGCCCGTCAGTGACGCGGCAGTGAAGATGGTAAGCTCTTCTGGCTCTTCTGCAAATCCAGCATACGAGGCCGAGGCCAAAAACAGGGCTGCAATCAATGCTACTAATACATGTTTCTTGATCATTGGTGTTCTTCCTCCATGATTATCGATTATCTTATGCTCATATCCGGGTTACGTAAGCATAAGTGCTAACCTTTTCCCAATAAGCAAGCATCTATGTAAAACTTATTAACCCTTGCGCTCGGCCAAACGAAATTTCCATCCGCTTAGATCTGGATAGCGAAGACTGCCCAGTCGAGCTGCTTGATGGCACCCCACAGGTCAAAGGACATCTTCATCAAACCGTATTTGCGGTAGAGCAGCTGACTGATCTTGATCTCCACATCGCCGTTAGCCCGAATGGCAGTGCCTTCAATGGTGGCCTCGTGAGGCTTTCCCACGGCATCCGAGGGAGCAGTGCGGACATGAGGATCGTTACGCATGCGTTTGACCTTGCCGCTATTGGCATAGGACCGAACGAAGAGAGTGCCATCCTCTACCACGAACCACACCGGCGTCGGGACGATCTGTCCATTCCTCTTTACGGTTTCAAGTCTTATGTACTCTTTATTCTGAAACTGCTCCAACTTGCATTCTCCGCTCATGCCGCCTCTCTCTCTCTGCCTTCAAGCAAGGCATTGGCCATACCTTCCACCAAATGCATCGAGCCCTCATATCCCAGGAACAACTGGTGAGAAGCTCCATAACGATCATGATTGGGCAGTCCCACCCGTAGGAGCGGCACCTTCTCCTTCTTGGCAACCATTCTTCCAGTAAAGGGACCTACCATCAGCTCGATATCCCGGCTCGAGGCTTCCGCCGCGATCTGTGAGAAATCAGCTCCCATCATAACCTTAGCTCCGGGTGCAAGCTCTGCTGCTTTTTCAGCAAATGCTGGATTGGCAGCTCCCGTGGCCACTATCTGCGGCCTCATGCCCAGCTCCGCCATGATGCGAGTTATGCCCAAAACCATCTCCGTATCTCCGTAGACGGCGGTCTTAACATCAGCCAGAAGCTTATGAGCATCGACCATGGTATCCAGCAATCGGCCTCTCTCCCGTTCATAGCTATCGGGCATGGGCAGCCCGGTCAGCTCTTCCAGATTTGCAGCTAGACGATCGGTGAATTCTAAACTTATGGGCAGAGGCAGAGCAATATGAGGAACTTCGAACTCTTTTTCTAAATAGTCTCCTGCTCCCGGCTCTTGCACCCATCCGCCTATGGTCAGTGTCGCTTTTGAGTTGGCTGTATCCCGGATGTCATCAAGAGGCGTTCCGCCCCTTGATATGGAAGGCAGATCCTGGCTGATGGCAGCATCAAAGGTTTCGGAAATGTCCGGCATCAAGATATATCCCAGGCCCCAGTCATCGAAGAGCCGACGCAGAAAGCGAACATCCGCCGGCGAGATTATGGATCCCACCAGTATGTTGATCCGTCCGTTGGGCTCAGATTTCTTGGCCATGGTCTGGACCAGGCCCTTCAGAGCAACCCGATATCCAACTTCATGAGAGGCAGCGTAGCTGGGCGTCGAAACGGAGATGATGATTACATCTTTAGCCAGGGATTCCTGTGCCTGGAACTCACGAACTATTTGAGGCACATCATCCCCGATGGTCTCAGCCAGGCAGGTGGTGGCAATGCCTATCACCTTTGGGTTGTAGCCTTTTATAACATTCTTCAGGCCCTGCATAAGATTGGCAGCTCCACCGTAGACCGCACCCTTCTCGCTCAGAGCAGTGGAAGCAATGTCCACCGGCTCGCGGAAGTGATGCGCCAGGTAGAGACGCATGTAGGTGCTGCATCCTTGAGAGCCATGGAAAAGTGGCATGCAGCCCTCGATTCCCCGGAAGACCAATACACTGCCCATGGGCATGCACATAGAGCAGGGGTTAACTGTGGCAAGGCTCTTGGATATCATCATTCACTCCTGGCACAGATGCTAATTGCGATCCTTTGCTGACCCAGCATGGCCTTTTTACCGGAAGCTGCCATACCGGGCTATTGATGGTAATGCAGACTTCTCGGGCGAAGTTTAGCATTCCCTCAAAGCCTTCGAAGTTCATGGTTCGGTCGTGATTGAAGTCACAGAAAGCGATTCCCATTTTGTAGGCCAGAAAACGCTCTTTTACGCCCGCCACCAATAGGTCCGCGTCCTGCTTGATGAGAAGCTCCTTCAGCTCCAGGGGATTGGCATCATCGATGATTACTGTACCTTCTTTTACAATGTACGCGATCTTCTGATAGTCGTCTCGATTTCCTGTTTGCGTTCCTATTACTACGACCTCCATTCCCAGTTCCTGGAAGGCCCGCACCAGGGAGACGGCCTTGGCTGCGCCGCCCATGTAAATGGCAGCTTTCTTTCCGGCAACTTTCGCTCGATAAGCTTCGATCTGGGGCGCTACCCGGGCCGTTTCCCGAAGGATTATCTCTTCTGCCTTCTGCTTTGGCTCTGCCGAGTCGAAAAACTGTGCAGCCGTGCGTAGAGCAGTTGACATATCCTCCAGGCCAAAGAAGCTTATTCGTCTGTATGGAATGCCATATTTTTCTTCCATTTTCTTGGCTAGATAAGTCATGGATCCGCTACACTGCACCAGATTAAGCTGAGCCGTATGAGCCCTCTGAATCTCGGCCACGCGAGCGTCGCCCGTCAGCGTAGCTACGACCTCCATTCCCATCTCCTGGAAGAAGGGCTTGACGAACTGCAGGTCGTCCGCCACATTATATTCACCCAGCAGGTTGATGGAAGGCTGCCTCGGTGTATAATCCCGGGTTCCGATAAGCTCGCTGAGAGCGTTGCAGGCTGCTTTGTAGCCTTCGTTCTTGTTTCCCCGAAATCCCTCAGACTTTACGGGCAGGACGGGAATGCCCAGCTCCGCGCTCGCTTTTCTGCACACAGACTGCAAATCATCTCCGATAATACCTACAATACAGGTGGAATAGACAAAGATGGCCGGCGGATGATACCGGTCCGCCAGCTCCCGTAGGGCTGCCGCCAGCTTCTTCTCGCCGCCAAAGACCACATCCAGTTCCTTCATGTCTGTAGAGAAGCTATTGTGGTAGAGATCGGGGCCGGAGGAGGTACTGCCCCGGATGTCCCAGGTGTAGCTGGCGCAGCCTATGGGGCCATGCACCAGATGCAGAGCGTCAGTGATGGGATTGAGCACCACTCTTGCTCCGGAGTAGACGCAGGCTCTCTGGCTCACGGCTCCGGCCAGGCTATCGCTATTGCAGGCCAGGGGGAGGCCGTCGCCTTTCTGCTGGATGTGCCCCTCCCTGCCTTCAAAGATCTTGACAATCATTTTTTCCTCGGCGGTTTTCGTTTTCTCTTATCTGTTTTTATTTCGTTACGTTCGCTTAACCAAAACTTTCAGAGCATCATTCTCAAGGCGCTTAGAGAATCATCTCAAAGTGCGAATCATCAGCGTCCCGATCCCGTCTTTCCAGGAATGTGTTGCCGATCATCTCCACCAGTCTTGCAGCACCCGCATAACCGATGATCGGGAAGTAGTGCAAATTAGCGCGATCGGTGATGGGGAAGCCTACTCTCACCAGAGGTATGTCTTCGGCCCGGGCGATCAGCTTGCCGAAGCTGTTGCCGATGAGCATATCCACAGGATGGTTCTTGATCTTCTGATGCAAGAGGAAGGTGTCTCCGATAATGGCCTCACAGCTCGGGGCTACTTTATGCACCTCTTCTGCAAACTTTTTGTCAGGCGTGCCGGTCAAAGCAAAGACTGGGTTCATACCCAGTTCCACAGCTAAACTGAGCAAGCCTATGACTATATCTGGATCTCCGAAGATAGCCAGGCTCTTAGCATGAAAGTGAGGATGAGCATCGGTCATCATGTCCACCAGTCGGCCTCGTTCATCCTCGATCTCTGCGGGTATGGGGATGCCCATGAGGCTGGAGACGCTCATCACGAAGGTATCGGTATTACGAATGCCTATGGGCATGGGGCCGACGACTGCAGGTATGCCGAACTTGCCTTTCAAGACCACAGCACCCGAGGCTCCAGCTGTTCTGCCCAGGGCAATAGTGGCGCGAGAGTTGCCGGTATCTATCAGATCTGGGATACTGGTTCCGCCCGGCGGGTACAGGCCTCCTGAATCAGGCGAGAGGGGCGCATCGAAGACATCGGTCGTATCGGGAAATATGATATGAGGGACGCCCATGATCGTCAGCATTCTCTTGATCTCACGGATATCTCCCGGATCCACGAAGCCAGGGATGATATTCAATTTGCCGTTGGGCTTGCTTTTTCGAGCGAAACTCTGCACTATGGCCTTAACGGCATTATCATAGCCTGTGATGTGCGAGCCGACATAGCTTGGCGTACTGGCAATAACAACGCGCACCTTTGGATCGTAGAACTCCTCTTCTTTGATCTCTTCCATGAAGCTGTTTACATCGTCACCTATGGTTTCCGAGGAGCAGGTGGTGTTGATGGCCAGCACATCAGGATGGTAGACATTGATGACGTTGTCCACGGCCTCCTTGAGGTTTTCTCTGCCGCCGAAGACCACAGAGTCCTCGGTGAAGGAAGAGGTTGCCGCCAGCGTGGGCTCGCGGTAGTGGCGGGCCAGCATCATGCGCAGGTATGATGAGCAGCCCTGCGAGCCATGAGTTATAGGCATGCAGTTGTGGATGCCTTTGTAAGCCAGGATAGCTCCAATGGGCTGACAGATCTTGGCCGGGTTTATGACCAGTGTTTCCCGCTGCGCTATCTCTTTGGGGGTATAATCAAGCATTTGTCTCCTGCCTCCAGGGTGGGTTTATGAATTTCCAGGTGGGGCTGTTCACGGACATGTCGATGTCCTTGGCGAACTGAATAAAGCCCTCAAAGCCGGTGTAAGGGCCGCTGTAGTCATAGGAGTGCATCTGCCGGGAGGGAATGTGCATCTTCTGGAAGACATACTTGTCTTTGATTCCGGAACAGAAGATATCTATTCCCAGATCTTTCACCAGGCGCTCGCACTCATGATGGCTGTAGTCATCGATCATGATCTGGCCCTCTTTCATATGGGGCAGCAGGCCCTCATAGTCCATGAGTCTTGGAATGTTTTCCTTCTTCTTCTGGATCGCCACGTCGTCGTAGGGCGAAACCACGTTGGGATCACGTTCGTAGTGGATATCGGTCAGAACTTTAGACTGTCCGGTATGAACGATGCTGGAGAGGACCCGTCTGCCCTCGTAGTCGTCCCGGTGGGCGAACTCGTAGCCTGCCACGACCACGTCCATGCCCAGGGTCTCGGACATATTCCTGAAATGATGAGCACGTGATCCTCCAACCAGGATCATTACCCTCTTTCCGGCCAGCCTTTGCCGATACATATCGATGATCGGCTGGACTTGGGCCATCTCCTCAGCAATCACGGCCTCGGTTCTTTTAGTTAGATCGGGGTCGTCGAAGAAGGCGGCCATATCCCGCAAGGTCTTGATGGTGTCTTCCACGCCCAGGTAATTGACCTTCAGCCAGGGGACGCCGTACTTCTCCTCCATCATGCGGTTAGTGTAGTTAATGGAGCGATGGCAGAGCAGTATGTTCAGCTTGGCCCGGTGGGCTTTGGCGATATCGTGGAAGGAACCGTCGCCGGTGAAGCAGCTGACAACGCGGTAGCCGACCTTCTCCAGCAGATCCTTGACCACCCAGTAGTCTCCGCCGATGTTGTACTCACCGAAGACGTTGACGTCGAAGGGTCCGGGGTCCTTCAGCTCCTCTGTGCCCACCAGGTGCTCCATCAGGGAGTTGGAGGCGATGTGGTGGCCTGCCGATTGGCTGACGCCGCGGTAACCCTCGCAGCGCACGGGGATGACCTTGATCTTCAGGTCCGCCTCGGCTTTGCGGCAGACGGACTCGATATCGTCGCCGATGAGCCCGATGGGGCAGGTACAGAAGACCGATATGCACTCGGGCTTGAAGATAGAGTAAGCTTCCCGGATGGCTGAAGCCAGCTTCTTCTCCGCCCCAAAGACGATATCCGTCTCCTTGACGTCGGTGGAGAGGCAGTAGCCGGCGAAGCAGTCCTTACCTTCTTCCGCCTTCATGAGATTGCGGCGGCTGCCCCAGGTGAAGTAGGCACAGCCGATGGGGCCGTGGGTGATATGCAAGATATCCTTGATGGGGCCGAAGACCACACCTTTGGAGTCGGCGTAGCAGCAGCCCCGGTTGCTGAGGATGCCGGGAACGGTGCGGCTGTTGGCCTCGATCTTCTGATCGATCTCGCAGGAATCTTTGACGACCACGTGCTTGCTTCTCACATTGCTCGCCTTTTTGGGAAAGTCTTGCAGCATTCCCTCTACAACCTGCTTGCTGTGGGCAACGGTTATCGGTTCTTTTGCACTCTCGCCCACTCTTTC
>Ga0307380_10003765_pt1 | contig 20788 bp, 14 predicted proteins | sample UN3MG_FD_202239 | JGI IMG/M metagenome (GOLD analysis project Ga0307380, IMG submission 202239) | Soil microbial communities from Risofladan, Vaasa, Finland - UN-3 | ecosystem: Environmental > Terrestrial > Soil > Coastal area > Acid sulfate soil | place: Finland: Risofladan, Vaasa | collected... | reverse complement strand
CACAAAAACAGTTTGAAAAAGGTTTAGAAGAAGCTGAAAGAATCAGACAAGCAGTAGAAGCTAATGAAAATTATCAAAAACAGTTAGATAGAATTAACAAAAAAGAAGTAGCAGCAATCAATGCTCTTAGAAATAATGAAAATGCTACAGAAGATGCTGATAATAGTGGAATTGCAGATTCATTAGAAGTAACTAATCAAATGAATGCTAAGTCAAAAGCTAATCAGGATTATAAATCTAAAATGGCTGATATTACTTCTAAGTATGCTTTAAAAAGAGCTGAGTTAGCAGTGAAACGTGAGGAGATTCAAGTAAATAGAGATAATCAAGCTAATGATTTAGCAGTAGCTAAAGAAAATGCTAAAGGACGAAGTAAAATAGGTAAATAATCAAGTTAATGCGATATTATGGTTAAAAATTTAAAGATTAAGGTTTTAATCATTTTGTTATTTGATTAACATTAATTACATTTACAGATAGAACGAATATAATATAACTACATATGGCCAAAGATGAAGTAAACTCAGAAATGAGTAAGTTCAGTATCCAAGATACTATGAATATGGGAGCAGGAAGCACTGAATTACTAAATGACTTATTGTCTCCAGAAACTGGAACAGGAAGTGCTGATGATCTCGAACCGATAATCAAAGAAGTTAACGAAGATGTAACTAAAAAGGTTATTACTAATACAGATGATACAACAACTGTTGAAGCTGCTAACAAGAAAGATGAGGATGAAAAACCAGATACAGCTATACAAGATTTTTTAGCACAAGGGGAAGAAAATGAAGATGATGAGACAACAATTGATGAGACAACGAAACCTAAAACAGGAGTACAACCACAAAAGGGAGTAGAAGAAAGTAAAGGCGATGAAGGAGATGAGGGTGATGAAGGTGATGAGGCAGTAGGAACTCCTTTTAAAGCATTAACTAAAGAGTTAACAGAGTTAGGAGTTTTTTCTGCACAGGCAGAAGGAGAAGATCCTATTGAAACTCCAGAACAATTTTTAGAAAAATTTCAATCTGAGAAACAAAGTGGAGCTGTAGAAATGGTGAATAACTTTATAGGACAGTTCGGAGAAGATTATCAAAATGCATTTGAATCTATATTTGTAAAAGGAGTCAACCCTAAAGAATATTTTAGTGCTTTTAATAAAGTAACTGATTTTACTAATTTGGATTTAACTAAAGAAGATAATCAGAAAGCAGTATTAAGACAAACTTTAACTGATCAAGGATTTGAAGAAGAGGATATAAACTTAGAAATTGAAAAATTAAGTAATTATGGAGATTTAGAAGCTACTGCTCAACGTCATCATAAGGTTTTAGTAAAGAAAGAATCACAAGCTCTAATAGATATGGAGCAAAAAGCTTCTGCAGATTTACGAAACAAACAGGCTATAAAAAATGAGTACATAAATAATGTACAAACTATATTACAAGAGAAAGTAAAAGAAAAAGGTTTTGATGGGATACCTTTAAATCCTAAATTGGCAAACGAACTACATGACTTCTTATTAGTCGATAAGTACAAAACTTCTTCAGGGGAGACTTTGACTGATTTTGATAGAACGATTTTGGATTTAAAAAGACCCGAGAATCATGCTACCAAAGTTAAGGTTGGTTTGTTACTAAAGATGCTTGAAAAAGATCCAACATTATCTACTATACAAAAAGCTGGGGTTACTAAAAAAACCAATAAGTTATTTTCAGAAGTCGCGAGACAAGTTTCAAAGCCAAATGTAACTAATAGAAAAAATGAACCTGCACCACGTTGGTTCACATAAAAAAGCAGCACCATGCTGGTTTAATTAATTAATTTAAAATAAATAAAAAATGGCAATTCAAACAATTCCTGGATTAACTGGTTTTTCGTATGCAAGGGTGGCTTCAATGGACAAACGTGCAGTAGGAAAATTAACAGATGCAAATCACTTGGAATCGTTTCACTCTACAGAGCCTGCAGATTATGACAAGAAAATCATAAGTTTGTATACACAGAGTTCCCTGTACAGTAACGATTTTCTCGACATGATTAACAAGAGCACACCTTATTATATTGATAATAATAGTGATGCTTGGAAATGGGATATCGCAGTTCCTTACAAATTCCCAAAAATTATAGATGTACCTACAGCTACGCAAGACAATGCTAAGCCTGGTATTGATGGTCAAGAATTTACTTTAGTATTAGATACTAATGAATTTTCTAAAAATGCTATCATTTCTTTAGGTACAAGACAATATGGGCCTCGTCTGTATGTAGTTAAAGATCCTCAACCTTGGAATAATGGTTTCCTTTATACCTTTACTTTGATTTCTGACAATCCTATGATTGACTTTATTACTTCTACATTCTTAGCAATTGGAATTGAATGTGAATTAGTAGATGCTGCTATTGGAGAATTTGATCAAGACTTACTAGGTCTTCCTAGATTAGGTGAAAAAATAACTATGTTTGAATCTCTTGGTTCAGGATATGGTTATGAACACAAAATCACAGAATGGGCTGATCATAAAATGTTGAGAGATGCTAGTGGAAAACCATTAGATATCTTAGTATACGCTCCACAGCGTAGAAACCAATTACCTTTAACTCGTAATGATATTAAGTGGGAACCTTTCATTGAATTCTGGATGCGTAAATCTATGATTGAATTGAAAGTTAAACGTATGATCTGGGCTAAGCCTGGAACAGTTAAAACAAATGGTTCTAAACAAGAAGTTAAACGTACCTCTGCTGGTGTTTATCACAGAATGCGTAATAACGGTAACTTAGTTCAGTATAACCGTGGAGAATTTTCTGCTAACCTAATACGTTCAGTATTTGGAGACTTGTTTTATAGACGAGTAGATGTAAAAGACAGACGAGTTAAGATGTATACTAATGAAGCTGGATTCGATGTATTCCAACAAGCTTTAAAAGATGATGCACTGAACTCTGGACTAACCTTTATGGCAGATTCTGGAAACAGATTTATGCAAGGTGAAGGACAACATATCACTTATAACTTTGCATTTGATGCAATGGTTACTAGAGAAACTGGTCGTGTTGAATTGATTCACTTGAAAGAATTAGATTTACCACAAACTAATTTGGAATTTGGACAGAATAAGAAATCTACACCTGTATTTTTCGTATTTGATGTTTCTCCAAGTTCTGATGGTTCTATGGTTAATAATATTAGAGAAGTTCGTATGAAGGGAGCACCTTCTATGACTTGGGGTTATATTGATGGTACAGCACATCACTTAGGTTTTGCGAAATCTCAAGGAATGAGTTCTGCTAATAAATTCCCAGGATACGAAATCTGGATGAAAGACAGATGTGATATCTTTATTGAAGACTTGTCTCGTACAGTTCTGATTGAAGAAATTCCACAGTACTAAAAATAAAATTAATCTCCTCTATTAATTTAGAGGAGATTTCTTATAAAGTACAAACTATAGGTTTATCTCTTCGATGAGAGTACTTTACTATATAAATTAAAACTACATACGATGGGTAAAATGGGAAAAATCTCTGTAATATTAAGAGAATATGGTAATTCAGGTTTGCAGACAATGCAAAATGGATTAGCTAAAAATAAATTATCTAGAATTCCAGGTACTGGAGTATTTAAGTATCCTTATAAAGAACTAGATGGAAAATATAGAACAGGATTAGATCCTAAAGCATCTTATATCAAGAGGATAAGTGATCCTTTAGAAAGAAAGCTAGAAATTGAAAGAATCAATAAAACATTAAAAAAACTGACATCAGAGTTAGGAGATGGAATTGATTTAGGACCACGTTCTACTTTTTGGAATTATAGTCTTTCACTTTCTCCTACGGACGGAACTCATGTTCAGCCCGTAAAGTTATTAGATGGGGATAATTATTTTGATTTAGATGTGCCATTTCAAGAAATAGCATTTTCCTGGTTACGTGTTCATCCAACAGTTGCTTCTAGCTATCAAGCTTGGGAGCGTGGTGAATATCCAGCAGATACCCAATACTATGTAGCAGATGAAGAAATAGAACAAGCTCTTATCTTCAGAAAGAAAAAAGAAATCAATAAGGCTATTGCCAAGTTTGATTCAATGTCACCAGAGAAGAAGAAGAAAGTAGGAAGACTTTTAGGTTTAGCAGTAAGTGATAATACTTCTGAAGATGTTGTTTATAATTTAGTAGATAATGTTCTTAAAAAAGGAGAATTTGATTCTGGTAAATTCCAAGGATTGTCTACTATTGAAGTCTTTAGTCGTTTTGCAGATATGAAAGAAAATCTGTTACACATTAAAGATTTAGTAAAACAAGCGATAGTACATTCTATTTATAGAGTGAAACCAAGTGGTAAGATTTATGAAGGAGAATATGAAGTAGCTGCAGATGAAGAAGCTTTAGTAGTGTTTTTAATAAATGAAGATAATCAAGATGATTTACTTACATTAGAAGGTAAACTAAAAACAAAGAAGTTAATATCAGTATAATACTATAATTATGATATCAGTAGATAGTTTATTATATAAAATAGATCAAAAGTTAAATAAACTATCTTCTAATTCTCATCAGAGGATTCAGTTAGAAGACAAGGTCTTAGCTCTTAATGAAGCACAGATCAAACTTATAAAACAAAAAACTGATGGTATTAGCATTGTAAGTGGTTTAGGAAGAGATTCTTTTAAAAAAAGATATGATGATTTACAAATCTTAGTAGAAAATTATGTGAATCATCCTTTGGATTTAATAATTTCTAATAAAGATTTAAATCAATGGAGTGCAAGTATAGTAAATATTAGTCCTGCATATATGTTTTATGTAGATAGTTATTTTCTAGCTGATAAAGGAGAATGTAAAGATAGAATTATTTGGACAAATACAGAACTTTTAAAGCATGGTGACGTACAATTTTTATTAAATAATGAACATACGAAACCTTCTTTTGAATATCAAGAGACATTTAGTTCTGTTTCTACAAATAAAATAAGTATATTTACAGATGGGAGTTTTACTCCTAAAAAACTATATCTCATGTACATTCGTTATCCAGTGTATATTAATAAAGCTGGATATGTTATGTTAAACGGTGAAACATCTACCGATGTTAATTGTGAACTAGCTTCTTATCTAGAAGATGAAATCCTTGATTTAGCAGTTCAAAACTTAGCAATGTATACGGAAAATGCTTCTGCTGTGCAGAGTGCTCAGTTTAGAATACAAACAAATGAATAATACGAATAAAAATAAATATTAATTTAATCTAAAAAATTCAAGCAAATGGCTGATTTTTCTTTAACAACAGTAGTGGTAGTCCCACCAGGAACGGTTCCTAATCCAGTAACCGATTCCACACAAGACTTACTTGCTGGTGAAGTAGGCTTTTTTGGTGCTGATTACGTCGCCGTAAGTTTAGCAACAATAGCTGCTCAACCTTACTTTTACGTAGCACAGGGAAGAGCGAATACTTACCTTCAAGGAACAAAACGTTCTGATAAAATTAGTGGCTGTCCTCAAGCAGGAGTAGCATGTAACACTAATGTAACTGAATGGTATAAAGTAACAGGGTGTATAACCCCTACAAATCAAATTGTAGAAATAGATGATTTCACTGTACAATGTGGTGAAGTTTTAACTTTAACTATAAGAGGACACTCTAGTTATCTAGATAGTTTATATTTTAATGGATTTACACGTTCGGTAACTGTTAAGGCGCCTTGTTGTGACTGTGATGGTGATCCTTGTGTAGATGTAGATGCAGAAGCCTTGGTAGATGCGTTATTAGTAAAATTAGCAGCAGGTGCTCCAGGAACTAATCCTGATAATATTCAATTATCAGATTTTTATACTTTTACTAAATCTGGTTCAGGTGCAACCACTAAATTAGTTATTACGGGTAAAGCTGTAACTAAAAATGGTCAACCTTGTGATATAGCTGCTTATCCTGCAGAATATGACAGATTATGGTTTAACGTATTTGTATATGACGGTCCTGAAACAACTGCAGACTTTATAGTATATGATGCATGTGATTTAGTAGCAACAGTTACTGTAACACAAACTTCTAATTATCCTACGGGAACTGCAGAAGAAATTGCTCAACTTGAGAAAAACTATTACAGCTATCAAGCTGGTTATTTGAAACACTTGTACAGACAAGCAGGTTATAACCAAAACTTTGAAAGCCATGTAGTAGCAGGAACTTCTTATGATACTTATTATATCAAATTCAATGAATATAATAAGAGTGAATATCAATGGGGAGATTATATTCAAGAAGATAGTACAGTTATTATAGCTATTCCAACAGGAGATGCTGCTGCGTTTGAAGCCATCTTAGTAGCTGGTTTAGGTGCTGTTGCTGCGAAAAATGCTTGTGTAACCACAACCACTACTGTAGCACCAACAACTACAACTACTACGACTGCTGCGCCGACGACAACAACAACGACGACTGCTGCACCAACTACTACGACTACCACCACAGGAGGTTAGTAGTAATATATAGTATAACCTAAATGTCAGGGGAAAAGAGGATAACTCCTATCCTCTGGCATTTTTTTATTTTTAAAATATGGCAACAACTACCACAACAACAACAGTAGTAGCACCTGATCTAAGGCTAGATATATTTGTTCTCGAAACTTATAATGTAAAGACAATAGCATTCTCTGATGCCTCTACATACCCGAATAATCCTCCAGAGGTTACTTTGCCTACTATAGGTATTACTCCTCCAGGATTTGATGAGGTAGCACTCCCTTTTACAGTTGAAACTTATAATGTATTTAATTCTGTATCCTTATTGATTTCAGAAATAGGGACAGAAAAAGATTTACCTGATGGTATTTGGAACATAGCTTATAGTGTTTTTGATACTCAAACGGTGTGTATAGCTAAGTCATTTATGAGGGTTAATAAGATTCAAGAAAAATTTGATAATGCCTTTATGACATTAGACATGATGGAATGTGATAGTAAGATTAAAGCTCAAGCTAAAGTAGAATTAACTTCTATTTGGTTCTTTATTCAAGGATCAATAGCAGCAGCTAATAATTGTGCTATTTTACAATCTGAAAAATTATATGCAAAAGCAGATTCAATGCTTACTCGTTTTTTAAATAATAATTGTGGATGTAGTGGATCTTTATACAACTATTAGATGGCAAATTGTAAAAAATGTGGTGCTAAACAAGGATGTGGGTGCCAATTGGTAAATGGATTGTGTGCAAGTTGCAGAGCAATCGCAAAAAAAATTAAAACATTATGCTAACTATCAAAATGACAGATTGTGATCAATGTGGAAGTATTTTAGCATTAATATCAGGAATTGATTGCACTATTACAAAGATTGGTAATGACATATATAACGACCTTATATTTGCTCTGAACAAATCTTGTAGAACTGGTGATATGAATGATCTTCTTCATTATAGAAGAATTTTAATACATAAATGGTGTAATTCCCTTTATGCTGAAGACTTTACTGTTTTACAAATAGCTAGTAAAGTGCAACTCATGACATCAGGATGTATTCCACAAGAATGTTGTGATGAGTGTATACCAATATGTACACCATTTGTAGGAATTGCTGAAGAACCAACAATATGTACTCCATTTGTAGGAATTGCATATAAATATCTTACTACGACTACTACGACTACAATAACGCCTACGACTACTACAACTACAACTGCTGTTCCAGAACCAGACTGTAATATATCACAATCTAATGGGGGTACAGGACTAGAAGATATAGTTTATGATTTAAGTCCTAGTGGAGGAGTAGTTACTTTACATTTTAATTCTGCTTATTATGCCGATAAATTAGAAATAATTCATAATAGTGTTAAAAAGGCTACAACAGGAATGACTGTACCTAATGAAGGTCCTTTTGATGGTGCTTATGGTATTCCAGGAAGTATTGGTATAGCTCCTAATACAAGTGCAGATACAGTTGCAATAGATCAATTTATAGGGAGTGGAAAAGGTAGTTGGTCTGTTAGAATAAGTGAATATGAATCAGAAACAGGACTTAATATACCTACATATTCTCAAGGACAAATGATTTGGTGGATATACACTCCAGCAGATTATTTAATATCTCCTGTTGTTACAGCAAGAATAATAGGGCCTTTAGATATAACAAGTTGGAATGTGACAAAATTATGTCCAAATCCATTATTATAAAATAAAATTAACTTTTAATAAAAAAGATATGAGCTGCAATAATTGTTTTAACGGATGTGCTACTATAGTATCAGATAAATGTGTAAAATATACAGGAGTTAATATTCCTGCATTAGGAATAGAGAATGGAGATAGTTTATATTCTGTAGAAAATAGCATTATAACTAATCTTTTAACAGCACTAGATGGCACAGGTATCATACCTGATTTATCTGCAACAACTATTTGTAGTTTAGTAGATGGATATTTACCAGTATCAGGAGATATAACTATTGTAGATTATGTATCAGCGTTGATACAAACTGCTTGTGCTTTAGAAGATTTAATTACTACTAATACTGCTGCTATAGCTGTAATAGAAGCTGATTATACTGTTGGATGTCTTCCTACAGTTACAGCGTCTAGTGGAACTCATGCTATACTTCAAGCTGTTATAACTTATCTATGTACCTTAAATACAACAGTAACTGCTTTAGCATTAGATTTATCTACTAATTATACTACAACTGCAGATTTACCTGCTCTTATATCATCTATTATTGTAACGGAACCAGAAACTACTTTACTTAAAAATAGAATGATACCTATGACAATAGTTGAATACTATGGTAGTGTAGCAAACTTTGATGGTTCTGGTGCAGGTATAGGAGATTGGGAAGAAATTTATTTATGTAATGGTAATAATGGTACTCCAGATAAAAGAGGTAGAGTAGGTATAGGTGCAACAACTGGAATGGGTGGAGGAGCAATGTCACCTGTAGTAGATCCTGTAGTAGCAGGTAATCCTGCATATACTTTGTCAGGTACAGGTGGAGCGAATGTAATTACTTTAACTACTGCTCAGATGCCTCAACATACGCATGCAGCTACTTTTGTTAGTCCTCCTCATACGCATACTTTTCCTGATCTTTATTCAGCAATAGGGTTTGTTGATAATGAGGTACTTTCTAATGGAAGTACAATAGATAATATAATTGTTGATGAGACTGATCCAGCAACAGTGACGGGTACAGTAACAAATGCTGTTGCTGGTAATGGAGAAAGCCATAGTAATATTCAACCTGTATTAGCTTGCTATTACATAATGTATATACCAGTATGATAAAATTACTTATAAGATTTTGGCATTGGTTATTTCCATGTAAAAAGAAACCAAGAACAATATGCACTCCCTTGGAGGGAATAGCACTTATACAATAGAAAACTAAACAATGACAGGAATTATAACATTAACAGTAGCTGGAATTGATTCAGGCCCATTTAATCTTTATTCAGATGTAGATGGGTATTTTGCTCCGTTTGCTACTTATATAAATAAAAGTATTTTAGTAGCAGGTTATCCTACGGATCAAATTCCAGATGGAAGTACTATAGTAAGAATACTTTCTGTTAATGATATATGTTCTAATTATATAGATGTATTGATATCATTTAGTACAACAACGACAACGACAACAATTTAAAAGATGACAGTATATTTAATTTTAACATCAGCAGGATTAGACACAGGGCCTTTTGACCTGTACTCTGATTTAGATGGTTTTGTTACTCCTTTTGAGACAGGAGTATTAAAAGCTACTCTTATATTAGGGTATTCAACTACTGTTCCTGATTATGCGACAATTGTTAGAGTTAAATCAACAAATGATTGTGTAAATTATGTTGATATTAATTTACAGTATCCTATTACTAGTACAACAACAACTACGACAACAACGGCAAGTCCGACTACTACAACAACTACGACAGCATTTGTTTGTGTTCCTGTAGTATATCCATTAACTGGGAAAGCTTATCCTGATATAAGTTATGTTAATCTTGGAGACACTATAGGTACAGTTTATTTTGATTTTAATGCTTATAGTATACCAGATAAATTTGAAGTATGGTTTGATGGAATAAAAGTAATTGATACAGGATATAGAGGAGACACATCTTATCAAATTGCTTTAAATACAGAGTTAACTCTTTTAGGAGACCCTCTTGAAACTATAGTTGCTCCTGGAAATGGAACAGCATCTTTTTATAAAGGTACAGCAACAACTGTTGTACTTGTTAGAGTATTTGCTCCAATACTTGGAGCTGGATGGGATTATACAATGTACTGTCCAGGTAGTATAACAACAACAACTACTACAACTGTAACACCTACGACCACGACTACTACTACAACTGCAGTACCAGTTACTACAACTACAACAACAGTAGCTCCTGTTACAACTACGACTACTACAATAGTTAGTCCTACGACAACGACAACAACAGTTATACCTATTACTACAACTACAACTACCACTGTTCCTACATGTACACCATTTGAAGGAATAGCAGAAATACCTGGTACCACTACAACTACAACTACAGTTGTTCCAGCAAGTACTACTACTACTACGACATTACCAGTAAGTACTACTACTACAACTACAATTGTTAGCCCAACTACGACTACAACAACAACTGTAGTACCAACGACGACGACAACTACCACAGTGAGTCCAACTACGACAACGACTACAACTGTGCCTACTACAACAACAACTACTACAGGTGCAGAACAATATTATGTAGTTATTGCTTTAGATGAATTAAATAGTGGGTTTACAAATGATTGGAGTAATATAAATAGTACTTTAATAGGTGCTGGAGCACAAAGTACTACTAATGGAAAGGCAAATAGTCTTGCTATTATAGGACAAGCAGGACATACTGATAGTTCTGCTCAAGAATGTGCTGATTATACTTATAGTAGTTGGAGTGATTATTATTTACCTGCACATGGACAACTACAAGATGTTTATGATAATTTAGCTACTATAAATTCAGAAATATCAACACAAGGAGGAACTCAAATAGGTTTATATTCAGTAGCATCTTCTACAGAAGATGATGCAACTCATTTTTGGGATTATAGTTTTCATTTAGGTATTATACAAACACGAACAAAAAATTCTAATTATCCTTTTAGAGTAGTTAGAGATTTTATCAGCACTACTGATTATGCTATTGGTACATTTATAGAAGGTGGTGTTATTATATCTAAAGCATTTGTATAAAATTAATTAATTAAAAAAAGAAATATTATGGCAATGACAGTAACAGTAACATTAACTTCTCTAGGAGCAGACTTAGATAATTTTACATTAACAGCAGATGGAGATAGTTATACAGCAATAATTGCATCAGGCGTAGCAAGAGCTACACTGTTAGCAGGAGCTACTTATACAAATGTAGCTGATGGTAGTACAAAGATTAAAGTAGTGTCTACAGGATTATGTACAAATGAATTAATTATTGACATAGTTCCTTTACCTACTACTACAACTACGACAACAGTAGCACCTACTACTACGACAACAACGACAGCAGTTCCGACTACTACTACGACGACCACTGCTAGTCCAACAACGACAACAACTACTACTGTAGCTCCAACTACGACGACCACAACGACAGTTGCTCCAACTACGACGACAACTACTACTGTGGCGCCTACTACGACGACAACTACAACTGCTAGTCCAACTACTACTACGACAACAACAGTAGCAGCTACAACAACAACGACAACGACTGTAGCTTGTAATGCTCATTCATTAGGATTTGATGCAACGTTAGCAGCTACAGCTTGTACTGATTTTGGTTCTTCTCCTACAACATATTATGTTAGTGAAGCTGCATTTGCAATTGCAACTTATATTTATCAAAATAATGATTGTACAAATCCTGCTATTGATGGATATTATTCTGATGGTACTGTGGCATTAACAGTAAGTGGAGGAAGTGGTCAAGTAACTGGTTCAACAGGTTGTTAATATTGAACTATATAAACCTCTTCATTTATTTGGGGAGGTTTATAACAAGATTAGTTAGTGGAACTGTTTAACGCTACTTTTCAATTTGGTTTATGTAAAACTATTATTTATCTTTACCTTAATTTCATAAAAATTAAAAGATGTCAACAGGAAGAAAATTAGTATCAGATGTTAGAAGTATGCACAAACTAATTAGTACTGATGCTTCTATTACTGATCGTGCAATACTTTCTGAAATCAGAAATAGTTCACTTTTACTTATTAAACGTGAAACTAATCTTAGAAAATTGTGGGCTACAGATACTCTATTCACAACATTGCCTTGTTTAGAGATGATTGAAGTTCCTATTTCAGAATGTTGTGGGTATGTAGACTCTCAAATGATTTCAAGAAGTAAACATAAATTACCTAATATCGCAGAAGGTAATTATCAACATGTTATTCAAGGAGTTTATTCTATTAATGCTCTTGGAGGAAGTGGTACAAAAATAAAAGAAATAACAATTAATAGATATACTAATTTATTAGAATTGGCTACACGTAAGTCAGAAATGTATTATATGATAATTAATAATTATTTGTATGTTACAAATCCAAATATTCAAGCAATTAGATTTATAGCTTTTTTTACAGAAGTAGTTTCTAATGAATTACTTTACCCTTCTTGTTGTTGTGGTGAAGATATTCCTTCCGAGGAGAGATGTATTAATCCGTTAGATTTAGAGTTTCCTTTGCCTGGATATTTAGAGAAACAAGTATTAAAATTAACTTCAGATAAATTACTGGAGAGTTATTTTAGACTTAAAACAGATATTACTGCAGATGGTATAGATGGACAAGCTCCTAACGCACCTAATTTAAAGTAATATGAGAACAGCAGTAGATTGGAAGTCTTATAGTTTAAAGAATTATAAAGAATTCTGTAAAGGACATCCAGAAATAATTCTCACATATGATGAATGGAGAAATATTCTTTATACCTTTAGTGATGAATTTAAATTTTATATATTAGAAACAGGAGAGAAGGCTAAATTACCATTTGGTTTTGGAGACTTCGCAATTGGAAAGAAAAAAAGGAGAAGGATGAAAGGGCCTAATGATGAGTTCATCAATCTCCCAATAGACTGGAAGAAAACTAAAGAGAAGGGTAAGAAAATTTATAACTTCAACTATCATACCGAAGGGTATTTCTTTGGTTGGTTGTGGTTTAAAAAAACTGTCTTGTTTAAAAATTCTAAGTTATGGTACTTTAAACCCTCAAGAGTTACTTCTAGGTTATTAGCACATTATATTCATTCAGATAAAAAATATATGAATATATATCAAGAGTGGGAACCTAAAAAAATGTAAGTCAGAGAATAAGTGTCGCTTACGTCATATTTATAGTAGATAAATGTGTTTTTACACTTTTATAAAATTAAACTATGTCCTATTACTATAAATACAAATTCACATCTCCTAAATCTACATATGCGATAGTAAAGGAAGAATTAAAAAGTTATTTTGATACAGGAGTTGTAGATGACTTAATGTTTCCTACTTATCTTAATAAGTGTTTAAGTAAACTCAGTAGAGCTACTAAACCTATAGATGAAACCCCTTTATATGTAGAAGATTTTGAAGCAAGACTTCCAGATAATTTTTATGCTGCTAGAGAAGTGTGGATGTGTGCAGAGGTAAATCTTGCACCTTTTTATGATTCTAGTTCTTATTATTCTCAATCAGGAACTTGTACTGTGCAGATTGCACCTGTAACTATAGGAGGAGAAACATGTACTGGAAATTGTGCAGACCCTACGTGTCCAGATTGTGCTGAACTTTCATATACTCCTGCTGTATATAAATCTACCAATGTTACTGATAGAGTATACAAACAATTATATCTTTTAAAACCTGGTAACATTTCAGTTAGAAATGATTGCTCAGTAGATTACTATAAGAGCTGGAAGACTTATGGTCAAACTCCTGGTTCCAGTAAAATTGATTCATTTGATATAAGAGATAATAAATTAGTGACTAATTTTAGAGAAGGAACAGTTCACTTAATTTTTTATGCAGAAAACTTTGATGCTTGTGGTGATCAACTTATACCAGACAACTATCGTATTAAGGAATACGTAGAAGCTTTTATTAAGTATAAAGTTTTTGAAGTACTTTCTAATCAAATAAATGATGAGACCTTTAATCAGATTCAACAAAAGTTAGCTTATTATAAACAACTTTCTGATGAAGCATATATTATGGCTGATATAGAAGTTAAAAAGGAGACCATTGATAAAAAAGTTAGAAAAATTAAAATAGATAAAAAAAGATTAAATAAATACGAAAGGATAACTCCTAGTTACAATACATTTTTTAAACGTAACAACTAATGGCAAAGAAACAAAGGAAAGATAGTTCTGATAAGACTGAAAGTCTTACTAATATTATCAAAGAATATAACATAGCCAGATTAGGTATGGATATGGACAGTAGTGCTGCCCAAATTGCCAAGGGTAAACTTTCCTATGCTTTAAATGCTGTTGTTGAAAACTTCGATGCTAATTCTATTAATTACCAAAATGAACCTGGTAATATCTATTGCTTAGATTTTCCTGAAGATTACGTTGTAATAGGAAGATATTTTATTAATGAACAATATAAACACATATTTTTCTTAACTAATCCTATAACTGGAGGTAGTCAGATAGGATATATGGTTAACAATGATTGTGTGTACCGTATAATAGTAAATGATCCTTGCTTAGGATTTAATATAAACTTTCCTATACATAAAGTTGTACACAAAATTACTAACTGTTCTACTGAGATTTACTGGGCAGATAATGTAGCTAGAAGATACTTGGATATTGATAATCCTCCAATGAAACTACTAAGTGGTACTGTTCTTTGTGATCCAGTTTATTCAGATCAAATAGATTGTAACCAACTAAAAGTTCAACCAAACTTTACAGTACCATCATTAGAAGTAACAAGAGTTAATACAGGTGGTAGCATTACTAGTGGTACATATCAATTTGCTGTACAATATGCTGATGCAGTAGGGCAACCTCTAACCTCTTATTATTCTATTACAAACCCTTGTCCTGCAAATGATCCATTCACCGTGAGTGTAAACTATAATACTCCTGTAGGAAAATCAATCACAGTAGAGGTAGGTAATTTAGATTCATCTGGATTATTTGGATACTTTAATCTCGCAGTGATTGAGACAATAAATAATATCTCTACACCGTACCTCGTTGGCACATATTCACTCCCAGGAACTACTAAGGAAATAACTTATACTGGTGCTAATGAAATATTGACTCAATTAGCAATGGCTGATATAGTTGAGAAGTTTCCATATTATGAACAAGCTAATGATGTAACTACAGCCAGAGATGTTCTTATATGGAAAGGTTTAACAACTATTGATAGAATTAACTATCAATCAATTGCTAGTAAGATAACATTAGATTGGGAAACACATAGAATTCCTGCTGATGAAAGTTATGCTGATGAATTGAATGCTACTAATATGAGAGGATATCTTAGAGATGAGGTATATCCTTTTGAAATAGTATTCATTTTGACTAATGGAAGACAGACCGATGGATTTCACATTCCAGGGAGAGAGATCACTTGGGCAGAAGAAACTCAACCAGATGAAAGTACAGCTAATCCTGATTTTATAGGAGAACCTGACAGAATGGTGGGTATGGTAGGATATAGCCCTTATTGGAAGATATATAATACAGCCACTGTAACAGAAACATATACTGATTATACAAACTCTGATGATAAAGTTAATTATAAAGGAAAGTATCAATATGGTAAATTTTCATATTGGGAATCTAGCGAAGAGTATCCTTGTAATGATGAGTTATGGGGTGATTTAGCAGGTAAAAAAATACGTCATCATAAGTTTCCTGATGTAAATGTTTCTCCTATTAATGAGTCCTCTCTATTTACTACTTCTGCTGCTATGGTCATGGAAGACAATGCTGTTTTTCCTATAGGTGTTAAAATTGATTTAGTACAAATAAATTCTTTGATTAAAGCTTCTAACCTTACTCAAGAACAAAAGGATGAGATTGCTGGTATAAAAATCATCAGAGGAGATAGAGGAACCAATAAATCAATTATAGGCAAAGGTATATTACGTAATGTAGGTAAATATGAAAGAGAAGAAGAGGAATACTATTTTCCTAACTATCCTTATAATGATATTACTGAAGATCCTTTTTTAAATAAAGTTAATAATGCATTTAGTGCTCAATGTTTACAATATATTATAACAGCATTCCCATCTTTATTTAGTTCTTTTATACCTATAAAAGTAACTTATACAAGTTGTGAAAATAATAAAACAATAACAGATACAGAGACAATTATTGCTCCTGGAACATATCCATTTTGTTCTATAGGATTTCCTACATTAGAGGGAGGATTAGGTACAGTTGCAATATCTGGTTATGATGTATGGGAAGTATCTTCTACAGGAATATGTCAAAAGTTTACAGTAGAATGGATAAATATTTATGGAGAAACACAACAATATGAGGTAGAAGGCGCCCCTTTTAATGGTGGTGCTTATTTACAAGTATATCCAGGTACAGAGGTTAAATGTATCAGTGGTTGTGGTCATTGTGGGATACATATTACAGGTCCTATTGATTCTGTAGAATCTCCTTTCCCTCTTGATTGTAAAAAAGAAACTCCTTTAGAGGCTATCTCTACATTAGACACTAAACGTCAAATTTTTAATTCACCTGAAACATCTTTTGGTCAACCATTTTTAGGAAATATTCTTAAATTAGAGAGTGTATTATTTGGTGCTGGTAAAGCTCATTTCGTAGAAGTTAAAAAGAATGCTAAATACAAATTACTTACAAAAGAAGGCCAACAAGATGTTATTGATAGTTCAGAAGAAATAGGACTTCTTACTGATCCTTTTAATCCTCTAGCTTTCTTTACAGTATATCAAGCATATTTAGAGATTTTCATAAATAGGATTTCCAGAAAAAACTTCGCATATTCATATAACTCTATTGCGAGTTATAATTATAATGAAACTATTCCTAATAGTTTAGGTATAAAACAAAGAAATTTAGAATTATCTAGATATCTTATTCCAGGAGTTCAGTCTATTGGAGAAGATACAAAAGTTAATAATTATAATAGAGAATCATCAGTATTTCTTAAGATGGAAGATGGCGTTACTGATTTACCGTTTCCTAAAGATAGTACAAATATAGTTCCATTAGGTGTAGAAGATAAGTCAAGAACTTTAATTAGTGAAGTTATTGATGGTAAAGGTGGTTGTGAAAAACCTGCAGAAGAGAAACCTATTTCAGTAGTTTCTTATTATGCTTCTATGAAAAATATGATTGCTAATCAATGGGGACAAATTTATTCATATATCACTGTTGATACAGGATTTCAAAAAACTATAAATGCTGCTGAACAATATTATACAATATTTGGAGGAGATACATTTATTAGTAAATTTGCTTTTAAAACAAAACTTCCTTTCTTTATAGATAACAGAGTAAATGGTCCAGATGATAGTGATATTTTTTATGATGAAATAGGTAATGTAGCTTACCCTGTATATTGGCATTCTGCAAGAAGTATTCTTGAAGATGTTGTAATAAGTAGTGTAGGAACACTTCCTAATTTTCTTTCTTATAAAGCTCATAATTTTGATTGTCCTAATGATCAATCACTTGGAAGTGGTATTTATGATAATACTGCTACAATACGTACAGATAGTAATCCTAATCGTACATTTTATGATGGATATTATTATTTATTCGCATATGGTGTTCCTAGTTTCTATTGTGAAAGTTCTTATAATTTAGATTTAAGACAAGCATTTAATTCGAGAGAAGGAGAGTTCTGGCCTCACGTTAGTACTTCTATCCCTGATGATTGGGTACAAGAAGATTATGTATCTATAGCATATGATAACACATATAAATACAATGTTACCTACTCTAAACAAAATAAAGAGGATTCATTTACGAATTTACCTGCTAACTGGAGTGATGATTTATGTTATACTCACTTCCCCTTTAGAGCGATATATAGTGATGTATCTTCTAGTTTAAGTCAAAAAGATGAAGGTATAGAAACAACTAATAATTGGTTAATTTATAGAGCTATATCTTACTTTGACTTTCCTCAAAATTATGGAAAGTTTACATCTATAGATGGTATAGAAGATAAGGCAATCCTTGCGAGGTTTGAGAATAAAACATTATTATATAATAAATTACTTACTATTGATACAAGTAATCCTCAGGCAGCATATCTAGGTAATGATAAGTTATTCAGTAATTCACCACCAATAGATTTTGCTGATACTGATTTAGGTTTTGTGGGTACACAAAATAAGATGTTACTTAAAATACCTAATGGTCAAGTAACAGTAGATGCTAAGCGTGGACAGATATTTTTATTAAATGGTACACAAGTAGAGATTATCTCTAAGTATGGTAGTGGTATGAACAGCTTTTTAAAAGAACACTTACCTTACAAATTGTTAAAACACTTTCCTGAAACCAAAACGAATGTTGACGGTGAAATAATCACTATCCCAGGAGTAAATATAGATAATAACTTCAATGGTGTAGGATTACATGGAGTATATGATAATAGGTTCGACAGAATAATTATCACAAAAATAGATTACATACCATTATCAGATGATATTTTATTTAATCCTACTACACAAGAGTTCTATATAGAAGGATTATATAATACAACAACAATACTATCTCTTACGGATCCTATATATTTCTGTAATAAGAGTTTTACATTATCATTTAATTTAAATACAAAGAGCTGGATTAGTTTTCATAGTTACATTCCTAATTTCTATGTAGCTGAGAATAATTTCTTCTATAGTGCAAAAAATGATTGTTGTGCTAATTTTGATTTTGATTTTATCGCAGGAGAAATAGTTCCAAATCCATCTACAACAACTACTACAACAGAATATAGAGTTATTTGTACTCCATTTATGGGAGAAGCAATAGAATTATATATAAAAGATTGTACTTTAGAAGGGTCAATAAGTCTTACTGATTGTATTTTGGAAGGTACAGGAAATGTAACTGTAGTACCAACTACAACTACTACAACCACGGCAGCACCAACTACAACAACTACTACAGCAGTACCAACAACTACAACAACTACAACTGCAGGGCCAACCACTACTACGACCACCACAATTGCTAGTCCAACTACGACGACTACAACTAGTTTTAGTCCAACTACTACTACAACTACAACGATTAGTCCTAGTACGACTACGACTACTACTGTAGCTCCTACGACTACCACTACAACAACGATTAGTCCAACAACTACGACTACAACGACAGTAATTGTGTGTGCTCCTTTTGAAGGAAATGCTTATGAAAATGTTGTTTTGCATTTTGATGATTATATAATTGATTTGAAAGTAGATAGTGATTGTAATCTTGGTGTATATGGTAATTTTAGAAATTATGGTTTAGATGGAAGTATGACTTTAACAGGTGCTGTTTTAAAAATAGATCGCTGTGGTACTTTAGATACTTCTTGGACTACAAACTTTGGCACTGGACTTAATGAAACAGCAGCATATCAGAATCAAGGTATTGCTTTTGGCCCTGATAATTCTATGTATATAGGTGGATGGTTTACTACTGTAAATGGTTCTTCTTCTCCATATTTTGTAAAACTTCAACCTGATGGAACAATAGATACATCATTTGATGTAGGAACTGGATTTAGTACATATACAAATATACCATTTTTAGATACTGATGGTTCTGTATATGTGGCAGGATACTTCACAACATATAAAGGAGTTTCTTCTCCACGATTAATAAAACTTGATCAAAATGGAGATAAAATAACAGCATTTAATGTAGGTTCTGGTTTTGATCATACTGTAGAAGCAGTTATAGAAGCTGGCAGTAATCAGATTTGGGTACAAGGTTACTTTACAACATATAAAGGAGTATCAGCAAATCATATTGCTTTACTTAATAAAGCTGATGCAACTAGAGATGTATCATTCCAAACAGGTACAGGTCCTAATAATGCGACTGTAAATAAACCTATGACTATGGCTGCTACAGATGATGGTGGTGTAATTGTAGTAAGTTCATATAGTATCACTAGTTATAATGGTACAGGAATAGGTAAAAATATATTTAAACTTGATAGAACAGGAGCTTTAGATGCTGCATTTATGGCTAATGTAGGAACTGGTTTTGATACTTGGGTTTATAGTGTTTTAAATGATAATGGCAAATTCTTGATAGGTGGTGAATTTACTACTTATGATGGAGTAGCAGTACCATATTTTATTAGATTAAATGCTGATGGTACACTTGATGGTACTTTTAATTATGATTTATCTTATCCAGCATTTTATAATAATGCTGTAAAAATTGGAGATTATTATTTTGCTCCTATTTGGTATCATACTTATTTAGGAAATTATCATGCTGCTATTGTTAGAATAGCAATGGATGGTACCTCAACTGTTTATATGAATGAACCAGCTTGTAATGATGTTTGTCCAACAACTACTACAACTACGACTGCTGTACCTCCTAGTACAACAACTACGACAACTATTGCAGTACCTAGTACAACAACTACTACTACTACAATAATAAGTCCTACAACTACGACGACAACAACAGTGTTGCCAGTAACAACGACTACTACAACTACTGTTAGTCCTACGACTACTACAACTACGACTGTACTTGTAACTACAACTACTACAACTGTAGCACCTACAACGACTA
>Ga0307380_10003764_pt1 | contig 20794 bp, 19 predicted proteins | sample UN3MG_FD_202239 | JGI IMG/M metagenome (GOLD analysis project Ga0307380, IMG submission 202239) | Soil microbial communities from Risofladan, Vaasa, Finland - UN-3 | ecosystem: Environmental > Terrestrial > Soil > Coastal area > Acid sulfate soil | place: Finland: Risofladan, Vaasa | collected... | reverse complement strand
TTCATGGGTGCGCGTATCGCGGGTCACCACGAGCCAAGAATGGCAGCCGGCGCTGTGCTGCCAATGCTCCTTGTGCGGCCCGGCGGGATTGTCGCGGAGATAGACATAATCAACCCAGGCGCCGGCGGCGGACGGTTCCAGGCTTTCGGGCCGCGTGACGGTGGCATCGCCGCGATAGGTGAACTCTTCCAGCGCGCGCTCACCGCAATAGGGACATTTGATCCGCATGGCCTCGCCTCAGTGCAGGTTCGGTTGCGCGCCCATGCCCTTCTCGTCGATGACGCGCCCTTGCGCGAAACGATCGAGACGGTAGGCGGCGGCGTAGGGGTGGGTTTGGCCGGTGGCGATAAGATGAGCGAAGCACCAGCCAGCGGCGGGCGTGGCCTTGAAGCCGCCATAGCACCAGCCGGCATTGAGATAGAGGCCATTGACCGGCGTCACGTCGATGATCGGCGAGCCGTCCATGCTCATGTCGAGCAGGCCGCCCCAGGAGCGCAGGATGCGCAGGCGGCCGATGATCGGCATTAGGGCCATGCCACCTTCAGCGACATCCTCGACGACCGGCATGTTGCCGCGCTGAGCGTAGGTATTGTAGCCGTCGATGTCGCCGCCAAACACGAGCCCGCCTTTGTCGGACTGGCTGCAATAGAAATGTCCGGCACCGAAGGTGATAACGGTGTCAAGGAGCGGCTTGATGCCTTCGGTAACGAAGGCCTGAAGAACGTGGGCCTCGATGGGAAGCCGCAAGCCGGCCATCTCGGCGACGCGGGAAGAACTGCCGGCGACGGACATCGCCACCTTCTTGGCGCCGATGAACCCCTTTTCGGTTTCGACGCCAATGACCCGGCCGTCCTCAATGCGGAACCCGGTGACGGCGCAATTCTGGATGATGTCGACGCCGCGACTATCGGCGGCCCGGGCATAGCCCCAGGCGACCGCGTCGTGGCGCACGGTGCCGCCGCGCGGCTGAATCAGTCCACCGCGTATCGGAAAGCGGGCGTTGTCGAAATCAACGAAGCGCACGAGCTTCTTGACCGCTTCACGATCCAAGAGTTCGGCGTCGATGCCGTGCAGGCGCATGGCGTTGCCGCGCCGCACGAAGGCGTCGCGCTGAGCATCGGAGTGGAAGACGTTGAGCACGCCGCGCTGGCTGACCATGGCGTTGTAGTTGATGTCCTGCTCCAACCCCTCCCACAGCTTCATCGACCATTCGTAGAATGGCGCGTTGCCGGGCAACATGTAGTTGGAGCGGATGATGGTGGTGTTGCGCCCGACATTGCCGGAGCCGAGATAGGATTTCTCCAGAACGGCGACATTGGTGATGCCGTGCTGCTTGGCGAGATAATGGGCGGTGGCGAGGCCGTGGCCGCCGCCGCCGATAATGATCACATCGTATTGGGGCTTGGGCTCAGGCTCACGCCACACCGGTTTCCAGTTCCGGTTACCGGTCAGGGCGTTCGTGAGGAGGCTGCCGAGCGAGTAGCGCATGGCACATGCTTGCGCCGTTTTCTAAGGGACTGTTGACATTTCGCGCCGCTTACTTGACGTTTTGCGCCATGACGGCATACCCCAAGAGAGATACCATAACGGTGGGCTTTTTGCTGGTGCCGGGCTTCGCCTTGATGTCCTACGCGGCGGCCATGGAGCCGTTGCGGGCCGCCAATCTGCTGTCCGGTAAGCCGCTTTACCGCTGGTGGCATGCGGCGCCGAGGCACGAGCCGGTCACCGCATCGAACGGTGTCGCCATCATTCCCGACTGCGGTACCAGCACGGATCGCAAAGCCGACATGGTGTTCGTCTGCGCCGGCGGAAACCCGGCGACCTTCGTCGACAAGCCGACTTTCGCCTGGCTGCGGCGGCTGGCGCGGAAAGGCGCCACGCTCGGCGGAATCTCGGGCGGCCCTTACATCCTGGCGCGTGCCGGGCTTCTCGACGAGCGGCGCGCGACGCTCCACTGGGAGCATCTGCCGGCGTTCCGCGAAGCGTTTCCGGATGTCAGCGTGGTGCCGTCGCTGTTCGAGATCGACGGCAACCGCATCACCTGTTCGGGGGGCATCTCGGCGCTCGACATGATGGTGGCGCTCATCGAGCGCGACCACGGCCGGCAGTTGGCGGCGGCCGTCGGCGACTGGTTCCTGCATACCCATGTCCGCGAGGGCTACGGGCCGCAGCGCATGGATCTGCGCTACCGGCTCGGCATCGCCGACGAGAAGCTGCTCGGCGTACTCGGCGCCATGGAGATGAGTCTGGAGACGCCGTTGCCCCGCGCGGCACTGGCACGCCAAGCAGGTATCTCGCTGCGTCAGCTCGAGCGGCTGTTCAACGCGCATGTGGGCCATGGCATCCACCAGCATTACCGTTGGCTGCGGCTCGAGCGCGCCCGTCAGCTCCTGCGCGAGACCGCGCTGCCGGTCCTGGACGTGGCCCTGGCCACAGGTTTTGCCTCGTCGAGCCAGTTCGCGCGGGCTTATTCACGGGCCTTCGGCGAGCCCCCGAGCCGCACCCGTGCAAACGCCTAAACGGTGGCCCGCGAAATTTTTGGTGCTAGGTTTGTTGTAACCGGGCGAAATGCTCGCATTGGGGAGGCCTGATGGCGACGACGAGACTGACGTCCAAACAACTTCGCGAACGCGCTCAGGCGCGGCAGCGTTCTCGGCCGGGCAAGCCGACCAAACCCGCTAAGGACAGCCGGAGGGCCAAGGACGACGCCACCTACGCCACCGGCTCCAACGCCCCCACGATAGGCGAACTCAACCTCGAAGTGTCGATCGGGCGGCGGGTTCGGCATCTTCGTCAGCGCTTGCAGCTGACCGCGACCGAACTGGCGGCGGAAGCGGGATTGTCGCCCGGCATGTTGTCGAAGATCGAAAACGGGGGCACCTCGCCGTCGCTGTCCACCCTCAGAGCGCTTGCTCGGGCGCTCAACGTGCCGATGACGAGCTTCTTCGCCGATTTCGAGGAGCGGCGCGATTGCTCCTATGTCCATGCCGGGCAAGGCGTGATGATTGAGAGGCGGGGCACCAAGGCCGGCCACCGCTACGAGCTGCTGGGCCACTCACTGTCCGGGGACATCGTCGTCGAGCCCTATCTCATCACGCTGAGCGCGGACGCCAACCCCTACACCCAGTTCCAGCATGACGGTATGGAGTTCATCTACATGCTATCCGGCAAGGTCATCTATCGGCACGCCGACAAGCTCTATCTCATGGCTCCGGGCGATGCGTTGTTCTTCGACGCGGGCGCTCCACACGGGCCCGAGGAGCTGATCGACCCGCCCATGACCTATCTCTCCATCATTGTTTACCCCCGCCCCTAGGCTCCCTCGAACGCGCCTCTGGACTTTCCCTCAAGGAAACTTTATTTCATGTGGGTTGACGACACCCATAGCGCCGTAGCATGGTGAACGGCGCTTAACTCGGAGCTTTTCAGCCATGTGCGGCATTGTCGGACTGTTTCTCAAAGACCCTGCGCTCGAGCCCGAGCTTGGCCGGCTGACCGCCGCCATGCTTGCGACCATGTCGGATCGTGGACCGGATAGCGCCGGTTTCGCCGTCTATGGCGCCGGCGAGGCCGGCCAGACCAAGGTGACCGTCCGAGGGGTTTCGCCCCTCAGCATCGAGGAACGGGCTGCCGAAATCGAGGCGGCGTTTCCGGGTGCGCAAACCGCCCTGCACGACACTCATGCCGTCATCTCGGTGCCCAAACAAGAGGTTGAGGCGCTGGTCAAATGGCTCGAGCGCGAGGCGCCGGAGACGGAGATCGTGGGCCGCGGCGCGCGCATGGAGATCTTCAAGGAGGTCGGCTTGCCGGCGCAGGTGGCGGAGCGGTTCGGGCTCGCCTCCATGCGCGGCACCCACGCCATCGGCCACACGCGCATGGCGACGGAATCGGCAGTGACCACCGATGGCGCCCATCCCTATTCCACCGGCAAAGACCAATGCCTGGTGCATAACGGCTCGCTCTCCAACCACAACAATCTTCGCCGCGCTCTGAAGCGCGAAGGCCTCAAATTCGAGACCGAGAACGACACGGAGGTCGCCGCTGGTTATCTCACCTGGCGCATGCGCGAAGGGCTGTCGCTTGGCGATGCGCTGAAGGTGAGCCTTGACGATCTCGACGGCTTCTACACCTTCGTGGTTGGCACCGAGAACGGCTTCGGGGTATTGCGCGACGGCATTGCCTGCAAGCCGGCGATCATGGCCGAGACCGACCAATATGTGGCGTTCGGCTCCGAATACCGGGCGCTCGCCGACTTGCCGGGAATCGAACACGCCCGCGTGTGGGAGCCCGAGCCCGCCACAGTCTATTTCTGGGAACGCTAAATATGCCGGATATCGACCTCAGCGTCACACCGCTCAGGGAACTCAACAGGACCCTGCACAATCTGACGCCGGAGACCAATGAGCGCCACTGGGTCATCGAGCATCCAGCTGGGCGTCACGCCATCGCCGCCGGCCTGCAGGTGCCGATCACCGTCGAGATCAACGGGCCCGTCGGCTATTACTGCGCCGGGATGAACAAGCTCGCCACCGTGCTGGTCCATGGCAGCGCCGGGGTTGGCGTCGCCGAGAACATGATGAGCGGCTTCGTCCATGTGTCCGGCAATGCCAGCCAAGCTGCCGGCGCCACGGGGCGCGGCGGGCTGTTGCGCATTGACGGCAACGCCTCGTCACGCTGCGGCATCTCCATGAAGGGTATCGACATCGTGGTGCAGGGCTCGGTCGGTCATATGAGCGCGTTCATGGCGCAGACCGGCAATCTCGTGGTGTTCGGCGATGCCGGCGACGCGCTGGGCGATTCCATCTACGAGGCGCGGCTATTCGTGCGCGGCACGGTCAAGAGTCTCGGTGCGGACTGCATCGAGAAGGAGATGCGCGATGAGCATAAGGTCACCGTGCATGACATGCTGAAAAAGGCCGGCTTCGACGGCGAGGTCGACCCGAGCGAATTCAAGCGTTACGGCTCAGCGCGGACGCTTTACAATTTCAACGTCGATCACGCGGGAGAGTATTGATGGACGCGACGCCCAGAACCACGCCGCGCAAGTCCGCCACGTTCGACGATTACAGCCTGTCGGAGATCCGGCGCGCGGCGGCGAGTGGCATTTACGACATCCGCGGCGGCGGCGCCAAGCGGAAGGTACCGCATTTCGACGATCTGCTGTTTCTCGGCGCCTCCATGAGCCGTTATCCGCTCGAAGGTTATCGTGAAAAATGCGCCACCGATGTGTGGCTTGGCACGCGCTTCGCCGAGAAGCCGATCCATTTGAAGATTCCCATCACCATCGCTGGGATGAGCTTCGGCTCGCTGTCCGCTCAGGCCAAAGAATCTCTGGGCCGCGGCGCCAGCCAGGTCGGCACCTCGACCACCACCGGCGACGGCGGCATGACCGAGGAAGAGCGCCAGAACTCAACGATTCTCGTCTATCAGCTCCTGCCGTCGCGCTACGGCATGAACCCGGATGATCTGCGCCGCGCCGACGCCATCGAAATCGTCATCGGCCAGGGCGCCAAGCCCGGCGGTGGCGGCATGCTGTTGGGTCAGAAAATTTCCGACCGGGTGGCCGAGATGCGCACCCTGCCCAAGGGCATCGACCAGCGTTCGGCCTGCCGCCATCCGGACTGGACGGGCCCGGACGATCTGGAGATCAAAATCCAGGAGCTGCGCGAGATCACCGACTGGCAGACGCCCATTTATATCAAGGTCGGCGCCTCGCGGCCTTATTATGACACGGCGTTGGCCATCAAAGCCGGCGCCGACGTGGTGGTGCTCGACGGCATGCAAGGCGGCACGGCCGCCACCCAAGAAGTGTTCATCGAACATGTGGGCCTGCCGATCCTGGGCGCCATCCGCCCGGCGGTGCAGGCGCTTCAGGATCTCGACATGCATCGAAAGGTGCAGCTCATCGTGTCAGGCGGTATTCGCAACGGCGCCGATGTGGCCAAGGCCCTGGCGCTCGGCGCCGACGCAGCGTCGATCGGCACTGCGGCGCTCGTCGCCATTGGCGACAACGACCCGGCGCTCGAAGAGGAATATCAGAAGCTGGGCACCACCGCTGGCGCTTACGACGACTGGCATGAGGGGCAAGACCCGGCCGGCATCAACACCCAGGACCCGGCGCTTTCGGCGCGGCTCGATCCGCTGCTGGGCGGCCGGAGGCTGGCCAACTATCTGTCCGTCATGACGCTCGAGGCGCAGACCATCGCGCGCGCCTGCGGCAAGAGTCATGTGCATAATCTGGAGCCGGAGGATCTCGTGGCGCTGACGGTCGAGGCCGCGGCGATGGCCAAGGTGCCGCTGGCCGGCACCGACTGGGTTCCGGGAGCGAAGTCGCACGAATAGGGCGCGGCGAGAAGCCCGCCCTCAAATGTAAACCAAGGGGAGTAGCATGGCGATTGATCTGGCAATCGAGGCCCGCGAGCGCGGGATCAAATATTTCCTGATTTCCTTTGTCGATCTCTTCGGCACCCTCAGGGCCAAGCTCGCGCCGGCAAGCGCAATCACCGGCATGGCGAAGGACGGGGCTGGTTTCGCCGGCTTTGCCAGCTGGCTCGACATGACGCCGGCGTATCCCGACATCCTGGCCATCCCCGATCCCAATAGCCTCATCCAGCTCCCGTGGAAGCCGGAAGTCGGCTGGCTCGCCGCCGACCTTCACATGCACGGCAAGGAAGTGGACCAGGCGCCGCGCAACATTCTCAGGAAGATGCTCAGAAAGGCCGCTGACGCCGGTTATTCGGTGAAGACCGGGGTCGAGTGCGAATACTTCCTGGTGAGCGCCGATGGCAAGGAACTCAGCGACAAGTCGGATACTCAGTCCAAGCCCTGCTACGACCAGTCGGCGCTGATGCGGCGCTACGACGTGATCAGCGAGGTCTGCGACTCTATGCTCGAGCTTGGCTGGGGGCCGTATCAGAACGATCATGAGGACGCCAACGGTCAGTTCGAGATGAACTGGGATTTCGACGACGCTCTCAAGACGGCCGACCGCATGGCCTTCTTCAAATATATGATGAAGGCGATCGCGGAGAAGCACGGGCTACGCGCCACCTTCATGCCGAAGCCGTTCGCGCATCTCACCGGCAATGGCTGCCATGTGCATGTCTCCTTGTGGAAGGGCGACAAGAACGCATTCGATGACAAGAACGACGCGCTCGGCCTGTCGGGCGAGGCCTACAATTTCATTGGCGGCCTGATCAACGCTGCGGACGAGATGTGCTCGATTACCAATCCGACGGTGAACTCCTATAAGCGTATCAACGCACCGGTGACGACATCGGGCGCCACTTGGTCACCCAACACCGTGACCTTTGCCGGCAACAACCGCACCCACATGATCCGCGTGCCGGGCGGCGGCCGGTTCGAGTTCCGTCTCCCCGACGGCGCCGTCAATCCGTATCTCTTGCCCGCCGCGGTCCTGGCCGCCGGGCTCGACGGCATCGCCAAGGGCACCGACCCGGGCAAGCCGCTCGACATCGATATGTATGCCGAAGGGCACAAGGCCCCGGCCGACGTAAAGAAGCTGCCGCTCAACCTGCTCGATGCGCTGCGTCTGACGGATAAGTCGGAGGTTTTGCGGCGGGAACTCGGCGATGAGTTCGTGGACTCCTACGTCAAGCTCAAGACCAAAGACTGGAACGAATGTCAGCGGCAGCTGACGCCTTGGGAGCGGGCTACCACACTCGACTGCTAATGGCGGGCGCGGGCCGCGCTGCAACTTCTCCATTCGTGGTCAGCAACGAAGTGACAGCGCGCACCTGCGCTCGGCTGCTCGATCCAGACTCAGGCAACCTCGGCCGGGTCGCCGAGGTTGACGGCACCGTGGTGGGCTTCACCATCTCGGCGCTGCTCCCAGGCTTCTGGACACGCCTCAGCCCATCTGGGAGATCTGATTGTCGATCCGCAAGCTCGGGGCACGGCTTGGGCCGCGCGCTGATCGTTGATCTGATGCCCCTCGGCCGCCACCGGGGCTGGGCCCGGGTCTATTGGCATACGCACCAAGCGAACGGCACGGCGGCTCTACGACAGTTGCGTCTAGGCGGAGAGTTTGTCCGTTACCGGCTGTTACTCAGCCCTGAAATGCAAAGAGGCGCCGGCTCGTTTGAGCCGACGCCCCTCTGGAGGGTCAGACCGTCCGCTAGGTCAGACCGGATGCTCGTCGAGAGCTTTCTTGATCGATTCCTTGCTGCCGTATTTCTTGATGTCCTCGGCAAACTCGGCCTTCTCCTCGCGGAGTTGTACGATGTGCCAGAGGATCCAAGCGGCCACGGCGACAATCACCATAATCAGCTCATAACCCTGCCAGGGGTAAACCGCCCCGGTATTGGCAAGGTCGACTGCCCAAGTGCTACCCATTTCGGTTCTCCTTTGTCTCGGTTATGGCGCGGATCAGATGAGAGCCTTCTCGGCCCGCCGGACCTCTTCACGTGCTTCCTCTTCCTCATGGAGCGTCCTGAAGTCGAGACCCATGAGTTCGACCTCGCGCGGTATCCGCAAGAGGCCGCCAGCATCCAAGAGCTTGGAAACGATCCAGGCCGGAATGAAGCCGAGGACGAAGAACATGATGACGGCACCGATGGTGTTGCCCCACGGACTAACCGTGGCGTAGCCCTCAAAGGGCGACGACGGATACCCCCACAGGACGAAGCCGGCGAGGACCAAGCCGATGAAGCCGGCATAACCGTGAACCGCCACGGCGCCCACCGCGTCATCGATCTTGAACTTGCGCTCAACCCAGTAATGCAGCTTGTAGGCAATCCAGATGCCGATACCGCCGATGAAGAAGGCCTGGATCGGGTGGTAGAGGTCGTTGCCGGCCGAAGCGGTGATAACGCCGGCGAGACCGCCCGAATAGGTCCAGAACGCATCGCCCTTTGAGATGATGTAAGCAACCATCAGGCCGCCCGACAGGGACATCAAGAAGTTGACGGTGATAGCGCCCAGCGTGGTCGGCGTCAGGTAGATGGTGGTTGCCGTCCACGTCTCGCCGGTGATCTGGCCACCGATCGCCTCCGGAGAGATGATCGGCACGTTACACGCGGCGTAGAAGCCCCAGAAGCCGGTGTAGATCAAGAACAGACCGATCGTCACCAGCCAGGGATTGTGCGGAACGAACGCGCGAGGCGTACCGTCAGCCATGAAGCGCCCGAGCCGCGGCCCAAGCACGACGAGCACGCCAAGCGCCGTACCGCCGGAGATGGCATGGATGACGCCAGAGGCATAGGCATCGTGATAGCCGAGCAGCTTCACCATCCAGCCTTCCGGATGCCAGCCCCAAGCCGCATCGATAATCCAGGTCACCGATCCGAGCATCACGGCGATGATCCAGAACGCGCCCGAGCGAATGCGCTCGATTACCGCGCCCGAGACGATCGACGCCGCCGTCCACGAGAACAGCAGGAAGGCTGCCCAGAAGACGCCGGTGATACGATCACCGAGATTGGTGGCCATGGTTTCCGAAACGGGCGAGTTCGGCGCCGCGGCTTCGCTCAGCAGTGGCCCGGTGATCCCCGGCCCGTTGGGAAATGCCCAATAGATCCACCAGCCGAAGAAGAAGAAGGTGATGGTGACCAACGGGATCAGCATGGTGTTCTTCATCAGCGTGTGCATGTGGTTACGCTTCCGGCTGACGCCGACCTCGTACATGCAGAACCCAACATGGATCAGAAACATGAAGACGACGGTCACCCAGTAGTAGAACTCGGTGAAGACGGTCGTCAGAGCGTCTAAGTTATTGCCCATTGGTGTAACCCCCCTAGGTTTTCATGACCGGCCGGACGCTTAGTTTCGCGACTTTCGTCCCGCGGACTCGATGGATTGATTCAGCTACGTCGTTGTCGTCCTCTCCTGCATACCGCGAAGGCTTGAAGGCCCTCCCGGTCCTGGCCTACGGCGTCCGGCCAAGTTCACCCCATCGTAGCGCAATGCTACGGCGGTGCCCCCCGTCCCGTCAACCAAGATGAAATATGTTTTCCTACGAGGAAATATCTGCTCTTAGTGGCCCGCACAACGCGCAAGGCCCAGTCTACAGACGAAATTTGACGAGAGGACCCCTGACGGGGCAGTGAGAAACGGTGGGCAAATCGAACCGCAAACGTCTCCGGGACACATTTCTCACCTGGCAGTGCCAAGTGCGGCAGGTGGCCATGCGCGAGGACGGCGGCCGCCCCTCCCCCGGCATGCAGGCGCGCGTCTTGGACGACACGGGAGCCGAACTGGCGCCGGCGCTGACCATGCTGCTGGTGCCGAAGAAGCCGGAAGAGAGCACCGCCTTCTTCCGCTTTCAGGTGCTGAAATATGCCGACCCGCGGGAAACCTACCAGAAGGCGCTGGCCTATTTGCAGGCCGACTATTTTCAGAACGCTAAGGCGTTCCGTGGCCGCTTGCTGGCGACGTTGCCGGAGGATGCGCCGCTCGCCGATATACTTCTTTCCGCCAAAAGCTGCGTGCTCGACTTCGCGCAAGGCCGCTATGCCTTCCGCCTGCCCTGCAAGGTCAAGATGCTCAAGATGGCCGAGGCCGACCGCGACGCCGCGGTCTGGCACAACCGGGTCTTCAATCCCGCCCTGCCCGATACGGTGCAGGTCCTGGTTTTCAAGCCGGATTGGAACGCGGCCAAGACCAAAAGCTGATACCGGCAGTCTTGTCTCGTAACGGGCGCGTTGACCGGCCATTCCTAGAACTTTCGGTAAGCCTTATTGAGTTCGTGAAGCGGGTGGTTTGGCGAGGTTTGGAAGCGGACGATCATCTCGCGCGCCAGCATGTCGCGATCTTGTTGGTTGCCGGGCAGCTTCATCGATTTGGGGATGCGGACCCAGCCGTTGATGTTGCGGTCGAAGATGGCGGGCTCGCCCGCCTCGTAGCCCATATGCACGTCCTCGAGCCAGTTGAGGTCGTCCCAGCCCATGAACTCCAGATAGTCCTTGAGGAAGGGCGTCAGCTTGTCGTAGTCGGGCAGCAGATTGACGTCGTAGCGGTAGCCGATGTGCTGGCCGATCACCTTCTCGCGGTCGGTGTCGAGGCCGGCGGCATCCTTCAGATATTTGTCGACGTCCTCGGGCTTCGCACCCTTGTCTGCGCCTTTGCCGTTCTTCAAATTCTTAGCCATCGGTCTTGCTCCCCTCAACCCAGCTTGTGATAGTTCGGGACACCGACCGTGAGGTCGGTCCCGGCCAGCGGCACCTGCGCCATGGCCGAGGCTTCCATGGTCAGCGCGGCAAGATCTTCCGGCTCGAGACTATGGACATTGGTCTTGCCGCAGGCGCGCGCCAGCATCTGCGCTTCCAAGGTCAATGTGTGCAGGAAGTTGTAGACGCGCTCGGCCGCCTCGTCCGGGTCGAGCCGCTTCCTGAGCTCGGGGTCCTGCGTCGCCACGCCGACCGGACAGCGCCCGGTATGGCAGTGGTAGCAATGGCCCGCCGGCACGCCGATCTCCGCCTCGAAGTCGGACTCCGGGATCTCCTTGTTGCAGTTGAGCGCCATCATCACCGAGTGGCCGATGGCGATGGCGTCGGCGCCGAGCGCCAGGGCCTTGGCCACGTCGCCGCCGTTCCTGATGCCGCCGGCATAGACGAGGCTGATCTGGCCGCGCAGGCCGAGCTCGTCGATGGCGCGGCGGGCCTGGCGAATGGCGGCGATGCCGGGCACGCCGGTATCTTCGGTGGCGATATGGGGACCGGCGCCGGTGCCGCCTTCCATGCCGTCGATATAGATGGAATCAGGCCCGCATTTCGCGGCCATGCGCACGTCGTCATAGACGCGCGCGGCGCCCAATTTCAGCTGGATGGGGATCTCCCAATTGGTCGCCTCGCGGATCTCCTCGATCTTCAGCGCCAGATCGTCGGGGCCGAGCCAGTCGGGATGGCGCGCCGGCGAGCGCTGGTCGATGCCGGCCGGGAGCGAACGCATCTCGGCCACCTGGTCGGTCACCTTCTGGCCCATCAGATGGCCGCCCAAGCCCACCTTGCAACCTTGGCCGATGAAGAACTCGCAGGCATCCGCCAACCGCAAATGATGCGGATTGAAGCCGTAGCGCGACTGGATGCACTGATAGAGCCATTTCGAGGAATAGCGCCGCTCGTCGGGGATCATGCCGCCCTCGCCCGAGCAGGTGGCCGAGCCCGCCATGGTGGCGCCGCGGGCCAGCGCGATCTTCGCCTCGAAGGACAGCGCGCCGAAGCTCATGCCGGTCACATAAACCGGAATGTCCAGCTCCATGGGGCGCTTGGCCTTCGGCCCGATCACCGTCTTGGTGTCGCATTTCTCGCGATAGCCCTCGATGACGAACCGCGTCAGCGTGCCGGGCAGGAAGGTGAGGTCGTCCCAATGGGGGATCTTCTTGAACAGCGAGAAGCCGCGCATGCGGTAGCGGCCAAGCTCCGACTTCACGTGAATGTCGTTCATCACATTCGGCGTGAAGATCTGACTCTGGCCGAGGATAAAGCGGCTCGCTTCCGCCGGCTCCGTCGCGCCGTTTCCGTTTCGCTTCTTGGTCTTTGCCATTTACCCAGCCCCTTCGTCGGCGCCTACAGCACCATCTTCTTCTCGCTCGGCTCCAGATTGTCGTAGTTCCACAGCTGCTTGCCGCTGCCAATCTTGCGGAAAGACTCGATGCCGCCCTTGGGCGCGACGCCGTATAGGCCAAGCTTCTTCTCGAGCCAGGCGCGGTCGAGATCGGTCATCTCGTTCCACACAGCGTCGACGCCGAGGCTCTGCGGCTCGCCGGCGATATAAATGACGCCGTCATACATGGAGTCGCCCAGATTCTTGCCGGCGTTGCCGCAGATCACCATGCGCCCGCGCTGCATCATGAAGCCGGTGAAGGCCCCGGTGTTGCCGCCGACGATGATGTTGCCGCCCTTCATGTCAATGCCGGTGCGCGAGCCGACATCGCCTTTGCATACGAGATCGCCGCCTCTAATGGCCGCGCCGAACTGCGAGCCGGCATTCTTCTCGATGAGCACCGTGCCGCTCATCATGTTCTCGGCGCAGGACCAGCCGACGCGGCCGGAGATGCGCACATTCGGACCGTCAATGAGGCCAAGGCCAAAATAGCCGAGCGAACCTTCGACGATGAGATTGAGCCGGTTGAGAATGCCAACCGCAAGCGAGTGCTTGGCGCCGGGATTCTTCAGCACGATGGTGCCGTAACCCTCGCCCATCAGCTCGCGAATGCGCAAGTTGACCGCCTTGGCGTCCATGTCGGCCGCGTCAACCTCGCCGCGCTTGTTTAAGTCAACCTCGAAGCTGTCGGGCAACGAGAAGCCGTGATGCTCTTCGCCGAGATCGATATCGAAGAACTTCTGGATCGAGCGGCCGGAGAGCTTCTCGGTGTGCATGCCCATCTCATGGGACAGGCGTTCCTGCTCGGTCGGCGCCGACCGGGTTAGCGCTGCCATACGCGCACCTCCTCATCGTAAGGGTCAGACGTGTCAATCTCGCGGGGAACGATGGCGCGGATGGCCACCTCCTCGGAGGCGAGCGCGACGAGAGCGTCGCTTTCGTAGAGAACCATGGGCTTCGCCGCCATGGTGTCCTTGGCGAGACCAAGCTCGCTGTCGGTGGCGACGAGATAGGTGAACACGCCGTCGATCTCCTTGATCGAGGCCTTGAGCGAGTCGTGCAAGCTCGCGCCCTGCTCGAGATTGTTGGCCGTGTACACGGCGAGCAGCTCGGAATCGCAATTCGACATGAAGCGGTGGCCGAGACGCTCCATCTCGCGGCGCATGATCCAGTAATTGGTGATCTGGCCGTTATGCACCACGGAGATGTCGTTATAGGGATAGGCCCAATAAGGATGGGCGGAGCGGATATCCACGTCGGACTCCGTCGCCATGCGCGTGTGGCCGATGGCGTGGGTGCCGCGGAAGCTCCCCAGACCATATTGTCCGGACACCTGGGTGGCGTCGCCGAGATCCTTGATCAGCTCGAGAGCGCTGCCGAAGGACAGAACCTCGGCGCCCTCGATCTGCTCGATATCGGTGGCCAGCCGCTTGGTGTCGCCGGCATAGCGCAAGCGATAGCGGAACGCGTAAGGCCGCGGCTCGGCCACGTCGATGGTCTCGGCGCCAAGCTCGGCCAGACGGCTGTCGACCAGACCCTGACGCTCCCTGATCTTGTCGTGGATCTTGTAGTCGGTCTCAAGATCCTCGGCCTCGGCCAGCTTGAGGCGCATGACATATTCGTCAGGCGTGGTCACGCCGTAGACGGCAAACCCCGTGGAATCGGGGCCGCGATGCTTCAAGCTCTGGAGCATCGACGTCATCTCCTGGCCGACGCCGGTGGCGCCGCCGCGATGGATCACTCCGGCAATCCCGCACATGTCTCAATCTCCGTGGTTCAATTCGCCCGCATGGAGCCTACGGCAGGCAGTCAAGATAGGTGTCCACATCCCATTCGGTGACGGTGTGGTTGAAGCGCTCCCACTCGTCCTGTTTGTATTGGTGGTAGAGCCGATACATCTCGCCCGGCATGCCGCGCTGCACGACCTCGTCGTCGGCCAAAGCCTCGAGCGCCTCGCCCAGCGTCATCGGCAGCTTCTTGACCTGCTTGCCCGCCTGGATCGCCTCGTAAATGTTGCGCTCCTCTGGCGCCCCCGGATCGAGATTGTTGTCGATGCCGTCGTCGGCCGCCGCCAGGATCGTCGAGCCCATCAGATAGGGATTCACCATCGAATCCACCGAGCGGTACTCGAACCGGCCAGGTGCGGAGACGCGCAAGCCCGTGGTGCGGTTCTGGAAGCCCCAGTCGGCGAACACCGGCGCCCAGAAGCCCGTGTCCCACAGCCGGCGATAGGAGTTCACCGTCGAGGAGCCCACCGCGGTCAGCGCGCGCAAATGGTGCACAATGCCGCCGATCGCCGCCAGTCCCGCCTTGCCCGGCATCTGCACGTCGTCGCCGTCAGGCATGAAAGTGTTGTCGCCGCCGGAGACATACATGTAGTTGTGGGCCAGGCCCGGCAAATTATCGACGTCGTTGCCGGTCGGACGAAGCTTGTCCTCGCCGCCGCGCCACAGAGACATATTGTGGTGGCAGCCATTCGCCGACACGCCCATGAAGGGCTTCGACATGAAGCAGGCGATGATGCCGAACTCGCGCGCCACTTGCGCGCAGATCTGACGGTAGGTCGTCAGCCGGTCGGCATTGCGCAACACGTCGTCATACATCCAGTTCAGCTCGAGCTGACCGGGCGCATCCTCGTGGTCGCCCTGGATCATGTCGAGGCCCATCTTGCGGGCGTACTCCATCACCTTCATGTAGACCGGGCGCAGGCTCTCGAACTGGTCGATGTGGTAGCAATAGGGATTGGAGTAGCCGCCGTTCGGCTTGCCGTTCTCGTCCTTCTTCAGCCACATCATCTCCGGCTCGGTGCCGACACGCAGCTGCAGGCCGTCATGCTTGTCCTGGAATGCCTGATGCAGGCGGCGGAGATTGCCGCGGCAATCCGCGGTGAGGAACCCGCCCGGGTCCTTCTTTTCCTCGCGGTTGCGGAACAGCGTGCAGTACATGCGCGCCACCCGCTTGTCCCAGGGCAGCTGCATGAAGGTCTCGGGATCGGGAATGCCGATGAGCTCGGCCGCCTCCGGGCCGTAGCCGAGATACTCGCCATGGCGGTCGAGGAACAGATTGACCGTGGCGCCGTAGACGAGCTGGAAGCCCTTCTGGGCGACGCTCTCCCAATGATCGGCCGGGATGCCCTTGCCCATGATGCGGCCCGTGATCGACACGAACTGCAGGTAAAGATACTCGATGCCGAGCTCGTCGATCTTGCGGCGAACTTCCTTGACGCGCTCTTGGCGCTCCGGATCGTCTACATAGCGTTCGATATCCATCGACTGTCCCCTTTAACTCAGCTCCATGGAAACGGACTGTGAGAGACCGGGTGCAACTCACCCTTGGCAAAGCGCCCGAAGCGGAACGGCTCCAGAAGCGCGCTCTTCTCTCCCATCAATTCTTGGGCCACGAGCTTGCCCACGCCGATCATCTTATAGCCGTGATTGGAATCGGCGATGACATAGACGTTCTCGCGGAACCTATCGAAGACCGGGAAGTTGTCCGGCGTGAAGCAGCCAAGGCCACCCGACTTCTCTTTATGCTTGTAGTGCTTGATCTGGCCCTCGAAGCGCTTCTGGCAATGGGCCAGCATCGAACACCACATATGGATGAAGTCGTCGCCGACGATGAAGTCGGGCGAGTCCGGACCGTAAGGATCGATCGCCACGCTGTCGGCGTCCTGCTCAACCTTATACGGCGAGGCGCCGCCTTGGATGCCGCCAAAATTGAAGTCCGGCTTGTAATAGAGACCCCACAGCTTATCGGTGATCAGCGAACCGTCGACGTCGGAGTAAAGCGGCGCGTCGGTGTCCACATGGATGACCGGCGGCATGCGGCCGTCATTGGTCTTGTGCATCTCGGGGTCCACCCCGAGCGTGCCTTCCTCGAGGCACCAGAACTTCCACATCGGCACATTCTCATGCACCTGCCCGGTCAGATCCTTCAGCGTGATGGTCTTCGGCAGCTCGAGCATGTCCCAGACCTTGTTGACCCAGGGACCCACGCCGACCACCACCGTCTCGCAGGCGATCACGCCCTTGTCGGTCTCGATGCCCGTGACGGCGCCGGAGTTCGAGCCATATTCGAAGCCCTTCACCTCAACGCCACTCAGAATGCGCACGCCCTCGGCTTCCGCCTTGCCGGCCAAGCCATAGAGTGAAGCGGTGTTGTTGGCGTAGCCGCCGCGCTTCTCGTGCAGCACCGAGGTGATGTTCTTCGCCTGCCAGTCGTCGAACAGGCCCGTCATATATTTTTGGCAGTCACCGGCGCCCTCGATAAAGGCCGACTCGTAGCCCAGCGCCTTCTGCTGCTCGTAAATCGTGCCCACGTCGGCGTGCATCACCTCGGGGCTGATCTGCATGTAGCCGACCGGATGATAGCTGTAAGCCTTGGGATCGCTCTCCCAAACCTCGACGGACTGAACCATCAGCTCGCGCATCGCCGGCTGGAAATAATTGTTGCGCACCACACCGCAAGCAATGCCGGAGGCGCCGCCGCCGATGCCCATCTTGTCGAACACCAAAATGTCCGCGCCCGAACCGCGGCCGCTCGCCTTCAAGGCCTTGGCGAGATGATACGCCGTGCTTAGACCGTGAATGCCGGCACCAATAATCGCGTATTTGACGTGGGTGGGGAGGGTCATGAGAGGGCCATACCAATCGACCAATTGGTCCGCAATTGGTCCTGGCCAGCGGGCCGAATTGAACGCAAAAACAGCGTTAACAGCGACATAACAATGCCCAGCGCTATGTTAAACTCACTGTGCTTATTACCGCACGGTCTCGAACCATTGTAAACCAATTTTTCGTTTACGAGCCCAAAGAGGGCCGATACAGTGCCGGTAGAGAGCCGCTAGAGGAGATTCCGCGGTGACGAATGAGTCTTTCAGGCAGGCCGAAGCGGCCTTCGCGCGGCTGGCAAAACCGGTCTCCGGTGTCGGCGCCATCTCGGCCTATCTGCAACGCGCCATCGAGACCGGCGCCTACAGCGAGGGCGACCGGCTGCCGCCGGAGCGGCAACTTGCCGAGACCTTCAAGGCGGCGCGCTCAACGGTGCGACGCGCGCTCGACAAGCTGGAGAAGGATGGGCTGGTGTCGCGTCGGCTCGGCAGCGGCACGTTCGTCGGCGCGTCCATCGCCGGCGGCCGGCGTCCCGCCGACCTCGTCGACGAGTTGAGCCCGCTGCAACTCATCGAGGCGCGTATGGCAATCGAGCCGTTCACCGCGCGGCTCGCCGTGCTGCACGCCACGCGGCGCACGCTCGACGAGATGGAGTCGGTGCTGGCGCATTCGGAAGCGTCGATGGACGATAAGGACGCGTTCTCCAAGTGGGACGGCGAGTTTCATCTGCTCATCGCGCAAGCCTCGGCCAATCCGCTGCTGCTCGGCGTCTATCGCCAGATCAATCATGTGCGGCTGCACGCGCAGTGGGACGCAATGAAGGAGAAGATCCTGACACGCGACGTCATCGCCACCTATAGCCGGCAGCATCGCGCCATCCTCCGCGCGATCCATGTTCGCGACGCGCAGTTGGCGCAAACGCTCATGGGTGAGCATCTGGAGACGGCGCGCGAGGATCTCGTCAAAGCGGCGAGCCCGTAAAGCACCCGCCGCAACATCACAGCGCGACGATTTGTTTTCGGGAAAAGATATTTCTCAGGGCGTAACGCCGTGGGCTAGCATCGTCGGGACGGGGCAATACCAGCAACCGAGGGTGCGCCAGCGATGCTCAAGCCGACCAAAGACCTCCACTCCCTTCGCGAGCAACTCGACACCGCCGGCGTCGAGTTCCTGATGGCGAGCTTCGCCGACATGCACGGCGTGTCGAAAACCAAGATGGTGCCGCTTTCCCATCTCGAAGACATGATGGCCGGCTCGGAACTCTATACGGGCGCAGCACTCGACGGCGTGCCGCAAGATGTGAGCGACGAGGAGGTCTCGGCGCATCCCGACCCCGCATCCTGCATCGTGCTGCCGTGGCAACGCGACGTCGCCTGGTTCGCCAGCAATCATTGGTGCGAGGGCCAGCCGTTCGAGGCGTGCAGCCGGAACATCTTGGCCCGGGCTACAAGTGCGGCCGCCGATCTCGGCTTCATCATGAATCTCGGGCTCGAAGCGGAGTTCTATGTGCTGAAGGACAGCGGCGCGGGCGCCATCCCGGTGTCGGAGCGCGATACGCTGGATAAGCCTTGCTATGACGGTTACGGCGCGCTGGACAATCTGCCTTGGCTGTCGGAGCTGGTGGATGCCATGGAGACGCTCGGCTGGAACGTGTATTCCTTCGATCACGAGGACGGCATCGGCCAGTTCGAGATCGACTTCAACTATGCCGACGCGCTGACCATGGCGGACCGCTATGTCTTCTTCCGCTTCATGGCCAATTCCATTGCGCGCCAGCACGGCGCGTTCGCCACGTTCATGCCGAAGCCGCTCGGCGACCGGGCCGGCTCAGGCGCGCATTTCAATATCTCGCTGGCCGATCCTGCGAGCGGCGCCAATCTCTTCGCCGCCGCTGCGGACGCCTGCGGAAACAAGCTGTCGGAGCTCGGCTATTTCTTCCTCGGCGGCGTGCTGAAACATGTCGAGGCGATCTGCGCGGTGTGCTCGCCGATGGTGAACAGCTACAAGCGGCTCATCAAGCAAGGCTCGATGTCCGGCTTCACCTGGGCCCCGGTGTTTGCCTGCTACGGCAACAACAACCGCACCAACTCCTTGCGCATTCCGCTGGCCGGCGGGCGGGTCGAACTAAGGCCGGCGGACAGTGCCTGCAACCCCTATCTCGGGGCGGCGCTGACGCTTGCCGCAGGGCTCGAGGGCATCCGCGAGCGCATCGATCCCGGCGAGCCCTATCGCGAGAATATGTACCGCAAGTCCCCGGAAGAACTCGAGGCGCTCGGCGTCAAGCTTCTGCCGCGCACTCTGGAGGAGGCCGTCGACGCCTTCGAGGCCGATCCGCTGACCCGAGAGGTGTTCGGCGCCAGCATGCACAAGGCATGGATCGACTTTAAACGCGAGGAGTGGTCGAGCTATCATAACCACGTCTCCGACTGGGAGCAGGCGCGCTATCTGAAGTTCTTCTAGCCGCGCGCATTCTGAAACAGCCGTCAGCGGGGGAGACGTGAAGTGGAATCGTTCGTCGCCGATCTCGACCTGCAATCCGGCGCCCGCCTGCCCGGTGCCCGTCTCGTCTATGAGACCTACGGCAGGCTCAACGCCGACCGCTCCAACGCAATCCTGTTCCCGACGCGGTTCGGCGGCACCCATGAGCAGAATGAGTGGCTGATCAAGCCGGGGCTCGCGCTCGACCCGGAGCGCTATTTCATCGTCGTGCCCAATATGCTCGGCAACGGCGTATCCTCGTCGCCCTCGAACACGCCCGATCCGAATGGACGCGGCGGATTTCCCAACGTCACCATCTACGACAATGCCCGCTTCCAGCATCGCCTCGTTACCGAGGTGCTGAACCTCGACCGGTTCGCCATGGTGGTGGGTTGGTCCATGGGGGCGCAGCAGGGCTTTCAATGGGCCTCGCTCTATCCCGACATGGTGCCGCGGCTCGCCTGTTTGTGCGGCACGGCCAAGACGGCGGAGCATAACCGCGTGTTTCTGGAGAGCTTGCGGGCGGCCATCATCGCCGATTGTACCTTCAAGGACGGCTTCTAAGACGCCCCGCCGCTCGGGGGTTTGCGGGCCGTCGGGCGCATCTATGCGGGCTGGGCCTATTCGCAGGATTGGTACCGGGCAAAGGGCTACCAGTCACTCGGCTTTCAGACCCTGGACGAGTATCTCACGGGCTACTGGGACGCGCTCTACGAGCAGCGCGACGCCAACAATCTCATGGCCATGACCTGGACCTGGATTCACAACGATATCAGCACCAACGAAGTGTTCGGCGGCGACCTGACGGCGGCGCTCGGCGCCATTACCGCCCGCACGCTGCTCATGCCATGCATGACGGACCTTTATTTCCGCACCGCCGACAACGAGGCGGAGTTGCAGCACCTCGAGGACGGCCGCCTCATCGAAATCCCTTCATATTGGGGACATATGTCGGGCGCAGGCCAGAACGAGACGGATACGGCATTCATCGACGCGCAGCTCAAAGGGCTGCTGGCCGATGAGGCTTGAGGCCGGCGTAGACGCCTAAAGGCTATCGGTTTCCGGGCTTCCGGCATTAACGCTTGGACTTCAATTCCCCTTGAGGTCGCCCCCGGACCGGGCCCGGTACCTAGCCCAGGCCACTT
>Ga0307380_10003763_pt1 | contig 20798 bp, 14 predicted proteins | sample UN3MG_FD_202239 | JGI IMG/M metagenome (GOLD analysis project Ga0307380, IMG submission 202239) | Soil microbial communities from Risofladan, Vaasa, Finland - UN-3 | ecosystem: Environmental > Terrestrial > Soil > Coastal area > Acid sulfate soil | place: Finland: Risofladan, Vaasa | collected... | reverse complement strand
TCGAGGTCCTGCGCGAGCACGATCTGCACCGGGTTCGCCGTCGGCAGCGCCGGCGACTGCTCACCGGTGACCCATCCGGCAAACTGGTATCCCTCGTCGGGCACGGCCGTGATCGTGACCGTCGTGCCGACGGCGTACGCCGGCTGATCGGGCGCCACGACGATGCTGCCGCCCGCCTGCTCCATAATCTCGATCGTCAGCACGTCGGTCGCAACCGGCCCGACCGCGAAGTCGCCCAGCAGATCGACGACCGCCCAGACCACGTGGAAGTCCTCCGCCGGCTGCAGATAGTGGCCGTAGTCGCCGATCCCCCCGGTGGGCTGGGTGTTGCCCTGGTCGTTTGTCGCCGCCGGTAGCCACACGCCGCTCGACGCGTCGTACCGGTACAACAGCAGCTCATCGACGGTCAGCCCGGCTTCGTTGACGACGACGAACGGAATCTCCACCGACACCACGGCCGTATAACCGCCTCCGGTCAGGTCGCCACCGCCGCTGACGGTGATCGGCAGCGAATCATCGGGCAGGCCCAACGCCCCGGGCCTCGTGTTGCCGTCGGCCACCGTGACCTGCAGCACCTCGCCCGGCACGGCCCCGGCCAGTGAGATTTCCGCGGTGACGCCTCCCGGCGACGTCGCCGTAGCGACGGCGGCACCCGTCCCGTCCACCATCACCGCCAGCCCCGTCGATGACGGCGGAGCGATCGTGCCTTCGCCATTGGTCGATACAACGCCGTCCGGCGTGTCGCCCGAGCCGCTCGTGCCGACACCCGACGGCGGCCCGGAACCGTACACGTCGAGGTTGCCGGCCGCGTAGATCACGTCGCCCACACGCCGCGTCCCGCTGGTGAAGCCGTCCAGATCGAAGTGGTTCAACTCCACCGGGTTGTTCGGATCGGTGATATCGACCACGGTGATCCGGCTGCCGTCGTACCCCGGATTGAGCAGGGCGCTGACCTCCTCCTCCTCGGCGAAGGAGACCGCGCTGCCCGCACACCGGTAGAAATCGGCGCTGGTCACGATGTAGGCCCGATCCGCGTCGGCGTAAAGCTCCACCGCCCGGCCCTGCATGGGCACCCGCCCGACGATCTCCGGCCGCTCGATGGTTCGGGCGTCGACGATCACCAGCCCCCGGTAGCGATTCGCAAGATAGAAGTACCCGTCGCGGAACTTGACGATGTCCGCCTCCTCGATCTCGCGAACCACGTCGGACGGCTCGGGCTCCTCAACCTCGCCTTCGCCCTCGCCCCCGATATCCGCTTCGCCGCCGGCCCCGCCCCCAGTGGCGCTGGCGCAGCCCAGCAACTGCACCACGCCGAACGCCAGTGCCGCAACGAGCAGGAAGCGAACGATCAGGAGCACAAACGACAGGCCGTCATCTCTTTGAGCCGCGACCGCCTCCGCGGCTGCCACCCCGTGTCTGCGTAGCATGACTGAGGTCCTCCAAAATGTCGTACGGATAGAACTGCCTGGCTGGCCGGATTGTACGCCCAAACAGGTGTCCGGGGGGCCAACCGGTCCACCATATGTTCATATCCCCTTATGGGGTCGAACGATGCGGACTACTGCGTCCCTCTGGGACACGGCATGAAGACGAAGCGAAAACTATTCAAACCCGGCGCCGACGGGCCGCCAGTGGAACAATTGCAGCAAAGATAAGCATCCCCACCGCCTCGAACCCCAGCGAGCCGCAGAGAGTGCCCGACGTTCCGCGCCCGCCACCATCATCGGCCCCAACCGTCACCGGCGAGGCGGCCCGCGCCTGGGCCAGATTGACACCCGCCTCGACGGTCTCGCCGTCCACTTCGGGGAAGGCCTCCTCGATCATCTCGGACAGGGCCGTGAAGCCGCGACCGAAGACCGCCGACACGCCCGTCCCGTCCGGCAGATTCGTCAGGTCCACCTCGAACGTGGCCACCAGCTCGAACTCCTCCCCGACCTCCGCCCGGTACGTATAGACGAACTCCTGATCGGGAATCAGCATGACGTGCGTACGCCCCAGGACCGCCAGGTAGTCCTTCAGCAACGGGTCGGGCCCGGCCCGATCCAGAACCGCCTCCGATCCACCAAACTCGAACGCGATCCCGTCGGTACCAGCGGGCTCGACGTCGGCCTCCGCCTCACCCTCCGGCAGACCGCTCACGCCCATCACCGCCGAAAAGACCGTCTCGCCGCCCGACTCGCCCTCACGGAACTGCTCGACCGTCAGGGTCACCTCCGCGCTCAAGCCGGTCAGGTCCCGCAACGGGTCGAGCGACCAGACGATGATCGCCCCGGAGAGGAAAACGCTGCTTTCCACTTCCCGCTCCACACCCGGGTCCGATCCCAACTCGCCGGTGGTGAAACGAAGCGTGCGCGCCTCGACGGCCGACGCCGTCACCTGGTACGCAATCCCGGCGTCGATGGAGAAAGCGTCGGCCTCGAGACCCAGTTCCTCCGGGTTCTCACCCGAGGACAGGTTCGGATCGTCCACGTCGGCGATGCCCTGTCCGGCCGCGATCAGCTCCTCCGTCGGCGTGGGCTCCTCCAGCCGGGAGACCACCTGCAGCGGAAAGTTCGCGGCCGTCAGCCCGAAATCCTTGAAGACCTCGTCGGACGACACCGGCTCGCCATCGACGAACTGCTGAGTCCGGGCTCGGAGGACCGCGTCGAGAGCGAGCACTTCGCCCAACGCGGCACCCGGCACGACACCGACCGCCAGCATAAACGCAACGGATCGAATGCACTGGACAAACCTGTTCATTATGTGGCCCCCGCCGGGCCGGCGCCTCAGCGCGGCCCCACTCGCATGATGCACGGTCTACACCGCCGCACCCGGTCCCACACCACCGGCGCCCACCCTTTGACCTGTCAGACTGCAATATACGATTTATTCGGACCCAGGTCGAACCGGACTATGCTTTTCCGGCCTGCGCGGACCCCTTCCGCCCCACCAACAGATAGAGACCCGGCACCAGCAACGGCCGCACGACGAACGTGTCCAACAGAACGCCGAACGCGAAACCGAATCCCAACTGTTGCAGCAACGGCAGCCCGGTGGCCGCCAGGGAACCCATGGTGGCCGCCATGATCAGCCCGCAACTGCTGATCACCGAACCCGTCCGCCCCACCGCCCGCCGCACCGCCTCGCCCGGCGGATGCAGCCGACGCTCCTGCCGGATGCGTGACACCACGAAGATGTTGTAGTCCTGCCCCACCGCCACCAGAACCACGAACAGGAACAGCCTCACCTTGTAGTCGATCCGCCCGGCCCCCAGCACGTCATCGAAGAACCAGTCCGTCACCCCCAGCGTGGCCGCGTAGACCGCCAGCGTGGCCGCCACCATACACACCGTGAGGGCCGGGTCGCGGACCCAGCCCAGCACGATCAGCCCGATCACCGCGATCACCAGCACGGTGACGCGCCGCTGATCCGCGTCGAACACGCCCCTGACGTTGATGATGTACGGTGTCAGACCGGTGGCATGGACCTGCACCGGACCGCCCAGCACCTCTTCCGCCCGGCGGGCCACCTGCTCGAGCACCCGCTGGCAAGTCTGCATAGCCCGCTCCGAAAACGGCTCCGCCCCCAGCATCACCTCGAAACGCAGACACGGCGGATCGTCGCTGACGTAGTACGGCCGCGCCGACCCGCCACCCGATCCGACCACCGCGGCGGCCAACGAGCCGGCGAACCTCGCACCGAGCGGTTCCGCCAGACTCCACACGTCGGTCACGCCATCCACCTCACGAACGACCGAGGCCAGCGTCCTGGCGCGTTCCAACTCCGCCTGCCCGTCCCCACCGACCGCACCCGGGGCCTCGACCAGGCACGACCAACTGAACAGCCTGCTGGCGCCGAAGTGCTCCTCGGCCAGCGCTCGACCCCGAGCCGACCCGCTACCCGTCGGAACCACCCCCAGGGCGTCATACCGGTACCGTATGCCCAATCCCGACCACACCGGACCGGCCAGCAGCAGCAACACCACCACGACGACCCCCACCGGGTGACGACTGACCCATCGCCCGGCCGAGGTCCACAGGCCGCCTCCCCCCTCCACCGGCGGAGCCTGCGCCCGGCGAGGCCAGAACAACCAACGCCCCAGCAGCCACGAGACAGCCGGCACCAGCGTTACCGCCGCCACCAGGGCGATCGCCAACGCCAGCCCCAGCGCCCGACCCGCGTTGTGCGAAGGCAGCAGATCCGCCGCCAGCAGCATCAGGAAGCCGAAGATCGTCGTGGCCGCGCTCGTGGCGATCGCCGGCCCCGTCGCGACCAGGGCCTCGATGAACGCCTCCCGCCGCGCCCCGCCGGTGCCCAGTCTCTCGCGATACCGCGACATCCAGAACAGCGAGAAGTCAACGCCCGAGCCGAACAGCAGCACCACCGCAAAGGTCTTTTCCGTGTCGCTGATCCCCCACCCCACCAGCGTCAGCAGGTCCAGCGCAGCAAGGGCCACGTACACGCTCGTGCCCACCGTCAACAGCGGAACCACCGCCGCCAGTGGCGCCCGGTGAACCAGAGCCAGAATGAGCAGCAGGGCCCCCACCGTGACCCACGTCGTCCGGGCCAGGGCCGCCTGTGACGCGGCGGCCAGATCGCGCCCCAGTCCGCCCGAACCCGTGACATCGAACGTCAATCCGTCGGGCAGGCCGGCCTTGGCCAGCGATTCAATCCGCTCCACATAGGCGATACTGCGATGGGTGACGTAGTTGACGTCGGTGTGCACGACGATGATGGCGACCTGACCGTCGGCGCTGAGCAGGCGTGGTCGCAAGTACGGCTGCGTCACCGGCGACTGCACCCGCCAGGCCCCACCACCTTCACCGGCGACTTCGAGCTTGTGCGTCAGCGCCGCCAGGTAGGCGTGATCGTCGGCGCTGAGCCCGGTGTTGCGGGCGAAGAGCAGAACCGTCCGTGTCCGTGACGCCAGAGCCGGAAACGCACGCCGCTCCAGATCGGTGGCCACGTTGTACGGCTCGTCCGCCGGAATCATCGACGCCGGCTCGACCAGCGCCACCCGTTCCCGGGAAGGCGCGCTCAGCCAGAGCACCGCCGCGACGACCACCCAGCCGATCAGCCAGTGCCACGGCCGGCGACAGACGCTGGCCCCCAGAGAAGCAAACATTCGCCGGGTTCTAGTGTCTCGCCGGCAGGTGGTCAATCATCGAGATCTTGCGTGCCGTGGGTGAACGCTACCGGGAAGAGGCAACTCACTCCGCCGACCGGCGCACCTCGTCCCAGACCTCCGAGAACGCCGCATGAGTGGGTTTGTCGAATAGGACAAAGACGACCTTCTGCGGCCGATCCGACTCCTGCAGGAACTCGAGCACCGTCTCGAACGCGAGCCGGGCCGCCTCCTCCAGTGGATAGCCGTAAGCACCACAACTGATCGCTGGAAACGCGACACTCGCGCAGTCGTTGTCGGCGGCCAGTTCGATCGACGAGCGGTAGCACGAGGCCAGCAGGTCCGCCTCGCCTTGCCCACCCCCACGGTAGACCGGGCCGACGGCGTGTATCACGTACCGGGCCGGAAGCTTGTACCCGCCGGTAATGCGGGCCGAACCCGTCGGGCACCCGCCGAGCGTTCGGCACTCGGCCAACAACTCCGGGCCTGCCACCCGGTGGATGGCGCCGTCCACCCCCCCGCCGCCCAGCAGCCGTTCGTTCGCCGCGTTGACGATCGCGTCCACCTTCTGCCTGGTGATGTCCCCCTGGACGAACTCGACCCGCGACCAAAGATCCTTTGCGCTCACCGTTTCGTCTCCTGGCGGACCGCTGCAAATCAGCCCGCCTGACGTGGTGCCCTTCTCCCAAACCACACCAGCCGGCGACGGAAGGCCTCGCGGACCAGCTCCAGGTCCGCCGCTGCGGCGCTCGCCCGACGCTGCAGGCCCTGAATGAACGCCTCGACGAACTCCTCGACGGGTTCAGCGGTCCTCGGATTCACAAAAGATAGGCCATCGGCGCTGCCGATCAAGGCCCGAGGCTCACCCGCCGGCTGAATCCATTCGATCCAAACCTGTGGCGGCTCGGCAGCGGCCCAGATCACCCCGGCCGAATTCATGTCCGCCAACAGCCGTCCGACGGACTCCAGAATCGCCCGGCGGCATTCCACATCATGCCACCTATCGGCACCGGAGCACGAGCCGTCCAGCAGACCCACCAGACTGACCGCTCCGGGCCGACGCTCGGTGATCAATACACACTCGTCCATCAGGAAGCCGGAGCGGCGTTGCAGAACCGCCACCGGCCAGACGCAGGGAATGTTCCGGTGCCGCAGACCGTGCCCGGCCGCGAAGGCACCCCAGGCGGGCCCATCGGTCAGCGTCCATGCCACCCGCTGAGCGAAGCCCTGCGGCACGAAACGCTCCACGCCGACATCCGCAGGCCACCGGCCCCCCTGATCGATTGACGACAGCATGCCTTCGAGCCACTGCCGGACCTCGACGGCCGTGCGATCGGGATGGATCGGTTGCGGAAACTCGTCTCGGTTGCGGAAGCTCAGGGCCGTGGTGGCCCGCCAACCGCCAGCCAGTGGCATCGCCGCAAAGTACTTCCCCCGACGCCGCAGGCGCCGGTCACGCTGGGCGTACAGCCCCGCCGCCTGCCCGCGTCGTGCCCCATCGACGGCCGACGTCCAACTCCCCACCAACTCATGTGACACGCCGTCGTCACCGAACCGCTCCGCCAGATACGCCTTCAGAAAACGCAGCCGCGCCGATCGTGAAGCGTGCCGGGCGAACCACTGATCCAACTGGGCCAGCCCACCGGCCGCCCGTTCGTCGGACAGCACCGTCCCGGTCGAGGCCCCGTACAGATCCACGTACAGCACCTCCGGCGACGTCCCGCCGGCACGGCGCACCAGAATGTTGCGCGGGTGGCCGTCCCGATGCAGAAACCGAGCCGCGTGCGCCCCCGCCACCAACCGGGCCACCGCTTCGGTCAGCCCACGCGACGCCGCGCCCCGACCGGCCCTGGCGTCTTCGCCCACCGCCTCACGCCAGGCCTCGGGCAGCGACACGGCCTCCTCGGCGGCCTCGGTGATCAGCACACTCTCGGGACCCAGCATGCGGCTGCCACGAACGCCGCAGGCCACCAGGCCGACGCTGGGCACCCCCGCCGCGGCGGCGGAGCGCCCCACCCGCCATTCGCTTACCGCCTCAGGCCCTCGAAACAGGCTCCGAAGACGATCGCCCCAGCCCGCCGCCCTGAACGCCTTCACGTAAAGTGCCGCGTCACCCAGGCGCACGCGCCATACCCGCCGGTTCGGGTTCGCTTTGACGATCGTGGCCCGCGGATCGCCTTCCAGAGCGAACCAGTCAATCGCGCCTCCGGACTGCAGTCGTTCGCGCCAGCCCGGCGCAATGTCCCAGCGACCCATGGCAAACGGGCCTAACGAGCCGGCGCCGCCCACAGGCGCTGGGACGGACCGTTCATCGGTGGCCGGCGGGTCGGACATGCGTCGTACCTGGTCGTTCGATGCGGGATACCCGTCGAGGGAAGCTATCGGCAGACGACAGCAGTGTCAAAGTCCGGTCCGGCATCGACTCGCCCTTTGCCCACAGCCACAACGCCGCCTATATTGCCGTCCGGCCGGAGACCGACCCGTCGTATGGGTTGTCCGATCGAGCTGGGGCCGGAACGAAAGGAGTCAACATGAACGGAATGAAGTTCGGGTTTGCCGTGTTGTGTGTGGCTCTTGCCGGTGTCATCGTCTGCTGGGCCGTCGCCTGCAACGCTACACTTGCCCCCGTCATCGGCGGCCTCGGCGCCGACGCCGGTGACGGACAGGGCCAACAGGACGGCCAGGGCGGCGAGCAGGACGACGGCCAGGATGGCCAGGGCGGCGACGACGGCGGCGGCGATGACGACGTCGATGGCGGTGGAGCCTTCGACACCAACGGCGATCAGGGCGACGACAACGACGACGGCGGGTTCTTCGACACCAACGGCGGATTCGACGGCGACGGATTCGGCGGCGGGGCCTTCGACACCAACGGCGGAGAGTAGTCCCCAGACGCCGTACCGATCGCGAAACCGACGGTACGTTCCCATTGCCGGTCCGCTACCGTCCTCGGAACACAAACGCGCCCGCGCCGGCTCACAGCCGACGCGGGCACGAACAATTTCCCGTACTGTCCCCGGCGCCACCGCCCCTATTGAGCCGCCGTCGCGCTGGGTCGTTCCGCCGGCGACTGATAGTGCGTCACCTCACGCGTGTGCCAGGCCTTGCCGTCGAACGTCGTGTAAGCGGCCGTCGATTTGTAGAAATTGATCTTGGCCACCACCGGCGACAGCTTCCCGACGATGCCCACCACCTTCACCACCGCCTGCCGGATGTCCGGGTCCGGAATCAACATCGGGATGCCCATCCCCGCCATCGACACCATGCCCAGCACCACCGATAGCTGCTGGCCCAGGCCCCGTTTGTCGGTGAACGAGACCGAGGCGAACTTGCCTTCCGGCAGCAACGCCTCCGCCATGACCTGCTTGTTGCTGCGAATGTTGGGATGATCGCCCGCCGCCGTCTCCAGGCACAGGGCCACCGCGTCCGCGCTCGTGCCGAAGATCAGGTAACCGTCCGCAACGCCCCACACCATCGGCTGCATGGCGAACGCCAGGTTGTAGAACCCCTCCAGCTTCTCGTGCGTCAGTGGCGACGTCCGCGGCGCATACATGCCCAACATCGGATTGCTCGCGGCCAGCTCCTTCATCGCCGTGGAAGCAAACTCGATGGCCGACGCCACCTTCTCCCGGGCCATGGCCTCGTCCGTCACCTTGAGCATCAACACGCTGGTGCTCGCCATCCCCTGACCAATCTGCACCGTGACCATCTGGCCGTCGATCCACCCGGTCAGGTCCCTGGCCACGTCGATCTCCCATTCCTGCTGCTTCTTCGTCCAGTAGGCCCACATCTCCTCGCCCTGCGGTCCGGCCTCGTGGAACGAATCCTCGATGAACTTGTACAGCGCGGCGAAGTCCAGCCCGTTGCTCACCGAGTACGACACCGTCTCCGCCGGCAGGTAGCGATCGAACGTGGTCAGCGGCTGCTGCTTGCCCACCACGTCATAGAACGGCTTGGACCCGGCGTCCGGCGCCAGCACCACCATCGACTCGGCATGCGTGGTGTACCCGTCGGTGTACTCGATCGAGGCGATGTGATCCACGATGCCCGGGACGTCCAGGATACGCTTCAGTATACCGTGCACCGCCTTGGCCTGTCCCTTCTGACCGTTGGCCACCACTTGGGTCGCCTTGGCCAGCGCCGCCTCGTACCGCGGATCGCCGCGCAGATCCTTCAAGTCCGGGTCCGCCGAGATCAGCTTCGGGTTGTTGAACCCGCCGTCCACCGCATTCCCCAGCCATTTGAGGGCCTCCTCCTTGCTGCCCGTCAGGCAGTAGAAGCAGGACATGTTGTACATCACCACCGAGTCCGCCGGGTCCGCCTCGTGCGCCTTGAGGATCAGCTCCAGCGCCTTGGCGTGATCGCCGTCCTGAGCGGCCATCACCGCCTCTTTGTTGAGCGCCACCGCGTCCTCGTTCTGGTAGGCGTTGACCACCGCGGACTCCTTGGGCGACATCTCCGACTCGATGATCTCCTCCGCGATCCCCCGGATGTCGCCCAGCATCCGCTGCATGTCGAAAAAAAACATCAGGTCCTCGGCCGGCGGCAGCTTCTTGAACACCGACGCAAACCGTGGATCGGCCGAGATCGCCTTCTTCGAGCCCTGGCCCGCCAGCAGACCCAGCGTCTCCTCCAGCATCGGATCGCCCACCGCGATCACGATGACGTCCGACCGAACCGCCACGTTCAGCGAGATCGGCGCCCAGGCCATGCCCAGCCGCCCCACCTTGGCACCGGGCAGCTCCTTACGCTCTACCTGGAGCATCTCTTCACCCGCCGCCTTGTTCACCTCCTCCGCGATGCCCTGAAGGATGGCCACCAGACCCTCGAAGTTCTTCGCCGCCCCCTCGGCCTCACCTCGAAACAGGAAGACCATGTCCGGAGGCCCCATGTTGTAGCCCCCTTCGGTCTTCTGTAGCGCCGGCATCCGATACCCGAACGCGAACTCCCTGGCGTCGAGCTGGTCCCAATCGACGCCGGCCACCAACTGCGACGCCCGTTCCTTGAGCCGCTCCAGCTCGTCCTGCTGCCCCTCACTGAGCAGGGAATTGACCAGGTCCACCAGGTCCGTGCCCACCCCCGAGGCCTGCAGCGCTTCCCACACCTCGCCCCAGTACTGGTCCAGGAAATCGCGCTCCGGGTTGTGTCGCTCCGCGACGCACAGAAAGACGTCCCCCGGAACGGCCGCGGGAAGTGTGAACTTCCCGCCCTTGGCCTGCGCCGCCGGACAGACCAGCGCCACCATCGCCACAACGGCGATCAAACCCACCACTCGGCTACGATTGCGATTCTTCATCATGATCACCCTCTACAAAAACATCGCGATGTGCGACGCGCCGTGAAGCGTTGCTCCTCCTGACACGGGCGTCGGCCACTGTGCCACTGATCGATTCTATCGGTCGGCGCGGGAGCGCACAATCAAGCCGCTACCGCCGCAACAAGTTCTTACAGCGCCCCTCCACATTTCCTGACAGATTGACATGCCGTCCAACGTCAAAACGCCCTCATATCTCCTCGAAGCGCGCCGTGAAGTGACGCAAAGCCGGCGGCTCCTCCACGATCCGCATGCCCCGAAGCCGCCCTCGCTGCTCGTACACCTCGCAGATCGCCTCGATCACGTAGTCCAAGTGCGACTGCGTGTACGTCCGCCGCGGAATCGCCAGACGGACCAGCTCCATGTCCGGCGTCTTCTCCCGGCCGAACATCACGCTGCCGATCTCGCACGAGCGGATGCCCGCGTGGCGGTACAGCGCGCAGGCGATCGCCTGCCCCGGAAACTCCGCCGGCGGTATGTGCGCCGCGAACGCCTTCGCGTCGATGTAGATCGCGTGACCGCCCGGAGGCTCCACGATCGCCACGCCCACCGCGCGAATCTTCTCGCCCAGATACTCCGTCGCCCGAATCCGGTATTGCAGGTAGTCCTCCTGCAGCACCTCCGCCAGCCCCTGGGCGATCGCCTCCAGGTCGCGACCGGCCAGCCCGCCGTACGTCGGGAATCCCTCGGTCAGGATCAGCAGGTTGCGAGCCTGGGCCTCCAGGGCCTCGTCCCGAAACAGCAGCAGACCGCCGATGTTCACCAGCCCGTCCTTCTTGGCGCTGATCGTCGCGCCGTCGGTCAGATCGAACATCTCGCGCACGATCGCCGCCACGCTGCGCTCCGCCTGCCCCGCCTCGCGACGCTTGATGAAGTACGCGTTCTCCGCGAAACGGCAGGCGTCCAGAAACAGCGGCGTGTCATGCTCGTCGCACACCCGGCGAACCTCCCGCAGGTTCTCCAGACTCACCGGCTGACCGCCGCCGCTGTTGTTCGTCACCGTCACCATCACCAGCGGGATCTTCTCGGCCCCCTCCTCCTTGAACAGCCCCCGCAGCTTGGCGATGTCCATGTTCCCCTTGAACGGGTGCATGCTCCGCGGGTCCCGGCCCACGTCCACCACCAGATCGACCGCCCTCGCCCCGGAGTGCTCCACGTTGGCCCGCGTCGTGTCGAAGTGGTTGTTGTTCGGCACCACCTTCCCCGGCCCGCCCACGATCTCGAACAGAATCCGCTCCGACGCACGCCCCTGATGCGTCGGCAGGAACTGCTCGAACCCGGTCACCTCGCGCACGCGATCGGCCAGACGATAGAAACTCCGCGCCCCCGCGTACGACTCGTCGCCACGCATCACCCCGGCCCACTGCTCGCTGCTCATCGCCCCCGTCCCGCTGTCGGTCAGCAGGTCGATCAGGATATCCTCCGCCCTCAGGTTGAACAGATTGAAACCCGCCCGACGCAGTGCGGCCTCCCGCTCCTCACGAGTGGTCATGCGGATCGGCTCCACGACCTTGATCCGGAACGGTTCGATGATCGTCTTCATGGACCTTCCTTTCTGCTGTCCCAACACCCCCCCGGCGGCAACCGCGGCCAATTGCAGTCACCACGGCCCGACCTCAGCACGTTGAGCGCCAGACCGCAAACCGCGCCGCTCGGCCTGGCCCAGTTTCGCACCACCCGCCCATCCCGGCAACCGCCCCCGCCCCGCGCCCCACAATCCGCGAGGGGAAGCACAATTGCGGAACACCCCAGTCCGCCTATAATCGCTCCCGTTGATGGCGCCGTGGAAGAGTTGTTCCCAAGCGGGCTACCGGAAACCTGACGACCCTACAATCCCGGAGACACGCCAATGAAGGCTTCTCGATTCATGCGAACGCTGGCCGTGATCTGCGCCGGCGGGGCCCTGATCCAGATCGGCGGCTGCGGAGCCGCCCTCGCACCCACCTTCCTGGGCCTCCTGGAGAACGTCCTGCTCAGCTTCCTCTTCGGCGGAACGCTCGGCTAACCCGGCTACGATCCTACTCGCCCCTGACCCGAGCCCGGAGCGCATGCGACGGACCCGCGCGCCGTCCACGATCGGATATACTCTCCCCTGGCGGATCGCTACGAACCCGACGTTACTGATTCCGTTCATACGCCCATGCCAGACAAACGCACACATCGCGGCAAACACCCCACCGATGAGCGCCTCTTCGCCGTAGGCCGCCTCGACGCCCTCCGCACCGCCGTGGCCGAATACTCCTGGCTGCTCACCCACGGCTATGCCCACGACTCCGCCCTCAAGCTCGTCGGCGACCGCCACGACCTCACCGCCCGACAGCGCACGGCCGTCATGCGATCGTCCTGCTCCGACCAGGCGCTGCACCGCCGGCGGCAAACGCGCACCACGCTCGCCGACGCCGCCGGCGCCCGCCTCGGCATCGACGGCTACAACCTGCTCATCACCATCGAGAGCGCCCTCTCCGGCGGCTTGATCCTCGTCGGCCGCGACGGCTGCTACCGCGACCTGGCCAGCATCCACGGAACCTACCGCAAGGTCACCGAGACGATCCCCGCCGTCGAGCTGATCGCCGACTACCTCGCCAAACGCGACCTCGCCCACATCGACTGGTATCTCGACCGCCCCGTCTCCAACAGCGGTCGCCTCAAGGCCCTCATGGCCGACCTCCTGGAGCAGCGCGGCCAACACCCTGGCGGCCGCACGCGATGGAACATCGAGTTGCCCGACAGCCCCGACGCCGTCCTGGCCGACTACACCGGCCCCATCGCCACTTCCGACTCCGCTGTCCTCGACCGCTGCACCAACTGGATCAACCTCGCGGCCGAGATCGTGGACGCCCTGATCCCCTCCGCCTGGAAAGTCGATCTCCGCCCCGACGACCACGAAGCGTCGCTCAAACCCTGACGCCCGCCTTAGCGAGCGAAGCCGCCCGCCATCTGAGACCTCGCAAAGCCTTGGCATAGCCGGCCCGGCGTGGTAGCCTGCCGCAACGACCTTTCTGGACGACGACGATTCGGCTGGAGGAAGCTTCCATGTCCCAGACTTCGGAGTTCAACCAAGCCATCTTCGAGTTCAAATACAAGTTCAGGCAGCACCGGCGGCGGATCACGGTGATCGCCATCGTTCTGCTCGTGCTGCTCGGGGTGAATTCGGTCTTCTACTCGGTGGACACCGAGCAGCAGGGCGTGGTCCTCCGTTTCGGCAGGCACGCCGAGACCACTCAGCCCGGCCTGCACGCCAAGTTCCCCTGGCCCATCGAGCAGGTCACCAACGTGCCCACCCAAGAGGTCCGCGGTCTGGAGTTCGGCTTCGGAACCCTCCGCTCCGGGCAGAAAAGCCAGTACCGCAGCCCCACCGCCGAGGACAAACGTGTGGCCGAGATGCTCACCGGCGACCTCAACCTCGGCCACGTCGAGTGGATCGTTCAATACCGCATTGCCGATCCGTACAAGTTCCTCTTCAAGCTCGGCGGCAGCCGCAATCAGTTCAAGGCTGTCGAGGACACCATCCAGAACGCCTCCGAAACCGTCATGCGACTGCTCGTCGGCGACGTCAGCGTGGACGAGGTGCTCACCTTCGGCCGCGATCGCATCGCCGGCGACGCCAAACGGCTCCTCCAGGAGGCCGTGGACGGCTTTGACTGCGGCGTCACCATCGTCACCGTCAAGCTCCAGTCCGTTTCGCCGCCCGAATCGGTCAAGGACGCCTTCGACTCCGTCAACCGAGCCCGACAGAACAAGGAGCGCATCGTCAATGAAGCTCGCGGCGAGCGAAATCGCCTCATCCCCGAGGCCCGCGGCAAGCGGGACCGGGCCATCGCCGAGGCCGAGGGTTACCGCGAGAAGGTCGTCCGCACCACACAGGGACGGGCCAACGCCTTCCTGGCCCAGTTGGCCGAGTACGAGAAGGCACCCGAGATCACCCGCACCCGCCTCTACCTCGAGGCCATGCAGGACCTGCTGGCAACCGTCAAGCAGAAGATCGTCATCGACGAATCCGTCCGCAGCGTGCTGCCCTTGCTGAACTTGAACGAGGCGACCTCCGCACCGATCGGCCCGAAAGGAGGCAAGTGATGAAAAGCGTCACCGTCGTCGCCATCATCGTCGTGCTGGCCCTCATCCTGCTCCGGGCCTCGGCCTACACCGTCAACGAGGCCGAGCAGGTCATCATCACCCAGTTCGGTGATCCCAAGGACGTCGTGCCCGACCCCGGCCTGCACTTCAGGAGCCCCTTCGTCCAGCAGGTGCAGAGGCTCGAGAAACGCCTCCTCCCCTGGGACGGGGACCCCGAGAACATGGTCACCAAGGACAAAAAGAACATCTTCATCGACGTCTGGGCCCGCTGGCGAATCGTCGATCCCTTGCAGTTCTACAAGGCCTGCCGGACCGTCAACGGAGGCCAGGGAATCCTCGACGACCTGGTCGACTCCTCCGTCCGTGACGTCATCGCCTCCCACAACCTCATCGAGTGCGTCCGCAGCTCCAACGACGAACTCCAGTACGAGGACGAGGTCTTCGAGGCCGAACGCGAACGCCACCAGGAACTCATCTCCGTCGGCCGCGGCGACCTCGAAAAGCAGATGCTCGCCTCCGTCAACGCCTCGGCCGATCTGAAAGCCACCTACGGCATGGAGGTCACCGAGGTCCACATCAAGCGAGTCAACTACGTCGAGAACGTCCGCGACCGCGTCTACGAGCGGATGAAATCGGAACGGACCCGCATCGCCTCGCTCTTCGAGTCCGAGGCCCAGGAGGAACGCAACCGCATCCTGGGCAATACCCGCAAGGAACTCGACGAAATCGAGGGCGAGATGGAGCAGCGGGCCGCCGAGATTCGCGGCGACGCCGACGCCGAGGTCATCAAGATCTACGCCGACGCCCTCTCGCAAGACCCCGACTTCTTCCTCTTCATGCGGCAGCTCGAGGCCTACAAGGCCACCTTCGATGACCAGACCCGCCTGATCCTCTCCACCGACAACGAGTTCCTCAACCTCCTCCGAGGTCCGACACCACAGGAGACGCAACAGAAAGATTAGACGCGGTTTCCAGATCACCCGAGCCATGGGCGTGAGCCCGCGCGGAATCACCCGAGCCGCGGGCTTCAGCCCGCGCGGAACTACCCGAGCCGCAACCGCAAAGCAGCCAACCAGCCCTCAACCGTCAGGAATGAGTCGCCCTCAATAGCCCGCCGACCCGTCGGAATCCGGCCCCTCTACCGGCAACGCCCGCTCCACCACCAACGTCCGGGCGATCAGGTCTCCCAGACGCTGTCGGTTCCGCGTCAACAGAATCAGGATGACCGCCGGCATGAGGTTGAACAGATAGAACATCTCGACGACTCGAATCAGGTTCCGCAGGGCCACCGCCCGGAATCGGCACCGACCACCCCGCTCGTCCGCCACCCGGCATTGCATGATTCGCTTGCCCGGAGTCGCCCCCATCGACGCCTCGAATGCCGTGCAATAGGTCGCGAACAGCCCCGCAGCAATCAGCCAGCGGACCACGAACTCCGGCGAGGAATGAATCTCCCCAAGGGCCTCCTCCGGATCGGCTCCCGAGAGCTCCCCCATCGGCGGCATAACCGGCAACATGATCAGCGCCCAAACCGGCAACATGATCGCCGCGTCAAACGCGAACGCCACCATCCGCCGCCAGTGCCGCGCAACGACCTGGTCGGGCGGCAATGCCGCCGGCACCGCCAGGCTCGCCCGCCGCCGCCAGAACACGCCCAACAACAGAACCGTCAGCACCCCGTAGGCTATGAACGGCAGGAGACGCACCGCCCAGGGAGGCGACCGCAGGATAAGCGCCTCCACCGGTGCAGGCTGGACCGACAGCCTCCCGTCCGCCACTGACCAACAACCGATCGACAAATCGCCACGATCGTCCCGGAACCCGGCCGCCACCTGCTGGCCAAAGACCGCCCAGACCCCGCCGCCCGTCGCCCGAGCCACGCCCGTTGCCTCTTCCAAGGCCGGGCCTGCTTCGAATCCGCCGTCCTTCCAGCGCAGCAACCGCGCCGCTCCAGCAGCCGGCGAGCGAACCACCAGCACGAGCTGACCCTGATACACAGCGGCCAGTGCAAGCTCATCCGGCCGAACGCCGAGCACACGCTCGGGCGCCGTCCACACCTCACCCTCGTTGCAGCTGTACAGCACCCCCCGCCCGCCGCCAGCCGCACCCGCGTTCGCCCCGAACGAGCGAGCCAGCAGGTGACACACCCCATCCGAGGCCGCCAGCCAGGCCAGCCCCTCCGGACCGACGACGTCGGACGTCAGCCACTCCGGCGCATCCCGGTCCCGGTGCCAGACACCGCGCTCGTACCGGACGAGCGCGTAGTCGCCGACCGGAGCAATCGGCTCCGCCTTCGCGTCCGGCGCACCTTCCTGTCCCTCGGCAGCCCCGCCCGCTGGCCGTGGCTGCGTAGTCGGCTCCCGTTCAGGCTCCGGCTCCCGCACCGCCAGCGCCACCGACGCCGGCACCAGCGCGTACAGCACGTCGCGGGTCTCATCGCCCGTCACCGCCACCGGCACACAGCTAAGCGGCAGGTCGCGCTCCACCGCCGAACCCTGCGAGTGGTAACGAAGGTGCGTCCCGTCAACGTAGAATACGTGCAGGCTTTCCCCGCGAACCGCCGCTCGCATCAGGTCGCCGGTGACGGCCCGAAGTCGCCGCGGCTTGACAAACCCACCTGCCGCCGGGCCCGCATCCCCCACGCCGCGGTACACGAAACGCAGCAGACGCAGTTCATCCGGTCCTTCGACGCGATACTGATAGGCCCACAGAACCTCGGGCCCGCCCGTCAGACCAAAATCACGCGTCGCCGCTGGGGAAGCCGCCTCGCCCGCCGCGGACTGACACGCACCGCAGACCAACCCACACGCCAGCCACAGCAAGCGCCGCCGATCGGCGTAGCCCGGTCGCAACATGCCGACCATTATCAAAAGCGTTCAAACTCGGTCAAGGAACACAGCCACACCGTCCGGCGGGCACCGGCGAACCCGGCCATGTCTCACTCACGCAGGTATGCAGACAGGGACACCCCGATCCGTCGCGCACGACGAATCCGCGCGAGGCCTGACAGGCGCCGTCCCCTTCCTATTGCACCTCTACGATCGAGTTGAGTTCCCCGTACTCGTTCGTCTCGACGTGCGGGTTCGCGGCGTCGTGGGCCCAGCGGCCGTCAACCACCAGACGGTACCGATACCGCCCGGCCGGCAGCTTCAGTCGGGCCACGAAGTCGCCCTTCCCGTCATCCGGGCTCATCGGCGTGGTGTGCGGCATCCAGTCGTTGAAATCGCCCGCGATCTGTACCTGATGGGCCCCCGGCACGTGGCTCCGGAAGACCACGCAATCCCCCGCCTGCCGCACACCGTAGATCGCCTCGATCTTCGCGTCGATCTCCTCGGGAGTGGACGGCGCCCGCGACGCCGACGGGGTGCTGCGCTTGGCCTCCCGTGCCGGCTTCGCCCCCGTCCCAACCAGCTTCGCCGTCGTGGCCAGAAGGCGATCGGCCTCGGCCGCCATCTGCTCCACGTGCTGCAGCATCGCGTCGGTGGTCTGCCCCGACGGCTCCGAGGTGATGATCTCCCGGGCCAGAGCCTGGAAGTCACGGGCACCCATGCTCGACGGAGCGAACTCCGCGATCGGCTGCCCGTAGCTCACCCCTTCCTTCAGCTTCGTGTTGAAGTTCACGATCGTCGAGAACAGGACTTCGCCGAACTGGTCGCGCAGCTCCGCCAGAATCTCCCGGGCCAGCTTGGTCCGAACGTCGTACTGATTGGCCAGCACCCGAACCGACACCTGGTGCCCGGCCTCAGACGACATCTTCCGGATCGTCTCCATCTCCCGCGTCAAACCGTGCAGCGAGAAGTACCCCGTGTCCACCGGGATGATCACCTCGTCCGCCGCACGAATCGCCGAGCGCATCAGCAGACCCAGATGCGGCGGGCAGTCGATCACCACGCAGTCGTACCGCCCACCAACGCTCTCCAGCAGCCGTCTGGGCAACTGGTCGGCCGACGCATCGTTCCCCCGCTCCGCCTCCAGTTGGGCCAGCTCCAGTCCCGACGGAGCCAGGTCCAGATTCGGCGTGATCTGCCAGGTGATCTGGGAAAGCTCGACCGTCTCGGGCGTGTCCAACGAGCGCAGGCAGTCGGCCACGCTCAGGTCGATCTGCTCCTCGGGCACGGCCAGTCCCAGCGCGCAGTGCCCCTGCGGATCGAGGTCCAGCAAAAGAACCTTCCGCCCTTCTCGCGCCAGAGACGCCGACAGATTGATCGCGACCGTGGTTTTTCCGCATCCGCCCTTTTGATTAGCAACAGCAATGGCTCGCATGATTCCGGAACCTCGCGCCATCCTAGCTGAGGCGTTCGTTTGACAGGTCGGTCCCAGGCCCGCCTCCTGCTGCCCGCGAACCGCACGCCCGATAAGGCCCCGTGATCTACAGGGTATCGGCTCCCAGTGTTGGAAACCTTGAGCCGGCCCGGAGCATCGCCGCTCCCAGTGCTGCCGTCAAGCGCAAATCAGGACACAGCCGCCACTTATCGGCTCCAACACCCCCGCCCCGGACAAATACTCGTGTACCCGCCTCCCAGCACTGCCGATTCAGTTTCATCGAGCGAAGGCACTGACCGACGGCGAACCCGTCCGGGACTGCCGGGCCGCCGCAGGCCCGGTCCGCCGGCCACGACCCCGGACCCAAGCGAGGGCAAACCCATGCCTGACCACCCCAACTGGATGCCGAATCGTTCCATCATCCCATTGCTCTGCGCCGGCGCCGTCCTGGCTTCCTGCCGGGTCATACACGAGCCCGAGCCCACACCCGGACAAGTCACAGTCCGCATCGAGAACGCAACCGGCAGTCAGGCCGATGTGGCCGTCACCATCGACCCCGGCACCGAGGCCGGCGCCACCGCTGCCCGAGCCACCTTCAATGCCGCCCTCACACCCGACGGAACCGTCCGCGTCCCACCCTCCAGCTTTACCGAGGGCGTCCTGCTCTGCGGCGAACAGTTCGTGATCTCGGCCACCGTCGGCGAGAACGCGGGCACTACCGTCGTTTTCGACGGGGCCGGAACAGGCACGCCCGGCTTTGACGAGGGCAGCGTCGGGCTCGCCGGCGAGCGCACCCTCCTCAACGGCACCCACTTCGACTGCGGCGATGCCATCGTCATCCGACTGACCGACGACGGCTCCCGAGCCGCCGACACCGAGCCCGTCGGCACCGGCCAGATCAGCGTCTTCACGGCCGGTGATCCCATACCCGAGCCGGACCTGCCCGCCAACGCCATCCAGTCCACCAATACTGCCGCCAGCGCCACCGCCGGCAGCACCTCCGCTCAGGACCAACTCCAGGTCCGCGTCGAGAACGGTACGCCCTCCGACGCCCAGGTCACCTTCGCCATCAGCGACTTCAGCCAGTCCAACTCGGTCGGCTACAACGCGGCTTATCTCGACGACGACCTGACCACCAACACCGTCGTCCGCGTCGCCGGAGGGCAGTACAGTGCCGGAACGATCGCCTGCGGCCAGAAGATCACCGTCTCGGCCGACGTCGGCACCGGCACGCCGGCCACCGTCTCCTTCTCCGGCGACGGAACCGGCACTCCCGGCTTCGACCAGGGCAGCGTCGGCCTCAGCGGCGAGCGCATGCTCGTCTACAACGAGCACTACGCCTGCGGTGCCACCCTCATCGTCCACATCACCGACGACGGCACCGGCGTGGGCTTCAGCGAGAGCAACGCTCCACTCGGCGACGTGCAGGTCTACACCGAACTGCAACCCCTGCCCGACCCCGTTCTCCTGCCCGAAGGCACCCCCGAGGACCAGGTCGGCGTCGACATCCTCAACCAGACCACCAGCCCGATCCAGGTCCGCCTCAGCCTGGGCAACGCGATATCCGACGGCCAGGACACGGCCTCGGCCGGCGCGGGCTCGACCCAATCCGCCAACAACATCGAGGTCCGCGTGCTCTCGGGCGACATCGCCCTGGGCACCGTCCCCTGCTCCGCCCTGGTCACGGTCACTTCCTGGGTGGTCATACCCAAGCTCCAGTGGGGTAGTGACGGCGACGAGGAGAGCGTCGAGGACAAGTACCGCGAGGTCGTCCTGACCGGTGAAGGCACCGGCACCCCCGGCTTCGATGAAGGCGCCGTCGGCACCGACTACCAGCGATTCCTCGTACTGGACACCCATTTCCAGTGCGGAGACATCATCACCATCACCATCACCGACCCCGGTGCCTCCTCCAACTGGCCCGACCCCGGCTCACCGGGCGCCGGAATCATCGGCGTCGACGAATAACCCCGCCGCCGCCCAATCCGAGCCGCCCCCATTCAGTACCGTCCCGATCTTCGGGATCAGGAAGCGGCCCAATCC
>Ga0307380_10003760_pt1 | contig 20802 bp, 16 predicted proteins | sample UN3MG_FD_202239 | JGI IMG/M metagenome (GOLD analysis project Ga0307380, IMG submission 202239) | Soil microbial communities from Risofladan, Vaasa, Finland - UN-3 | ecosystem: Environmental > Terrestrial > Soil > Coastal area > Acid sulfate soil | place: Finland: Risofladan, Vaasa | collected... | reverse complement strand
ATGCTTTTATAATACCGGCTAGTGATGAAGTAGACTGAATAAGCATAGCAATCTGACCGGCATTGAAAGCTGAGTTTGCAGCGTATTCTGCTCCGCCAAAGATATAAATTCCTTTATCGTGTAGCCTTGTCCAGGTTTCAAAGATCATGCGACCAAAGTCATCGTTAAAGACCACTTTGGTTGCTAATCCGGACCGTCCGTTATCATTATCTGCATAAAGATGGTCATGAATAGCAAGGACTTGTTCAAAAATCCAGTCAGGCCAACCTGTGGAATAGGCATGGTCAACCAATCCGCTTGCCAGTAATTTTTCTCCATATTCTTCCATCTCTTCCCAGGTTGAAGGCGGTTTATTCGGGTCAAGACCGGCTGCTTCGAATAGATCCTTATTGTAATAAAGCATGGCCGTTGATGAGTTGAAGGGCATAGACCAGAGGTTCCCGTCTACCGAATAGTAACGAGAAATGGGGATGACGTATTGTGCCCAATCCCAGGTTTCTCCTAACATTTCAGGAATTTGATAGACAGGAATAATGGCATCACTGTCTATCATGGTCTGGGTCCCTACTTCATAAACCTGGACAATATTTGGACCTGTTTTGCTAGGATATGCTGCAACGTATTTAGTCAATGTTTCCGCATAAGAGCCGGTAAATAACGGCTTAACTTCAAATTCGGGATGGGTAGCATTAAAACTTTCGATAATCGACTCTACTATCCCAAGGCGCGACCCGCTCATTGCATGCCAGAAAGTAACGGTTACCGGTTGTGCCAGAGCAGTCCCCGCTGACAATAGTAAACATAAAGTTAAAATCAAAATAATCAAAAAATTCTTTCTCAATTTCATAATAAAGTTACAACCTCCTTAATAATTTTAAAACTTTATTGATTGACACACCTTTATTGTTTCTATATATCGCCCCCTCTCATCTTAAATTAGTAGCCCATGCAAAATTGCTATTCTCTAAGAGCGTACTAAGAGCGGAGAAATTAAATAACCCTATCAGTAAGCCAGTAAAAGCCCGCCTACATCGTAAACAATATCGAACTGATAGAATCCTTTCTCAAGTATCCAAGGCTAATCTAGTAGTAGGTTAGCGAGGTATTGATAAGTCACAAGTTGAAGTTATCTGTTAAAAGTCTAAATTAGCTTACTGAAAAAGTATAACGAACCATTTTTAATTATAACCTGATATCTTAAATATTTAAAGAAAAATTTACCACAATTCTTTTATGCTGGTAGATACGGCCATAACTCCTTTTCGAAGCAATTCCTCTATTTCGCTTTTATTAGAAATCAAGCCGCCGGCAATAACCGGACAGAGTAACTCTTTGTAAATGTGCTCAATAAAATAAGGAGTAGCTATCCCGGGCAAAATTTCCACTGCATCGGGCTGGTTGCCTTTTAACAGCTGTTCCCCGGTCTTTAAGGCAGCGGAATCGAGCAAGAAAAGGCGCTGTATAGCAATAAGCCCTTCTTTTTTAGCTATATTGGTCAGATTATTTTTGGTAGTGACAACACCGTTGCAAAGTTCTTTTTTGGCTAAATATACTATCCCTTCCCTGTCTCGACCAATCCCTTTAATTAGATCCATATGTAAAAAAACCAGCTTGTTATGTTTTTTGCATTCTTTCATAATCAGGGGAAGATTAAATATATCTCCGTGGAGAATAAAAAGTGCAACAGCTTTGCTGTTGAGCGCATATTTAAAATCTGAATCGTTTCTTATGGAAGCAATTATGGGGTGTTCCCTAAAACAGTTTCTGAGGTCCTGCATCTATGGTTTTTTCCTTATTTTATAATTTTATATAAATACAAAAAATTAATTTATCGCTATAAGAAATAATAACATATATAATTGGTTACTTCAAAATTTTATGGGAATGCAGGTTAGAATCAGCTCTCTTAATATTACGGGTAGCAACCAGGTTCACGCCTGTTCCCATCAAATCACCTTTAATTACCTGTCCTATTTTAACCGGGGCTTTAACTTCAATTTCAGCAATTTCAGACATAGCTTTTAGCAATAATCTTTTGGGAATTGCCTTTTCCGTCTTTACCGATACCAAAGGAAATTCGCCACCAATTACTTTAACTGTGGTGGGTAAAATTCTTAGCGGATTAACAAATTCTCCTTCGGCATATTTAATCCCTTTGGGACAGTCATTCCCGCTAATAGAAATAATCTTTTCGCCTTTGCTTTGGACAGTTATCCTGCACCCCTTGGGGCAACTGACACATATTATCTCTTTTCCTTGCATTATTTTTACTCCCTGGTTTCTTCTTCTGACGATACTGTTATGTTTTTAAATCTATCCTCCAATAAAACTTCCGGTAAATAGACGCTCAACATCTCTCCCGGAGTCACAATCACCTTTTTATAAGAGGCCAGCATTCCCCCTTTATCATCCCTAAAAATAATCCTAACCTTTTCCGCCGGTTTTTTTACTCTCATAAATATTTTTATTTTTTTTCTTTCCGGAACAATAAAATCTATATGTTGAGGTACAATGTATGAAATATTATCACCGGGGACCATTTTTACAGATTGGGAGCGGAATTTTCTATTCCCTTTAAGGTATTCGCCTACGGCTCGGCCAACAATCTCTCCTTCTTCGGTAACAAAATCGGCCAGATCATGGACATGCAGTACATTTCCGCAAGCAAAAATTCCCTCCACTTCTGTCTCTCGATTTTCGTTTACTATAGGTCCTATGGTTACCGGGTCTAATTCAATCCCTGCTTCCTCGCTTAGCTCGTTTTCCGGGATTAAACCCACAGACAAAAGGATGGTATCACAGCTTATCTCTTCTTCGGTCTCGGGAATTGCTTGCAAGTTTTTGTTCACCTGAGCGATGGTTACCTTTTCCACTCGTTTCTCTCCCTTGATCCGGGTAATAGTATGATTGAATTTTAAGGGAATATTAAAATCATCCAGACACTGAACCTTATTTCTTATCAGTCCGGTAGAAAAAGGCATAATTTCCAACACTGCTTTGACCTTTGCTCCCTCTAAAGTCATCCTGCGGGCCATAATCATCCCAATGTCCCCCGAACCCAGAACGACTACCTCGCGACCAGGCATATATCCTTCAATATTGATATATCTCTGGGCAGTGCCGGCAGTAAATATCCCGGCAGGCCTGCTCCCGGGGATAGCAATTGCTTCCCTGGTTCTTTCCCGGCACCCCATGGCCAGAACAACTGCTTTTGTTTGGATATGCAATAAACCATCGACTCTGTTTATGGCTATAATCTGTTTATCGGGGTTTATCTTTATAACCATTGTCTCTGTTTTTACATCAATCCGGCAATCCTTCAATTTAGCAATAAATCTCTCTGCATATTCCGGTCCGGTCAATTCTTCCTTAAAATACTGTAAACCAAATCCATTATGGATACACTGGGGAAGGATTCCGCCCAGATACTTATCTCTCTCCAAAAGCAGAATACTTTCTGCACCTCTTTTTTCTGCTTCTAAAGCAACGGCCAGCCCGGCTGGTCCCCCTCCGATAATTGCTAAATCATACTCTAATTTCATCTTTAAACTTTGCTCCTGTTTTTTTTATCATATCTTTGGCCTTGGTTTTTAAAATTTCTGAACCCGGTCCTTTTTTGGTTATTATTAACGGGGAGACTTTTAATTCTTCCGAGAGAATTTTCAAAATTCTAGGACTGCAAAAACCTCCCTGGCATCGTCCCATCCCTGCTCTAGCCCTCCTCTTGATAGCATCCAGGCTTCTGGCCGGTACCGGCTGATAAATAGCTCTGAGCACCTCTCCTTTACTTACCTTTTCACACCGGCAGACAATTTCTCCGTAATCAGCATTTTTTTCTACTATCTCCTGCCATTCTCCCATTTTATTTAAATAATATGCAAATCTCGGCTGCTCGGGCAAGGTCTCAATAAAATCGTCCTTGTAATTTAATTCTAACTGGGGAGAAATTTCTTTAGCTGCTTCTATTAAAATGCCGTACACCATTTCGGCAATAGCCGGAGCGGAGCTTAGGCCGGGTGATTCAATTCCTGCTACATTGATAAATCCTTTAACATTTTTTGAGGCTTCTATAAAAAAATCATCTCTCCCTTCAATATTAGCCCTTAAACCGGCAAAAGAAGTTACTAAATCCTGATGGGGAAGATGAGGGATTAATTTTCTGGCCCCATCATATACTTCCTGTAACCCGGCCTTGGTAGTAGCTAGGTCATCCTTTCCCTCAACTTGATAAGAGTTAGGACCGATCAAGAGATTATCATGAACTGTAGGAGTCACCAAAATTCCTTTAGACAGTTTGGTAGGGATGGGGAAAATAATATGATTCACCAGATTCCCCCACTGTTTATCAAATAACTGGTATTCACCTTTAAAGGGCTTTATCTTAAAATCATCTCCAGCAGTTTTAGCAATCTCGTCAGCGTATAATCCGGCAGCATTAATTATCACTTTAGTTTCAATTAACCCTTTACTGGTAACTACACCGCAAACCTGCCTTTCTTTGATTCTGATATCTTTTACCTCTGTCTCCAGCAATACTTGAACTCCGTTTATCACTGCATTATCAGCCAGGGTGATAGTAAGCTTATACGGGGAAACAATCCCGGCAGAAGGGGCATAAAGGGCATATTTGGCCTGGGGATTTAAATTGGGTTCCAATTCAAATAATTTAAGACCTCTGATTATTTCTAAATTTTTAATTTTATTTCTCTCTCCGTTTTCTTTCAGCTCCTTCAATTTCCTAAAATCTTTTTCGGAAAAACCAATCACCAGTGACCCTATTCTTTTAAAGGGAATCTTTAAATCTGCGCATAGTTTATCAAATTTGGGATTTGACTTTATATTAAGTTCACCTTTCAAAGTTTTAAAATCATCATTATGCCCGGCATGAATAATCCCGGAATTGCCCTTGCTGGTCCCCATGGCCACATCGTCTTCTTTTTCTATTAGAATTATATTAAGATTATATCTGGAAAGCTCTCGGGCAATGCTTACCCCGATTACTCCTCCTCCTATAATTACTACATCTGCCTTCATTGGCTTTCTCCTTGGCTGCATAATAAATAAAAAAACCATTTCATCAACCGGCATATCTGACCAAAATCAGATAAAGGGAAGTTAACCCTGGTTAATAAAATGGCTTTCTCTAAAATCTCTACCATTTATATTTAATTTTTTTATATAATACCACACAAAATTATAATTTACAATGCCCGCGGTGACTCGTATCGCTTATTGCGTATCGAGTATCGCGTGAAGAAAAAGAACTAGAGAAAAGGAAGATGGGGAAACAAAAGCAAAAGCAAAAAATGAATTTACAAATTTACTCTTTCAGGGTATTATATAAAAAGCTAAAATAAACTAGTCGCTAGTGAATAAACCTAGCGTGGAGCGTACAGCGTCTAGTTTATAGTTCTGGATTAATAAGATACTTGTCCTAATTAAAAACTTAAAAGCGGAAAACCATAATTGTTGTTTAAGAATTCAGGAGCCAGTAGTCAGAAGTCAGAAGAATATAATCTCATAATTAAAAATAATTCTGAATTATGGATTCTGGCTCCTGACTCCTGTTTTCTTGACGAGATATGGTTTAGGGTTTACGAAAAAAGGAAATTCCTAATTTCATTTGGGGAGTATATAAAAAAGGGAGAATAATATGTTTTTTGTTCTAATGGGTTTAGTTGGCGGTTTGGCTCTCTTCTTATACGGAATGCAGATTACCAGTGAAGGGCTAAAAAGTACCTTCGGCAATAAACTAAAACAGACCCTAAGTACCTTGTCCAAGAATAAATTAATCTCCTTATTTACCGGCATTATCATTACTTTTACTATTCAGAGCAGTACCGCAGCTTCTACACTACTGGTAAGTCTGGTAAATACCGGGATTATGAGTTTAAGTCAGACTCTCGGTATCTTGCTGGGAACGAGCATGGGGACAACTCTTACTGCCCAGATAATCGCTTTTAAGGTATCTGACTATGCCTTCTTAATAATTGTTCTTGGATTTGGCTTAAAGCTCTTGGGGAAAAAAAGAAAACAGAGATTTATAGGTAATATCTTGCTGGGCATAGGTTTTATCTTTTTGGGAATGAAGGTGATGTCCGAGTCAGTCTCTCCCCTTAAAGACCACGCCCTCTTTAAAGACATCTTGACTAATTTAGAACACATTCCTTTATTGGCCTTGCTCGCCTCTGCCTTATTCACCAGTGTAATCCAAAGCAGCACCGCTACTATGGGTTTAACTATTTCTCTGGCTATGCAAGATTTAATATCTCTAAATCTGGCTATTCCAATAATTTTGGGCTCACATTTGGGCTCCTGTTCCACCGTCCTTTTTGCCAGTATTGGGGTTTCCAGGAGCGCAAAAAGAGTTGCTTTGGCAAACCTATTATTCAAATTGGGAGGGGTTATCCTATTTTTCTTGTTAACTCCCTCGGTAATTCAACTGATACAGAAGTCTTCGGTAAACTTACCCCGACAAATTGCTAACGCTCATGCCTTGATCATCGTGGGTAATGCCTTAATTTTTCTTCCTTTTACTGAAAGATTTGCCAAATTTTTAGAAAAGGTTATCCCCCAAACAGAAGAGGTGGAGGTATTGCAAAAACCTAAATTTTTAGACTCGGATGCCCTTGAAACCCCCGGCATCGCCTTCTATCTTGCCAGTAAAGAGATATTGCGAATTTCCAATGCCGTAGAGGAAATGGTCCTGGGCGCCATGAAGGTATTTATTAATAATGATGAAAGATTGCTGGATGAAATAAGCACACAAGATATGATTGTGGATAACCTCTCTCGAGAGATAACCAAATATTTAACCAAAATAAGTTTTGAAACCCTCTCCGAAGGACATTCCAAAGAAGTATTCAGGTTGTTATACATTGTCGATGACCTGGAACATATCGGAGATTTAGTAGATAAAAACCTGATTCCTCTGATAGAAAAAAAGATAGACCACAGTCTGATATTTTCTGAAAAAGGAGCAGAAGAGATTAAAAATATGCATCAAGAGGTTTACAACAACCTTCGAAATGCTATCGGGGCTTTTGCTCTTCAGGACCAAAGAATGGCTCAAAAAGTACTCGACCAGAAAGAATACATCGATTCCTTAGAAATAACTTTACGCAAGACTCATATAAACCGATTAAATGTGGGGATAGAACTTTCCCAAAAGACCAGCGGGGTTCATTTGGATCTAATCAATATCCTTAAAAGAATAAATGATCACTCCTTCTCTATCGCCCGGGCAGTAGTGGGAGAAATCTAAGATAGTATCAAGTATCAAGTATATAGTATATAGTGAAAGAAAGAAGAAGAAAGAAGCCAGAATAAGAATAAGATAGTATCGGGTATCGAGTATATGGCAAAAAACAATATAGAGAAAAAAGTAGGGGCGTATTGCATACGCCTTATGAAGTTAGAGTGGACAACGTTTAGAAAATAAAATCTATAATATGTAGGGGCAGACCTTGTGTCTGCCCGTAATAAGTAATGGTAGGACAGGCCCACCTGTCTAAGTAGTAGAGGCTAGATTCATCGAATCCGCCAAGAGAAGGTACCTAAAAACCCGGAGCGGATGAATCCGCCCACTACAAAAAAACAATGTATTTTGTAATTGCGAATAAAGCAGACTGATAACCGAAAACTGTCAACTGAAAACATGTATTTAATACTAACGACTATTATAATTGGTGAATTGGTGAATTAACTCTAACCGGGTAACTAACTAACAAATCATCAAGATATACAATTAAATTATTTTAGGAAAATTTCATATGAACAATATGATAAATAAACTACCCAAAACAGAAAGTCTTATTCTTGTCCCTATTTATAATGAACAAAAACATATTTTTAATGTTTTAAGAGAGGTAAGAAAATACTCACCGGAAGATTTATTAGTGGTCAATGATGGCTCTACCGATGAGAGTAAAGAAATTGTTGAGGAGATTGCCTCTTGTGCTAAACTCAAAGGGAAACTTATTATTATAAATCATTTAGAAAATGAGGGGTATGGCAAATCTTTGATTGACGGAATTAATTTTGCCCGGGATAATAATTACCGATACCTTCTGACTTTAGATTGTGATGAACAGCATGAGCCGGAGTTAATCCCTCAATTTTTAAAAGAGATTAAAAAGGGGAACTTCGAGATAATATCTGGTTCTCGTTATCTGTCTTTACAAAAACAGATTGATGCTCCGCCCGAAGACCGATATACAATTAATCGTAAAATCACCGGGCTAATTAGCGAGATAACCGGCTATGCACTAACCGATTCTTTCTGTGGATTTAAGGCATATCGGATGGAAAGCTTAAAAAAATTAGAATTAACCGAAAATGGGTACGGCCTCCCTCTTCAACTATGGATTCAGGCTTATAAAAACAATCTGACTGTAAAAGAGCTGCCGGTTAGCTTGATTTATAAAGATAAAGACCGTACTTTTGGTAATTATCTGAATGACCCGAAAAAGAGGTTGGCCTATTACCAAAAAATCATAGATAGTGAGGTAAAAAAATGCTTAATGTATTAGCTGTTGGTCCCCATCCCGATGATGTGGAATTGGGAATGGGTGGTTCTATATTAAAATTTACCGAATCCGGCCATAAGGTTACTATCGTGGATTTAACTGACGGAGAACCCACTCCTCAAGGAGATCCGGAGACCAGGAAAAAAGAAAGTGTAAAATCAAGCAGGATATTAGGAATTGAAGAAAGGATTACTCTTGATTTTCCCAATCGATATCTTCAGGATGAAATAGAGATCCGCCAGGAATTAGCTGAAATCATCAGAAAAATTCAGCCGGATATCCTTTTTGCCCCATACTGGATAGATGCCCATCCGGATCATGTTGCTGCCTCAAAGATTTGTGACGCTGCTCGTTTCTACGGAAAACTCACCAAAACGGAAATGCAGGGCAGGCCCTTTTATGTAAAGAAAATATATTATTATATCGCTTCTCATTTAAAGCTAAATTTCAAACCTTCTTTTATTATGGATATAAGCAAAGTGATGGAAATGAAGGTAGAAACTATCAAGAGCTATGAATCCCAATTTGGGCCTTCCCCTGAAGGGCATCAGCTATTTGAATGGGTCTTAAATTCTAACCGTTACTGGGGAAACCTTATTGGCACAGAGTTTGCCGAACCTTTTATTTCCAAGGAAGAAGTCGGCATTAAGGATATAGAGGCACTTTTGTAAATGGAAAGATTGCCTTTTAAAGTTCCTCAAAAAAATAAACAAATTTTTCTCTCTCCATCAGGGGACAAGATTAGTTCTCTCTTAGAAGAGAATAAGAAAATATTCAGCGAGTATTCCTTTACCATTCTTAATCAGCCTTTTAGGGAAGTGAGGGAAAATTGTCGAAAAGAAGTTATTCAGAGGGCTCTTAACTTTAGTAAAAAATTTGATCCTGATATTGAAGAAAAAATCAACCCCGCCTACCAATTTATTATCCAAACCGGGCATCAACCGGTATTTTTTCATCCCGGTATATGGATTAAAAACATCTTTTTAAACGAGCTCTTAAAATCTCCTCTTTTGGATAGATATTTGGGATTAAATATTATCCTGGATAATGATATCTGTAAAGACCTTAATCTTCCTTCGCCCGCTCTCTCCTCAAATGGTAATTTAGTAGTGGAAGAAATTAGTTTTTTACCTTCAACTCTTACCCCAAACCTTCCCTTTGAAGAATATCCCTGCCCTTCTTTGGAATTTATTGCCAAATTTACCCGGGATGTCATTCGTGGGCTCAAACCCCTGGAATCGAAAAATAAGGATACCTTAAATAATTTTAAAAATTTTGCCCGGTGCCTGGAAAATTCTTCCCGTTTTTGCAGCCAAAATTATAAAGAAAGCAATTTGGGAGAATTCCTAAGCTTAGCCCGCCGATTTTACGAGCAAGAGATTGAGCCTGTTTATCTGGAAATTCCTTTTTCTCAAATCTGTGATAGTGATGAATTTCTCTCCTTCTTTTTAGAAATTATAAAAAACATTAAATCTTTTTCTGAAATTTATAATAAAAAATTGGATGAATACAGAAAATTATTTAAAATCAGAAATCGGGCACACCCCTCACCCAATTTAATGATTAAGGAAAATTTTATCGAGGTCCCCTTCTGGATTTGGAGAGAGGGAGACCAGAGGAGAAAAATTTTTATTTTAAACGAGGAAGAAAAAAACTATCTCTATAATGATTCTTATGGCAAAATATTTCTTATAGAAAAAGATGGTTTTAAATCTTTGTTTTCCTTAAAAGCCCTCCTCAAAGATCGAAGATTAAAAATAAGACCCAAAGCCCTTCTCTTAACTTTATACAATCGACTATTTATTTCTGACCTTTTTATTCACGGATTGGGAGGGGCAAAATACGACCTGGTAACCGATGAAATTATCAGAGAATTTTTAAAGGTAGAGCCTCCTCACTTTCTGGCTGTCTCCTGCACTTTACATCTTAATTTTAAATCTTCCCCTAGCACGTCTGATTTTAAGATAGCTACCCTAAAGAAAGAGATAAGAGATTTGGAATTTAATCCGCAGAGATATATTAATGAATTGCCTTTAACCAAAAAAGAAAAAAATCAAATTGAGGAGCTGGCTGAGAAAAAAACTGAATTAATCAAAAAAATTAAAGAGGCTCTCTCGCCTGTGGAAAAACATAAAATTTCCAAAGAAATCAAAGCTATAAATAATTTTATGGCAGAAAAAATAAGTCTTCTAAAGTATGAGCTGGATAAAAAAATAGAAAAAGAAGAAGAAAAGATAAAACAATCTAAAGTATATACTTTTAGAGAGTTCCCCTACTGCTTCTTTTCAGCAAAAACGCTGCGTAATTTATTAAATTTCTAATTTCTTCTATCCTCCACCGATAACCGGAAATAGCTTAACCTCATTAGATTTAGTTAGAAGATACTCTTCTTTTACAATTTTGTCTTCCGTTTTGATAAAAAATACATCAGCAGAAGAGATCTTAGCATCTTCCAAGATTTTGTTAATAGTTACCGGTTTGGAGTAGTTTAGTTCTAAGATATTAGAGGGGTATTTATATTTTAAATACCCCTCCAGCTTAATACTTATCTTCATGGTTTGACCTCATCGATAAGCCAGTCTAACCCTAATTCGATTAGTTTGGCAGGGATAGGAATTCCAGTGTCTGCATTCCAGCCCATAAGCTCATGGCAAAGGCAATGTTCATACCGGTAGATTGTGTTATGATTTATTGTATTCATTTAAGTTTAAATCTCTGATCTTTTCTTTGGTCGGTATACCAAATTCATTCCATCCACGATAATTATAGTAATCACTAAGTAATTTACCAATAGGTGGAAGTTTATCTTTATCACGTTTTAATGTAAGAAACCTTGAAGGTAAAAAATCATCTTTCCTACTTATTCCACAACGTACATTATAGAGTCTTTGTAAATTGAATATTCTTTCTCCTACTTTCATGAATTCTTCTATATTCATTTCCCACCCCGTAACATAATTTAAGAAATTTACCATATGATGAACTTTTATAGCTTGTACAGTATACATAAATTTACACATAATTATGGAATCAAACATACACATCAAATTTTGAAGTTTAATTGTAAATTCAGCTTTGCCTTCTACTTGATGTCTATCTTGTGGTTCATTTATCCCTAAATCTGGCTGAGTCCCCAACATTTCACAGGGGTGTGATAAACTTCCAAGATGACATGCCCCTCTATTAGTAGTTGCATAAGAAAGAGCTTGGCTAAAAAAGCAACGCGGATCATGGAAAGAAGGTTCTAATCCCTTTACCTGAATAGCAAATTCTATTGCATTTTTTCCTATTTTAAGGGCAGCCATTTTTACTCCTTCTCCTAATAATTTACCTATATCTTCTTCTTCTTTAATTTTTTTAATCATCTCTACCACCGCTTTACCATCACCCCATTTAAGCTCAATGCCACTGGTATCTTTCTTACTAATTAAACCCCTTTCGTAAGCTTCCATAGCAAAACCAATCACTCCTCCAGTAGACATAGTATCCAATCCATATCTATTACATAATTCATTTGCTTTAGCAATTGCTTCGATATTATCTACCAAACAATTACTTCCTAATGCGGCAAGAGTTTCATATTCTGGACCTCCACCATCTACCGGAGCGAAAGGTCCTTCAGTAACTTTAACTATTCTTCCACAGCCAATTGGACAATGACGGCATGCATATCTTCCTACAAGAATAGTTTTAGCCATCTCTTCCCCACATATTTTTCTTGCCCCTTCTTCCCAATCGGATAATCTCCAATTCTGATGAGGAAAATTTCCTATTTTCTCATAACTAATCACACCTCCGGCAGTACCAAAATCACTCATTCCTTTAGAAACCTCTTTTATATGGGGAAGCATATCTTTAATATACTTTTTTAATTTTTCTGGCTGATTAACTAAACTTTTTCGAGTACCGTAAACTACAATAGCTTTAAGATTTTTAGAACCCATTACAGCTCCTCCACCACATCGGCCAGCTACACGAGCATGGTAACCCTCATGAACTATACAAGAAATCTTTATCTTTTTTTCCCCAGCTGGACCAATAGTTGCTATACTTGCCTTTTCCCCTGTTTTTTCTTTTAAAATTTTAGCTGTCTCATATGTATCTTTACCCCAAAGATGTTTTGCGTCTCTAAATTCTATTTTCCCTTCATGAATCCAGATATATAGCGGTTTATCCGCCTTACCTTTAATAACAATTCCATCAAAACCTGATCGTTTTAAGTTTATTCCCCAGCTACCTCCAACACTAGATTGAGCAAAAATCCCAGTAAGAGGAGATTTAAAAATAACTTGATGCCTGCCCGTTCCAGGAACACCAGTATTTGTTAATGGCCCAGTCATAAATATTAAGCAACTCTCGGAAGATAAAGGTTCTGTTTGTTCGTTTATTTCTTCATAGAGAAACTTAGTACCTATTCCACTCCCCCCTATATAGTTTTTAATAAGGTTTTCATCTAATTGTTGAATTTCTGTTCTCTGACCAGATAAATCTATTAGTAAAATTTTACCTGTGTAACCTCCGTACATTCTTCTCCTCCTCTTCTCTTGCTTTCTTCTTTTTTAGATAATATATTATAATTTTATATTAAGTTTACTGCAGTTGAAGTAAGTCAATATATAATGAATAAATCAAAAAGATAAATTTTCTACAATTAATGCAATCCTCTAATTTTAAATATTTGTCTGTAATCTGAAACTAGAAAAGCTGCACATATGCAATCTATCTTTCATGCCAATTCCAGTTAAAAATTATCAAATGAGTAAAAAGCTGTCTTTTTTGTAATAAAGAATGTAACTATTTAAGAATTTTTCTTATAATTTAATCAGAAATAACTTTTTAAGTTAACTGCGGTAAAACGGTATTTCCAGAAGATAGAATGTAGGCTTTAAAATCTTCTCCATGTTTCTCTTTAACATAATTCAAAGCTTGGGTAATATTCTCCATGGGAGTACAAAATAATTTACGAACTTTTTCCGGAGGCAGGGAAGAAATTAAAATCACTTCTACTTCTTTTGCCACCCTGGCTATACCAAAAGCCTTGTGGCCGCCTAAGACAAATTTTTTCTTTAAGCGATTGATGATATCATCTGTGGAATTGGCTTCTTCTATCCACCTTTCAAAAGTAGCCTGTCCATAACCTTCCGAACATTCGGCAAGCAGGATAATAGTCCCCCCGGGTTTGACTGCCTGATAGGCGTTATCCAGGGCCTTTTGGGCTTGGTAGACATTGATGTCCTTGGGATAACCGCCGGTACTGGTAATGACAACTTCTGTTTTGTGTTTTATGGGACAAAGGTAGGTTTTTTTACATACTTCTACCCCTTTCAACCATGATGCATACAATTCACCTGCTACGATTTCAATGATTTGGTGATTTTCATCAGTTACCACATTAATATTAAAATCAACCCCTACTTTCTCTGCTGCTTCTTGCATTTCTTCATGTACCGGATTACCTTTAAGATTCCCGGAGCGGGCATTAGGGTGAACCATCTGAGAATGATTAGCTTCAATAGTCTTTCTACCGCAAATGCCGGGAAGGATGGATTTTCTTCCTCCGGAAAAACCGGCAAAATAATGGGGGACGATGACGCCGGTGGTAATGATAAAATCCACTTCCGATACGATTGAATTGACCAAAAGTCTATTACCGCTTTTTAATTGACCATAATCTTTCATTTGAGATTCCTGGTCATGATGATTGATAAATTTGTAGCAACCGGCAATATCCTCTCCGAATATCCCTTTTATTTCTTCTTTCGAGTTACCGCGATGACTTCCGGTGCCGATGATGCATATAATATTTTCTTTTTTTATTCCTATTTGATTTAATTCTGCTAAAAGAGGAGGTAAAATTACTTCATAAGGGGTAGGTCTGGTTATATCGTTGACAATGATTAAAATCTTCTTGGCTTTTTTCTGAATAATTAAATCTTTCAAAGAAGGACGGCCAATCGGATTTTTCAGCAAATTTCTTAATTTATCTTTCGGATTTAACAAAATATCTTGTTTTTTTGAATTTAGTATTTTTAATATATTCTTGTCTTGTATTGGTAATTGAACTTCCTCTTTGCCATATTTTAATTTCATCTTTACTTTCAACCTCCATTCAAAACGAGATAGGATTCAATATCATATAAACCTCTATTAATCTAATATTCAATTTAGTTGTATATTATTAATGAAACCTACAGAAGCTTTAAATAGTATCTATAAAAAAAAGATTTTATATAATTTTTATCTTAACTGTTATCGCAAGGAAATTTCCTTGATGATTTTTTAAGGGCTTTGATAACCGGTAACTCCTCACCGCTTAAAAATCTGACCAAAGCTCCCCCGCCGGTGCTGATATAGGAAATATGGTTAGCTAGATTATATTTAGTAACCGCTGCTATACTATCCCCACCACCAAGTACGGAAAAGGCATTACTTTTCGCAATTGCGGACAGTATAGATTTTGTTCCCAATTCAGTCTCTGCTTTTTCAAAAACTCCGGCAGGCCCATTAAAGAAGATGGTCTTGGTATTTTTGATGATGGATTCATATTCCGATATCGTACCCTGGCCCAAATCCATTAAGATATCATTTATGGGTAGACTACTTACTGCAACTTCTTTTCTTTCCCCAGATATGGAATAGGCTAAATCAGTAGGTAATTCAATCCTATCTTCAAATTTATTCAAAATACCTTTTGCCTGACCTATATATTCTTCCAAATTTTTCTTTTTAATCAAATCTTCAGAAGGTTTTCCCAGGGAAATCCCCTTAGCCAGTAACATTACCTGAGCTACCAAACCCGTTGCTAATACTAAATCGGCAATATTATTTCTTAATATAGAATCCATCATTAAAAAAGCATCCTGAATCTTGGCTCCCCCGAGAATAAAGATACAGGGTTTATCAGGGTTTTTTAACAATTGATTTAAAGAAGTAATTTCTTTTTCCAATAATCTGCCCATAGCGGAGGGTAACACTTCTTCTATGCCTACTAAAGTCGGCTGACAGCGATGAGCCGCAGCAAAAGCATCACATAGATAAATATCTGCTAAAGGAGCTAACTTACGGACTACTATGGTTTTTGCTTGCTCTTCCGGGGATAGATTTAATTTAGTCTCAAAAAGGGTCATTTCTTCTGCCATGAAGCGCACATTCTCCAGCATTAAGATTTGACCATTCTTTAAAGCTTTAATCTTATCTCGAGCGGCTGGACCACATACGTCATCTACGTAATCAACCGGTTTTCCCAATAATTGGGAAATGATTTTAGCATGAGGTCTGGTAGAAGCATAATTATGATATTCTATATCGCTCCCTTGATGAATTAGAATAACCGTTTTTGCCCCTTTTTCAGTCAGTTCTTTAAGGGTGAGTAAACTCTCTTTAATTCTGGTTATCTCTATAGGTTCTCTTGTTTTAGGATCAAGAGGAGAATTCATATCAAAACGAGCAAGAATTGTTTTGCCTTCTAAATTAAAATCATCAAGAGTATACATTCCATTTATCACGTCTTATCACTCTCCTTATTGCATGCCCAGATATTGATTGGTCATTCCGACGGCTTCCAATCGGTCTTTCTGCATTTCTAAACTGGCTCTGATCCCATCCATAGTTTCCGGAATAACTACTGCTTCTTGCGGTATATTAATCGCAAACATAATGTCGTTACCCGAGGGGACTATCGTTTCTTCCCAAACTGCAATTTCATACATATCTCCTCTGGGATTACCTAAGTCTCTGGCATATTTGAACAAAGAGGCGTTACCTAAAAAACCATCGGCGATTCTTACTACTCTAATTCTGGGGTGTTTATTAAAATGTAAAAGTATTTCTTCTTTAGTAATTTTTTTCTTAGGTGTTGCCACGATGGTAATAATATGTCCATGGGTTACCGGGGTATGGACCAGGATGCCAGTGGCATTCACATGGGGCATAATGGTCATCAAATCTACTGCCTGATGACTGGGAGCCTTATCTACCTGTAAAGCATTGGTTAATCCTCTATGGTAATCTCCGGGATCTGCCACCCTTCTGATAATGGTAATGGCCACTTTTTCTATACCAACTGCCCGGTCTAGACAATCTACTGCTCTGATTAATCCGGTCGTATTACAGGAAGTCAACTTGAGAAATTGTTTACCTAGGCCTTTTTCGTAATTGGCATATCCATGGAAGAAGACATCGGCCACTTCGTTCTTTTCTCCCCCCTGGAATATGGCTTTAAGACTATATTTTTTGTAGAGCTCTTTGTTCTTTTGGCCAATACCTGCACTGGTTGCATCCAAGACAATATCTACTTTCTTTAGTAATTCTTCCAGGGTTCCTGTAACCGGAATACCAATATCCTCAAGAAGAGAAATATTATCTGGTATTGGACAATACAGATCGTAGGGCATTCCTTTCTCTTTTAAGGCTCTTAAGGCTAAAGTAGGGGCTACATCAGCAACTCCTACCAGTTCCATATCTTTTTGTCTGGCGACACCATCGGCTAAACGCTGACCAATAGTGCCATAACCTACCACTGCGACTTTTGGTTTTGTCATTTTAAATCCTCCTTTAAATATAGTTATTTAAGAATACTTTTTAATAAAAATAAACCCACTTTTATACTTTTAGCTCATTACTTGCGTAAAAAGTGACGTAATCTCAACCACCAGCGATGAATGAAAAAATCTTGACCTCATCCCCTTCATGTAATCCGAACTCTTTTTCTTTGAGCGAATCATTAACCAAAAATACTATTCCATTGTCATCTGGTATGTTGAGATAATGAGATAATCTTTGAAGTGTGGTATCTTTATGTAAAATAATCGTATTATTTTCCAATACTTTTCCCTTAGCATACTTCTCCAAAATCGAATAGAGTTTAACTTTTATTTTCATTGTAATGACGCCATTTCAAGCTCCAGTAGCTTTTCTTTGGTTGGTATACCAAATTCATCCCAGCCTCGTAATCTATAGTAATCTCTTAACATTGTATTTAACAGAGGTAGATTGTCTCCTGAACCTCCGCCCCGAGGGTGAGTCAACAACCTTGCTGGCAAGGTATCATCTTTTCTGCTGATCCCTTCTCTCACATTGTAGAGTCTTTTTAAATTAAATATTCTCTCTCCTGCCTTTAATAGCTCTTCTTTGGTCATATCCCATCCGGTAACCAAATTTAAACTCTTTAGCAACGGTTCTACAGACATACCGGCAAAAAGTGTAAATTTACAGATATGCAAAGAATCAAACAAACTCATTAAATTTTGCATATCGGCCACCATTTTAGCTTTACCCTTGGTTTCAAACCGGTCAAGGGTTCTTGGATAACCTAAGTCTGGCAAGGAAAAAGCAAATTCAAGATTATGGGTAAAACCTGCAACATGGCAAGCCCCTCTGGGAGAAGTGGCATAACCTAAAGCCAAACTTACTTTGGCCCGGGGATCATGAGCCGGTACATCTAAGCCTTTTACATGTATGGCAAATTCAGAACTGTTACCTCCGATTTCTTCGGATGCCTTAACTATCCCTTCTCCGAGTAGTTTGCCGATGTCTTCTCTGTAGGCAATCTTTTTTAACATCTTTATGATCGCATCCCCATTACCCCAGGTCATTTCTAAACCACCGGTATCTTTTGTGCTGATCAGACCTCTTTCGTAAGCTTCGATGCAAAAGCTCATCAGCGAACCGGCAGAAATCGAGTCCATGCCATATCTATTACACAGTTCTTGAGCTTTAAAAATAACATTAAGATCGTCAACTAAACAATTAGAACCAAACATTCCGATTGCTTCATATTCCGGACCTGCACCCTTTTGGCCTTTATAGGGTCCATCCTTAATCTCAACTTCTCTGCCACAGCCAATGACACATCTACCACAATAATATCTGCCCGTGAGAATATTTTTCGTCATAGCCGGTCCGGAAATTTTCTTGGCTTGTTCTTTCCAATTTCCCTCATACCAATTTTTAATTGGCAAATCTCCTATTTCTTCATAAAGCTCTACATCTCTTGAAGTGCCATGTTCTCTTAATCTTTCCGAAGCTTTTACCATATGAGGAGTTATCTCTTTAATAAATTCATTTAATTCCGTTTCATGGGCAATTTCCACTTTTTTGCTTCCTAAAACAGTGATGGCTTTAAGATTTTTGGAACCCATAACCGCACCAACCCCAGCTCTTCCGGCGGCGCGACCGGCTTCCCCCTCATTCATGATAGCAGCAATCTTAACCAATCTTTCTCCGGCAATGCCAATACAAACAGAACGAGCCTTAGTGTCAATATCTTCTTTTAATAGCTCATCAACTTCAAAAGTATCTTTGCCCCACAAATCAGCAGCATCCTTTATCATAATTTCTTCATCTTTTATCACTATATGGACTGGTTTTTCAGATTTTCCTTTGATGACTATACCATCAAGCCCGCATTTTTTTAACTCTTCTCCCCATTCACCACCACAATCAGATTCTGCATAGATACCGGTTAAAGGCGATTTGGTAATGACTTCAAAGCGGTTAGAAGAAAAAACTTTTGTACCGGTTACAGGGCCAGTCATAAAAATTAATACATTTTCCGGCCCCAATGGGTCAGTTTGGTGATTCGTATACTCATAAAGCAATTTTGCACCCAATCCACTTCCACCGATAAATTTTTTAACATCTTTTTCTTTAAGTTTTAAATAACTAATTTGTTCGTTATCCAAATCAATTTTTGCAATTTTCATAAAATATCCGTATACCAATCTGCTCACCTCTTTTAATATTTACTTAAACTTAATAAAAGTTTTGCAGGTTTTATTATTAATTATAAATAGTTAACTTCCCAATTTTTCCTACAAAACCAATCTTTCTGGAAATTCCAAATAACATTTTATCTGTTTTAAAAAGTTTGCCGCCATTGCTCCATCAATCAATCGATGGTCCACTGAAAGAGTAACCTTCATTAAAGAACGAATCCCTATTTTCTCAACCCCTTCTTCCTCTATTACAGCAGGAGCTCTTTTAACTGCTCCAACGGCTAAAATAGCCGCTTCAAGAGGATTTATAATAGCGGTAAAGTTCTCGATATCATACATCCCCAGATTGGAAATGGTGAAGGTGCCTCCCTGATAATCCTCGGGCATCAATTTTTTTTCACGAGCTAATTTAATCAGTTCTTTTGTCTCTTTAGATAGAATAGACAAGCTCTTTTTATCAGCATTTTTTATTACTGGGACTATAAGACCTTCTTCTAAGGCTACTGCTACTCCAATATTGATATCTTTATGATAAACGATTTCCTCACCAAATAAAGAACAATTGATATTGGGTTGCTCAGATAATACCTTAGCTACTGTAAAAACTAAGAAGTCATTAATAGATATTCTTTTTTTATCGTTTTGGTTAACTCTTTTTAGTGAATCTATAACCTTTGACATATCTATAGAAGTAGTGAAGTAAATATGAGGAGCAGTAAATTTACTTTGAGAGAGTCTATCGCCAATTATTTTTCGCATACCAGTATAAAGGGTTCTTTTCTCTGTTTTATTTGTTTCCTCACTCTTTTCTAATATTTCTTTAAGGTCTCTTTTTATTACCTTTCCACCTATGCCAGCCCCTTTAATCGTCCCCAAATCTATCCCTACTTTTTCGGACATCTTTTGAGCGACTGGGCTTACTTTCATTCGATGACTTTGGGTATAAGCTATTATATCTTTTTCTATTACTATTCCTCCAAGACCACTCCCCTTTAATGATTGCAATTCTACTCCCAATTCTTTTGCCTTTCTTTTAGCCCTTGGAGAAATCTTTTTAAATTCTTTTTTTTCTTTTTTCGATTCTATTTCCTGTTCCTTCACTATCTCAGGAGAGACCTCAATTTCTACTTTAGATTCTTTTTTTCCTACTACTGCTGTTTTTCCTAATTTTTGATAGGCTGCCTCCAACATCTTACTGATATCTTCATTTTTATCGCCTATAATGGCAATAGGCAGAGTCACAGGGACTACCTCTCCTTCAGCTACCAGGATCTTTCTTAAAATACCAGAACAGGGCGCCTCTACCGGCATTACAGTCTTGTCAGTCTCAATTTCTAAAATCTCCTGTCGCTCTTCTATAGTATCCCCCTCTTTCTTTAACCACTGAACTATTGTCCCTTGATCCATATTAAAGCCTAATTTGGGCATAATGATATATTTCGCCATCTTCGATTCCTCACTAATCTTTAAATATTTTTTTGATGCGTTTATATAATTTCTCCTGATCCGGAATCAGCGGGAACTCTAGAGCCGGGCTGAAAGGTAAAGGAACATTGGGC
>Ga0307380_10003759_pt1 | contig 20805 bp, 2 predicted proteins | sample UN3MG_FD_202239 | JGI IMG/M metagenome (GOLD analysis project Ga0307380, IMG submission 202239) | Soil microbial communities from Risofladan, Vaasa, Finland - UN-3 | ecosystem: Environmental > Terrestrial > Soil > Coastal area > Acid sulfate soil | place: Finland: Risofladan, Vaasa | collected... | reverse complement strand
CCACATCATAATAGTATGAGATGGGAACAGGACCAGAGGTCCAGGGATGCCCATCCCTGACCATTAGGTAATGGTAGTCAGAATCATTGCTCTCAAACCAGAAATCAACAGCACCACCGTTGCCGAAGTCCTCGGTGACAAAGCTGACTGAGCCGCAGTCTGGCCCGGACCAGACCTGAACGTCCGTATCTGCCCTGTCGAGATTGAACGTCCAGACGTGGTAATACCAACCGCTGGTGAGCGGCATGTCGGTAACGAACCAATCGCGGTCCTGCTCCAATGGTGTGAGAATGAGGCTGTGGTTGAACACAGACGCCAAGTCGCCCGGCTGAAGCACGGTGATTGTGTTCGCAAGGTCGCAGAAGCTGTCGTCCTCATATTGGTCGTGGCAGTAAATGCCGTTGTAGTAGCCGTTGCCACTTGGCAGCCAAGCCACCGTGTAGTCGTCGTCAACAAAATAGTAATAGTAGAAGTAACGACCGCGGTCCATGCTGAAAGTGCTCCGCCAGGTGCCCGGATTCTCAACGCCCAGCGGGGACATGGGCCAACGTGTATCGTAAGGACCGCTCACGTTATCGTTCGAGAGATAAACGTTCGGCGGACTCATTGGGCCCTGCCCCTCTTCATCCTCGTAATAGACATCCACGCTCAGATTGGTGTTCTCCTCCACAGAGACCCAAGTCGTCCCGTTCGACAAGACTGGCAGCCCCTGCGCCCTATACGACGCACCATAATCATGGCCAAACCAGCTCATTGTGAAATCATCGGGAAAACCTGCCCCGGTCAAACGGCCGCTGAAAACGTTGGCGGCGAAGACGTTGTCGCTCAGAATCGACTCTGATAGGTCAGCGGCGGAATCGTGGACGAAGTCCGACCAGAACTCGTAACTGTAACCAGATGCGTCTGCATATCTGAAGAGCCTGGTCACACCATCTGGCGTCCCGAATAGGACGTGCTCGCTGAACGGGAATATGTCATAGCCGGACGGACGGAGCCCCTGAGGATCGACCGCGATGCAACGCACGTCATCTGAGATGAGATCGAGCATCTGATAATTGGTCCAAACCAGAGTGTCTTTGTTGAGGCGCGACACGCCGTTATCCGTGGCGACGTAAATTATATTGTCGCCGATGGCCGCAACATCCCTCACATTATCAGAGAGAATGCCGCTGCCGGACATATCGTAGCGGAACCCGCCAGTCCCCCTGAAGAGGCCATCGCCGTCGCTGCCGAACCACTGCTCGCCATCGCCATCGACTGCGATTGAAGTGAGGTCATAGCCGAGTAAGAAATTGGTGAATGGCGGGCCGCCAGGGAAGCTCGCGCCGCCGTTATCCGTGGCAACGAGGACCTGCGCGCCACTCACCTCGACGTCATTGACGTAGCTGCCCGGAAGTGGTGGCGAGGAATAGACCGTTATTGCCCCAGTCCCAGAATCGAGGACGACAAGCCCATCCTCAGTCCCTATATACACCGTAGTCCCGTCTGGCCTGACGACCGTCGCCGTCGCCGGAAGACCATCGTCCACAGTCCACGTTGTCCAACTCGTTCCATCGAACGAGCTTGCGCCGCGGTCCGTGGCGACCCAGACATCTTCGTAGCTCCCGTCAGCTGTGGAATAGACGGATGGGATATAGTTACTAGGGGGTGCACCCTCATACTCAAAGCTGCCGACGGTGTAGCCGCCCTGACCGGCGTCGAAATAGCGGTCCCAAAGCCGCCAGTCCGTGCCGAAGTAAACAGTTGTGTCAAAAGGAAGCAAGGTAACACCGGTGGCCGCTATGTCATTCACGACTCCCGTGATACCCGTCTGCGTTGTAATGGTGCTTTCGGAGGGATTCACGACCCACCAATAAACTGCGCCTGCGTCAGTGCCGACCCACAGATTGTTATCATCGTCGAACTCAAGCGAGAGAACACGATCGGAGGGCAAACCTGGCCTACCGTCTATCGAGTTAAACCGAAGCCCGATAATATTCATATCGCCTAGTGGGTATCTGGCAATTGTGCCCGCGCTGCCTATCGGATTGTCCTCCGCCCACAGCCCCACGAGTCCATAGTCATCCATCCCGCAGAAAACTATGTCCCCTAGCCCCGGCTGACCTGTGCGAGCGACCGCGTTGACATTGTTGCTAGGCAACTCGCTGTTTGTGGTGTCCCAATACCCGAAAGGAGGCATGCCCATCTGCCTATAAAAGACGAGCCCCGTTCCGACCGAACCAAACCATATTACGCCCGATGAATCGTCAAAAACTGACATGATACTGACGTCATCCGCGGGAAGCCCGTCAGCGCTCGTGAAGTTGATCCAGGCGTCCGTGCCCAGCATGTACTGAAGAAGGGCAAGCCCGTTATCAGTTCCGACCCAGACCTCGTGCATGAAGCCTATCCCTGCCGTGCCGAGCGCCTGAACATTATCGGAAGGGATGTCCGAGTTGGATATTGTGAACGAGTCAACAATGTTCCCCGCAATGGGCTCGAAAGCCAGCAGACCGTAACCATCGGTGCCGAGCCAGAACAGCTCCTCGTCCCACATCGCGTCTATCGTGTGCGCAAGCGCAGAGATGTTGTTGGTTGGCAGACCATCCTCAACAGTCCAGCGCTCTATCGAAGCTGCTGCCCCTGTCATATCGTAAAAATGCAGCAGGCCGCCCTTCTGCGTTCCCGCCCAGAGCTCGTCGCCATCTAGAACGATCGCCCTGATGTCATCACTATTGACAAAATGCTGCCAAAACATGCCCACCGCAGAGACAGCCAATATGCTGGCAATCGCCGAGACAAGAACGACTAACCGCCACCTTGATAGCATAGGAAAACCCTCCTACATCAACCGTTACGAGAAGTCCACTTACTTCATATCTTCCATCACACTTATCTACAACTGAAAACCATTAACTGGCCAAGAACAGAATCAATCGGCCTGAAAATGCGAAGTCGATATCGAACCAATAAACTCAAACCTCGTCCCCGGCACAGCAAGCGCCGCATAGAACGTGTAGCTGCCCGGTGTAACACTAGCAAGTGGAATCCTCAGAAGCTCGTAACCGGACACCTCGAAGCCCTCGGAAAGGAATAGCGGGACGCCGGACACCTCAGTGCTCCATTCTGGCCAGAACCAGAGATTCCCCGCAGTGTCCTCGACAGCAACAAACGCCTCAACCTCGCGGCTCGCGCCGGGGTTTCTCAGCGAGGCGAGAAGAACCATCTCCTCATCGCCTTTCTCGCCGGCGGAAGTCGCCTCGATGGCGATCGTCGGCTCTGAGAGCTCGTCGCCAAAACCGACCATGTCAACATAGGTCGCGCCGCCTCTGAAGGACCCGATCTCTTGCCAACTCACCCGCAGAACCGCACTGATGGTGCCCAGGGTTGCTGGGGTGAATCTCACGGTAATGATGCTGTAGTCCTCGGCAGGCACGGTGAATGGAATCCTGCTGATCACCTTGAACTGCTCCGACACAACACCCTCGGGGCTCACCGCAACCGCAGCCGTAACGCTTACGTCGCTCTCCCCGACGTTTATCAGCTGTAGGTTCCGGATGCTGCTTCGGCCAACAATCACCTTACCAAAGTCCAACGAGGTGGGAAATGGCTTCAGCTCGCCAAAAGTATAACTGATATCTGCCACTGCCGGCGCTGCCTCAACGTTGCCGGCTCTGTCCACCGCGATTGTGTAGAACGAATACTGCCCGCCCTGCTCAGGTGGTGTAAACATAAACCACCTACTAATCGGGAACGCAGTCGTAGCCTTCGTGGCCTGCTGCCAATCGCCGCCATCATGGCTGAACCACAACTGAAGGTCCTTATCTCGCCCGACGCCGGCGAGATTGTCCACGACCGTATACTGAACCATCATTATCGCGCCATAGATGCGAACTTCTATACATGAACTCGATGGCGGCGTCATGTCAACGTAACAAGGCATAACCGAAGGAGGCGTCGCCTGAACGTTCCCGGCCTTGTCCTTCGCAATCGAGAACAACTCATATCTACCCTCGCCCTCAGGCCAGTGATACGTAAACGTCTCGTGAGCCGCGTTTGTCTCGAGCCCGGTGAACGCGAAGTCGTCCGATTCAAACCGGGAATATATCCGCATATCGGCGATCCCAGAAAGGTTGTCAGTGCCGGTGCATTCGAGGTCCGTTATGGTCGCTGCTGACACATAAGCCGGCACGCTCACGAACGAGAATGGATCGGTTGTGTCGTAGATCGTAGTGCACTCAGCCTCGTTCTTCATGATCTCCGGGCGACCCGCCAGATCGACCGCGCGCGTGAAGAAGTCGTACGTACCATCCTCCTCAGGTGCAAATGATAGCGTCCCTAATGTAGCGTGGCCCACCAAACCTGAATCGCCCCACTGTCCCCCGTTCTCTCTAAAATGAAGCTCTGTATCAACGAAGCCACTGTCGTCCTCAGCACTGTAACGCACGTCTATGGTCGCACCAGAAGCATACTCATCCGAAGCGCACGATGAGGAGGGCGCGTGAAGATCAATATGCGCCGTGCACTCCGCCTCTTCTGACAGAAGCTCCTGATTGCCGGCCGCGTCCGTGCTGATGGTTGTGAAGTCGTAGGCCCCAACACCCCGGTCTATATCGAATACGAACTCGCCAATCGGCTTGTACGCCGTCCAACCAATATCCGTCCACACGCCTCCGTTGAAACGATAATAAACCGTGGTGCTGTCCACACGGCTAATGTCGTCGATTGTCGAAAACGAGACTATAAACGGCAGTCCCCTAACGAAACGAACCGTTGAGCATTCTCGCTCATCCGCCCCAGTGATAACGCAGACCTGACTGTATGAGACCGGCGGCGTCGTGTCATAGCGAACTGTCGCCTTTGGCGGCGTTAAGGCAACAGGCTCTGGCTCGCAATTGCCCGCAACATCATGCGACAGCGTGTAGAAATCATAAATCCCCGCCCCAAGCGGAGCAGCGAACAAAAATGTCCCGCTGGCTACCGTCGCAGGAGTCGCAAGCGCCGTCCAATCGCCCGTCACATGGCCGATCATCGGCGCGTATCGATACCAGAGCTGGACATCGAGCACACCAGAGACGGCATCGCTAGCGTTGAAGTCAATGTTAAGAGGCGCACTTGCCGTTGCGTATGGCCCTGAACAGCTGCTTAAAGGAGCCGTAGCATCGAACTTTACCTCAGCCCAGGACGACAGTAGCTCCAAGTTGCCCGCATTATCGGTCGCCCTCGTAACTATCTTGTAAAGCCCCTCTCCATAGCCCAAATCGAAATAGAAGAAGCCCGCTGGGGCCGTGCTCGAAAGCCCCGACTCAATCCAGCCACTTCCGCCAGGCGGCACGAAGAGCAGGTCAACTCTCGCAATCCCCGAAAGATCTGCCTCTGATTGATACTGAACCTCGACTGGTGACTCCCTCACCAAAAGAGGCACAACTGCTAACGTTAAGGGCGGAACCGTATCCCGAATCGTGGTGAAATCCGGAACGTCAGGCACAGCCTCAGCGTTCCCGGCCTTGTCCTGCATCATCGAGTAGAACTCATATAGACCATCACCCGCGCTGGGGTCGAAATCAATCACACCGAACTCCCCGTGGCCAACTACCATCGGGCTCATCCAGCCACCAGGCGGTTGACGATAAAACACCGTAACAGTATCAACGCCGGAGAAATCGTCCCAAGCCGTATACTCGATCGGAATAATCCCGCCGGTCGAGTACGCTGGCCCGCTGGCCCTCGAAGTCCCAGCATTCCGGTCCAGAAGTATTGTGCATGTACCAAGACCGTCATTCTGCACACCTCCGGCCATGTCTTGCACCTTGACCCTGAACCTGTAAGCCCCGTCCAACAGCGGATTGCCGGAAGGACCGCTGTAGGCAAACGTCCCATGGTCAACACCATAATCAGTCCGCCCAGTGAACAGCTCTATCTGACCCTCAAGCGCATAGTAGAGGCTGACGCTTGCAATGCCCATCCCGCTTCTGTCCGTCGCCACGTAATCTATCGTGATCGGCAGCGAGCTCGTGTAAGCATCACACGAGGCCGTGCTTGTCGGGAGCTCGGGCGTGTAACTCGTTGTTGCAACATTGCCCTCACTTATCGCCCTGCCGAAATCCTCCACATTGCCGCACTTATCCTGCGCAGAGGACGCGAACAGATACTGCCCAGGACCTTCGTTCCAGGGAGACTGTGCCCGCGGAGTAAACTCAATTGTGCCCGCCGGGGCTGCACCAGTCGCCGGATACCGACGCCAGGCGCTCAGGTCCGAACCATCACTATTATACGTATAGTAGAGCGACACGTTGTCCACCCCGCTGCCCGCATCCCCCGATGTATAGCTCACAGCAATCGGCGCGGTATCCGCATCAAGCGGCGCTGTGCAAGCCGAGGTCGGCGGCACCGTGTCGTAGATCAGCCATGTCTCCGGCTCGCTCGCCCCCGAGGGCGCCTGCTCCCAGTTCTCAGCGTTATCGACGCCCTGAGTCAAGAAGTAGTAGCTGCCGTTAGCATCCTCCGGCAGCGTGATAACAAAGCTGCCCGAACCGCCCGTCTCCTCAAGGCCAGTGTAGAACCACGTTCCATCATTAAACCGCAGCCAAAGCCTCGTCTTGGCCGGCCCGCTCAGGTAGTCCTCAAGCGTAAAGCCAACATCAATATCATCCTTGCTGACCACGTAATGCTCCACAGCACAAAGCGATGTCGGGACCGTAGCGTCAAAGACCGTTGTGGTCTTGGGCAGAAACACAATCTCGGCGTTCGGGGGAGTGGCGTTGTCGTACGCCACCGTCGCGAAACCGAACACACCCTCGGCTGAAGGCATGAACACAAACTGCCCGCTCGTCCCAAGCTTGGCATCCAGCCCGCTCGCAGCCCACGGCCCGCCATCATGAGAATACCAAAGCTCCGTGTAGGCGATCCCCGTCTTGCGAACTCCCACATCCCAAGAACTGAAACCAACCACTATCGGGACAGTTGAGGCGTTCGCAAACGTCGGAGACCAGCAGTCCGAGGCAGGCGCATAAATATCTGCCACAACCATGTCGTTGTAGGTCACCAGCTTGCCGTCCGGCTTCGCCCAATAGAACGTCCCATTCCTGTCGATCGCGCAAGAAAACGCCGGCGGCTCGTTCAGGTCCTCGGTCTCCCAGCCCAGGTCCCCTGCCTGCGTTATACAATAGTATCTGTTGCTGTCCGCTCCAAAATAAATATGTCCCGCACCGTCCATGACGAGCGCAGACCGGATGGGAGCTCCAACATCATAGACAATCGTTGTCGCTGTGCTGTGTTGGTCTATGGAATAGATGATGCCGTCGTCGCACCCGAAGAACACAGTCCCGTCCGGAGCGATCACTGGCACCGAATAGACGCTCGCCGGCATGATGACCTCCCAGCGAAGTGTGCCCGAAGTGGGCATGTCAGGAGGCGCAGGAGGGTCAACGCAGCAAAAGCGCCTCGTCGAGGTCCCGAAGTAGATGGAGCCGTCCGTGGCCATAGCCGCGGCCATCCTGTTGTCCGCAAGGCCGCTGTTGTAGCTCCAGGCCAGCGTCCCGTCAGGGAACAATACGTAGAACGTGCCGCAGCCGCCGCCGAAATAGATGTTTTCTAGCTCGCCCACCATGATTGTGCCGGTAATCTCATCCGGAACAGGACACGCATATTGCCACTTCGCAGTGCCGTCTCCGTTGACGGCATAGAGTGTGCCGTCGTCGGCCCCGAAATAGATGGTGTAGTTCTCCACTCGGTTGACAGTAACTCCGGCGTGGATCGCGCTGCCTAGCGCTCCGTCATAAACCCAGGCCTGCGTCCCATCGCTGTTCAGGGCATAGAGCTGGCCACCCTCTGTCCCAAAAAATATCTTCTCGTCGTATGTCAGCGCGGGCGTTGCAGAGACCGCGTCCGGCGTATGATAGGACCACTTCAGCGTCCCATCCGTCGCAACGGCGAAGAGGCTGTTATCGCTCGTGCCGAAATAGACGTTCCCCTGACCATCGACAACCGGCGCGGTCGTGATGATGTCGTCAGGTATCGTATATATCCATAGAAGATTCGTTGTCGCCGAGCCGCTGCCGACAGCGCTGCCCGTCCGTTCAAGGTCCCTCTGAACCATCGGCCACTGCGGGCCATAGACCCTGATCTTATACGCGCCCATCTCGGCGGGGTTGGCCTGTTCAACCTTCAAATAATACCGTCCCGTCACAAGGCACGGGAAAACTATGTGTGCCTCGTCGCCGCCGAGGTCCTGTCGCAGAAGCGCTCCGGGGCACGGGTCGCCAAGATCATAGAGATACACGTTGCCCGCATAGTCAGGATCGGCGTCATCTTCAACATCGATAACGTAAGTTATGTTGTATTCCGCGTCAAAAGCGAACCAGTCCTCATCGCCGGGTGGCTCGAGGTTGTGCCCGTCCTGCCACGTGCCGTCTGTTGGAAGAAGCGTTGCGGCCATGCACGAATCGTCCCACTCATAAGGATCGGGCGAGTATGGCGCGGCGGAGACTGTCGGGCCTGAATACGGCCCGTCCACCGCAATGTTCCAATCCGCCTCAACCGCCAAGAAGCTATAGCTATGACCGTTGCCGGCGCTGAGCGTCGTGGAGTATTCCCACGTGCCGTCGCAATAGTCGCCATCAACGAGCGTCATATCGTAGTTGGTGTCATCCACTCTGGCGAATATGTAAACTGGCCCCTCACACTCAGGATCGCTGTAATGAACCGAATAGACGAAGACCGTCGTCCTGTCGCCCGTATCGGGCGTAACCACTCCACCGTAGAGGCTCGGCCCCTGATTCAGGAGCTCAGAAACGCCAACCTGCGTCCCAAACCACCTGTTCCCATAGGGGTCAACGTCAATCGAGCAGATGCGACTGCTGAACAGGCCGCTATTATCAGCGAAATAGTTGTAGTCACACACGCCCAACCCGGGATTGAGACAAGAAAGGCCGGCGTCTGTCCCAGCCCAGACGTAACCCGCGTAGTCAACCTCAATGCTAAGCACGATGTCCGAGGCAAGACCGGTGTTGTTCTTCCGATAGCTGTGCCAATTCGTCCCGTCCGGCGCGCAGGTGCAGACCCCACGCATCGTCCCGAACCAGGGGTTTCCCTCGGGGTCAACATCTACACAGAAGACGATATCCGAGATAAGTCCTGAATTAGTTGTCCGGAAGGTCTGCCAGACATCAGCAATCGGATCGTAGGATGAGGCTCCCCACATCGTGGCCAGCCAGAACGTCGAGCCGTCCCGAGAGACAGCAATATCGTTCACCCAATTATCAGCCAGGCCGCCATCACTGCTTTCAACCGTGTCGAACGTCCATCTCAAGCCCTGGGAAGGAAACCTGTTGTCGTAAACCGCAAGACCATGCTGCGTGCCGATCAGCGCCAGCTCATCGTCCTGCTCGTATGCCGCAACTGCCGTAACAGCGTTCGATATCAGTCCGCCGCTTGTGTTCGACATGTTGTAGGTCGTGAAGTCCAGGTCATCGTAGTCACCCTCGCCGACCGCGAACCCCTCGTCAGTGCCGAGAAACATGACGTAATCTTCGTCATCGACCATATCAATTGCTGTAATGAAGTTGCTGGGAAGCCCAGAGCCGTCGCCAGCAAAATAATGCGTCCAATCTGGCGATGCGGGATTGGAGTCACTGAGGATATACAAGCCCCCGCCATAGGTCCCCAAGAACATCAGGTCCTCATGAGCATAGAAACCTAATGCGGAAACGCAGCCCCTGAATGCTAGTGGGTCCAAGTATGTCCTCCAGACACCACCGACCTTCCTACAAGCACCGTACTCGGTCGCGAAGTACGGAACCGAACTCACAAACTCGATGTCCCGAACCTCATTGTTGCAGAGGCCGGTCTCGCCAGAAACATAGGTTGTCCATGCGTCACCCACTCTGTCGTAGGTGTTTACGCCGCGACCGGTCGCAAGCCAAAAGACCGTGTCATCTGTGGGATCGACGATCATACGGGCGATCTGGTCATCCAAAAGCCCCAGTGCGGCCGTGCTCGCCTGCGTATAGACCCGCCATTGGCCGTCTTCAAGCGCCGCAAGGCCGTCATCAGTTGCGAAGAAAAGCTCCCTGCACTCGGCAAAGGCCACATCGATGACGAGATTCGAGGGGAGACCACTGTTTGAGGAATCCCAGCAGAACCAGCGCATCGGATCAGCCTCCGGCATGGATGGATCGAAGACCATAACGCCGCAGTCTGTTCCAAAGAATACGCGCTCGTCAGCACACTGCTCGAACCCTATGCAGAACACATTGTCCGACACAAACTCGGGATAGCGCCAGCTGTTGAAATACTCCCAGTCGTCGTTCCAATCATCAACCCCGTAGTCATAGGTGGCTGAGCAGACCCCGTAATCGGTCATAAAGTAGATCCTGCTAGGCTCATCAGGATTTGCGCCGAGCATGATTCTTCTGATGTAGTCGGAAGAAAGCCCGCTGGTAAGCCTTGTATAGGTTTTGAACGTCGGGCCAGCTGGGTTAATTCTCACAAGCCCCTGGTCTGTCGCAGCCCAGACAATACCGTTTTGCGTGGTGATGTCCAGAATGCAGTCAGATGGTAGGTCTACTAGGTGCACTATCGTTTCCGGGGCCGAAAGCGCGTCCTTGACGCCGTGATACTTGGCGAGCAAGGCGGCCGTCGTGACATCATATACGGCCAACCCCGCATAACCCGTGCCTACCCACACACGGCCGCTAACCTCGACCGCGCAAGTAGTGTGATTCATGTCCGTGTACGCACGCCATCCTGAATCTCCCGGCGGTGGAGGCGGCGGGCCCGAACCCCCCTTTATCTTTGCCATTCCCGTACCAGCGAAAACAAGAACGGACATCAACGCAAAAACTAACCCAACCGCTACAATGCGCGACCTTAGCATGCCGATTATCCTCCGTCCCATATTTGAGTTACCCTTATTCGCAATTTGCCATCAATCCAACCTAATACAGAACCCAACTGGCCTCTGCGATAGAACTTATGAGCTCAAACTGTGTCCCCGGCTCCACAAGCCCTGCGAAGAGCTTATATTCGCCCCTCGGCAGCGAGCCCTCAGTGTATTGCATCCGAAGGAACGGTGTGGGAGCCAGGTTGAAACCAGCCGGCAGCGACACCGAAAGACCAGACGGCTCGAATGACCAGCTAGGATAGTAAAGAAGCTCGCCGGTAGGCAACTGGACCGCAACATACAGGTCCGCGTCCAGTTCCTCGTAGATGCCCGCCAGCCCGATCGACATCTGGAGCTCCTCGCCCGGCCTCACAACCCGTGCCGGTGTCCTAAGAACCAGAGTCGGCCCGAGCGGCGCAACACCTGTGCCTGTCAGGCTGATGGTGTTGGTCCTCGAGTTGTCATCGTTGCACGCGATCGTCAGCGTTGCCTCGGTAACACCCGTTGCCCAGGGCTCGAAGCTCACCGTCACGTTCCCCCAGTCGCCAGCCGCAATAACCATGCTTGTCGGGCTGACCGAGAACGTGTCAGGATTGTCAACGAACATATTGGTGACAACGAGGTCCGCTGTGCCCACGTTGAACACGCGCAGCTGCCAATCAGCACTTGCCCCGATTGAAAGAACGCCAAAATCGTGGCTCGTGGCAGAGAAATCAATCTGAGGCGCGAACTCGCCGTAAAGCACAGAGCAGTCCGGCGTCTGCGGTAGGTTCTCCGCGTTGCCCGCAACATCTTCGGCCACGGTGCAGAAGCCGTACGTCCCATCGCCCAAAGGCGGCACAAAGTAGAAGGTGCCCTGCTTGCCGTAACCCCAGTAACTCGGGTCGAGGCATTCGGTCCAGCCACCACCGTTGAAGTTATACCAGAGCCTGACAATCGCTATCCCCGATGTGTCATAATCGAGCTCCGGCCATGAATCTGACAGGAACGGATCGTCGTCCGCCTGATATGTAATAACGATCGAGCCGCTATCTACCGCGCCCTGCGCCGTCGCACACTCGGAGACCGGCGCTATCACGTCATACGTAACATAAGCATCCCAGAATGGCACACCGAGCGGCACATCGAACTTCAGGAGCGGCCGCTCCTGCTCGTTGCCCGCAAAGTCAACCGCCTGGGTGTAGAATCCGTAAAACCCGTTGCCGTCCTGCGGATAGAAGAAAATGCTGCCCGCATCCGGTGCAACAGCCTGGCCGGTGTAGCGCCACTCTATGCTGTCTGCCGTCCAATCGTCGATCGGGTCCGGCGGCGTCATCAGATATGCATAGTACAGCTTGACCTCTCGAATGCCGCTGGAGTTGCCATTCGCGTCGCTCGCCTCGAACAGGACCTCAATCGGGGCGTCCTTCTCATTTGTAATATGCGTCGAATACGGCCTCGTCTCAACCCAACACCGCGATGTGGGAGCGCCGATCTCGTATCGAACAGTCGCCTTCGGTGTCAGCGGCGTAGGCTCCAGGTTGCCCGCCCTGTCAGTCGCCTGGGTATAAAAACGATAGATACCTAGGCCGTGCATAAAGACAAACCTGAAGGTCCCCGACTCGGCGGTCTGCTTCTGGGCCGTCTTCGTCCAACCGACGTCTCGCGTCGCGTCGCTCGGGTCTTCGTATCTATACCACAGATCGACTATGTCAACCCCGCTCCAGAGGTCATCCGTCGTGAACTGTATATCTACATAGTGCTTCCACGTGGCCTCCGGAGCCGCGCAAGACGACTCTGGAATGCTAACGTCATATATCGTCTGGCAGTCTATGCTCTTGATGCCCTCCTCGTCGCCCGAAGCATCGCTGGCAAGCAGTCTGAACCAGTATGTTCCCTCGCCCTCCTTCGGCTCGAACTCCAGAGTATAGGGCGTTCCCACAGTCGCAACAGTAGCGTCCTCCCAGTCATCATTGTACTGATACAGGTAAATGAGGCGTATGGAAGCCGCGTTCGGGCTGGTCGAATAGCTCACTACTATCGGCGATTCGTTCGTATATGGGTCACACGAACCTCGAGAGCTCGGCTTGCCATAGATCAGGTCCGTGTAGCAGTCCGCCTCGTCCTTGAACGCCTCGGTATGCCCGACTGCATCCGTCGATATAGTCTGGAACTCGTAGCGCCCCCGACCAAAAAACGGCACAAACTCGAACATCCCGCTCGTCCCCTCCATAGACATGCCAGAATCGACCCAAGCGCCGTCCCCAAATCTGAACCAAAGCGCCACATTCGTAACAGCACTCACCACGTCGCTCGCACTGAAATAGACGGGGATCGGCACCATAAAACTGTTCCCCGAGCAATAGGAGTAGGATGTCGGCGGCAAGCTGTCCAACGTTATCATCGAATCAAATGTAATAGGAGGCGCCTCGACGTTGCCACATTTGTCGGTAGCTATCGTATAGAAGTGATAGGCGCCGTCACCGTTGGCCGGCGTGAAGTCAAATACGCCCACATCGTCCGAGGAGACGTAGGTGCTCCTGACGTAAGCGTCGCCCCCGTGGTTGTAGAACAGGCGAACCTCGGAAAGCCCTGCCACGTTGTCCGATCCGTAGAAAGCGACCGGAATCGTCCCGCCGGTGTAAAGGCCCGAGGCCGATGTGTGCGACCTCGGCGCGGTGGCATCATAGACGATAGCGCAGTCTGGATCGTTGTCTGCCTGAGGCATCGGCTCGCTGTTTTGGGCGGCGTCTCGGGCGGTAGTGTAGAAGCTGTAGGTGCCCTCACCATAATAGCCGCCCGTAATAGCCGGATTGAACGTGAAAGACCCCGAGATCGACTGCCAGGGCCCGCCGAGGTCGAACTCGGTCGCCTCTGTCCAATCCGTCTCGCCCTTATATCGATAATAGACGGTGAGACCCTCAACGCCGGACAGGTCATCGTTTGCGGTGAACGTCGCGGATATCGGCAACGTCCTGGTATAGGCTTGGCAGCTCGCCTTCGATTCGGGCGTGATGACATCATAATACGTGAACTTGGACAGAGCCATCGCGGCAGCGTAATCCTGCGTATTGCCCATCTCATCGCTCGCGACCGTGAAGAACTCGTAGCGGCCCTGGCCATAGGTTGCGTCGAACTGGAAGCTGCCGTTCCAGTAGGCAGACCCAGGGTCGAAACCCGATATCGTGAACGTGTCGAGCCCAGAATCGACCCAGTTGCCGTTGTCGTATCTGTAATAAAGCCTGATGGTAAACGTATTGGAGAAGTTGTCCCGAACCCGGAAGGTAACGTCGAACGGCGTGCTTCCGAACGCACCCGGAAGGTTCACTACTTCGGATTCGGGAGGATCGGGATCGTAAAGAGTTATCGTGTCGTAGTAGTAAAGCGGTGTGTCCTCAACAAAGCCCGCCCTGTCGGTCGCCACGGTGTAGAATGCATAGTAACCCGCACCGTCTGGCGGCACGAACACGAAGGTCCCCGTGTCACCAACAAGCGACTGCCCCGTGTCGGTCGCATCGCCGATCGAGGGCCAATTACCGCCGTCCGCACTGAACGCGTAGTAAAGGCTCGTGGAGCTGACGCCGCTTCCGTCATCTGCGGCCACGAAATCGACCTCGATCATCGGCTGATTCGTTCCGATGGGGCTCGAACACTGCGATCTCGGTCGTGCATCGTCAACAATCGGCCCATAGTACACACCAGTATCAGGAGCGCGCGCCTTGCCGCCATAACCGTCCTCGAAATAGAAGTAGTAGGTGTGCGCGCCGACAACCATCGACTCGGTTCTATATATGTAGCCGCCCGTGGTTGTCTGATAACTCATAATAATGGGCTGACCATCTATCACCACGAAGTGCTTGGATGCGTCATCGCCGTTCACATCCGAATAATAGACGGAATAGGTGAACATCTCTCCGAACATGCCCATCGTTGGCGACACGCCTGGAAAGCTCAGCGCTGGATCAACGTTGTCGCAGTGCACCCCATAGACAGTGTTGTAACCCGCCACGAAGAACAGCTGGTGGTCCTGGCCAATCGCGAGCGACGACGTGATCGGCGAACCTACGTCGTGAGACCAACTCAGAACACCGACTGCCGTCGATGAGTATAACATGCCCGAGGCGGAGCCAAAAAACACGGTTCCCTTACCATCAACGGCCGGCCCTAAGACTGCGCCTCCTACATCTCTCGACCAGCCGACAACGGCCACGGTTGCCGTGCAGTCAAGCGCGTAAAAGACGCCATCGGTCGAGCCGAAGTAGTATCTTCCCGTCTCACCAAGTGCCCCGTGCCCCTCGATCGCACCCTGTGTCTCGAAAGTCCACCTGAGCATCCCGCCGGGGTTCAGGCAGTAAAGATTACCGTCATCAGCACCGAAATAGACATTCCCGTCCCCGTCAACGGTCGGCGTCGAGCGAACTGGGTAGCTCACGTCGTAGCTCCAGTTGATGTCGCCATCGCTTGTTGCAAGCGCATATAGTATCCCTTCGGTTGAGCCAATGTAGAGAACGCCGGTGTGCGACAGCGTTGGTGATGAGTTCAGGAACGAACAGCTTACGGAAGTTGACCATCTAGAACCTCCCGCAGCGTTAAGCGAATAGACCACGCCGTCGTAACACGCGAAATAGACGTTGCCATCAGGATCGACAACGGGCGAAGACAGTATCTCCGCGCCGGCGCCAAAGTCCCAATCCATGGCTCCTGTCGCTGTGTTCACAGCGTAGAAGTAGCCGTCCTGGGCGCCGAAATAGACTGCCGAGCCGTCAGGCGAGAGCGCTGGCGAGACCATCACTGGCTCCGAATCCCCAGACTCAAAGACCCAACGCTCATTGAACGAGGGATCGAGCGACACCAGCCGGCCGTATGATGCACCGAAATAGAGATTCCCCGCCGGGTCAACGGCCGGACTCGAGGCGATTGTCGGGCCAGTCGAATAGGTCAACACATCGCAATAGCCCTGCGGACCGATCGCCGAGATGGTTGCGACCCTGGTGTAGAGGTGCCCCATCATCGGCCACTGGTTGCCTGAAATGCTCAGCGAGTATGCTCCGCCGCTTGCTGTGCTCGAGCCTTGGTCCAGCAGTCTGAGGAAGTAATAGGCGCCCTCATCAGGTGTGAACACGAACGGCGCAGTCGAATCGCCGGTCTCAAGCGGCCCAGTCGTGCAGTCGCTCTCGTATATCTCGACCACGACTGACGAGTCTGTCGCGGGCGCTATCGTAATCGTGTAATCAATATAAGCCTCGCCCCTGAAGTAGAACCAGTCCACGTCTGATGCGAGCGGAATGAGGTTGTGGCCGCCATAGACGGTGCCATTTGCCCAGATGAGGCGAGCGTCAATGCACATGTCGTCTGGCTCGAACGCATCGTAGATGTCAGGCCCCTCAAAGACGCCACTGCCAGTAGGATACCGAACCAGACAGCCGTCGGAATCCACGAACTCGAAGAAGAAAGTCCAATGTCCCGGCTCGAGGCTGATCGTCGCGGAGTAATCCCCGTTGTCAGGTGTGCCCGAGCCCAGCGTCATCGTGTATTCCCTCGCGCCAACGGTCAGCGTCCCTGATAACGGCGCAAACCCGTCGAAGTCCTCGAAATGAACCGTGAATGTATAATCATCAAGCGGCCCGCCCAGCGCCGGCTCAACCGACTCGTCGGAAAGAATCGGCATCCCCTGCCTCAGCGCCGAGGCGCCTCCTCTGGTTGCGGCCCAGATGCCTACGCACGACTGATAACACAGGTCGTAAACGTTGCCATTGATAAGTCCACTGTTGGTGGGGAGAAATCGCGTGCCCGTCATGCTCCATTTGTCGAACTTGGTCAGGCCGCGGCTTGTGGCGATCCAAAACCAATTGCCAGAGCCCTGAATCACCGCGTTGATGGTATTGCTACCGAGGCCAGAGCCCGGCGTGCTCGTCCTGATTGACGTCCAAGTATTGGGCAGGTCAAGGATGCTGATGCCATTAGTGGTACCGATCCAGACCGAGCCTTCCCCATCGACCAAGAGGCTGCGCACGTTCTCAGAGAGAATACCGCTGTTACCAGTGTCATAAGTAGTCCAGGTGTCGTTCACAACGTCCAGAACCGCAACGCCCCAGTTGGTCCCAATCCAGAGATAATAGCCGTTACCTCTGACCTCACCCGCGAGGCTCGTTACGTAATTGGAAGGAAGGCCGCTATTCGCCGTCGTATATGTATCCCACACGGTCGAGCCGGTCGTGTAACATGCCAGGCCATTGTCCGTGCCAAACCAAGTCCTTATGACGCCGCCGGTCGCAGGTCTTGGGTCAAGCGCAACCGCCATCACGTGGTTAGACGGCAGCGCACCGCCCGTGTTGGTCGTATCGAAGGTCTCCCAAACCGACCCCTTATCAAAGAAGCTGACGCCCAAGTTTGTCGCAAACCAGACGACGCCTTCACCGATCCTGTCATCCAGCGCTATGTCATTTATATAATTGGAGGCGATCGCATTGCTCGCAGCGTAAGAGTAAGTCTCCCACGCGCCGGGCATGCCCTCGTTGACATCCCAGCCGCCGAGCAGGTTGGCGCCCGCTCCATAGGTCCCGAACCATATCTCGCCTTCCTGACAGGCGATTGCACGCAGGTCGTTTGAGGCGAGGTGCTCTTCCCAGAAGCAGTACCACCCGCCGTCATATTCGCACAATCCACCGTGCGTCCCAGCGACGAGGTTTCCGCCGGTGTCGAAGACGTCCCTGACGTCGTCCGAGCAGAGGTCTCCGCCGGTGTCGGCGGTCGTGTAGCAGCTCCATCCCCCACCGGTGATGTCATGCACAATTATTCCAAGTTCAGACCACATCCAGAGCTCGTCATCAACCCCAACTATCCCCCGCAGGTCGTTCGAGACAAAATTCGCATCCGTCCAGGTACCGTAAGTGTCCCAATTGTCGTTCAGGTCAACCCGCGCCGCGCCGTTGTCGGTCGTGAACCATATCCAGCAGCATGGAACCTCAAGAATGCCTGTCACGAAGTTCGATGGAAGGCCATCGGCGGTTGTATATGTCCCGTAGGTCCACGGGTCAAAGTTCATATTGATCTGCGTAACGCCCGAATCGGTCCCGATCCAAGCCCGCTCGTGATCGTCAAAGTAGATGCAGTTTATGCTGTTTGAGGCAAGCCCATCCGCAGTGCTGTAAACATGCCACGTGCCCATATCCACGTCATAAACAGCAATCCCAGCGTCCTGCGTCCCAATCCACACCTCGTCGGTGCCCGGGCGCGCCTCGATCGTCGTAATCTGGTTGGAGGGAAGCGACGAGTTCCAGACCGTGAACGTCGAAATGCCAAACTCCCACGCATTGTGAGACGACGTATCGACCACGTTGATGCCCTCGTTGCAGCCCAGCCAAACCGTGTCCGAAGGCCCAACCGCAACGGAGGTGAACGAGTTCGTCAAAAGCTCCTCCCTAACCCAGACGCGCACAGTGGCGCTCGCGTCCTCCTCGTCGGAGTAAAGGTCAGGTTGAGACTTCAAAAACTTGTCAAGCTCAAAGGAACCAAGGTCCCAGAGGAGAGTCCCCCCGCTGTTGGTTACTACCCAAAGCGAGTCACCCTCGCCAGAGACGGCATTGATGTCGTCACTGTTCACGCGAACATACCATTCCTGGCCTAGGGCCGCCGATCCCCCTAGGCAAAACAGCACGATGAGCAATACTAGTAATCTATCTCGCATTACAAATCCTCCAACGCAGATTTGGTTAGAACGCGGTTGTTATCGAATTATGTCCTTATTCTACAACTATGCTCAATATGGCAATATCAGAAAGAAACTCGTATCGAGTCTCAGGGGCCACGACTGCCCCAAAAACTACATACTCGCCACGCTCAACGCCATCACCAACACAAAAGTCCAGAAGCGCAACCGGACCAAGCTGAGAAGCCTCGCCTAAGTTGACCGTGATGGCCTGTGGAGACGACCCCCAGTTGGAGTAAAAGTAGAGCGTGTCCGAACCGGGCAGCCGAACAGCCACATAGACGTCAGCCGTCTTGGCATCGCCGGGGTTATCTAGCCAGCCGGAGACAATCAGACGGTCGTCGGTGCTGACCTTTGAGCCAGTGCTCGCCAGCCTAATCGTGGGCGGTGTCTCGCTTGCCCCCTCGCCACTGACAGTAGCAACGAGGCTCGCGGCGTCCGGATCGTCGCTTTGGACCGTAACGGTATCCTGGAAGGCGCCGCTCTCGTCCGGCGCAAAAGTGATCGGGACATCCAGATGTTCGCCTGCACCGATCACAACCGGCGCTCTGAAATCTGCCTCGAAGCACTGCGTTGTTGTCGCGACGCTCTCAACGCTCACCGGCGAATTGCCGGTGTTGACCAGCCGCATATTCCAGGCCTTTGTCTTGTCGATCAGCACAGTTCCGAAGTCGTGATCATCCTCAAGGAGCGCAAGAGCCGGCCCAGCAGGATTGTACAGGACGATAGCGTCTGCCTGCGACGGGACTGCCTCTTTCCTGCTTACTCTGTCAGTCGCAACAGTATAGAACGAGTATACGCCCACTCCCTCGTCTGGCGTGAACTCAAAAGTGCCCGTCTCGTTGCCCCAAATAGTGTCAAAGCGAGAATACTCACCGTCCTCGAACGAATACCAAAGCCCAACGGACATCACGCCAGAGGCGTCGTCACTCGCCTCGAAATCAACCAGAATCGGCTGCAACATCACCGTCCCTGGAGCGCTGGCCGATGATTCCGGCGGAGCGAGGTCGAGCACCGCCGAGCAGTCCGCATACTGAGGCGGAAGCTCCATATTGCCAGCCCTGTCAACTGCAAGCGTGTAGAACTCGTAGTATCCGCCGCCCTCGATCGGGAAGAAGAAGAACGAGCCGCCCGCGGGGGTCCCAAGGTATTGGTCTTCCGACTCGGTCCAATCGCCCTGGTTGTAGCGATAATAGAGAAATATGGTCTTAAGCCCGCTTCCCTCATCACTCGATGAGAACTCAACCCTGAATGGCGAAAGCTCCCCAGCCGACTCGCACCAAGAAATCGATTGAGGCGGCACTGTCTCGTAATAGACTGAAACTCCCGAATCACCGGTAAGCGGCGTAAGGTTGCCGGAATTGTCCTGGCCGAGAGCCGCGACCTGATAGGATCCCTCTCCTTGGAGGAAGTCGAATGTGAACTCTCCCTCCCGATACTCGGAGAAGTAGGCCGTCTTAAGCCACTCGCCCGTTTTGAACTTAATCCAAAGCGTGACCTCCTTGACGCCAGAGGTCTCGTCAAAAACACTGTAGGTCACTTTAACAGAGCGATTGTGAGTTGCCTCTGGACAGCTTGTTGTCGCCGTTGGAGGGGTAATATCGGATTTACAGCTTGCGTCCGGCGCCGCTGGCAGCTCTTCTTGGTTACCAGCCCAGTCTGTTGCTTGAGTGTAGAACTCATAGGTGCCATCCTGAGGGGCAACGAAACGAAAGGCGCCCTCAGCACTATAGCGTATTACATCGTAATGGAACATTGGCCCGCCGTTCAGCCTATAATAGAGGTCAACACTTCTGACCCGACTCTGTGCATCATCCGCAGTGAAGTTTACGTCGAAGTTCGTGCCTGTAAACTCGACTGTTGAGCAGCTCGAGACAGGCGGCGTGCCGTCATAAGAAACGGAGAAGTGGTAATATGTGGGAGGAACAGACTGCCGGTTTCCGGCCTTGTCAACCGCTATGGTGTAGAAGTAATGCCAGCCCTCCTTCTCGGCCGTGTAGATGAACAGCCCACTGGCCTGCTCTAGCGTCGCTACCGGGAATCGCCCGAAATCTGGGTCGTCCTCATGTCGGTGCCACAGCTCAACATAGTCGATCCCGCTCTCGCCGTCGCTCGCCCCATAGGGAATTCTCATAACCGGCGTGTCGTGCGCCCTGTAGGACTGAGCCGTTATATAGGAGCTTGGCGCCCGGCGATCATAGACCACCGTGCACTCTGCCTCGTCCGGAAGCGCTTCGACAAGGCCAGCATGATTCGC
>Ga0307380_10003755_pt1 | contig 20815 bp, 19 predicted proteins | sample UN3MG_FD_202239 | JGI IMG/M metagenome (GOLD analysis project Ga0307380, IMG submission 202239) | Soil microbial communities from Risofladan, Vaasa, Finland - UN-3 | ecosystem: Environmental > Terrestrial > Soil > Coastal area > Acid sulfate soil | place: Finland: Risofladan, Vaasa | collected... | reverse complement strand
TACCGCATCCCACCGAGCAACGCAAGATCGCCGTCGTCCTCTCCTCTGTGGATGCGGTCATCGAGAATACTGTAGCAATTATTGATACGTTCAAGGACATTAGGCGCGATCTCCTCCGAGATTTGCTAATTCATGGCATCGACGAAAATGGGGCGCATAGAGACCCGGTGGCTCATCCTGAGCAGTTTGGGAACTCTCCTGTTGGAATGGTTCCAATTACTTGGACTGTAAGACCGATTGGGTCAGCATGTGCCTTAATTAGAGACGGAACGCATCTTCCACCTAAACGCGTGGAAGACGGGCCATTATTACTCAGCGTTAGGAATCTAATCAATGGTAAGTTGCAGCTTACCAATTCTGATACAAGAATTTCTTGGGATTTTTATAAAATGATGCATCAAAAATGGGAGATCCAATTTGGTGATGTTTTACTTGCTATTGTAGGGGCTACGATTGGTAAAACTGCTATTGTACCACAAATGCTTCCATTTACTGTTCAGCGTAGTGTGGCTGTGTTGCGAGGCAGAAGTGAAGTACTTAACAACAAATTCCTGAACTTCTGGTTATCTGGCCCTTATTTCCAAACGCACTTATGGGATAAGGTAAATCAGACAGCACAACCTGGGATTTATCTAGGAGAACTTTCATCTTTTTATATTCCTCTACCTAGTCTCGACGAACAAGAGGCTATTGTTTCCATTCTAGATGTTAATAACGGTCAAATTCAGTTAGAAGAAAGTTATCTAAATTGGCTCAAGCTGCTTAAGCGTGGCCTCATGCAGGATCTCCTCACCGGCAAAGTCAGGGTAAAGGTGGATGGTCATGCGTGACGCCAAGGAGCTTCTGGAGGTCGAAGATCCGGCAGTGGAGGTCCTCACCAGGCACCTGGGCTGGAAGGAGGTCGACACCAGAAAAGCTGAGGAGATGCGGGAATCCCTCAAGCACGTGGTCCTCGTCCAGCCTCTACTCGATGCCATCAAGCGCCTCAACCCATGGGTCAGCGAGGACAACGCCCAGCGAGTCATCCGCTCTATTGCCAACGTCCAGGCTACCTCTGTGATCGAGGCCAACGAAAAGATCCACGGCATGCTGGAACGGGGCACCACGGTCCTGCAGGACCTGGGCGACGGCCTGGGCATGAAGAGCCAGGACGTTCTGCTCATAGATTACCAGCACCCAGGGAATAACGAGTTCAATGTCATTCGCCAGTTCAATGTTCTGCATTACCAGGAATGCATCCCTGACATAGTGCTGTTCGTCAACGGCTTGCCCGTGGTGGTGATCGAATGCAAGAGTCCCAATCTACGCAACCCACTGGAAGAGGGCCTGATACAAGTCCTCCGCTACCAGGAAATGGGCAGCGATTATCGCAACCTGGGCTGCCCTCAGCTCTTCCACACCGTGCAGATAATTGCCATAACTCACCGGGATATTGCCAAGTACGCCACCAATTTTACGCCCTCTCGTCACTGGTCAGAATGGAAGAACCCCTATCCCAAGACCATCGACCAGATCAGGGACGAGATTGGTCACGTTCCCACATCCCAGGACATCTTCCTCTTCGGGGTCTGCTCGAAAGTTAACCTGCTCGACCTCATCCAGAACTTCGTGGTCTTCGAGCGAGAGCAGAACAAGGTGGTCAAAAAGATTGCCAAATACCAGCAGTTCCGGGCGGTCAACAAGACCGTGGAGCGCGTCACTAAGAAGGATCGGCAGGGCGGAGTTATCTGGCACTGGCAGGGAAGCGGCAAGAGCTTGACAATGCTCTGGACGGCCGTGAAGCTACGCAGGCTCAAGGAGCTGGCCAACCCCACTATCGTCATAGTCACCGATCGTACCGACCTGGATCGGCAGATTCATGGCACATTCGAAAGATGCGGCTTTTCCAATCCCACTGAGGCCAAATCCTCTAAGCACTTGCAGGAGATCCTCAGCAATCCCGTGGGCCAAACGGTCATGACCACCATCCAGAAGTTTCAGGATGCTGCGGCAGTCTATCCCCTTCTGAGCGACAATGCCAACATCTTCGTCTTGGCCGATGAGGCCCACCGGAGCCAATACAAGTCCCTGGCCGCAAACATGAGAAAAGCATTGCCCAATGCATGTTTTCTGGGGTTCACAGGCACGCCCCTCTTCAAGAAGGACCGGGACACCCGCCAGACATTCGGTGGCTACATCGACCGCTATGATCACAATCAGTCTGTAGACGATGGTGTCACTGTGGAGATACTCTACGAGGGACGCATGCCTCAGCTCAGCGTGTCCGGGCATTCTCTGGAAGAGCTCTTCAATCGCATATTTGCAGATCACACTCACGAGGAGCGGCAGGAGATAAAGAAGAAGTATGCCACCCGCGCCGCCCTGGCCATGGCCTATCCCAGGTTAAAGGCAATAGCCCTTGATATCATAAAGCACTATGAGCAGCAGATCAAGCCCAACGGTTTCAAGGCCCAGATAGTGGCCGTCAACCGCAGGGCGGCCATACGCTACCATGAGATTTTAGATGAGCTCCATGGCCCATCTCATGAGGTCCTGATCTCGGCTAACCATAACGACAAAGCCTATTTCCGGCCCTATCAGCGTTCCAAGGGCGAGGAACAGGAGATCATCAGGAAGTTCAAGGAAGAGGATGATCCTAAAATTCTGATAGTCTGTGATAAGCTCATCACCGGCTTCGATGCGCCCGTGGAGCAGGTGATGTACCTGGACAGTCCCTTGCGAGAGCATGCCCTGCTGCAGGCCATGGGAAGGGTCAACCGCAGGGAAGTAAACAAGAATTACGGGCTGGTGGTCGATTACTGGGGCCTGGCCGGCGAGCTGCAAAAAGCTCTCAAGATGTACAGCGAAAAGGATGTCGTGGGTCTAGTACATACTGATTATAGGAAGGAATATCTACCAAGGCTGCAGGCCGCTCATAGTGCAGCCATGAACTTCTTCCGGGAAGTGCCGCGCCAGGCAGACGAGCTGGCATACAAAGATGCCTGCGTGCAGTACCTGGAGCCTGAAGATCGGAGAGTGGTCTTTGGTGAAAGGTTCAAAAACTTTTCGCAGTACATGGATATGCTCTTGCCCGATCCCAAGGCTCTGGAATATCGGCCGGATCTGAAGTGGCTGGATGATATCAGGATCCGGGCCATGAGACGCTACAGAGATGATCAGCTATCTCTACATGGCTGTAGTGAGAAAGTGCAAAAGCTCATTGATGAGCACATAAAGGTCGAGGGTATAGAGCAGCTCCTGGAGCCCACATCCATCTTCTCTGCCAAGTTCGATGAGGAGGTGGCCAAGCTCATATCACCCGAGGCCAAGGCCAGCGAGATGGAGCACGCCATAAAGCATGTCTTAACAGTCAAGATGGACGAGAATCCTGTGTTCTACGAGTCTTTGATGGAACGCCTCAAGCGTATCATCGAGGACTACAAGCAGAAATGCATCAACGAGGCAGAAAGGCTGAAACTCCTCCGGGAGGTACTGGACGACATAAGGACACCTGAAAAATTCGCCCGGCAACAAGGCGTCGAGCTCGAGGTCTTTCCTTTCTACCAGCTGGTCAAAACCAAAATCAGTGAGGAAGAAGGTCTCCCCTCGCTGGCCCAGCAGATCTATGCGGCTCTGAAGGAACATACAGTGGTCGATTGGCAGCAGAAAGAGGACACCAGGAGGGAGATGAGGCGGGATATCAAGCGCCTCCTGAGGTCCAAAGATCTCTCCGTTAATGACCTCCAGGATCTCACTACCCAGCTCGTGGACCTCGCTGCTCGGAGATTTCCGGGATGATAGCCACAGACAGCATCGAATTTGGCACCAGCCGGATAGATTACGATATCAAGTACAGCGCCAGGCGAAAAAATCTATCCATCGCCGTCTATCCCTCTAAAAAGATCGAGGTGCTGGCACCACCTGGTCTGAGCCAGGAAGAGATTCAGGGAGCTTTGAAGAAGAAAGCGGGCTGGGTCAAGGAGAGGCTGGATTGGTTCGAGCAGATGAGCCAGTTAACAGTCGACCGAGAATACGTAAGTGGCGAGACCTTTCTTTATTTGGGCCGGCAGTATCGGCTGAAGATCGTTTACAGCACCAAGAGGCCATCCATCAAGCTGCGGGGAAAGTTCTTCGAGGTTACTCTGCCACAGAGCATCCCAGAGCAAGATAGACGAGAGGCCGTGCGGCGGGCCATGTGGAGATGGTACCGCGCCCATGCCCAGGCGAGGATCGAGAAGATCGTTGGCCACTACTCAGCAAGGCTGCGTATCGAGCCGCCGGAGTTCAGGGTGAAGTATCAGGCCAAGCGCTGGGGAAGCTGCTCTAAGGACGATGTGCTGAACATCAACCTGCGCATTAGCATGGCCCCGTTGAGCCAGATCGAGTACGTGGTTGCGCATGAGCTGTGCCACCTGAAGTACAAGGATCATTCTGCGGGTTTCTGGCAGCTTCTGCGTCTGGTCATGCCCGACTATGAGGTTCGCAAAGATAACCTAAGGCGTGAAGGATGGAAATACATGCTATGATAGCATAAATTTAAATGTCGTATAACCTACCTAATTTTAGTAATTAATTACTCAATGTAGAAAAGATTTAAATAGATGGCGAGATATAGTCTATTTTTAGGCTAGGGGGGAACCTAAAAAAGGTCGAAAATCTGGCAAGAAGGGATTTTGGTATAAGTGGACCAGGGAGCTGGAACCTCCCTGGCTATTGACCACCAAATGACACCCAAAGACCATCGAGTTCGTGTCTCAAAATCGACCCTAGGTATCTTCTGAGTCAGAAGGTGATGCTATAAGTGAAAACGATTCTTTAGTTCAAAGCTTTTCCGGTAGGCATGAAAAGACCGCACCAATTATCCCGAAACTTCTCAAATATTCAGAAGCATCGGCATGGACTGATGCAAAAATGGAATGGCGTCTAAACCATGTTTGGTATGCAGATATCGAGGACGCAAGAACCTGTGAATGCGGCCACTATCCTATCTGCGAAGTTTGTATTGTCGAGAACGAAGTTAATGGGACCATTTTAGAGATTGGAAACTGTTGTGTAAATCAAATCTCGACCGAATTTGAAGCCTTGAGCCGAGTATTCCCTGCACTGAGAGCTGGACGTATTAACCCTGCTATTATTGATTACGCGTATAAACAGGGAATTACCAATGATTGGGAGAACGGATTTTTGCGTGATATATATGAAAATAAGCTGAAGAAAAAGCAGAAATTAACGCCTAAACAAGACACAAAATTCAAAGAGATTAGATTAAAAATATATAAAAATATAGAAATCTCTCCAAGACAAAGAGTAAAAATTTTTAAAAAATGGCAAGTGGCAGAAACAGGCGCACAACCAACGCGAAAGGAAACAAGTAGGTGGCGTAATGATTGAAGTCGATACTGGATTGGTTGCTGCTGCCTCCGATGTTCTGAAAGCAGGTAGTTGCAAGGTCTACAAGTCCACCCGGGCCGGGTTCACCACCTCGGCCGTTATAGCGGCGATGGAGGCTGAGAAGCTAATATTGGTGCTGAGCCCCACCGGCAAGATCCTCTCCGAGACGGTCAAGATGGCCAGCAGGGGGCGAGCTATCATCGTCCCAGCTAACTCTTTTTGTTGGAGATTGCAAGATCTGGTCAAACAAGATCGCTTCCTGGCCAAGATACCTCTGCCCTTGCCTGACTGCGAGGAATGTCCTTCGATGGGGAAATGCCCTGTCACAGAGATTTTGGACGCTGATAAACCACCTGTGATCTCGCTAACCTATGCCAAAATAAATGCCCTGATGCTGAGCAAATCGGAGATTGCCAGGCAGATAAAGCATAAGCTAGCTCAGGCCGATATAGTGCTACTGGATGAGGCGCATGCAATATCCCTACCACCGGCCGCAAGAGTGCAGGCATTTTATTGCGTGCCCATCCCGGAAGGATATCCGATTCTCACAGAGATCTGCCAAAGCTGGTTGGATTTCTGCAACGATAATTTAGAGCTGCTAACTGCCCTGAAGGCAGAGGGCGATGCCGGATATGTGGGCAAGCACCTCTCCAAGCTCATTCCAATCAAGGAGACACTGGGATTCAAAAAGATATCTGCAGCCTGGAACGAACTGCTCTCCCTGGCACAGAGTAGAGCAGAATTGGACCTGAGAGACGATGAAATCCTGGCCATTCGAGATATTGTAAGCATCATGGGCGGATATTGGGCATCTCTCTCCTACATCCGTGAGAACGAGGGCACAGAAGGGAAGACATACATCTCGGGCAACGTTGGGGCTTTTCATCGCTGTCTAAGGGACTTTTTGTCGATGTACGTTCCTAATGCGGACCACATCTACAGCTCAGCCACCCTTATTGAGCCTTCTTCGGAGTTCTTCGAAGGCCTCTCTGGTAAGCTCGTGCGGGACGTTGTATTTCCTGATCTTAGGAACACCAATGCCAAGATGAGCATCTACCCGGACAGGTGGAGACTGAGCTCTCGTAACTTTGCCAGCAGCCTGGACCGGATTATAGCCAGGATTGTGGAGATCTGTAAGGAAGAGGAAGCAGTCTACATCCTGGCCCTAAACTCACGTAACGCAGGCATAATCCAGAGAAAGCTCAATGAGGTTTTAGGCCCAGCCGCTCCCACGGTCGACTTTTATCGCAGTGATATGACCATGGGCGTGGGCAGGGACGATAGAACTTGCATTGCTGTAGGGTTGGCAGAGATTCCGAGCAATGCCTGTGATCATCTGGCAAGAGGCGAGGATTCAGAGGCCAGATGGCTGCATTCTCAGTCTCTTCGAGCCCAGAGCGTACAGGCGGCCAGCTGGCAGGCATGGAGCCGGGTTAAAGATCCCAAAGGTGAGGTAGAGAGCAAGGTCTATTGCATAGGGATAAGGGCAGAGCAAGTCGCAGACGTGGTTACCTGGGGAAGCAGGCGACGGCTTGAGCTGTTAGAGATTCGAGTGTTCAAGCTGCCCGATGGAGCTGCAGCACGAACACCTAAGTTCAAGGTGAAGGTCAATAGTCTAATTGAGCCACCAAGGATCTTCGCAGAGGAGCGAACATCAAGCCACAGAGAACGGCATTCTGTGAGCGAATACATTGCTGGCATTGAGAGTGGCAATGACATTATTGCCTTAAAGCGAGACAAAGCAGACATTGAGAACATCATCAACCGTGCTACTAAGTGTCATAGCTGTAGAGTAAGTGCCCAAAATGCCTATACTAATAGTTATAGGCAAAATGGGCAGTTTTCCTACAACTATGTCAAGGTGTGGCACGGTGACCCGGATCAATTAGCTATGTTCCTTGGCATGTTCTTCGTCCACCGTTCCGACTGCTATGCTAGGCAGTATTGGGACAGGCGATCTGAAAAATGGGGTTATCGTAAAATGTGCGATTCTATCAATGACTTCACGTTAGAAGACCTCAAGAAGCATTTACGTGCTCAGATTATGCCTCAAGGTGATCGGTTCTGTATGGCAGTCTACCAAATTGGCAGAGATGATACCGTCTCATGGATCTGCTATGATCTCGATAATCATGACAACAGCAACCCAGATGTGAAAGAGGATGTTAAGCAGCTTCTTGCAGTTCTTGATAGCTACTCAATTCCATATCTGCTGGAAGCATCGGGTTCGGAAGACTCTTATCATGTTTGGGTGTTCCTGGTTCCAACCAGGACCTATAACGCCTTCAAGTTCAGCCGGCAGATAGCAGCAGAAGCGGGTATTAAATGTGAGATCTGGCCGAAGCAGCAGAGCATCGACGCGGCCAGAGCAGAGTTTGGCAATCCGGTCAAGCTACCCTTGTGCTACCACAATAAAACCGGCAGACAATCGGGGTTCCTCGATCCTCAAACCTTCGAACCTCTTGAGTACATACCTCTGCCGGATCTGGTGCGCTTGTTTGAGATTCCTGTGCAGCCCTTGCGAAAGCCTGCACGTGATCCCTTTCGTGCATCCGCCTCTGAGGATGGATTTGCCCCAAGAGCAACTTCTGAGTTTCACTCATGCCTGCAACATATAATTGATAGCCGCATTCAGCTTGTAGGTGGTGCGGGGCATGATGTCAGGACGGCTATAGCAATCGATGCTTACAATTCTGGTCTGTCAAAAGAGGCAGCGATCGACCTATTCAGGCATCAAGACGACTTCAAGCTGGATTACACTACGTATCAAGTAGAATCCATCTACAGCAAGGGTCTCAAGCCATTCAGCTGCTCGAAACTGCTTGATAAATGTGGTGATCTGGTCAGATGCTACTGCGATGCGTGTCCACGTGGTAAGTATATCGACTACAGGAGCATGGCAAGTGCCTAATGTCTACTTTAGGACAATTGTCCATTTAATCTACTAAATTTCTCTTTTTGTACAAAGTTTTAAATATGATTAGTGGACAATTAGGATATAGATAGGTGATAATTTGTACAAAAAGCCCTTAGTATATAAAAGGAAGCTGGCTGAAGATGGAAAAGGCCATTACAGGCTATCGATTCCTGCGGTGCTGGCCGAATTTTTAGGCCTCGGTGGGGGTGGTGACTTGGCTATTGTACTGGATACCGATAAAGGAGAACTGATCCTTCGGTCCTGGTCTGAAGCTGATAGAAAGGAGGAATGATGATGGAAATGGTGACAAAACCTGACAAAATCCGACAGCTTTCCATAGAGCAGGCCAATGCCCTTGAACATCTACTGCAGGGCCAAAGTGATAGAGCTGTAGCTGAGGCCGTGGGTGTAGCCCGGCAGACCGTCTGGGAGTGGCGCAACCATGATCCTCTTTTCATTGCTGAGCTGAACCGGCAAAAGTCCGAGATGTGGCGGGAGGCCCGTGAGCGGCTGAAATCCTTGGCCAATAGAGCGCTGGATGTGGTGGTGCTGCATCTTGACAGTGACGATCCCAAGGCCTCCCTTGCCGCAGCCAAGTACATTTTGCAAGGCACCAGGCTCTTGGGCGAGACCGATCTGCCCATGGGGGGCCCAACAACTCCCGAGGGCGTGGTTCTGCAGGACCTACGAAACAAAGCCCGGCAGGAGCTGGTGTCAGAGGGCAAGGGCAGAGACCCCTTTAAAATCGACCTGTTTGGGATTGATGATGAGGTCGAGGATTTGGCCAATAGCAGATTGAAGAAAGCGATGGTAGAAGCAGGGCTATCATGATTGATAAGGCCAAAGTATGCTTCTCCCATCAGGAGCATTTGTCTAAAGAGCATTTTATAGAACTGATCGGGAAGCGAGTCGAAGACTGCGAAGCCTGGGAAAGAAAGCTCAGATCTCAGGGTAATCTGAAGGATGCCGAGAAGATGAGGAAAACCAAGAAGCAAATGGTGAAAACGTTGGAGGAACTTCAAGATGTCAATTTCTCAAGAAGAAATAAGCAAAACATTTGAGCAAATGGCAGAGCGGTCTACTCCTCCCGAACTGACACCAGAGCAGCTTAACGCAATCGACCTACTAATCTTTGGAAAAACTGATAAGGAAGTAGCTGAGACAATCGGTGTTGGTCGAAACACCATATCAAAATGGTACAAAAATGCATTTTTTATCGCAGAATTGAACTCCAGACGAGAGGAGTTATGGTTAGATGCGAAGCTACGGCTCAAATCCCTGGCCCATGAGGCTGTGGATGTTCTTTCTAATGGCCTCCATAGCTCAGATGAGAAAGTAGCGATTACATCCGCAGTCCATATCCTGAAAACTGTGGGTCTGTATGGAGAAGTGAAAGAGAGCTTCGGGCCTACGACTCCAGAGAAGGCTGTTTGGGATCAGAGAGCAGAGAAAGAGCTTCAGATTTACATGGCACTCAGGCCGGATTCATTCTGTGAGTGGTCTGTAAAGAATCAGATGGAAGAGTTAGCCCATGCGGATGCTCAAAAGTACATGGGGTACTGGTATGAACGAGCAGTTGATGAGCAGAAGGCAGAACTCCGGCAGTACAAGAAGAAGACAAAGACCCAAACCCAGCTTCCTCAAGTAGAGCTTGTACCTATGACCATTGAGGGGATAGAGGAAGATCCTTCCCCGGCTCAGGGCGAAGGGCCAAAGCCTATTAAGGCTTAGAGAGATCTGCTCCTCTCCCCATCCCCATCTTTTGGGTATATACAAATATGCGGCAGTTCATAAAATAAGCACGATAAAAATATTTCTTTATAAGCAAACACACATAAACAGGCCATAATAAATCAGAAATAGAATCCGATAGCAACGAGCCATTAGCCACTATTCTCCACCAAGGTTAGCAAATGAGTTTATAGATATGGTGCAGTATATCCATCTTATGTCAAACTTGATAAGATCCCTTTACGGACCCTGTCTTGTTGGTTATTTATTAATTAGCTGTACCTCGGGAGAAAGTTTCATTCAACTTCTGGATCTTCAACCTTCAAGTGATGTCAACTCCAACTTTAATTGTACTAACTTTTACTGGTGCCTTAAGATTATGCATCAGCGTTCTGTTTCGTATAACGATGAGGTCGATATAATTGAGCACAATATTTTTCACCAAAATATAGTGTATCCACCTGATCACATCCCCTCAAATTATTACGAAAGAAATTACACCGCCTTCGTCGAAAAAAATATCTCGCATAATCTTCATGGTATCAAAGAAGTATTATTATATAACCTCCCATATTGGATGTACATAACGGACAATTTTGATTGTAGTGACATGTCAGCTTATCTTGAACATAAATTCGAGCTCTATGGATTCGATGCAAGAATCTGTATCTCTCATAACTTTAAAGGAAAAGGAATCAACCATGCTTGGATTTGCATAGATCTTCCTGAAGAGGAAAGATACTATATCGAAACCACCCAAATTGATGAAACAATAAGTATTGACGGTGTTGATTATCCAATAATAGGGCCACAAGATAGTAGCTATATTGATTATACTAAGCATGAGGCGATTTATGAGGACATATATGAGGCGTGTACATTACATTTTATTGAGGATTTTAATTGGTGGTCTGAAATCCTTGAATGGGATGTGATGGCACAGATGGTCAAATGGCGAGCGACGCGTTTTGGAGTGAACCCATCCGAGTGGACAGAGTGGTAATAATTTAAACAACATCTATCCGAGGAGGAATGCAAATGCAAAATTTTCAAGATATCAGTGAGCCAAGAAATATAAACAACATGTTCACGAATAATTGCAAATAGGGTCAACTATGGTTAGGAGAGTGGTAAGCATAAAATGACAGATGTTGCATTGCTCATAAAGAAGGGCGACGTCGATGGTTTAATCGATACTATGAGGCATGGTACGGAAAGTCAGATCCGAAAAGAAGCTGCAAAAGCACTAGAGACGATAAAAGACGATCGAATGATAGAACCGCTCATTCAAGCCTTGAAGGAAGAAAAAGACGATGATGTTCGATGGAGCGTTGCAATAGCGCTATCGAGTATAGGGGGAGATCGAGCAGTAGAGCCATTTAGGCAAGCGCTTAAGGACAAAAGCAACGGGGTTCGTCGGAACGCCGCTTCCTTCCTTCTATGGAGAAGTGATAAAGATGCAACGGAACGCATTGCCGGGCTAATTGCTGATAAAGAGATGGCATCGTATGCTGTGGAAGCTCTTGTGAAGTTGAGCGATGTGGATCGACTTATACAGATTATGAAAAATCATGGAGATGGGAATGTTCGAGATAAAGCGATGTTCGCTCTCGTCCGCTTAAGGGACCCAAGATTAGTCGAAATTCTAATCAGTGCTCTGAAGAATGACATCAGTGTGATACCTCACCGTTTTCCCCCCGGACGTGTTGCATTTGCTCTGGAGCAATTGGGGGATAAAGGAGCTATCCCATACCTAGTGGAAATAATAAAAAAAGCAAAAATTATTCCAGATGGTGTTGATCCAATCACAAGCAATGTCTATTCGGCGGTTAGCGTTTTGGGGGATCTGGGGAATTCGTCGTATGTTCCTCTTCTGGAGAACTTAAAGCAAAAAATACTAGATAGAGGAATAGTGAAAGAGTATGTTAATACCGGCATAGCAGCGGGATGGATTTCCACTAATGATACTATTTCGATGATAAACATTTCAATAGAAAAATTGAAAAAGAATACTGCCTTGCAGCCCGGAGAAGAAGAGATCAAGAAGAAAGGTTGGTGGCAATTCTGGAAATGACAAGAAGAGACGGCCATTCGCAGTTTTTGCGTGACCGAATCCTATGGATCCTCACCAACAGCAGCGGGAAGAAGCAGTCAATCGCATGATAGAAATGGAGAAGTGAAAGGAGATCCATAAAAGAGTAAGGTCAGGAGTTTAGCTTCTTAGTTTCTTATCTAAGTACGTGTAACTTGCAGGCCCTCTTAGGGCGAGTACCTCTTTCCCTCCATCCCAGGTTTTAGGGCTAAAATCCTCTTTGCTTAACTGATTATTCCAGAGACTATAGGATCCATTGTAAACCTTCTCCTCATATCGGTCTATCGTGTCACTGCATAGCGATTATGCAAATATAAAACCTGGAGCGCAAAGGTAGACCTTACGAGGTCTGATTAGTATTTATAATAATATTCGTAGCCTCTATTCTAGCCTGGATGGTTGTATAATTGACTATGGATAACTTGCGAACTGAGTGCGTGCAGTGTCTCAATGCTCCTTCCTAGACGAGATAGCCCCGCTCATTGGTAGATAATTTGCAACCCATCTAGTCCCCTCATATGCAGTTCTCAGGATTGCAGAAGAAAACAATAGAATCAAACCTATGATTAGAACTTCTTGATCAGCAAATCCATAAAAGGTTGGTGTGTAATGAAACAGCCCGCCGCCTAAGTGTTGAGGCACTAACGGCCAAAAAAAAGGATAATGATCCTTGAAAACTAAGGCATCTTCAAACAAATGAGCAGCAAACCCTATGCCTGCAAAAAAGATTGAATCTATAAATTTAAAGCCAATTGGATGTAACAAGAATGCTACAAATATTGCATACAAAGTTAATATTGCTATGTTGTGGAAATGACCATGTGCTATGGGATATCCATATATCAGCCCTGTTATTCCTATTTTCTTCAGCAAGAAGTCAAAAATAAAATCAAGATCTGGGACATATGCACTGACAATAATAATCCATGAATAATCTCTATTGAAGAATCTATAATGAATCATGCCAATAAATATTGCAAGTGCAGTTGAATATATCAAATGTTCAATAAGCATGCATTATTATTTATTTTTGAAATTTTTAACAGCCATATGGTCTGTTGTATAATTCGTCCTAGAAATAGCTCCCCCGACATAGCACCTCATTCATTATCTGAGCTTATAATTGTGTCGGGGAAGTGAAAGCTTAAAGATCGAGATCATTGGCCAGACCAGCCAAACGAGCCTACTCATTCTGCCTCATGAACGTGGACAAACATGAAAGGAGGTTGAGCCATTTACCAGTAAAACGGTGAGCAAAATGCTAATGCTATCGATGTTAACGTGCGGGGGATGAGATTCTAGCACGTCCCAATTTCATTAGTATACTATACAACTGAATGTGTAGGTGTTATTACCGGTAATAGGTCGTTAGTAGTTGGGCGCATTTTGACAGGTGTGACCCAAAGGTTTTTCGTCTGATGCATCTACCTGAATGCAGGGAGGATAAAGGATGTTTGGCATGCGTTGTATTTTATTTATTTTCTTGGTTGTCTGCTTCTTTCAAGTATCGCTGGCTATCGAAGTCTCTTTCTCAGCAGAGGATGGCGGGGAATCAGTAGGCATTTCTGATGATTACGAAGTCGGCACAGATGTCTCAGTTTCTGAGGAGTCCGAGGCTAAATTTGGAAGCGTGGAGGTGACCAACACCAGAGAAGTGGCAGGAGATGGAAATGTAGGGATGAGGCAGATTTATAATGGTGATAAATATACTGGATGGAGTCTTGTTGGGATTTCGGGTTCCCAAATAAATGCAAAGAACGAAGCTAGACTAACACCTACAACGCTAGATGCTAGTCAGAGCGTTTCTGTACCCTCAAATGATAATACCTATCTATATTTAGGTTCTGTAAATAATGGAAATGGGGCCGAGACAGTTGTTTGGTCTTATGAGGGACAAGTGAGCACTATCCAAACTATTGCTTCTGATAACAAGAACGCAAATGCAATGATAACAGGTTCTTTATCTGGAACTAATTGCCATGTAGAAACCGGTGCATTCTGGCCAGTCACTGAAACAGTTGACAAAATAGCACAAACTTCTATTGGTGGAAATACAAACGAAGTAGAATATATAAATATAGGTAATTTTAACGGGGCCGCACGAGCTGCATCAGAAAGCTTAGAGTCTCATCAGATTGTAGATTCATTTAAAATTAGTGGTTCTCCAGCGACAAATTATGGATATATTGATACTTTTTATGTAGATAGAAACTGGCTTGAAGGGCATTGGGGAACTTGGAGTTGGTCGCAGACTTGGTGGTGGAGCGATACTTGGTCAGGAAGTACAAATGTCGGTATTGGTAAGGTCTATTTTCCTCCTGCTGGCACTGTTGGTTCATATGATCTATCTGCTATGAGCTATCCGCCTTATTGTGATATAACGAAGACTGGATAATCATTCATGAGAGGAAATCAAGATGCATAAACTAGCTTATATCACAATGCTCTTGGCATTGATATCCGCAACCTCAGCAGCCTCTTGGTCAGGTAGCGTAAAGACCGACTCGGACACCTGGTCTATCACCAGGGAGAGCAGCAACCTGAGTTTCGTTTACGAGCAGTCAGTGCAGGGGCAGATATCTCCAGTGGACTACCGAGGCAGAACCCTGAGTCCTTACCACTCTTACTACAAGGACTTAAACGTGAATGAGGTTCGTCTGAAGGCGAGGACCGCAGCCCAGCAAGGGTCCTACAGCTCGGAGGAGCAACTCTTGCTCAAGTCAAGCATCAATAACTCCGTCAACGTCACCATTTACAAGCCCGCAGGATCGGATGTCTACACAATCGACTTCTACGAGATATGGCCAGTAAAGCTCAACTACAGCAAGAGCGTGACCTACTCCGGTCAAGGCATCAACAATCGAGAGTTTGTGGGCAACAATCATGATTACATGGGTGCCAACTTCCTCTACAACCACGAATTTTCCGAGGAACGAAACCTGAACATGAGCATGGAAAGGATGAACGCCACCATACTTGCTACGGATGAAGCCATAGACTTTAGCGAGGTCAAAGCCACAAGAGACACGCAATACAGGCTACAATCACACAGCACTGGTATTGCTAACTTCGAGTGGAGACAGGTTGGCACAGATGATGAGATCCTGAACACCGGAGAGGAGCGATATGTAGGAACCTATGATATCGCCAAGAACATGCGCATGAAGTCGCGCTTTGACACCATTCAGAAGGAAGACGAATGGCTACCCTGCTGCTCAGGAGGATTCTTTAGCATGAATCCAGTTGATCAGATAGCGTTAAAATCGGCTAAGGGCATCTTTGATTGCACTTGCTACACTCCATCCGAAAAAACGTTGCTGTAGAAAGGCTGACAGAAGAGGAGTTCAAGATTGTGGAGGGGACGTGAGCCTGGCTGATTTCCTTGGGACGGCCCTTCTCCTGACCATATTTTTACATGTTTGACCCAAAGCTTTTTCGTTAGATCCTACAATCTTGAAATAAGTTAAGGAGGGATTGAAAACGAATTTTGTAAATAAATTGGTTATAGCTTTCGGTTTGCTAATGCTGGCTATGTGCTTCATTGCGCCAACGGTATCAGCTACTGACTATTCGCAAATGGAAAAATGAGTGAGACCATACTTTCCGATCCTCAATATAAACTTGGGATCATTGCGCCCAGTGTCAGTATCACACCATATCAGGTGGACGTTAACTACATTGGTGCTTCTGCAACCACTGAGGCCATCATGAAAGACATTGGTGGCATAGTTGGTGTTTATTGGGCGATAGTCGATAAGTATCCAGAGGTCGGAGATCTTCTAATTACGATTGAGGATATAAATGGCAATGCAATAGGCACATTGACATGTCAGAAGAGCTGGGTATCCGGGCTATATCTAAGTGATACCAGCGCTACCCAGAGAGTCGCTCTCAAAGTTATGCTGACCGTAAAGACAGTCGGAGCGGCAGCTTAAGCTGATCCTCTTTTTTATAATTTCTATAATGCCCGCATATAGGTTATCTTCATGCAGCATGAACCATAAGACCAGGGCGTTTTTCCCTCCTCTCGCTGTGTTTTGGATGGCCCCTAGTGCAGACCTGCACTACCCCCACCAGCAACCCTAGTTATCAGGAAACATGCCTTGCAAGGGCATGCCCAAAATGATGCCCCAATTATTAAAATGCCCCAATTATTAAAATGCCCAAATAGGTAATATCTTGCATTTAGGAAGCTAGATCTATTTCATTTCCTACGTATAACTTGCAAGCCATTTCCTCTTTTCTTCGGCCCATTTCCCTAACCGCTAACCGCGAAACATTTTTATAAATATGTTTCTACCTCGATAATCAGGGGGGTGTAGAGTATGGTGTTTGCCATTGCAAGAACCGTTATCTGTGGCCGGAATAGACCGGTATGAGGAGATCGATCAAGTCAGCTTGTGCTCCATTACTAAGACTGTGGAATAGGCAGTTTGCCAGAAGTGGATTTAGGCAGATTTGGTGCAAGCCAGGGGGAGAGAGAGGGCCGGTGCGTGTAACCCGCAAACCGTTCTAGTACACTTATGAAAAAGTGTAGTGGAACAAATCGGTTAGATCGAACTATGGGTATCCCTTCGCCCAGGGTCACAACGACAAACGAGAATAATTGCTTTATGGCCCGGAGGGAAACCACACGACTTGAAGGGGGACTCATGAGGATAAAATAGAATGCTTGATCCGGCCAAGGTACTACGGAGGATTGCGGTGTAAAGAAAAAGTTGGAAAGCCGAGTTACATTACTATCCTCTGAGAGGCCCCCCTGGTTTTACGTTCCCCGGATGAGCATTACCAGGGAAATCCCGATTGTTTCGCCGATTAATTGCATCAACTGCATTTTCCAATCCTTTTGCTTTTTCTGCTTGACATTTATCAATGTACTGGCATATATTGTTGGAGCACACACCAATAACGCATGTGTCGTCGCTTTTGCAGTCTCCATCGGTTTCGCAGCAGCCCGGTTTTGGAGGATTTTGACACATGGCTCCATCACATATATCTTCTGTACAAATATGCCCGTCGAAGCAACCAGAAGGCCCTTTACAGCATCCTATTATTTTGATTCCGTGACATACTCCATTCCTACAGTTATCAGGATCGGTGCAATCATCAAAATCAGTGCAAGCCATACCATCAGGAGATTGAGAAGGCACGCACTTGTTATCTACGCAGACATTTGTGATGCAGGGGTCTCCGCTAGCCGGGCAATCTGAAGCAGATGTGCAGCAACTAGGACTTTGAGAAGATACACATTCATTGTTTACGCAGACATTTGTGATACAGGGGTCTCCGCTAGCCGGGCAATCTGAAGCAGATGTGCAGCAACCAGGATCTTGAGCAACGCCATTGCATACACCTGCTTCGCATTTGTCTTCTATAGTACAGGCATTGCCATCATCACATGGTGCGGTATTAGGCGTATGGACACATTCCCCATTCAAGCAAGAATCATCAGTACATGAATTGCCGTCATCACAGGAATCGTCGCAGAGTATTGGAGTGCCAGGTAGACATACTCCGCCAGAACAAGTGCCTCCCTCACAAGATGCGGCATTGGGCGTAGGGATACATGCCCCGTTCACGATAGAATCATCGGTACATGGGTTGCCGTCATCGCAAGTCATTTGGGTGTGAATGCAACCAGTGGTTGAATAACACTCATCTAAAGTACTGGGATCTCCATCGTCACAGCTTATTGGAGTACCAGCTATACAGACGCCTTCATAACAAGCATCTCCCACTTGACAGACATTGCCGAAACTACATGGTGTGCCATCTGCCGCAGGCAGACACACCCCATTCAAGCAAGAATCACATGGTGGAATACAATTAGCGACACTACACGAAATGATGATAGCTACAATTATGGCAATTTTTTGAAATGTCCTCAGAACATCACCGCCCAGGCATTCTTTCATGCTTTATAATGATAAATGTTTCGAGTCGTGGGTGAATGTTACTAAAGAATGGAGATCGGCAGCCCGGCCAGCCAACGGGCCCAACTCCATGAAGCGATGTGGGTTATCTTTTGGTAAGTGATCTGGCTGGCAATGTCGGAATGAGAGAGATATGATATATATCCTACCAATCCACAAAAAGATCCAATATACACCACAAAGATTTTATGATGATCCATGATAATATTGAGCCAAAACAATGCTATTAGCAGATCGATAAGGCAATCAAATGGAGAGACTTGTTTAAATAGCTCTAATGCCCAAATAATGGATGTTAAATAAGGCCATCTCCAGCACCTTTTGGAAGTGGCTTCTGCGCCTTCCCGACATAGGCCAGCTTCAGATAGGCATGGGCTAGACCGTAGACGGTCCGGGGATCGCCGGGATCAGCAATGAAGGACCTACAAAAGAATTATTAATGCTAATGATCATTATAATTCCAAGGAGGATCTTATATTGAGCATAGCAAAATACGCAGCCGTTTCGATAATCTTGATGTTTGTAGCCACATCATGCGCATTATCTCAGTCTTCAAACATGCATTCTGTGGGCATGTCCGAGGATGCGTGGAAGCAAATGTTGGCGGAAGCATCTGGTGAATTTGTTATATTTAATCAGGGTGGCGGTAATTATGATCTAGCCCTCTGCGTGGAGTATTACGATCTAGAGAATCCCTGGCAAAATAAGAGCATGGTGTATGAACATTGCTATGTACCTGGTAGCAGCAGACCTGGCCTAAATAATCCTACGGATTGGAGTCTGCCCCAGGGAACTTATATATTCAATGTAACACGCTTCCACGCGACTCCCCCCGATGGTCCAGATGATACATTCACAGCCTGGTCCTTATGGGGACCTTATACACTGGATAGTCCATGGTACAAAGATGCATATGGTGAGGGCTCCAAAATGTACATTACCATGGATCCATTTGCCACCAAAGGAAGCATGATGCAAACTGATTGGATTCCTGGGGAGGGCGGATGTAATCCAGGGCCTCTCTGGGGGATTCAAATTACCGCGGAAGAATTGACTTCTATCGATTGGCAGTTCGGCCGAAGTGATGGCTCAGTAATAGGAACAATGCAACTCTTGGCAGATGGAAACATTGCCGGCTACAGCCACCCCAATGAAAACCGTTGGGCAGTAATGGGAAAGGAACTGCTCTTCTACAATAAAGAGGGCAAAATTGCCACACGATTCAACAAGTTCGAAAATGAACAGGAAAAATGGGAGATCAGTGGTCCTTTCTTGCTTGGGGGCAACATTACTCATGTTCTTAAACAGATTTCAGACATCAATTCTCAGCAGAGTGAACACTAATGAAGCACCATTTAAGCGGATAGGGACAAAATATGGCATCAAGACCCCGTGATGTAAAAGATGTTAGAGTGTATGTGTAACCCGCAAGTTATCCTTTCTTTTTTCGATATCTATTAAACCACAGGATATTTTTATAAGGGTGCTTTCCTGATCAAACTCCCCGGGTGTGGGCGGCGGAAAATAGGCTTGCAAAATTATGTCGATGCATATCGATTAGATCGATAGCAGAGAGATTTTTGATCCATACCTATAAACTGTGGAATGACTACATTGCCAGAAGAGCTTTTACCTCGATTTGACTAGGCCGGGAAGGTTGTATAATTGACTATGGATAACTCGCGAACTTAATGAGTGCGTCTCATCTCTCGGCAGTACAGCTAATGTGGCACTACTGAGAGACAAATGACCTATGGCTAATTTATTTATACGAAGCTCACTATCTATTCCTCCTATGGCTGGCACGGTGAAGGAAACTATTACGCCCATTAGTGAAGAAACCGAAGAGGACATCAAAGCTCTCCTGAAGGGCACAGATGTAGCCTGGACGCAGTACAAGCAAGATCATGGAACGCGAGTTACTAGCACCAAGGAACTAGATGCTTTTCTAGACAGCCTTTAGGCATTTTACATATGGTCAGGAAAATAAGTCTCAGCAAGCCAAAGCCTGATCAGGCCACCACAGAGAACCCATATAGTCTGTTCTTTCCTGACGATATCAAGAATCAACTATCACGTATCAAAAAGAAGGATATTGTGCTGTTTGAACAGCTTAAGAAACGTTTTGAAAAGCTTATCACCAACCCAGAATGTGGAGAGGTCTTAAGTCACGATAAAGCCGGACATCGGGAAGTCCACGTCAAAGATCACTGGGTTATCATTTATAGGACGGATTACAGCGTTCGAACTATAGTCATAGTCAAAATTGGTACCCATGAGAAAGCATTGGGTAGATGAGAAAGAAAGCTCAAAAGATCGATTTTAACGCCATATCTCAGAGAAGAAACAATTCATTCTACTCCAATAGATTTAAATATCTTATAATGAATTGTTTATATAAGGGCAGGATCATAAATCACGATATCATTTTAGCAGTACTTCCCAGCAACAAAGATAATGCCAAATCGTTGAAGGAAATCGCCAATGAAATGAGCTTGGACATCAACCGCTATGTTGATTGGATTCGCGTAGAGAGGCGATTGTCCAGCTCTTTGAGGGCTTTAGCGAGATGGGGATGGGTGGATTTGGAACGAAGGCAGAGAGAAGAAGGCCACAAATTTTGGTACAATGCCTATTGGAAGACTGAATTTGCGACGCAGTCGGAAGAGAACATGCTGTCCTAAAAGATGGAGATCATCGGCCCGGCCAGCCAACAGGGCTACTCCATGAATGACACTATCGCACGGCATTAGACCATCGATTCATGGAAGT
>Ga0307380_10003753_pt1 | contig 20815 bp, 18 predicted proteins | sample UN3MG_FD_202239 | JGI IMG/M metagenome (GOLD analysis project Ga0307380, IMG submission 202239) | Soil microbial communities from Risofladan, Vaasa, Finland - UN-3 | ecosystem: Environmental > Terrestrial > Soil > Coastal area > Acid sulfate soil | place: Finland: Risofladan, Vaasa | collected... | reverse complement strand
TTCAGTCCTTCACGTCAAGCTTCCTCGCGGCGCGCAGCTTGGCGCTGCGGGCGCGCGGGTTGGTGCTGATCTCCTCATCGCTGGGCAAGACCGGCTTCTTGGTAAGCACCCGCATCTCCACCTTCTTGTCGCACATGCACACAGGGAGATCGGGTGGGCAGATGCACGACAGGGTCTTGTAGCGAAAGAAGCCCTTGGCGATGCGGTCTTCCAGGGAGTGGAAGCTGATCACCGCCATCACTCCTCCCGCGGAAAGGACGGAGAAGCCCGCCTCCAGCCCCTTCTCCAGGTTAGCAAGCTCGTTGTTGATCGCGATCCGCAGCGCCTGAAAGGTGCGCGTCGCCGGATGAATGTTCGGTGGATGGAACTTACGCGGGATCGCGTCGTAGACAATCCGTGCTAGCTCGTCCGTCGTCTCGATCGCACCCTTAGCACGCACAGCGACTATCGCCTGGGCGATACGATCCGCGAATCGCTCCTCGCCGTAGCGAGAGATGATGTTGGAGAGTTCCTCGACTGATGCAGCGTTGACGAGATCGGCGGCGCTCACCCCATGCGTACGATCCATCCGCATGTCGAGCGGACCGCTCATGCGGAAGCTGAACCCGCGCTCGGGACGATCGAGTTGAAGGGATGACAAGCCAAGATCTAGGAGGAAGCCATCGATCGTCTCCACTCCGAGTGTGCTCAGGATCTCCACACAATCGCGGTAGTTCCCGTGCACGAAGCGGACGCGACCATCGAACGGAGCAAGGCGTTCCTTGGCGATCTTAAGCGCCTCCTCATCGCGGTCGATCCCGATCACTTCGATCGTTTCGTGCGCCTCCAGAAGCGCCTCCGTGTGCCCACCCATGCCGAGCGTGCCATCGATGATCACCGCACCGGGCCGGGGTGATAGCAGATCCACAACCTCACGCATGAGCACCGGCTGGTGGATACTTCGATAGTCTGCTTTCTGTGTGCTCATACTTCCTCCAACGCTGCGACGAAACGCGAGAATCCTTCCGTCGCCCGCGCGTGCAGGGCAAGATACGCCTCGTTCACGATTGCGAACGCTGGTGATGACTCAAGGACTAGCATCACCTGCTCGGAAGATGCGAAACGCACACAGGGTATCTGCAAGCCACTGGTCTCTCTCACCTCAGCCACAAAGGCATCGATCTTCTGATCTTCGGTGATCGCGATCATCGGTGCACCCGCGCGCAACGCAAACTCCAACCCGTGTAGGCGCGATGCTATCACGAGGTCCGCCCCTTCGAGTACGTGCATTGTATTGTCGATCGTATCAGCGCGCACGATACGGCAAGGAATATTGAGCCGATCAGCGATCCTCTTGCTGAGGGCCAAATCCTGCGCGGGAAAGAATGGAAGGAGAGTAACGGAGATCTTAGTCTGGCGGGAGACCCCATCGAGCATCTGCACCGTCTTCTCGACCATCTCGCCATCGTCCTTCGCCCCTTTGAGGCAAAGGATAATGTGACGTACCAGCGAGGATCGTATAGGAGGAGCCTCGACCGGCGGGAGGAGGAAGAACGGGTCGCCATCAATCACCGCGTTCGACCCCAGACTTCGCACCAAGCTCACGCTTTTTTGATCGCGGCAGCCAATATACGATGTGCCCTTTAGCGCAACGCGCGTCAGCGCCCGTGCAAAGCGCCCGTCGATCGGGCCGATCCCTTGGCCGAGGAGGAAGACAGGTCGCCTCGCCATGCACGCAAGACCGATCAGCCCAAGGTAGTAGAGAAGCGAGCGGTTGCTCATCCTGTTCTGCAACAAGCCGCCGCCGCCAAGGACGAGCACCTGGCTGCGACGCAGTGCAGCGTACACATCCAGTAGCGACCTACGATCGATCTCATCCTTTGTTTGTGGGCGCGCAGTGAGCCAGAACGTATCGATGCCGCGCTTAGCAAGCGCCTCGCGCAGTGCAACACGGATCGCCTCATCACCGAGGTTCCCGAATCCGTAGTAGCCTCCCACGACGACCGATATTGCGCTCATAACAAGACGGTACCAGAGCGGAGCTGAGGAATGCAAGGACGTTGTCGATGTTACATGGATGCTGCTAGAATTGCGCTTACAAGAAGAGGGAGGAAGATGGACAACGCAGAAGCGGGACGGATGTGGAACGAGAATGCGGACGCGCGGACCGAGCTGAGCCGAGCCGGGTACGACGTCTGCCGCGATCTCTTCAATACGCCGACGTTCCTTGAGATCCTTCCCGACATCAGAGACCTTGAGGGGCTCGATATCGGCTGCGGCGAGGGGCACAACACACGCCTCCTTGCCCGTCGCGGAGCGAGGATGACAGGGATAGACATCTCTGAACGGTTCATCGGGCACGCACGTGCAAAAGAAGAACAAGAAACACTTTGGATCTCCTACCGCGTGGCGGACGCAGCTAGCCTTCCGTACCCCAGAGAGACGTTCGACTTTGCCACCGCGTTCATGAGCCTGATGGACATGCCACAGGTTGATCGCGCCATCTCCGAGGTGTATCGCGTACTTAAGCCGGGCGGATTCTTCCAGTTCTCGATCTCTCATCCGTGCTTTGACGCCCCACATCGCAAGAAGCTGCGCGATGAACAGGGCAAAGCGTATGCCTTCGAGATCGGAGGCTACTTCCACAATCTGGACGGTGAGGTAGAAGAGTGGACATTCGGAGCTTTGTCAGCAGAACAACGCGAGAGCGTAAGGGAGTTCAAGGTTCCCAGGTTCACGCGCACCCTCAGCGAATGGTTGAACCTCATCATCGGTGCTGGCTTCACCCTTGAATGTTTTGCCGAACCAAGGCCGAGCGATGAGGTCGTGCGCGAACACCCGAACATACAAGCTGCGCAAGTCTTCCCCTACTTCCTCATCGTGCGTGGGAGAAAACCGTCCTAGACACAAAGGAGAGACCGAGTCTCTGTCATGAATGTTCCATAGTATCGCTTCCCTTCAGTACACCAAGAGCAAAGGCATCCTCGCGTTACACGCATCAGACACAACGTCGCAGACCAGCTGCACCGCTACGAAAGCCCGTTGATATCGTGCTTCCCAGTTACGCCGGTCTTGTGCCTGACGTTTCCCAGAGAGATCAGAGGGCACTTCTGAAGAACATCGCGAAACTCTGCGAGAAAGCTCGGCTTGCCCAGTTCTCATGGCTGCGACATAGTGGGAGTGCTTAAGGAAGGGGCTATGGTCAACGGAAACCGATCATCTGAATTATCGGAACTTGCGCATCTGAAAGATGTCTTCCGGCGCTATCCCGGTATACAGGCGGTGTACGTCTTTGGATCGATGGCTTCGGGAAACGCCGGCCCTGAGAGCGATCTAGATCTTGCCATCATCCCTGCCAATCTGTCCGTACGGGATAAGAAGCTCGATATTCTCGCGGACCTTGCTAGTTGCGGATATTGCAGCGTCGATCTTGTCTTTGTCGATGAAGACGACCTGGTCCTTGCCTACGAGGCAATCCGGCAAAACCGTCTCATCTATGCCACCAACGATTTCGATCGCGGTGCTACCTACTCCAATATCGTGCGCAAGTACCTCGATTTCGAGTTTTACCTGCGAATTCAACGCGACGCATACAAGCGAAGGAACATCGGTGCCAAATCCTGAAGTGATCCGGCGGCGTCTCCAAAAAGTGGAAGAATACTTAGGTATCCTTGATGGATTGCGTCGGTACGACCTGAATGAGTTCCTCGTCAGTCCTGAACGCTACGGAAGCGCCGAGCGTTTCCTGCAGCTCACCATCGAAGCACTGCTTGATGTAGGGAGCCACGTGATAGCGGAACTTGGGCTTGGAACGATCGAAACATAAGGCGATGTCCCCCGGATCTTTGGGGAGAAGGGATACATCGACCACGAACTTGCCGAGCGGTGGACGCGGATGATTGGCTTCCAAAACATACTGGTCCACGAATACCTGGATGTTGACCGGGGCGTCGTGTACGAGGTGCTTCAGCTTCGACTCGAAGATCTACGCGCTCTGAAGCAGGCCTTGGCTCAGTTTCTGGAACTAGACTTGACGTATGGGCACTTTCTCACTGGAGCAACGGGGGGTCCTGAGATAGAGTGAGATCAAGCCGTGCGCGAACCACCCGAGCATGCAAACCGCGGGCGCTTCCCGCACTCCCTCATCGTACGCCAAGCCTTCTACTTCTTTGCTGGGCAGATGGTGCGGTAGGGACAATAACTGCAGGCGAAGTAACTCGGTTCGGCGGGAAAATGTCCGGCACGAATTCCACCTGCCGCCTGTTCGATCTCCTCGCGTGCGCTTTCCAAGGCCTTCTCGGTCGGCTCGATCCTGCCGATGAACAGCTTCGGTGTGAGGAAGCGCAGTTCGAGCGACGCGGGGAGTGCATTGAACAGGTGCTCGTAGGCGAGTGCGTAGATCGCCAGTTGCCTGCTGGCCTTCGTCTTCTTCTCCGCCTCTTCCTGGTCCTTCACCTGCGATGTCTTGTAGTCGATGATCAGCCCGTCCTGCGGCTGATTGACGTTCGGAATGTCGATGCGGTCGAACACTCCAACAATCTTCACCCCGCCATCGACGAATGAGAAGTGTTGCTCAATGTAGGTCGGCTTCGTTTCCTCTGCCCGCGCATGGGAGTAGAACTCAGCTAGCGCCTCCAGCCCCTCTTGATAGCGTAGCTCTTCGTGCTCGCGTGTAAGGAACCCCTCGGTCTGCCACGCCTGCCGGAAGGCGTCCTGAACCTCGGAGAGGGAGATCGCTTCACCCACGTGCCGCGCCGTGTTGTAGCGCTTGATCGCCTGATGGATCGCGCTTCCATATACGACGGAGTGGTGCTGGCGGATGGGAACCTTGAGGATGTGGATGTAGCGGTACTTCATCGGACAGGTGAGATAGTCATCGATCTTGCGGTTGCTCAACACGAGCATCTCCTCCCCTCGCGGGAGGAGGGCGAGGTCGTCACTCGTCGATGTCTCCACCACTGTCTCCACTGGCGTTTTGCCGTGCCTGAGGAGCGAAGCGATCGGTGAGCCTTTCACCACGTTGAGCTGCGTCGGCGGGAGGTCGAGCGCCTCGGAGACAAACTGGCTCGGCTTGCGCGGTCGCTTGCCGCCGTAGTCCTTGGCGCTAGTCAGGTACAACCCTTCCTTGGCGCGCGTCATCCCTACGTAGAACAGGCGCCGCTCCTCCTGTTTGTGAAAGTCGGACTCCGCCCCGGGGAGGATGTCCTTGATCAGCCCGTCAGGGAGAGGGATCGCATCGCGGCGATGAGCCGATGGGAACCGCCCCGACACCAGACCGACGAGGAAGACGATCGAGAATTCCAGTCCTTTGGCCTGATGAATGGTGAGGACGTTCACCGCATCCTCGTCCCAGTCTGCCTCACCCACGGGTGGGTTGTCACCAGCGTCGATGAGGGAATCGAGGTAGTCAATGAACCAGGGCACGCGGTCGTACTTGGCCACACGCGAGAAGCGCTCGATGATGGAGAAGAACTTGGCGATGTTCTGCACCTTGAGCGCGTCTTGCGAATCCTCGGAGTTGGAGAGCGTGGCGATCGTCCCCGTGCGCTCGGTGAGGTAATGATAGAGGACCTCGCCCGTCTTCTCCTGCGACGCCAGAGAGAGAGTGGCCGCCAGATCATCGGCTAGCCGCGTCATCGCCTCCCGCCCCTCCGCGGAGATCCCGAGGAACTCCTCGCTCTTGGCCGCCACGCGGAAGACTTCAAATAGGCTCTTGTTCCGGCGACGCGAGTAGCTCGTGGCGAAGGCCAGATCCTCCGCAGCGACGCTGTAGAACGACGAGCTCGCCACGTAGTGGAAGGACATGTTGTCGCGCGGGTCAGCGAGGATGCGCAGGAAGGCGATGATCGTTCTGATCTCCTCGCGATCATACAGTCCGCGGCTTCCGGAGAAGTGCCACGGGATATGGAGGAGGTTCAGTGCCTGCAGGAAATCGTCGGCCTGGGCGTTGCTGCGCACAAGGATGGCGTAGTCGCGATACGTGCGGCCGGCCTTCACTCCGCTAGCGATCGTCTCCGCGACGAAGTCGCACTCATCGGCGATCTCCTGGAAATGTTGTTGCTGCACTGGCATCCCGTCGCCGGCCGCGGCATGCAGGCGCTTGTCGATCCCCTCGCGCACCTCCAATCGATCGGGGTTGTTGTACTGGATCAGGCGATAGGCCGAGTCGAGGATCTGCTGTGTGGAACGGTAGTTCTCCACGATCACCACCAGGTTTGCATCCGGGTACTCGCTACGGAATCCGAGGATGTTACTGATCGCCGCCCCACGGAACTTGTAGATCGATTGGTCATCGTCGCCGCATACGGTCAGGTTGCGGTGCCCTGCGAGGAGTTTCAATAGCTCGAACTGCGCGTAGTTGGTGTCCTGGAATTCGTCGACGAGGATGTAGCGGAACCGATCCTGGTAGCGCTTACGCACGAGCGGATGCTCGCGCAGAAGCTTCAGCGTCAGCGTGATCAGATCGCCGAAGTCGACGAAGGCGTTCTCCGCCATCAATCGCTGATAAGCTACGTACGTCTGGGCAAGCTCCATCTGGTCGGCAATCTCCTCCTGATGCAGCATTCTCTCTTCCTCTGTTGCTCCCTCATCGACTTCGGCGGCCAGGTTTTCGGCGTAGGCGAGGTACTCCCCAGCGGTGACATCCTCATCCTTGGCGCGTGAGAAGAGGGTGAGGATCGCCGCCAGGTGCTTAACCGGGTTTCCCAGTGGACGGAAGCGTTGAAGAGGCAACTCGAACAGGTGATCCTTGAGGAAGATCACCTGCTCGGCCTCGGTGAGGATCTGATAATCGGGCGACAGGCCGAGGAGGATCGCGTTCTCGCGCAGGATGGAGTCGCAGAATGAGTGGAAAGTGCCGATTTTCGCCTCAATGTACCCGTAGGGAACAAGAAGATCAACGCGCTCCTCCATCTCCGCTGCCGCCCGCTCGGTGAACGTAAGGGCGAGGATCTCCGCGGGCTTGGCGCACTTCTCGGCGATCAGCCATGCGATGCGCCGCGTGATCACCGTCGTCTTCCCCGTTCCGACACCGGCAAGGATCAGGAGAGGCCCTTCGCCATAGGTGACGGCGGCACGCTGCTGCTGGTTCAGGTCGGAGATGAGGTCATCGCTCATTATGAAGAGAGTATACGAGAACCAACAAGAACGGGCAATTGCACCACGGCGGTTTAGTCCATGTATCCGCCTTGAGGTGGTAGAATGAAAAGAGAGGAATCGAGCTGATTTGGGATGCGAAGAAGGGTATTTTGCTGTCAAGCTAGTGAATTGCCACCGCCTGCCTCCTACACTAGCATGAGACTGTCGAAGGAATCACCGTCGTCGATGATGCACACCGGGGACAAACCGATGACCGACCGACGTCGAAGGCTCGCCGCCATCCTGCTGACCGACATGATCGGCTACAGCGCGCTCACTCAGGGAGACGAATCACTCGCCCTTTCCCTGCCCAGCTAATCAACACCACCGGCCACGCCCATCTCTGGTCGGGACGCTACGATCGGAAGACACGAGACGCATTTGACATTCAAGAAGGGATCGCGCGAACGATCATCGACAGCCTCAGGTCACGATTTGTGACAGCCGGAGAAGCGCGGCCGGCCGGATGCTCGATCGGATCACATCGCCGAATACCAGACCGTCGCCGCGTGAGCTGGCGCAGCGCTTGAGCGTCAATCCGAACACCGTGGTGCTCGCCTACTCGGAACTGGAGGGACAGGGAGTGATAGAAACAAGAAAAGGACTGGGGATGTTTGTCCGCGAAGACAATGCGGTCCCGTTCCTCCGCGATCAGGTGGCCGAACGTCTACTCCGCCCCACCGGCGTAGTAGACGTTCGCGCAATCGAAGAGGTTGATCCTCGCCTCCGGGCATCGGCGGTACATCGCCCCCGCAGTGCCCTCGTCGGCAATCCCACCGAAAGACATCGTGCCGAAGCACAGGCGCGAGACGTGCAGGCCGGTCGGTCCCAATACGGTGTACTCCATGATCCCGCCTCACCTCCGTTCCGACATCATGACCCGGATGTCGCCGGCGCGCTCCGGTTGACCCGCTACCGGGAGTGCGCCATCTGCTCCGACCGAGGGGGGAGACGTTCGCGCGCGTCAGGATGACTGACTCTTCGGACCCTTGTGACGTCCGGCGAGGCACGCCTCGCGTCGGCCGCCGCCACGACGTCTGATTCCGTAATACCGGCTTTCTCCATCGGCTCGTCTCTCGTTGGGTAGAGGCTTTCCGCAGTGAGTCAACGGGAAGAACAGAGGACTTGACAGCGAGTTGTGTTTGTGCTATATTGGTAACGATACCGGTATCGTTTAGGAGTTATGCTGTGGAAAACCGACCAACCATTTACGATGTTGCAAAGGCGACAAGCTTTTCCATCAACACTGTCTCTCGTGCCCTCAACGGCAAGCCGGATATCAATCCTGACACCAAGCTCCTGATTCTGGATGCGGCAAAGAAGCTCAGATACACGCCGAACAAGCTGGCGCGAGGTCTTCGATCAAATAAGACGGGAGTCATGGGGGTCATTGTCGCTGACGTGTCGAACCCTTTCTTTTCCGCTGTGGTGAAGGGAATGGGGAGGGCGGCGAAGGAACTGGGGTACAGCATCATCCTGCAGGATACCAGCGAAGACTACGCAAATGAGGAAGAAGCGATACAGATCATGCAGACCGAGCAGGTGGACGGCGTGTTGATCACCCCGGTGCAGACGGACGACCGAAGCATCGGCATGCTTGAGGAGTCGGGGATTCCTTTTGTGCTCATTGCCCGCTACTTCGATGGCATTGATACGGACTGTGTGGTGGCCGACGACATCCAGGGCGGATACCTGGCTACATCACACCTGATTGCCGCTGGTCATGAGAGGATCGCTTTCATCAACGGGCCGGCCTGCAACTCCAGCGCGATCGAGCGATTTCAGGGGTACAGGAAGGCACTTGTCGAGCACGGACTCAGGGTTGATGACGCACTGGTGACGTACGGTGCGCTGACCACAGAGGATGGCTGCTCTCAGGCCCGGGAGATGCTGGGGGACCGGGCCGCCGCCCGGCCGACAGCGCTCTTTGCCTTCAGCGATTTCGTCGCTCTTGGGGCGATGAAAGCGGTGCGGGAGGCGAAGCTTCGGATTCCTCGTGATATAGCGATAGTCGGGTATGACGACATCGATTTCGCAGTTTGTTTGGAAGTTCCACTGACGACGATCAGGGTGCCCAAGGAGGAGATCGGCGAGACAGGCGTGCGGATCTTGTGCAAGAAGATACAGGGAGAGGTGTGCCACGCCCGCCTGAAACTACCGGTCGAACTTGTAGTACGGGAATCCGGCTAGTGCCAAGACTTGCCAAACAAGGAGGTGGTCGTGGAGAAGCCTAAAATCGTGCTTGCGGAGATTGGTGGTGAATGACCTGTAACTCTAACCTGTAACTCTTGGGAGGTGCATGATGCGTAAGTATAAGTACTGGTATGCGGTATTTGGCGTGATGTTGCTAGCGTTTAGTCTATCCCTAGCGGTCTTGGGGAGCGATGATCCACGTGCCCTATGGAGCAGCTTCAGTTCAACCAGCGAGATGCTCGAATACAAGAGTTTCCCCACGTACAATGAAGCCCCATCATTGGCAAAGCTCGTCGCAGAGGGGAAGCTTCCGCCTGTCGAAGAGCGACTGCCAGAAGAGCCCCTTGTGTGGAAAACGGCGGTCATGGTGGACGGGATCGGCGTGTATGGAGACGTTCAGAGACGTGCGAGCGGAATGGCGCCGGAAGGCTGGGCTACAGCCGCTGGCCAGCACTCGGGATGGGACGGCGCCATGGGACTCAAGAATGAAGGTCTGGTGAAGATCGCCCCGATGTGGATGCTGGAGAGCCCTGAACCGATTCCCGACCTAGCGAGGTCGTGGGAATGGTCTGAGGACGGCATGACTCTGACCATGCACCTGATGAAGGGTGCAAGATGGTCGGACGGCGTGGAATTCACCGCGGACGATATCCTGTTCACTTACTATGACAACATCCTTGACCCTAACATCCCAAGCTGGCGCAGCGCCGGCTCTTGGACCTTCGGCGGCAAGGTGACCGAGCTGGAAAAGATCGACGACTACACGATTGCGTGGCACTTCGGTATTGCATTTCCCCTTCAGGCGCTCTTCCTCATGGAGGGTCAGCTTAATGCGCCGCTTGCGGTACATGTGTACAAGCAATACCACCCGAAGTACAACGCTGCCATGACGTATGATGACTACTCGAAGGCTACTCCACCGGAGGCCTTGCCTGCTGTGTGTTTGGGACCGTATGTTCCAGCAGCTTACGTACCCGGCCAGGTGATGGTGTACGTCAGGAACCCCTTCTACTTCAAGGTGGACGAGGCGGGCAATCAGTTGCCGTACTTCGATGCCATCGTCTGGAAGGAGTCTGACTCGTGGAACACGCGGATCTACGACTTGCTCTCCTCCTCTGGAGATGTGACGCCGATCCAGGATCCGGGCATGGTGCCGCTGGTCTACGCGGCATCGCAGAACCCCGAGGCGACCTTCGTCTTCGAGTGGGGGCCGTTCACGATGCCCTATCAGATCAATCTGAACTACTCGCTCTACGCCGGTGTAAAGAGTGATAGGGACAAGGCGCTGCGGCTGCTGTTCAGGGAGAAAGCGTTCCGGCAGGCGCTCTCCGAGCTGATTGATCGAGAGGGGATCTGTGAGGGGATTTTCCCGGCCCCGAATGTGCAGCCGTTCTATGGCGGATATCCCTCCGGCTCCGCGTACTACCAAGCCGACAAGGTGGTCAAGTATCCCTACAATCCTGCGTATGCGCAACAGTCCCTTGCGGAGCTGGGATTTAAGGATACCGATGGAAACGGAATCCTGAACTGGCCCGACGATTCATTGATCCCAGGGGAGGATCTTATCATCGAGGTAATGACGGAAGCCACGGAACCTGAGCATGTCGTGATCGCGGAGGCCCTCGTATCCGACTTCCGAGACGCGGGGATCGACCTGCGCGTGAAGAACGTCCAGGCGGGGATCTTCATCCAGAGGGAGGACTCGCAGGACTACGACCTCGTGCTGGGCAGGACCTACGCTGCAACTCCTTGGGTCAGGCCGGACGAGGTGGGTCCCATCAGCGAGATCAGCCCATCCTGGCACAAAGCGGGACCTGGGGCACAACGCGATCTGCTCCCCTTCGAGCAGACGATGGGAGAGCTATTGACCGCCACCGCCACGATGACCTCGCCTGACGAGCGCCTGGCCGCCTTCGGCCAGGTCCTGGAGCTGTACACAGAGAACATCTACACGATAGGCATCCTGGAGATGGCGTATCCGATGGCGTTTGCAAAGCGCCACCGGAACTACCCGTCGGACTTCCCGGCCAGCCTGTACAACTGGTACCACAACAACGTTCCGATCGAGATACGATGGTGCCCGACGGAATTGCAGCTACCGTCAGAGCAATACAACAAGCTGATCCCCACGCCCGAGTCCTACAAGACTCAGAGCTGGTACCACATCGCAGACGTTCAGTAGGAGACCGTTCGATCTAAACCGGGGCATGTCAGCATGCCCCGGGTTCTTCAGAGGGTTGAACCGCAAACAGCGCGGACGAATGTTTCTCATAGGGAGAGACCCATGGTCGGGTATCTGGTCAAGCGATTGCTGTACGCGGTTCCACTTCTGGCACTCATTACCTTCATTTCATTCGTGGTCATTACGCTGCCTCCAGGTGACTACATGAGCACAATGCAGAACCGGCTGACTCAGATGGGCGGTCTGTCCGTTGCGCAAGCAAGGCAGGTCGCCAACCAGATGAGGGAGATGTACGGGCTAGATAAGCCATTTCTTGTTCAGTTTGCGAAATGGTCCTCCGGCATCTTCAGAGGTGACTTCGGATACTCGTTCAGGTATAGGAAGCCCGTCTTCGACGTGATCTGGAGCCGACTGGGTTGGACTGTCTTGATTGCCATGTGTGCGATGTGCATCTCCATGATCGGCGGGATTATCCCCGGCATCTACTCGGCGACCCATCAGTACGGCATCGGGGACTATGTCTTGACGGTCTTCTCCTTCTTGGGGTTGTCGATACCCAACTTCTTCCTGGCCCTGATGGCTATCTATGTCCTGATCTTCTACGTCGGGGTCTCGAGTGTGGGCGGACTCTTCTCGGTGGACATGGTCCTGCGCCCGTGGAGTTGGGCCAAGTTCGTGGACCTCATGCGCCACTTATGGCTTCCTATTGTGATCGTCGGCGTTGCCGGCACGGCCAGGAACATGCGCGTCATGAGGGCTAATCTGCTGGATGTGCTGCGGAACCGGTATGTCCAAGTGGCAAGAGCTAAGGGACTAAAGGAACGGGTTGTGATCTACAAGCATGCGGTTAGGAACGCTCTTCACCCGCTTGTGATGTACATCGGGATGTCCCTCCCCTGGCTCATACAAGGAGAAATGGCGACGAGCATCGTCTTGGGTGTGCCGACCACAGGAACGATGTTCCTGCTTGCACTTCAGGACCAGGACATGTACCTCGCCGGATCCTTTCTCCTTCTCGTTGCCGTCATCACAGTAATCGGCAATGTTCTGGCGGATGTGGTACTTGCCTGGATAGATCCCAGGATCAGATATGAATAGCCAAAGACGAGATCTGGAGGGTCTTGATCGGTCAGCGAGAAGCCCGGACCCTGAGGGACCTAAGACGAAGAGGCCTGAAACACGTACGCTCTTGATGTGGCGAAGGTTCAAGAGACACCGTCTGGCGAGAATAGGCGGCATCATCATCGGGTTCCTGTTCATCGTGATCGTGCTCGCGCCGTTTTTCTCCCTCTATGACTACGCACGCTCCGACCTCAGGGCGACGTACATCCCGCCACAGAGGATTCACTACTTCGACCAAGATGGGAAGTTCCACTTCCGCCCCTTTACGTACAAGCTGCAGAGGCAGCTCGATACGAGGACGTACGAGCTGCGCTATATCGAAGACACCTCACAGAAGTACTTCCTCAAGCTGTTCGTTCACGGATGGAAGTACAGGTTGTTCGGGATCATCAAGTCTGATCTGCACCTTGTAGGAGTGCAGGAAGGGGGAAGCTTGTTCCTTTTCGGCACAGACGCCCACGGTAGAGATCTCCTCAGTCGCACCCTCTTTGGCGGAAGGCTCACACTCTTCATTGCATTGGTTGCCACTGCAATCAGCGGGATCATTGGCTCTCTCCTCGGGGGCATCTCAGGCTACTACTCGGGTGTATTGGACATTGTGATACAAAGAGCTGTGGAAGTCTTTCGGTGTTTTCCGGAGCTTCCCTTGTGGATGGCGCTGAGCGCTGCGCTGCCCCGCGATTGGAATCCGGTCTACACGATCTACGGAATCATCGGGATCTTCGCACTACTGAATTGGCCGGTCATCGCACGCGAGGTGCGGGCAAAAACCCTCTCGTACCGCGAAGAGGACTTCGTGCTCGCTGCAAGGTCGATTGGCGCGAGCGACATGAGGATCATCATTCACCACGTATTGCCGCAAGCGTTCAGCCACATCATTGTGGCGTTGACGGTCACGATCCCGTGGTTGATCCTTGGTGAGAGCACGCTGAGCTTCCTAGGGTTGGGCATCCAACCCCCGATGGCAAGCTGGGGTAGCCTCATGCAGAAAGCTCAGAACTTCCAGACCTTGGGGCAGCATCCGTGGATCATGATCCCCGGCCTGTTCATCATGGTCACTGTTCTCGCCTTCAGCTTTCTCGGTGATGGGCTGAGGGATGCGGCTGATCCGTTCTCCCATTTCTGAACGAACCATACGGTGGACGGGCGCGGCACTGCCACGGAAGCTGTCTTGTGTTACTTATAGGAGGTAAGGGAGGAATGTCGATGGAGCGTGCCGGACGATTCTCGAATATGGTTGTGCGGAGGCCTTTGCTAGCAAAGCAAGTGAAGATTGACGACCAGTTCTGGTCGCCGCGAGTGCAGCAGGTGAAAGATGTCATGGTGCCCTACCAGTGGGAGGTGTTGAACGACAGAATTGCCGGGGCGGCGCCGAGTCACGCCGTCGAGAATTTCCGCATCGCTGCCGGCGAGAAAGAGGGACCGTTTCAAGGATGGGTCTTTCAGGACAGCGATGTCGCCAAATGGCTGGAGGCGGCTTCGTACTGCCTGGCGAATGAGCCGGACCCCGACCTCGACGACCTGGTGGACGTCGTGGTGCACCTCGTCACCAAGGCCCAGCAGGAGGATGGCTACCTCGACACCCGTTTCACGATCAAGGAAAGCGAGAAACGCTGGACGAATCTGCGGGACAACCATGAGATGTACTGCGCCGGCCACATGATTGAGGCTGCGGTGGCCCACTACGAAGCGACCGGCAAGCGAACGCTGCTCGATACGATCTGCCGTCTTGCCGACCACATCGACGCCAAGTTCGGGCCACAACCCGGGAAGAAGCGGGGCTATCCTGGGCACGAGGAGATCGAACTTGCGCTCGTGAAGCTGTACCGAGTCACTGGAGAGGACCGTTACCTCCAACTGAGCCGGTTCTTCATCGACGAACGAGGGCGCATACCGCACTACTACAACATCGAGGCGCAGACGCGGGGCGACAACCAGCCGGAGGGACAATACGTCAAGACATACAGCCAGGCCCACGTGCCGGTCCGTGAACAGGACGTGGCGGTGGGACACGCCGTGCGCGCGATGTACCTATACAGCGGCATGGCAGACATAGCGATCGAAACCGGAGACGAGGCGCTGGCGAAGGCCTGCAGGCACATATGGACCAACCTGACGACGCGGCAGATGTACATCACCGGCGGGATTGGGTCGAGCGTTCACGGGGAGGCCTTCACGTTCGACTACGACCTGCCCAACGACACCGCCTACACGGAGACCTGCGCAGCCATTGGCCTGGTCTTCTGGGCGCACCGGATGCTCCTGCTCGATAGCGACCGGAAGTACGCGGACGTGATGGAGCGGGCGCTGTACAACGGTGTCCTGAGCGGAATCTCGCTGGGCGGGCGGGAGTACTTCTATGTCAACCCCCTCGAGGTGTGGCCCGAGGCGTGCGAGAAGCGGCACGACCACGGGCACGTCGACGTCGTCCGCCAGCCATGGTTCGATTGCGCCTGCTGTCCGCCCAACATCGCAAGGCTCCTCGCCTCGATCGGTCAGTACATCTATTCGCATGATGAAGAGGCGCTCTACGTGCACCTCTTCGTCGGAAGCGCCGTCCGCTGTGAACTGAAGGGACGCCGCGTCTCACTAACGCAAGAGACGGGCTATCCGTGGACCGGGCAGGTGAGTCTAGTCGTCGGTTGTGAGGACGCCTCCCCGTTCACGGTCGCAATCCGCATCCCCGGATGGAGCCGCGGTGCGACGCTCGCCGTGAACGGCGTGGCAATCGACGCGGCCGCTTCGCCCGACGCCGACGGCTACGCCAGGATCGAGCAGTCTTGGCGCGACGGAGACCGGATCGAGTTGGGGCTGCCTATGCCGATCCAAAGGGTTCGCGCCCACGCGGCCGTGCGGGAGGATGCCGGGAAGATCGCGCTGATGCGCGGGCCGGTGGTCTACTGCCTGGAAGAGGTCGACAACGGCCCCAACCTCTCCCGCCTCTGCTTGCCTCGGGACGGGGCGCTCGGGCTCGAGGAGCCAGATGAGGCCCTGGGAGGCGTCTGTGCCATCCGCGGCGTCGCCCGGCGAAGGCGTTCCTCGACAGAGCAGGCGGATGCCCTGTACAATGCGGCGAACCTAGAAGAGGACGAGGTCCCGATCCGGGCGGTCCCCTACTTCGCCTGGGGCAACCGTCGCCCCGGAGAGATGATCGTCTGGATCCGGGAAACGATGAGGCCCGAAGCGGCGGGGCCAGGCAGGTGATGAGGATGCACGAAGGACTGCGGGAGGAGGTCTGGAAGACGCTCCAAGCGCTTCCGAGAAGCGGGCTCGTGCAGGGGACGAGCGGCAACGTCAGCGGGAGGCAGGGTGACCACGTCGTCATCAAGCCAAGTGGCGTCGACTACGACTCCCTCTCCCCGGACGATCTGGTCGTCGTTGATCTCTCGGGGAGGATCGTCGAGGGCGCGCTCAAGCCGTCCGTCGACACAGCGGCCCATCTGCACATCTATCGAGCTGTTCCCGAACTCGGCGGAGTCGTCCACACGCACTCGGTGTACGCGACCGTGTACGCCGTCCTCGGAAGGAGCATCCCGGTGTACACGACGGAGCTTGCCGACCTGTTCGGAGATTCGATCCCCGTATCAGCCTACGTGCCCCCAGGCTCCGAGGAGATCGGAAAGGAGTTCGCGCAGCGGACGCGGCCGGGCAGGTACCGGGCGCTCCTGATGAGACACCATGGCCTGTTTGCTGCTGGCGGAACTCCCGCCGATGCATTGACCGCGGCTCAGATCGTGGAGCACAGCGCGAAGATCGCTTACCTCGCAGAGAGCATCGCGCGGCCTGTCTCGCTCTCCCCGGAGGAGTCCCGGCGGTTGCACGAGGCCTACATGGAACACTACGGGCAGGGCGAGAAGAGAGGAGTCTAAGTCATGACGAAACGGTACATGGTCGGCGTCGATATCGGCACGCTCGGAACCAAAAGCATTGTGGTCTCTCCACAGGGGGAGGTGCTCGGATCGGCCCTCGCAGAGTACGAGGTCGAACACCCACGTCCGTTGTGGGCAGAGCAGTGGCCGCAGGTCTGGGAAGAGGCCACCTACCAGGCGATCAGGCAGAGCCTGGCGGTGGCGAGGGTCAACTCAGACGATGTGGCGGGGATCTGCATCAGCGGGTTGTACGGCGGCTCGGGGATCCCCGTTGACAAGAGCTTCACGCCCCTGCGCCCCTGTCTCATCTGGATGGATCGACGGGCGATGGCGCAGGTCGCATGGATCAAGAAGAACGCTGATATGGACCGGGTGTTCGAGGTCACCGGGAACCACGTCGACACCTACTTCGGCTACTCGAAGCTCCTCTGGGTCAAGGAAAATGAGCCGCAGATCTGGGCCCGCACGCACAAGTTCGTCCCGCCGTCGAGCTACGTGGAGTATAAGCTGACCGGTAAGCTAAAGATCGACTACTCCTCCGCGGGGAACCTGGGTGGGCTGTTCGACATCCATCGCCTGTGCTGGTCGGAGGAGATGAGCCGGATGCTCGGGATCTCGCTCGAGAAGATGCCGGAGGACCTGGTCAGCTCGACCGACATCATAGGCGAGGTAACCTCAATGGCGGCGACGAAGTGCGGGCTTTCCCCCGGCACCCCCGTAATCGCGGGTGGAATCGATGCGCCGATGGCCATGCTAAGCGCGGGCGCGGTCGAGGAAGGCGACAACGTGGCAATGATGGGAACCTCCACCTGCTGGGGGGTCATCCACCGAGGCGACGCGTTCTCGCGGAACCTAGTCTCCATGCCTCACGTCGTCAACTGCACGCAGGAGATCTACACCTGGGGGGGCGCAGCGACCTCCGGCGGCCTCGTGCGCTGGTTCCGTGATCGGTTCGACGAACGACCGCAGGTCGCGGCGGGTAAAACGGACGAAAACCCGTACCGCCTTCTCGATGAGGGAGCATCTAAGATCCCCGCGGGCTCGGACGGGTTGGTCGTCTTGCCGTACTTCATGGGCGAACGCGCCCCGCTCTGGGACCCCGACGCCAGGGGGGCGATCCTCGGGCTGACACTCTACCACACCAAGTCGCACCTCTTCCGAGCATTCCTGGAAGCCGCCGCATACAGCCTGCGCCACAGCATCGAGGTCGGGAAGGCGATCGGCCTTCACCTGAAGGAGGAGACGCGCATCGTGGGCGGAGTGAGTAAGTCGGGGCTGTGGATCCGCATCCTCGCCGACGTCCTCGGGCGGCGGGTGGTGACGCCAGCGCAAGGCCTGGGCGCGCCGCTGGGCGACGCGCTACTCGCGGGGATCGCTACTGGCCTCGTTGATGACTACCGCGTGATCGAACAGTGGACACAACAGGGCGCAGTGACCTGTCCGGACCCCGCTTCCAAGGCCGTATACGACAGGTACTATGCCCTCTACCGATCGTTCTACGCGGACATCAAGGATGACCTGCATGCGCTGTCCGCAATCGGAGGTGAGCAAGGATGACGCAGGCGACGGGAACATTCGGCCTCATCGTTGGCAGCCGGAACTTCTTCCCTGACCGGCTCGCCGAGGAGGGGCGAAAGCGAGTGCTGCGGGCCATCCGCAAAGCGGGATATGAGGCGGTAGCGCTCTCCCCGCAGGACACGCCGTGTGGCGCGGTGGAGACGCGGCGCGACGCGCGGGAGTGTGCGCGCCTGTTCACCGAGCACAGGGAGCAGATCGACGGCATCATCGTGACGCTCCCCAACTTCGGCGACGAGAAGGCGGTGTCCGATGCGCTTCGCCTCTGCGGGCTGGACGTGCCCATCCTGATCCACGCCTTTCCCGACGAGCTGGGGAAGCTGGACACGATGCGGCGGGGCGATGCGTACTGCGGCAAGTTGTCGCTGTGTAACAACCTGGTGCAGTACGGGATTCCGTTCTCCCTCACCACGCGCCACGTTGAGCCACCGGAGGGCGACGCGTTCGCCGCCGATCTGCAACGGTTCGCCGGGATCTGCCGGGTCGTAAACGGCCTACGCACCGCTCGCCTCGGCCTGGTGGGCGCCCGCCCCAGCGCGTTCAACACCGTTCGGTTCAGTGAGAAAATCCTCGAGCACGCGGGAATCAGCGTGGAGACGATCGACCTGTCCGAGGTCATCGCGCAGGCTCAGGGCCTCGACGCCGGGTCTGCACAAGTACGGGAGGAACTCGAACGGATACTGGCGTACCTCCCCGCACGCGGCGTCCCGGCGGACGCCCTGGAGAAGATGGCGCGCCTGTCCGTCGTGTTGCGGGCGTGGATCGAGGCAAACGACCTCGACGCCATTGCCATCCAGTGCTGGACGGCCCTTGAAAGGATCTACGGGATCGTGCCTTGCACGGTGATGAGCCTGCTGTCGGAGAACCAGATTCCGAGCGCATGTGAGGCCGATGTTATGGGGGCGCTGTCGATGGTGGCCCTGGCGCTCGCCGCCCGCTTGCCCGCCGCCCTGATGGACTGGAACAACAACTACGGCGACGAGGAAGACAAGGTAATCACCTTCCACTGCAGCAACTTCCCCAAGAGCTTTTGCACCGATCCGAAGATGTCGTTCCAGGCGATCATCGCCGACGAAGTCGGAAAAGAGAACTGCTTCGGGACCTGCATTGGCAGGATCTCCCCTGGCCCGGCCACGTTCTTCCGGCTCTCCTCTGATGACCTTCGCGGCCGGATCACCGCGTATCTGGCCCAAGGGGAGTACACCGATGACGAGGTCGAGACCTTCGGGGCCTACGGCGTCGCCGAAATCCCGAACCTGGAAGTTCTGATGAGGCACATGGCCGAGCATGGTTTCGAGCACCACACGGCTGTCGTCAAGGCCCATGTCGGCGACATCCTGAGGGAAGCGGTCGAGAAGTACCTGGGCTGGGAGCTCTACGACCACACGGGCGCCTGACCGCCCCTCCGGCAAGGGTGACGCCGCCGTCGCAGTGGTGGACCCTCACCTTGACCGGGCGCGCCTACCAGATATCGGGACGTACACCGCGCTCCTCACTGTGATCGATAACAGCGGATTACTGGCTGCTGCATCACAGATGATCACGGCGGCCGCACCGGAGAACGCCTTCCCAACAGCCGTGCCCAGTGTCACCCCCGATTCCGGGACCCTAGATCAAGATCGCGCCGAGGATCGCCGGAAGGAACTGTGGTAGGTCGCGGGGTGTGCGCGACGTGATCAGGTTCCCGTCGATCACCACCGGCTCGTCGACCCACTCCGCGTTGGCAGCGAGGAGGTCGTCGCGGATCGAACGGTAGGATGTAAGGCGCCTGTCGGAGACGATCCCCGCAGAGATGAGGACCGATCCGGCATGGCAAATCGCCGCAATGACAATGCCCTCTTTATTCGCTTGGCGGATGAGGTCAAGCGCCTCCTCGTGCAGCCGTAGCTTATCCGGGGCCAATCCCCCCGGAACAACGATCGCACAGACGCTCTTCAGGTTGACATCGGAGAACGAGCGCGTGGCAGTGACGGTGATTCCGTGCTTGCCAGCGTAAACATGCCCTGACTCCTTCCCCACTATCTCCACCGTCAAACCTGCCTCAAGAAAGCGATAGTAGGGAACCCACAGCTCGAACTCCTCGTATCCCTCTTCGACGAGAATCAATACTCCATTCATCACGGCCTCCTTATCCAGACAGGACTGTACCGACCGAGGCGTGCTGAAGCAAGAACGAACCCAAATGAGACAAGATGCAGCCTTGCATGGCGGAATCTCTCATGTGCCGCGCCACCACAAGTGTGATATTGCCGTCTCTATCAGGATTATCAATGGTGTTGCGCCTTCCTCTTGACAAAGGCATAGTGTATTAGTATACTAGCACACTATGACGAATCGAGATGATTGGCTCATAGACATGGACGCCGGACCGATCTTTGTGCAGATCGCGGAGAACGTGCGTCGGTTTCTTGCGCGAGGAGAACTGACGCCGGGGGAGAAACTCCCGTCGGCGCGTGAGTTGGCGCAGCGCTTGAGCGTTAATCCGAACACCGTGGTGCACGCCTACTCGGAGCTGGAGGGACAGGGAGTGATAGAAACAAAACGAGGGCTAGGGACGTTCGTCCGCGAGGACGCGCCGGTGGAGACGATGCAACGCAATCTCCTCAGGTCCGCGGCGGAGCGATATGCGAGCGAATTCGGACGACTCGGCGTCTCCGCTAAAGAGGCGTTCGCCGTCCTGCAGGAGGTGCTGAATGCTGGCGAAACTTGATGATGTAACCAAGCTATACGGGAAGAACGAGGCGCTGCGCGACTTCAC
>Ga0307380_10003752_pt1 | contig 20816 bp, 17 predicted proteins | sample UN3MG_FD_202239 | JGI IMG/M metagenome (GOLD analysis project Ga0307380, IMG submission 202239) | Soil microbial communities from Risofladan, Vaasa, Finland - UN-3 | ecosystem: Environmental > Terrestrial > Soil > Coastal area > Acid sulfate soil | place: Finland: Risofladan, Vaasa | collected... | reverse complement strand
CTAATGGACCACAGAGTTTGGGTAACCCCTGGTCTGCCATTCATGATCCCTATCACGCTGGGATTTTTCACAGCCGTATTTTTCGGGGATCTTATATTCATGCTTACAAAATTCCTGTTATATTACTGAAATAATTTCCCGTAAAGTGCATAAACTAGATAACGTAATAAAAAAGTAAGAATCCTATGGATATAACCCCTGCACTTACCACATTCGGACTAATTGCACTGGCAGAGTTCGGAGATAAGACCCAGTTGATAGCGATAGCATTGTCTGCAAGGTATTCCAGGGTGCATGTTTTTGCAGGTTTAATTTCTGCTTTTATAGTGCTGACTGCCATTGCTGTGGGTGTGGGGGAAGTAATATTGAATTATGTCAATCCACAGATTATCGGGATCGGTGCCGGAATATTGTTCATTCTGTTTGGGATAATGACATTACTATGGAAGGACGATGATGAGGACTCTATAAAGAATGCAGGAGCAAGTAGTGTTTTTTTTACTGCCTTCAGTATGATCGCACTTGCAGAATTGGGAGATAAGACCGAGATCGCAGTAATAGCCCTGTCTGCCCAGTTCCACGCACCAATTATGGTGTTTCTGGGTGCAGTATTGGCTCTAGGTCTGATCAGTGCAATCGGCGTAGCTATTGGAAGTAAGCTGTCAACAAAGATCCCGCTGGATAAACTCAGAATAGGGTCTGGAATCTTGTTCATTGTTTTCGGGATAATATTCCTGATCGGAAATTAATATTACACAAATGTTTTATCACACAAAAACATTATATTGTTCACTCAATAGTATTTTTATTTGAGGTGAATATCATGGGTTTAGAACAAATTTTAAAAGCCACCTTTAAGGGGGAAACCACGGAAGTTGGATGGTATCTGGCAATGTCAAAGATCGCTGAAGAAGAGGGTCTTGCGCATGTTGCCACATATCTGCGACAGATCGCAATGGATGAGGCATGGCATGCTGCCGAAGTAGCCAAGCTCGCGGGTATGGTCAAGGATACAAAATCAAATCTTACTATGATGCTTGAAGGCGAGGGTATGGCAGAGGTTGAAAAAAGAGAAGCTGCCGAGATCGCCAGAAAGGAAGGAAATACAGCAGCAGCTTTGTTCTTCGAGAGTGCATCAAAGGACGAGGCCAGGCATAAAGCCGGAATTAAAGGGATCTTAGAAAAACTCTAGGTCTCAATTTTTTTCTTTTATTTTATATAAAATAAAGTATTACTTTATATAGTCGAGTTAATCTGACTTACTTACGACTTTTCAGCCCTTAATAGCACTTCCAAGTGGCAATGCTGTAAGCACAAGACTCCCCAAGGCAGGCCGGTTTTTCTGGCATTCTTCTTCCAGGTGGTTTAATTCATGTTCCCGGTTGACGAACATTAGAAATATGTATGCAGTTGAGGGTATTTAATATTAACTAATTTAGAATAGACTAATTTAGAATAGGTTGTTTTTATACCATTATACTTTATCAGGTGAAATAAAGTATCTGACATGAAATCTATTGCAGTATAAGACAGGCATATTTTTATACCGCGAAGAGGTAGTGTGATATTAATAGCTGAACAGTCAGAGGTTAGTCAAACCTTTTGTCTTAATGTCTCATATTTTTCTCTTGAAATTTTAACCTGACTTCTTTTATCCGTTCCATATCCTCATCCTGCTCAATGAGAACTGTAAAATTAAATATTTCCTGCTTCTAAAAGTGGCTGAGACTTATGGACTGATGAAATGCGTCAAAAATGTCTGAAAGCATCATCAAAGGACTTCCTTACCATAAAAATTTCAACCCTCCGCCAAAAGTTGCCTCAACTTTCTCCTTCATGTCATGCCCTTTAGTCACAGTCTCAAATTTTTTCGTAATTAAAGGATCATGGCTTATTATCCTACTGTCACAGCAACATCAAACCAAGTTGATTTGCAATAGTGCCCACTATGATTGACAGGATAATGGTAAATCCTGAGATCAGTATCATATTCTTCCATCCCAGTTCCTTACCTATCACAGCTATGGTAGCTGCACAGGGGACATAGATGGTTGCCACCAGAGCAAATACATATATCTGCAGCGGGCTCATCACATCGGAAAATATTGCAGTACCTGCCAGCACAGCCAATATTTCCAGCGCCATTTCTTTTCGCAGGATGCCAAAGATGAATGCTGTGGCTGCAAATGCCGGCAGACCTAACATCCCTACGAAAACGGGACTGGCGGCATTTTCAAATACTGCCAATATCCCCAATGTATCGATCACACCAAGCAGACTGCTGCCTAATATCAGGATGGGAAATGCCACGAAGGTAAATCCTTTCATCCTGAACCAGGTCTTTTTTAGCATGACCTGGATATCAGGTTTCCTGAGAGGGGGCATCTCCATTATAAAGCCCATTTGATCACCGGACAGTCCTTTACCCAATGACCATCCGGTCAGTAAGATTATGAAAAGTTCTATTACATATATGGAAATTGCGGCCCAGAATCCCACAAATGCGCCTACCAGCCCCATGATAATAACTGTCCTGGCCGAGCAGGGTGTAAGGGCGATCATAGCTACTGTGATGATCCTTTCTCTCTGGGTATTAAGGGTACGAGCTGCTATGATTGCCGGGACATTACACCCGTATCCCAGCAGTAAGGGTATGATAGCACGTCCGTGTAAACCCAACCTGTGCATGTACCTATCCAGTAAAAACGCCACCCTGGGGAGGTACCCCGTATCTTCCATTAACGACAGGAACACATAGAACGTCCCGATAAAGGGTATTACGATAGCAAGCCCAGCTTCCAGGCCCAATAGACCAAAGATTATCGCACTTAAAGCTAAGGGATTAATTCCACTTAATGCCGAACTAACCGGAGTGACCACATAAGTTTCAAACAGGTTTACGATCCCTATCTCAAGATAACTGCCCACATTGAACACAACATAGAACATGATGAGCATAAAAGCCGCAAATATGGGCAATCCCCATATATTGGATGTCAGGATATCATCAACACGGTCTATGAATTTCTTTGAAACTGCACTTTTTTTAAGTACTGTCTGTACCATGGTGCCTGATTCACCATAACGATCCCTTGTAATAGTATCTTTCATAGATATCCCATGGTCTGCTTCGATCTCAGGGAAGGCTTTTGCTGCTTCCAGGACTTTTTCCGGATTATCACAAAACCCTTCCACGAATTCCTTATCTCCTTCAAGGGCTCGAATGCAGATACTGCGGCTTGCTTCAGGCACATGCTTCCTGACATTTTCGATTGCACGCTCCACATGATCGTCATATCTTACTCTTCGTCTCATCCTCCTGCGTTGCTGGTGGTGCCTGGGTTGTGCCGCTTCAATGGCTTTATGCAATGTGGTATCGATCCCGCTGCCTTTAATGGCAATAGTCGGAATAATATCTACACCCAGTTCAGACTCCAGGGCTTCAACATCGATCTTGATACCCATTTGCTCAGCAGCGTCGATCTGGTTCAAGGCCACAACCATTGGTATATCAATCTCCAGCAACTGCAAAGTAAGATTGAGGTTTCTTGTCAGTCTGGTAGCATCTACTACATTTATTACCACATCAGGGCGATTTTGTATCAAGAATTTCATTGCTACCCTTTCATCCTCAGTGGATGCGGATAGAGAATAAATGCCTGGCAGATCCACCACATTTATTGACTGCCCTTCATGTTTTACTGTACCTTTTGTAATCTCAACCGTAGTGCCAGGGTAATTGGACACATCCACACCCACACCGGTCAGTCTGGTAAAAAATGCACTCTTACCCACATTCGGGTTGCCTACCATGGCAATAGTCAATGGAGCATGAGGATCAAATTCGTTGTTAGTATCGCAACACGATTTCAATTATTTCACGCTCTTTCGCTCTGGACGAGAATATTTTTTGCTATATCGCTACCTACCGCAACTTCAGCACCCATGGCAATTATGGACAGAGTACCTTTTCCAAGTTTACGTTTGACCTTGATCTTCTGGTCAGGTATGAGCCCGATAGCTGACAACCTGTCTTTGACCTCCCGGGTCAGGGATACTACTTTTACCGTACCGCTTTCTCCTTCTTTTAATTCTGATAATGGAATATAATCCCTGTATGTTAGTGATGGTTTTGTGGGACAGCACTCCCCCTGACCTATGGGATTTCCATCTGGACAAATATCGGGATGACCCATAAAAGCGCACATCTTCTCAAGCGTTGAATCTGAGATAGAATGTTCCATTTCACAGGCTTCCTTATGGGCAATGTCCGCTTCAGCCCCCAACACATCTACGAGAAAGGTTTCCAATAACTGATGACGCCGTTTAATTCTCAGTGCTTCAGTACAACCGCTGGAGGTCAGAGTAACTCCATAATAAGGTGTATATTCAATATAGCCCGCCTCATATAGCTTTCGAACCATCTCTGTAACACTGGGAGCTGATAGGTTCAATTCCACTGCTATCTGGTTTGTTTTTGCCGGGCCGTTATTTTTCCTGGTAAGAAAGAGAATAGTCTCAAGATATTCCTCGATCCGTTCATTTCCCATAATATTTCACACTTCCATATTTAGGCACTCCTAAATATATAGTTTATGATTCAAAACCTTCCAACATTTTTTTAATAATTTGAAAAACAAGGAGTAATACAATAAACATTTAAATAAAGTAAGGAATTATGAAATTATTAAACAAGTAATAACGGAATTAAGGTCTTAATTTGTCTATATTCCGGTCAAAAGTATACAATCAAAAAGATTTTTTTGATCTGCAATTTCAAGAATTAACAGGTAAATCAGGATCATGAAAGAACTTATCACCAGTAATAAGGATGAATTAGCCAGAATATTATGGAAGTCTGATCCTCATATTTATAAAATTTTCAAGAACAGTTCAAATGTTCATGATTCCAGAAACCGGATATTCCAATACCTGAATAATAAAGATTCATCGCTTTTTTCAATTTATTCGCATTCTTCTGACAGAGATATGAACATTCTTGAAAAAAAGAATGCCAGGGATTGCATCAGGGTCTTGAGAACTATATTTAGAACGCAAAACGAGAAGCAGACGAATTTTTCAGCTCTCAGGGTATTATACAAGATAGTAAATGAAAAACGAGTGCCAAAGAATATCAGTAAAGGATTTCTTTGCGAATTTATTTTCTTATTTAGAGGTCTGAACGGAAAATCCGAGTTATATGCCAAAGAGGTAACCCCGCGGTATTTGAAATTATCAGGAAAAGAAGCCGCTCTTGAACGCACCATATTTCTTGATGAATATGCAAGTAAGATGGAATATTATTTTAAACGATATCGTACAGGACTTGAAGCTGACCTGATACGGCAAAGAAATGAATTAAAGAAAGATATTCTCCATTTTTTCAATGCAAATGAAAATGATTGGAACGATTATTTCTGGCACCTGAAACACTTAATCTCTGATTCTAAGACCCTGAAACATTTGGTGAAATTGGATTCCAATGAGATCAAGGGATTGGAATTAGCTGAAGAACACAACATTTCGTTCCAGATAACACCATATTACCTTTCATTATTTGATAAGGAGAACCGGAAGCAGTATGATCACTCAATAAGGGCTCAGGTGCTGCCCAGCGAAAATTATTGCAGGAATTATTTAAAAAGCAGGGAATCAGGTGAAAGCCTGGATTTCATGGAAGAAGCATCCACCAGCCCTATAGAAAGTATTACCAGGAGGTACCCGGAAATATTGATCCTAAAACCGTTCAATTCCTGTCCCCAGATATGTATCTACTGTCAAAGGAACTGGGAACTTAAGAGCCTTGACGAAAGTAAGACCACAGAAGATTCTGTATTGAAGGCTATTGAGTGGATCAATAATAATCCTCATATTACCGAAGTCCTGGTCACTGGCGGAGATCCTTTTACCCTGGACGATTCTTATATAGACAGGCTGCTGGGGCGTATTTCCAAAATAGATCATGTGGAGCGTATCAGGATCGGAACCAGGACACTGGTCACCTTACCTTCCCGAATCACTGACAGCTTAATAGACATACTCAGTAAGTACAATTCATTAGGCAAAAGGGAAATTTGTATAATGACCCATTTCCAGCACCCAACCGAGATCAATCCTGATACACTGGAAATGGTTTCAAATATCAAAAAACATGGCATCAATATCTATAATCAACAGGTGTTCACCTACTATAACAGCAAGAAATTTGAGACCTGCCTGCTGCGAAAGACTATGAAAAAATCAGGCATTGATCCTTATTATACCTTCAATACGAAAGGCAAGGAAGAGACAATAGATTACAGGGTGCCCATTTCCAGGATCGAACAGGAAAGGGCCGAGGAGGCCAGGTTACTGCCCGGCCTTGAGAGGACTGACGAACCTGTGTTCAATGTACCCAGGTTGGGAAAATCACACCTGAGAGCCTGGCAGGACCATGAAGTGATCATGATACAGCCCGATGGCAGGCGTATCTATCGTTTTTATCCCTGGGAATCCAAGTTGAAACTGGTTGAATCGTATAATTATATTGACGTGTCAATATATGATTATTTAAAACGGCTCCATCAGGATGGAGAGGACATTGATGAATTCAGCTCGATCTGGTATTATTTCTAGATCTCATATCGTTTGGATGACCATATCTCTTTTAAGATCTTGTCCACATTCTTTTTATCCACTGACACATCAAGACTTCTTTCGATCAGCGGATAATTAAAGTCTTTCAATGTCTCAAACACGAGTCTTGAGTCCCCGACTGCCACAATAAAGTCGATCTCGATACTGGATTCTTTGACCATTGAATGCAGCGCACCACTTACTTTTTCCAGATGATGCTGGATATCTTCATCTCGAAGTTTCTCAAACCTGTGCTGGCTCCAGCCGCCTTTGGTATGCTTTCCCTTTACACTGCTTCTTACGATCTGGTGGGAAGTAAATGAATCCGGACTGCCTGTGATCCCAATAAATGATTCACCGGCATGGATCAGCAGGATTAGAAGGTTGACTTCTTTTTCTATCAGGTTTTGAAGGGGTGCGGTATCGAAGCTGTTCTCCAATTTCCATGAACTTGATTCTAAAGGTAAAAAGGGTACTACTGCTTCCTGGATCATTTGATTAGTATCATAAAAGACAACAATTCCTGTGGATGATTCCATCTTATCTATAAAACTAATGTTTTTTAGTCCTAATGAGTCTATAAGATCGTTTGAATTATCCAGATGTGATAGTGATTCACCTGATTTGAGATATACAGTAATTAAACTGTTTTCCATTGCTCTGATGGAGCTTATTTGAAATAAATACCTATTCATTGCCTGTCTTGAGATATTGCTGATATTTCTAAAGTTGAGTTCACTCGCCTTTTTTTGGCGCATTTTGGATAATTCATATTCAAGGGTCTCAATCTTCTTATTTGCAGCATTGAGCTCTTCTTCAACTACCTGCTTTTGTGACACAGCTTTTCGTGCAATCTCTTCTTTTGCTTCAAGCCGGGCTGTTATTGAGTCCTTTTCTAATATTAGCTGTTTAAGCTGGGCTTCAAGTGAATTTATGTAATCCTGTTCTTTTTTCCCGAATATTTTTTTTAGCAATTATCGAATCTCCCTTATCTTGTTATTTTCACCAAAGGCCCTGGAAAATATCTTATAGAAATCAAATATCTCGAACTTTATGGGTTCATTCGCATCTTTTTTCAGTTCCAGCCCCCTTTCAAACGATAGGATACAAAAAGGGCAATTGGTCAATAATCCATCCACACCTTCTTCCTTTGCCACTTCCATCCTTCGTATAGCTAGTTTATCAGCAACCTCAGGGTAGGCTGCCCGCACGCCTCCCCCGCCCCCACAGCACAATCCTGAAGAGGGAACCTGGACCAGTTCCATGCCCGGTATTTTCTGGATCAGATCTATATAAATGGATTCATCAAGTCCACTGGCCCTGATATGACACGGATAATGATACATGGAACGCATATCAATGTTATTCAGGTCTTTTGTGTTAAGGATACCCCTACTGTCCATCATGGTCATATATTCACCCACATCATATATCTGGAAATCGAAATCAAGCCCGTATTGTTTCGACAGCCTGGGGTAATCGTGCCTGAATGTGGAGTTGCAGCCTGAACAGCTGGTCAGGATGTGGGTAACGCCGTGTTTTGCATAGGTATTGAATATCTCGAAGTTCTGGGAGACGAAAGGTTTCATGGTATCCACCATACCAGCCCTCATAAAAGGACTGCCGCAGCATACCTGTTTTTTCGGTATATGGATTGCCACCTTGTTATGCTGGAAGATATTGATAATGGCCGCTGCAGTATCCTGCTGCCTGCGGTTTATAATGCATCCGAAGAATAACACTACTTCTGCTGCCGGTTCGCCTTCAAATTCTTTAATGAACAGTTCATGTATACCATGGAAATCGCGTTCATAATCAGGATATCTTTCCACTGCAGGTGTCGTTGTTACCGGAATACTGGCCCCTGTATCCAGTACAGACATTATGAGGCGCTTATGGGCTGGCATCGGGCCGAAATCATGATCAACCGCCCTGTGTCGCAACTCTTCTATTACATCCCTTCGTATGGTAAGATCCTTTGGGCATGCGATCTCACATTCCTGGTCCACAGGACATTTATAGAGCCCCAACTCAACAAGCTGCCTCAACCTGTCATTACCCAATGCATCCCTGGGGTCGGATGCAAACCTGAAGCATTTAGCAATAGCTGAAGGACCGATGAATGACCTGTCAACATCAACCACGTTGCAGTCAGAATAACAGGCACCGCAGAAAATACAGTCATCAACTTTGCTTAATTGTTCTACATCAGATGGGGTTATCCCGCATTCATCATTAGTCGTATGATCTGTGATGAGCCACGGCTGAACCTGTTCAATTGTCTGGTAAAATGAGTTCATATCCACTACCAGGTCTTTTATCGGACGCAGATGGTTAAGCGGTTCGATCAAAATACTGCCATCCTTTATCACATCCAGTGCCTGGGTCTTGCAGGCCAGCATTCCCCTGTGATTTACCCGTACTGCACAGGAACCGCAGATACCGCTTCTGCAAGACCGCCTGAAAGTAAGACTGCCATCCTGGTGTTCCTTGATATCTATCAGGCAATCCAATATTGTCATGCCTGTGGTAATATCCAGTTCAAAGTCCTGAAGAAAAGCAGTCTCATCCCTATCTGGATCAAACCTGTGAATCCTGAATGTAACCATCAGTATGTCCTCCTCTCTGGTTTGTATCTGGTTATGGTCACTGGTTTGTATTCCAGCACCGGGCCAGGACATGCCAGGGTATGGACAAGCCACTCTTCATCATCCCTTTTAGGGAAATCGGTCCTGGAATGTGCGCCTCTGCTTTCATTCCGTGCAAGCGCCCCTGCAGCTATTATCTCTGAGAAATCCAGCAGGTTGCCAAGTTCCAGAGCCTCTACAAGTTCGGTATTATAGAGCATTCCTTTATCCTTGATATTGATACTATTGAACCTGGCTTTTAGTGTCCTGATCAATTGCAGTGCCTCTGTCAAATTCTCCTTATTCCTGAATATCCCGCATTTTTCGGTCATTGTGGACTGCAGATCAGACCTGATAGCTGCCACATTTTCATGCCCGTTTTTATGTTGAATCTCCTGGATCTCTTGCTCAACTTCTTCTAACGCACCGGAAGACACAGTTTCCAGACCAGTCTTTTTCACGAACCGGGTAGCACTTATCCCGGCCCGCCTGCCGAATACAATAGTCTCCAATAAAGAATTCCCCCCAAGCCGGTTGGCACCGTGCACACTGACACAGGCACATTCCCCTGCTGCAAACAGACCGCTGGTGCCCGGAACCTGAGAGTTAACATCAGTGGGTATGCCTCCCATGGAATAATGAGCTGTGGGCTGGATCGGAATTGGTTCCTTCACGCAGTCAACACCTGCAAAACTAAGAGCTATATCATGTATCTGGGCCAGCCGTTCCAAGATCAGATCCTTACCCAGGTGTCTCAGATCAAGATGTACGCACCCATCCATGCCCCTGCCCTCATTGATCTCGGTCTGGATGGCCCTGGCTATAACATCCCTGGAGGCCAGTTCTAATTTCTTCGGAGCATATCGTTCCATGAAGCGCTCACCCAGGCTGTTAATAAGGTATCCCCCCTCACCACGTGCACCTTCTGTGATAAGTATCCCGTGTTTGTATAATCCTGTGGGATGGAACTGTACGAATTCCATATCCTGCAGCGGCACGCCGGCCCTGTATGCAAGTGCCAGCCCATCTCCGGTATTGGCATGGGCATTTGAGGTGATCCTGAAGGCCCGGCCGTACCCTCCTGTGGCTAAAAGTACGGCCTTGGCCCTGATAAGTTCAATTTTTCCCCGTGCCATATCATATGCCACCACACCCCTGCAGATATTATCCTCAATGATAAGGGAAAGCACATGCCATTCCGAATATACCCTGACCCTGTGTTTCATCAATTGTTCATACATGGTCTGCAGCAGGATGTGCCCGGTCTTGTCAGAGGCATAACACGTGCGGGGATACGTGTGCCCCCCAAAATCCCGCTGAGCTATCCAGCCCTCGGCTGTCCTGCTGAATATGGCACCCATTGCATCCAGGGTCCTGATATCGTCCGGCGCCTCGTTGCATAGAATTTCGATGGCATCCTGGTCTCCAAGGTAATCACTCCCTTTAATCGTATCATGAATATGGGTTTCAAGACTATCCCCGACTTTGTTTGCCAATACAGCAGCGATCCCACCCTGCGCTGCGCCTGAATGTGAACGTAGGGGGTGGACCTTGGATATTACGGCAACGTCTACTTCTTTACTGGATTCCAGAGCGGCCCGCATGCCTGCCAGGCCGCCGCCGATTATGAGAAGATCGTGGGTGATCATGTGTTTTCATATTCTATGGGTGAATTGCAGGGAGGTAACTGGTTTTAGTGATATAATTCAGCGGCAGGATTATATTTATTTGTTCAAGCTTCAGCCTTTAAAGCTTTTGAAACGAACTCCATCATTTTAACATCCTGCTTTGGAAGTTCACTTCATCTACTTTTAATACTGTAACTATGTCTATTTCATCTTTCTGTTCGAGCATAAATCCCCCTTCTTGCAGTCACTGAATACTCCTTACAAAGTTTCCAGGGCTGTATAAGGCAATTTTGGGATGATTCCCAATTATTTTTGTTTATATTATCTCCTGAAATATATTCCATAACCATTCCCAGCCTTTGCCAATAATGTCCTGGCTTGTCAAGAAAATGGTTAAAAGTGTTTATATATCACTAATTACATGTAGAGTTCGAACTTGAGAACCTATTTTCAAGTAAGAAAACACATTGGGCCTGTGGTCTAGTCGGTTATGACATCGCCTTTACACGGCGGGGATCCGGAGTTCGAATCTCCGCGGGCCCATCTACTCCCGGCCTACTCTGGCCAGTAGCGGGCCGCACACGTATGCAGCCCTGCGGGCTCCATACGTGGACTTGATTTTGACATCCTCTTTTTAATCAGGATTCTTGTATTTCCTATGGTTGAGCTCTAGCTCTCATGCTTAATTGTCCAGTCCGATTTTTTCAAAGATTTCAAGAGCTTTTTGAGTATATTCTATGGATCTGGTGGAGTGTTTGTACTACACTACCCCGAACATGCTCCCCCACAACTCATAAAGAATTAAATAAAAACATACCCTACAAGTACATTTAATGAACCTCGGCGCATTATTTTCAGGAGGAAAGGACAGCACTTTTGCCATATATCTCGCAAAAGAATGCGGCTATGATGTATCATGCCTGATATCGATCATTTCCAAAAATCCCTACAGCTATATGTTTCATACACCCTCGATCTCAAAAGTAGAACAGCAGGCCACAGCTTTAGGGATCCCACTGTTGGTCCATGAGACAAAAGGTGAAGAAGAGAAGGAACTGCTTGACCTGGAAGAGGCAATAAAAAAGGCAAAAGCACAATACGGGATTGAGGGGATAATTACCGGAGCCATTGAGAGTACATACCAGGCCTCAAGGATACAGAAAATATGCAATGCACTGGATATCGAGTGTTTCAACCCCCTGTGGCAGAAAGACCAGTTCGAACTACTTGAAGACCTGATACAGAATAAATTCGAGGTTGTGATTATAGCAGCAGCAGCATATCCCCTGGATGCTTCCTGGCTTGGTAAAAAGATGGACCTGGAATTTATCAAACAGATCAAACCTCTACATGAAAAATACAGGATAAACCCGGCAGGAGAAGGTGGGGAATTCGAGACTTTTGTGCTGGATTGCCCAATGTTCAAAAAAGGCCTGAAAATCCTGAACACCAGGATCGTGTCAATAGAGAACAATCACAGTATGGAGGTCACTGTTGGATGATACTGGTGGTAAATGTCTGTTTTGAGAAACTGCACTATTTTGAGTTTGTAAAACCAATTGAAGACATATTGAGGAATAGGGGTCTTGAATATTCGACTATACATTATACACAGGTGTCTGAAAAGTATCTGGCATCAGCTGACAGGATAATTATATGCGGGACAAGTTTAAAGGATGACGATTTTCTTAATAAAATCGAAAAATTTTCATGGATTAACAATATCAACAAACCTGTGCTGGGGATATGCGCAGGCATGCATGTGATCGGACTTCATTTCGGGGGTGAATTGGAAAAGGAAACTGAAATAGGATTCTATGAAGAGTCTTTCCAAAGTTTCCTTGGATTGAATGATAACGAGCAGGTGTATCATCTGCATAACAATTATATTGATTTCTTCCATTTGAAGGAGTTTGAAGTATTTTCCAAAGGCCGTATCCCCCAGGCGGTTAAACATAGAGATAAAGAGCTTTATGGGATTCTTTTCCACCCTGAGGTCAGACAAAAATCACTTATTTTGAACTTTTGTTCCAAGAATAACCTATAAAACTTTGCACAATTCCAAAATCCAGTTATTTATTCAGACACAGATTTCAGGTAACATCCATATAAATTCTTGTAAATCAGTGTCTAAAAAAAAATTATATAAATTCTACTGACATTACCTCTTATAAATATATATTTCATAATATCTAAAAACACTTATAAGGAATTTAGACAATTAATTATTGGGGAGATATTAATTTATCCAAATTTGGAGAGATCTCATGAGAAATAGTATCTCTATTAAATTAATTTTTGTAATAATGGTGTTTTCTCTATTCTTGCCCGTAGCAGAAGCTGCAACGCAATATGTGATAGGGGAACTGAAAACACCTGTGGATATGCCAGAGAATGCAACAAATGCAAAGTATGTGGGAGCAGATGAATGCAAAACCTGTCATCCGACAATTTACGACAATTGGAAGACGACAGGTCATGCATACAAATTGACCACACCTGATGAAATCTTAGCAATAAGACCGGATTTACCTTTCCCTGATGGGTACACTAAAAATAATATCCTCTATGTCATAGGAGGATGGGGCTGGAAAGCAAGATATATCGGACAGAATGGATTTATAATCACGAAGACCGGTGAGAACCATGATATTGATGGCATGAACCAGTACAATGTTGTCACTAAGGAATGGGTGGATTACAGTCCTGGAGAAGCAAAAAAATACGACTGTACAAAATGTCATAACACTGGTTCGTCTTATGATTCCAATCAGGATAACCTGGCTGGAATTGAGGGTTCCTGGGAGTATAGAGGTATTCAGTGCGAAGCATGCCATGGTCCTGGCAGTGAACACGTTGCCCATGGCGGTGGTGAAGGTGTGGCCATAAATGTGAATACGAATGCTTCGATGTGCGGATTGTGTCACAGGCGGGGCGGTGATGATGATAAGATACCTGCTTCCGGAAATTTTGTTCAGCATCATGAACAGTACCTTGATTTCCTTGCTTCAGGTAAGATGTCAGGATTGGATTGTGTTACATGTCACGATCCTCACATGCCAGTCCATGTGGGTGCCACCAATACTAAAGAAGGTAAAGGGATCATAATGCAATGTGTAGAATGTCATCAAAGTGAGGAAGCTAAATATGCAGGTACAGTTATGAAAATGGAAGGTGTGACATGTGTCGACTGCCATATGCCTAAAGCAGCAAAGTCTGCCATAGCAGTATCTGAATACGAAGGAGATGTCAGATCGCATGTTTTCAGAATGAACCTGGCTGCAGATGCTGAATACATATACACTGATCCGGCTGACGACAAACAATATGCAAATCCGTACATGACTCTGGAATATGTTTGCCTGCCGTGCCATGCTGATGAGGATAAAGCCTGGGCCGTTGAGAATGCACCCAATGCAATGACCTTGAAAGCAGAAGTAACGACAATGGCTGCAACTGCTACACAACCCTCACCAGGATTTGGATTAATAATCTCTGTCGGAATGTTGTTGGCAGTATATCTATTCAGAAGAAGGTAAAACCCTTGGTTACCTTTTTCAGGTATATGGTCGGATCGATATTGTCTATAACCAGCCTCTTGTCGGGGTTGGTTTTTTATTTTTTATCCGTAGAGTCATCAACATAATCAACAAATGTTTTTGTCAAACATATTGGGCACTCTAATTCAGGTTCATAAACACCAATATAATCCCATTCATATCCACAGATTTTACATTTGACTTTCAAAAAGACACCACATTACTCAGTAAAATTACTATTACTTAATCCTATTTATCATTTACAGTCGAGTTTTTTTTGTTTTTCAAAAAATAGCATTTTATGAATCTCTTCAGGATCGTGTTGGTAAATTTACACTATTTAAGTTGCTTGGGGAAAAATTGTCTTTGCGTTCTTAGCGCCCTTTGCGTTGAAATAGCATAAAAATCACTGAATACGAATACGTTTATTATTTACCACTGCAAAGTTCCCAAAGTGCGCGAAGAATCCAATCGTTTGGATGTTATTAAGTAGACACCAATATGATTAAATTGAAAATTATAATAACCATTACAGCATTTCTTTGGCACGTTATTAAATTTAATAAGGAGCCAATAATTTGACAAAAACAAATAAGAAAGAAAATACATTCGCAGATGTGCTTCCTTTTATTGCAATGGGCATATTTCTGGTTGTGGTCCAGGTAATTTCTATAATGCTTGCCCAGCCCATGATCGAGAATGATTTCCAATTCACTGAAGATACAGGCAACATCTGGAATGCAGTATACTACATTGGCTTGATCCTGCTTTTCACATTATTCATATTATATGCAATGAAAAAGCAGATGAAATGGGTTATTCACGGATTTATTCTGTTTGCCGTAGCTTCCACACTGTACTATGTGTTCTTTGCTATATTTGCCAATTTTACAGATGATGTCACCAATTTCTGGTTTACGTTAATAATATCATTGTTGCTCACAGTTTTGATGTACAAGTTCCCTGAGTGGTATGTAATCGATATTATCGGAATATTGATCGGGGCCGGTGTGGTAGCGATCTTCGGCATATCCTTTGAAATAATACCCACTATTGTACTGTTGATCCTGCTGGCAGTATATGATGCAATATCTGTTTACCAGACCAAGCACATGCTCACCCTGGCTGAAGGTGTAATGAATATGAAGGTACCGATATTGTTCGTAATTCCCAAACACCTTGATTTTTCATTTCGTAACTACAAATATGATGCTGAAGGTGAACGGGAAGCTTTCTTTATGGGCCTGGGAGATGCTATAATGCCTACCATACTTGTGGTATCGGCCAATGTGTTCTATCTTCAGGCAGCATACATGGACCTGCCTCTTATTGGTGTACTCAATTCTCCTGCACTTGGAGCGGCTCTTGGTACTATAGTAGGCTTTTGTGCTTTGATGATGTTGGTAGCTAAAGGAAAACCTCAAGCAGGACTTCCGTTTTTGAATACCGGAGCCATTTTGGGATATGCCATAGGATGTATCGCGGCAGGTGTACCTATCATCCCACTATAATCGAATAATATGTTAGAAACAAATAAAAATATGAGGCGTCACAATTGCATATAGGGGTTTATATTTGTCACTGCGGAAGTAACATTGCCGGAAACCTGGATGTGGAATCTGTCCGCGAATTTGCCGAGACCCTTCCGGACGTTGTAGTTTCAAAGGATATCAACTACACATGCAGTGATGCGGGCCAGGATGAAATTAAAGCCGACATTAAACAATTTGACCTCGACCGCATTGTAGTTGCCGGATGCTCGCCCAGGCTGCATGAGATCACATTTCAGCGTGCTGCCCAGGCAGCAGGCTTGAATCCGTACATGGTGGAAATAGCAAATATCAGAGAGCAATGCAGCTGGGTGCACAAGGATGCATACCAATATGCCACCCAGAAGGCCAAAGACCTGCTTGCTATGAGCGTGGCCAGAGCACGGCTGCTCACTCCACTTACTGTTGAAAGTGTGCCTGCAAACCAGGATGTACTGGTGATCGGTGGTGGGGTAACAGGTATCCAGAGTGCCCTGAACATGGCAGACACTGGCATTAACGTGCATCTTGTAGAGCGTGAATCTTCCATTGGGGGATGGATGGCCCGTCTCAACGAGGTCTTCCCTACTAATGATTGCTCAATGTGCGTACTTGCGCCAAAGATGAGTGAAGTAGCAGCCCACCCCAACATTACCCTTCATGCATATTCTGAAATTCAAGAGATCAGCGGACATATCGGAAATTTTCATGTTTCAGTTGTCCATAAACCCAGGTATGTGGATGAATCAAAATGCAAAGGCTGTATCGAACTATGCGAATCAGTCTGTCCTATTCAGGTACCAGTGAAATTTGATGGAGGTTTAAGCCTGCGCAAAGCTATTTATCTTCCCTCCCCCCAGGCCGTACCCCTTACAGCAGTAGTTGATCACATGAATTGTGTGGGTTGTGGGTTGTGTGAAAAGGCCTGTGTACCAGAAGCTGTGGAATTCAAGCAAGAAGCACAAACTGTGGAGTTTGATGTAGGTGCAATTATTGTTGCCACAGGGTACCATCCTTTCGATGCAGCCAGAAAGCCCGAATACGGATATAAAAGGGTCAAAAACGTCATTACCAGTATGGAACTTGAGCACATGCTGAATGCTTCAGGTCCCACTCACGGTCATGTAGTGCGGCCATCTGACGGACAATCTGCCAAACGAGTGGCTTTCATCCAATGCGTAGGTAGCAGGGACGAAACAGTAGGAAATCCCTACTGTTCCAGGGTTTGCTGTATGACAGCAATAAAGAACTCGGGGTATATTAAGGACCGTGACCCAGAGGCAAAGGTATCTGTCCATTATATTGACATCAGGGCCGGCGGTGAGAATTATGAAGAATATTATGTCATGAACCAGGAAAAAGGAGTCGAATTCATCAGGGGACGGGTAGCATCTGTAAAAGAAGTGGATGGTGAAGCCGTGATCACCTACGAGGATACTATGACAGGGGAGATAGTTGATGAAACTGTGGATCTGGTGGTATTATCTGTAGGACTTGAGGCGAACAATGATGCAAATAATATAATCAGCACCCTGAACCTGACAAGGCGGCCTGACAGGTTCATCCAGGTAGCCCACCCAAAGATGCGACCAGTGGACACTCACACAAGAGGAGTGTTCGTGGCCGGCTGTGCTTCAGGTCCCAAAGAGATCCAGGTCTCCATTGCCCAGGGCATGGCTGCTGCTGCACGGGTCCAGAGCCTGTTAAGTAGTGGCAGTATTTCAAAAGAGGTAATGAGCGTCAGAGTAATTGATGAGCTCTGCGATGGTTGTCGGTTGTGTGAGGAAGTCTGTCCTTATGCAAGAATTGAAGTAAAAGCCGGTGTGGCTGTGGTGAACGAGTTAACATGTAGTGGTTGCGGTGCCTGTGCAGCTGCCTGCCCCAGGGGAGCCCTTCAACCCAGACACTCTACTGACGAGCAGATTTTGGCCCAGATCCATGCAGCTACACAGGATATTAAAGAAACACCATTGATCATCGGGTTTTTGTGCCACTGGTGCAGCTATGCTGCTGCTGATCTGGCAGGCCAACTGGGAGCCGGATACCCTACAAACCTGAGGCCAATTCGTGTCAGGTGTACAGGTAGAGTGGATCCTGCTTTTGTACTGGAAGCACTGAAAAGTGGTGCTGATGGAGTACTTATCGCAGGTTGCAGGATGGGGGAATGCCGGTATTTGACAGGTAATGTAAAGACCCAGCAGCGAATGGATATCCTGAAGGAACTGCTAATTGAGATCGGGATCGAACCGGAACGAGTAAAGACAGCCTGGATAGCAGCCAGCGAAGGGCAAAAGTTTGCCAGTGAGATCACCGGATTTATTGATGAATTAAATGGTCTGGGACCCCTGGGTTGTGAACTGGAACCCAAGAGATAGCCAAGTTTATATTATTTCTCATCAATTCACAACCATGTTTCTGGCAATGGGTGCCGAGGCTACTGTTGAGCTTCGGGATAAAATGATTATAAAAAAACGCATACCTAAAAAGTACCGTCTGGAAGCGCTTGACAGTACCATTCGTAGGGAGCGTACCAAAGCTGAATGCCGGATCACTTCTGAATCAAGACGCAACGGTGTACCTACACCGATAATATTTGATATTGAAGACTTTGAGATAACAATGGAATACATTGACGGTCCCAAAGTGAAAGACATCCTAACACCCCAGTTAAGCCATACCATCGGGAGAGTTGTTGGTAAGCTTCACTCGGCTGGAATTATCCACGGAGATCTTACTACCTCAAATATGATATTTCACGACAATAAAGTTTATCTTATTGACTTTGGATTGGCTTTTTATGATAATTCACTGGAAGCAAGAGGCGTTGATGTCCATGTGCTGTTCCAGACCTTTGAAAGTACACATGATGATCATGAAACCATGATAACTACCTTTTCTGACGGGTACCGCACAACATTTTCAGATGCTGATAATATTCTTCAAAGGGTAAAAGAGATCGAAGGTCGGGGACGTTATGCATAAGATATATTTTGCAACAGGAAATCCCCATAAGGTAAGGGAAGGCAGGAATATTTTAACACTGGTGGGTTTTGATGTGGAACAGATAGACTGTGACTATCCGGAACTGCAGGCAGATGATCTGGAGTCCATTTCTGCTTACGGGGCCAGGTGGTGTGCAGAGCATGTTAAAAAACCGGTAATGGTGGATGATAGCGGTATATTTATCAAAGCTCTAAATGGTTTTCCTGGTCCATATTCCAGGTATGTTGAAGACCATTTAGGCAATCTGAAGATTCTGAAATTGATGGAAGAAGAAAAAGATCGGACTGCCGTATTTAAAACGGTAATCGGATTTTGTGAACCGGGTGGTGAACCTATCACTTTTACAGGTGAGGTCAAAGGGGCTATAGCGTATGAAGAACGGGGCACAAATGGATTTGGCTATGACCCTATTTTCTTACACAATGGATCAACCTTTGGAGAGCTGGATGATAACGCAAAGAACCAGTTATCTCATAGGGGCAACGCTATGCGTAAGTTTGCAAAATGGTTGCAAGAAACTACTCGCTAACGCTCGTAGTAAAAATGTGAAATTAATTCAGGGCCATAGACCGAACTGATAATTAAATATTAAAACCAAAATTGCAATAACTATTCCCCCGATTACTACATATTTAGGATCAATGGAATATGCGGTCTCATCAGCTTCATAATAGCGCATAAGGCCAGCTGACGATTGAAGTCCGCTACCGGATTCTTTCTTTTTTGCCATTATTATTTACCTCTAATTAGTTTCAATTTGTTCTTAATGGCAATTAAAGTATCGCCGATCAAACAACATCTGAATTTACACAAATGCCTTAAGCAGGTCAAAGTCGTGAACCATCCCTATAAGTTTATTGCTGGCAGACAGAACCGGCATCTGATCAATGTTATTCCGTTTCATTTTCCTGGCACAGTCGCTGACAGGGGTGCTTGGAACAACAGTAACTGGAGCCCCTTTTAATTTTATAGCTTCTTTTACCGGGGCATCCGGGAGTTTGATCTTGGAGACACTGTAATAAAGGCTCATGGTATCGCGCATTGACTCCCATGTCCATTCATCATCATCTGACCCGGCAGACATATCTGAGATCTCTGTTGAATCCACAATTACACTCATATTGATAAGATCTTTATCAGCTATCACGCCCAGTACTTCCCTTGATAGATTTACTACTGGTGCAGCCTTGACCTCTGCAAGTTCCATTATCATTCCCACCACTGAAACAGGAGTTTCATCCCATATTACAATTGTTTTATCGTTTATAAAATTTCCAATTGGTTCTGGTATATTAAAATTCGCAATTGCTCCCACAATATCTGCAAGGGTAATTAGTCCCACAAGTGTACTATTCTCTACTACCGGGAGTCTCCTGATCCCATGTTCAAGTATCAACCTTGATGCTTCAACAATAGATTCTTCCGGAGTAATAGTAATTGGATCCCTGGTCATTAAGATCGCAAGTTGTTCTTCTTCGGGATTTTTTAAGAGGTCTGTCCTTGTTACAATACCAGCCAGTTCACCATTTTTGACAACTGGTACCCCGGATACATGTTTGCTTTTAAGGATCTCAAGCACTTCATCCCTGGAACCGGGTAAAGTTGCGTAGGCTACATCTCTAACCATCAAGTCTTCTACTGTAGTATAATTGGGCATAGTTAAGCTCCTTATTTGCTGTTTGATAGTTGCGGTATTATTTGGGTTTTTCCCCTCTTACTATCATCACAGGGATCTTGGAAGTCCTTGACACCTTTTCAGCCACGCTGCCCAGAAGGAATCTATCAAGACCGCTTTTTCCCAAAGTACCCATGACTATGATATCAGCAGATTTGTCTTCTGCAAGTTTTATTATCTCTTCTGCCGGGTGTCCTTCC
>Ga0307380_10003750_pt1 | contig 20827 bp, 24 predicted proteins | sample UN3MG_FD_202239 | JGI IMG/M metagenome (GOLD analysis project Ga0307380, IMG submission 202239) | Soil microbial communities from Risofladan, Vaasa, Finland - UN-3 | ecosystem: Environmental > Terrestrial > Soil > Coastal area > Acid sulfate soil | place: Finland: Risofladan, Vaasa | collected... | reverse complement strand
CGGAACCATGATTTCTCCAACGGCCTGCACCGGTGGAACGACATCACTGACGGCACCGTCATCCCCAATCGCATAGTTCCGATACTCCGCGGAGTTGAGAGCGCGCGCCAAGAGGTCTGGTTCCACCTGATCCGCTACCAACGCGTACGACAGAAAGCCACTAAAATTCCATTGGGCCGGGCTGCCCCAGATTGTTCCGACAAATCCCTCATTCTCACTGGCTGCCCGGTATTTCTCGACCTGACCCGACTCAAAATAGTGGACGGGCAAGATAAAAAGCGTGTCGATCTCACCCTGCTGGACGGCCTCGATACCCGCAGCACGATCGCCGTACATTTTCGGCGAGTCTAATGATCCAGGTCCCAGCAAGACGCCGGCCGAATCGACGTAACCGACTGTTGCTAGTGCATCCCAACCTGCTTCGAAATCTTGAGTTTGCTCCGGATTGTCCTCCTCAATGAGATCCACGACGAACGGTGTCAGCGGGATGGCGATCAACATCAAGAAGGGGATAAGCAGGGCGAAGAAAGCAAAACCCGGGCGGAGTACCTGCCGTCTGAACTCCTCAGAGAATATGATGCGAAACTCAGCTGACGGACCGCGCATGGGAAACCTCCTCAATGAATATTTCGTTTAGTGACGGCAGCGCCACTTCAAACTGTTCTATATCTATTCCGGCATCCAGGTATGACCTGAGTATCGTCTCTGGCGTCGTATCACCATCAATTGGATACTCAACCAGGCCGTTGCTCGGGAACATATTCTGGCTATCGACGAGATCGTCGGGTGTGCGCGGGGCTTTTACATGAACCGAGTTCGCGCCTCGCTGTCGCTTGATCTCAGCCAGGTCCCCGTGCAGCAGCAGACGGCCGTCGGCGATCAGCGCCACCCGCTCGCATAACTCCTCGACATCGGACATGATGTGGGTGCTGAACATGATGGTCATCCCAGCCCGTTGCCGCTCCAGCAGCAACTCTTTTATGAGCTCGACGTTCAGCGGGTCCAGGCCAGAGAAGGGCTCGTCGAGGATGATGAACTCCGGCTCCCGGATGATGGCTGTTGCGAACTGGACAAGCTGTGTCATGCCGCGCGAAAGCTCTTCCACCTTCTTGTTGCGGTGTTCGTACAGCTTCACCCGCCGGAGCAGCTCGCAGGCACGCTCTTCGGCCTCCTTGAATGTCAGACCTTTGAGGCGGCCGAGGTAGCGCATGGCGTCCAGTACCCGGATCTTGCGCGGCAGCCCTCTTTCTTCTGGCAGATAGCCCACTCCTTTTAGGACGCTCCGCTCAGGCGGCAAGCCCAGGATAGAGACCGAGCCGTCGTCCGGCCGGAGGATCCCCAGGGCCAAACGAATTGTCGTCGTCTTGCCTGACCCGTTGGGTCCAAGATAGCCGAATATCTCGCCGCGCTTCACGTCGAAGGAAACGTCGTCGACGACCGTTCGACTTCCGAAAGTCTTGGTGAGACCTTCGATACGTAAAACTTGTTCGTTCATCCTGTTTTCCTTACTCCTAAGGTACCGTTGTTGCGCAAAACTGCTTAACTGTTTCGTTGATGGCCTCGCATCAGATTTAGCGGATTTAGATAGTGCAATACCAGGCCCCATTGTTATTATTGAAAGAGTAGCATATTTTTTGCCCGATCTGGCAAATCTCCAGAATCCCTACAGAATCTTCAGAAGTACTCGAGAATCTATTCAGTTTTGAGCACAATTTTGGCAGTAAAAACGGTTTAGGAATGAGGGTTTTATAAAGTTAGCAGATTGTTATTCCTCTATATTCGTGAGGGTAAGTTCTGCGATGGCAGGAATCCACTCTAGCGTAGAAGATAGATGCCCGCTCAGTCAAGAGGGACCATAAAGATCGCCCCAACAACGCCACAACAGCGCAGGGATCAAAAAAGGCGCAGGAATTCTTAAGAGGATTGCTGCGTCATGGGCAGTACAAAGCGAACGGTCGTTCCCTTCCCCACCCCCTCACTATTTGCCGTTATCCTGCCACCATGCGCTTCAACAATGGCCTCGGCGATGGCCAGGCCCAGCCCGGAGCCGCCCAATTCACGACTGCGGGATGGGTCGGCGCGGTAGAAGCGGTCAAAGATGTAAGGCAGGTGTTCGGCCGTGATACCATCGCCATCATCGGCGACTTCCACACAGGCCATCTCTCCGTCTTGCCATAGTCGTAGCTCAACCCGGCTGCGGGCATGGCGCAATCCGTTAGCCAGCAGGTTTTGCATCATCTGGATCAAACGGTTCCGATCCCCAAGCAAAACAGGCATCTTTTCAGGGGTGGAGAGTTGTAGTGTGAGGCCATTTTCTTGGGCCAGCGGTTCAAATAGCTCACCGGCTTGCTCGACGAGAGGGATCATGTCAATCTCCGTTTTTTCGAGCGGTAGTTGATCGGCATCGGCATGGGCTATGTCGTGCAAATCATCGACCAGGTGATTGAGCTGACGCGTTTGGCTGTAAAGTGTGAATATTTGCTCTTTGTCCGGGTCATGAACGTCATCGAGTATGGCCCGCAGGTTGCTTTGCAAGACGGTAAGCGGAGTGCGCAGTTCGTGGCTGACATCGGCCAGCAGTTGTTGGCGGCGGATTTCGGCCGCCTGCAAGGCTTCAACCATCCCGTTAAACGACTGGGCCAGCTCGCGGATCTCCCGTGCCCCTTCAACAGGAACCCGTTCATCCAAATCTTGTTCGCCGATGGATTGGGTGGCCGCGGTCAAAAGTCGTAACGGCCGGGTCACTATCACACTCGCCACAAGCGCCATCAAAAATCCGGCAATAACGAGGATCAGCGGAAGCAAGCCCACATCATTAATCTCGATTGACAGCGCGAATAAGGCCACGATAAATGTCGCAAGGATGATGAGGCTATTGATGCCGGCGATACGTGTCCACAAGCTGTCTTTTCCGAGGACAAGAAAGACCCCAAAAACAGCACCGAAAATTGCGCCCATCATCGCACTCAAGAAAAGCGATTCGGGTGCAACGATAAGGGCAAATAATGCCGCTATAAACGCACCACTGATAGCAGGAAAGACGGCCTGCCCAATAAGGCGATAATTCGTCGCATCGCTCCGTTTCATGAGGGACTCTCCGTGAGACGATAACCAATCCCGTATACGGTCTGGATGTATTGATGGCCATCCGTGTCGATTTTGCGGCGCAGATTTTTGATATGACTGTCTAGGGTGCGCCCCAATCCTTCAAAGGTGTAGCCCACCGCTTCTTCCAGCAGTTCATCGCGGGAAAAAACGTAACCCGGATGCTGCATCAGTGTGCGTAGCAGGTCGAACTCAGTCGGAGTCAGGTCGATCTCCTCCCCGGCAGCGGTGACGAGGTGACGATCGAGATCCATATTAAGCCGGCCGATCCGGATTTGCCGCGCCGGCCGAGTCGGTTGGGAGCGACGCAAGCGGGCACGAATGCGGGCCAGCAGTTCTCGGGGATTAAAAGGCTTGGTCATGTAGTCATCTGCGCCCAGCTCTAAGCCCAGTACTTTTTCCGAGTCAGCCACGCGGGCAGTCAACATGATGATGGGGATTTCGGCCGTCCGCGGATCGGCCCGTATACGCTGGATAATATCCCAGCCAACAAGGTCAGGCAGCAGCACGTCAAGGACAATGCAGTCAGGTGCCTGGTCGCGCACAATTACCAAAGCATCAAGGCCATTGTTGGCCACCAGCACGGCATAGCCTTCTTGCTGTAAATAGTGCCGTACCGTTTTTACTATTTCTGGATCGTCATCGACCAGAAGTATCGTCTTCCCAGGCATATACAAACTGTATCAGGCAAGGCATCGCCTGTAAATCCTTATCGAGGGATCTCCAGAATGTCTACAGATTTCTTCTTGGTAACCACGACAGTCTGCTTTATTTAGTTCAAAACACGTTCCGTGGTTTGCCTAAGGCTTCTCCGCACAAACCATGCACTCAATCATCATGAATGGCAGGTTGCGTCCGGTTGGTTTCATATACCGTTCACCTAGGTCATCGTAACCGAGCTCTTCTATCAAGCGCCAGCCATAACCACTCAGGAAATCAGCCACATCCTCCGGCGCAAAACCGAAATGCTGGCCCCAGCTCTTGACGATTAGCCGCCTGTAAGCCTTCCCCAGCCCATACATCTCCCTTCCCTCGACATAATCCTTGAGTACAAAGGTAAACGCCAACTCACTGCCTGCACTTGGTTGGGCCTGATTAAGTACCAGAAATATGAGTGGTGCTCTGACGGACGGCACTCCTTTGACAACCCGGTGCAGTGGTTTGATGGTCAATACAGGGCCGGCATTTACCAGGAGCTGTTTGATGCCTGTGAGGCAGTGCGTGCCAACCTCAATAGTAATTCCTTTATCCGCGCCTGCTTTTCTTCCTTGGCTACGCTCTTATAATCTACGTTCAAGTGGAAGCAAAGGGTTCGGATTTCTTCCAGACTCAATGATTAATGCAGGAGCTGGTGAAGTCTGTCAGGTAAGAGGCACGATCAGTTGACACGGATTATTCAACGTTTGATTGTAGCCTAGTTTGGCAAAGGTTTCTTCGAGTAATGGTAACTTCATTCCGTTCATTCCACTTGATCATGAATAATCTGGCGAGTCTTTTTGGCATCTGTATCAGAGGGCTGAAGCTCCCTTATCGGAATACTCTGAGCCTATTGGAAAAGAGCAAACACGTTCTTGAATGTACACGTGAGGCTACTGGCATAGGTTCGCTCCCGCAGGCGAATAGTTATGGGTAAACAAAAAGCCTGCCCAACCAGGCAGGCTTCTTAATCGAGTAACCTTTGTACTCAGCGGGAGCGACGGGAGTCGGTCACTCACGCGGATACGGTCTATTCTCTTCCTGCCGATGTACATCTGCTCCTCATCATGAAAAAGCAAGAGAAGCATGGCAGATCGAGCGACATACTACGCTTGTCGTCATCAACCAATTTTTGAACGTTCCTGCTCGACCATAACAGCACTTACGAAAAGCTCATCTGTCTTGATCGCGGAGCAAGGAAGCGAGCTGCGGACAACTGCTGACTCGAACGCTAAGCGGAATGCTGTTCCACCCCTCACAGATGTGAGCCGGAAGACCTTGATTCGCCTATCTGATACCCATTTCTCAGAGGTAGGTCGCCTTAATCGAAGGCCATTTTTCGAGGAACTATGAGACCTGGTTTGCAAATGGCACTGCAATCAGGATCCAGGCACTAATCGGCCTCTGACAGGAACGTCTTCACTGCCGAGAGATAGGCTTCAAAGCGATCATAGTGCACCACGTGGCCGGCACCGTCAATGGTCACGGCCTGACCCATACGCCAGACGGAAGCCATCGCCTCTACATCTTCAGGCGTATTGATTGAACCCGTATCCTTATCGCCAACTATCAATAGAATAGAGCAGGTGATTTGACGAACGATATCCCGCCACATCGGTTCCGCTTGCTCAAATGTCTGCACGACTTTTGGACTAACCTGTACCTTTGAGTTTGCCCAAAGTTCGACTTCTTCCTCGAGCCAGTTTGGGTTCATCGCACGGCACATCGCGACCAGCTCCTGCCTCTCCATCGAAACCGTTTCACGGAACCACTCGATCATCCCGGTTGTGGTCGCCTGCCACCCACCCCAACCAGTTCCCCAGGAAGGATCTTCGAGAACGAGGCTGGCAAGGAGATCCGGATGAGTAGCGGCGAGAATAGTAGCAGCTACGGCACCGCCGGAATGCCCAAGAATGTACGGGCGGTCCAGATCGAGAGCCGTGATCAGGCCGGCCATATCCTCAGCATGGTCGCGGAACGTGTAGCCGCTCTCAGGTGCATCAGAGAAACCATGTCCTCGGCGGTCATACAGGATGACGTCATAATCTTGCTCCATTGCCCGTGCAAAGCGGCTCCAGCTCAGGCCGTTGTCCGTGACTCCGTGCGCGATCAACAGGGTGGGTTTGCCACCGCCGGTGCGGTGGTAGCGAATTCTGATGCCATTAGAGACGATGTCGCCCGAGAACCAGTTACTCATCAATCACCTCCACGCGAAATATGGCAGGACACGCAAGCCATATCGATCCGAATCAAATCAACAGTACGACTAGCTAACACGAACGTTACCCTCGATGGAATACCGTGAAGGTAGGCTTTCACAAGCATTACTATGTGCTTGTTCTTCGGTACTTGCTTCGCTGACGGTAGTTGTCTTTGGTATATCAAGAGGTAACAAATAACGCACCAAAAAAAACGAAGCTGAAGTATGCTACCTTGAAAGCTAATCATACTAGCTGAAGTTGGGTATGCCAACGCGGGGTATGGTAGTTTGACATCTACCCAGTTTCGGAGGAGAAACGAAACGCGAGGTCTCCAGAATGGTTGTAGGAATTGACCAACAAACCACAGCCAATGAGACTTGACTATGCTATCGTATGCCCAAGTATGGACCATCGTCAACTCCTGGCAGATCCGGCCGCGGGAGACGCGGTTGCGCAACCTGGCGGCGCTGGTCTACGGGCCGATTCGGGCGGAGCCCGGCAGTCTGTCAGCCGGTGTGCGAGCCTGGCCGACAAAGCCGAGTCTGCATTCCATATCCACAGTTGACGAACCCGTTATCCACGTGCCGCGGAGAGTGTGAAGTCGCACCCGCACGCGTATGGTCTTCAGAAAGCAAAAAGCCCACCCTACCAGGCAGGCTTCCCTATTGAGTAACAATTGTACTCAGCGGGAGCGACGGGAGTCGTTTACTCACGCGGATAATCTCATTGACGTTCTATCCAGGGCTCGTTGGCTGGCGCGCTGGGGCACTGCCGTGAATCAAGATTTGGCTTGGAGGTGGCAGCGTATTGTTGAGCTATTGTGTTTGATTCTTGATTTTTCCGCAGCACATCTTTTTGTCAGAAATCATAATGACTTTTTTGCCCTCTGACTTCCCCAGGCTACGCTTACGCCTCAACGCGGAGCGCCTAGAGGTGATCGATAGCCGCTCGTGCGGTACCCTCGATGACCGTTGGTGGCGCTTTTGCCCTCAGCATCACGAACAAGCCGAGGACAGAAGTCGTGAAGAAGCCAGCCTCAAGCTCAGTGGCCAGGGAACGACTAATTGGATATCAACCGGCCATGCATCCCTGGTCCACTGCAGCGAGTTGTAAGGTGTGGTTCACAGTATCTATTCTCTTGCCTTTTTGCTTTCGCTTAACCATGCCTCATTACTTAGTTAAAAGCAGGTAAAAAATATCTCTCAAGAAGCGTAAATGTGCGTACACTAGTTGTGTAATTGCCCCCAGTGAATACTACAACCGCGTTCAACTCAGGCAATACCATAATCACTTGCCCGCCATAGCCTGTGGCAAAAAACGCATCTGATTGAGAGTACTCTTTTGTCCACCATGTATAGGCATACCCTCTTGTCCCCGAATCGCTACCCGGTAATCTGATTCGGGTAGTCGCCGGGTAAGTTGTGGCACTGTTCTGAACCCATTGCTCAGAGACGATTCTCTGTCCATCCCAAACACCGCCATTGAGGAATGTCACCCCGAATTTCACCATATCTCTAGAGGACATTCTCTGTTCCCCACCGCCTTCGATCACCCCTCTAGCGAATCGTCTCCATTCAACTGGCTCAATCCCCAAAGGCGCAAACAAGTATTCATCCGCAAACGCCTCAATGTCCATACCAGTCGCATTCCTGATGATCTCGCTCAACAGGGTCATGCCACCACCTGTGTAAGTGAAGTCTGTCCCAGGCTCATTGACCAGTGGTTTTTTCAAGACGCAGGCAACTTGATCATCACATTGAGTAAACAGCAAGAACGCGTCATTCGCAGGCGATATGTACGACGTGTTCCACTCGTCCCATTCCAACCCAGAGGTCATGGTGAGCAGGTGCTCGATGGTGATCGCATCTTTCCCATCGGTGTTGAGATACTGGTGGTCGGGCAAATAATCAAAGATGGATTGATCCACGCTCTCGATGAACCCCTCCTCGATCGCGATGCCAATACACGCGGAGGTAATGCTCTTTCCGGCGGACATGACAGTGTGCCGGCTGTCCTCATCCCAATCTACGCGACGACCTTGCTGGGATGGGTGACCCCAAGTGTGCATGTAGCCCGGAAAATACTCTTCGAAGACAAGTTTGCCGTTTCGGTAAATGAGCATGGAATGCACAATGTTGTATTCGCCAGCTCGAATCCTATCGACAGCCTCCCCAAGCATGGCGGAATCTAGGTTCGCCTCTTCCAAAGTACCGACTTCCAGCCCATCATCGAGATTTTCGGGAGCTTGATACATGTATTGGATGGATGAACCAGTTCCACAACTTGCAATGAACGATGTAACAATCGAAATGAAGAAGATCGCCTTTTTCATTTTGATACTCTCCTCTGTATTGGAATCAGGACCAAACCTAACTTCTTATTAACCCGCAGGTGTTCGCAGAATCAATGAGACATTTCAGGCAACAGAATAAGGGAGGATTCGCACTCCAAATATAGTCTGTCTTGTACGTCTTGTCGATGCCGTTGGCGTCGCTTTTCCAATGTCTCTTGCTTAATCTGTTCTCTTCTTGTTTTCAGCTCCTCGTCCCGGCCGAATTAAACATCAGCCGGAGTCAAATTATCCAAAGACTCATGATATCGTTCATTGTTGTAGTAGATGACGAACTCCTCAATGGCGTGTTCCAGCTCCCAGGGGAAGTAGAACGTCTGTAGTCTAACCACATTCTTCATCGAACGATGGTAACGTTCAATCTTGCCTTGGGTCATCGGGTGATATGGGGCGCCGCGGATGTGGGTCAATCGGTATCGTCGAAGGTACTCCTTCAAGGCTTGGAAAACAAAGGCTGGCCAATTATCAGAGAGTAATCTGGGTCGATGCTTGACCTTAACGCGGGTCACCTTGGTTTTGTCTAGTGCCATCTGCAAGGTTTCTTGCACATCGCCGGCGGCCATATTTGTCGACAGCCGCCAAGTACCTGAGCAACAGCCTCATTGCCCACAGTACCGGCGCCGACTGTTTCAGCAGTAACGGTGATCCGGTCACCAACACCAAGAATCTTATTGAGGATGACAGTTGCAACCCTGACATTTCCGGCGATCCAATGCTTGGTCCACTAGCCGATAATGGTGGCGAAACCCTGACTCATGCTCGGTTGCCCGGCAGTCCAGCCATTGACACCGGTGACAACCCCACCTGTCTGGCCAGTGACCAACGCGGTATCAGCCGTCCCCAGGACGGGAACAATGACGGTGATGTATTTTGTGACATTGGTGCGTTCGAGGTTGAATCATTGCCATCTTCTCAGTTCTTTATTTACCTGCCGAGTGTTTTGAACAATGATCTTCCTTAACATGATTTGAAGGTAGTCCTTTACGCAATGCTGGCTTTGATGTCACGCGTATCTGAAGGTGGTTATACCTCATTGGCACAACGTTCGAGATGCACTTGATCGGACTCGGCGGCATGGGCTGCGAACCGGTGTTAACGCAGTCCTCCGAGTAGGCTTTGGCCCAACTTGAGCGAGCGTGCGAGAGTGATTGTGTTGGCAGTCCACCAGTTTGGTTGTTCCTTAACTCGGGCAAAGCGGCTGCTCGTCGCCTAACACCTCGCTGGAGCGGACGTCGGATGCCGGTCTGTTGCATCGGTTCATTTCATGCCACACGATGCTGCAGAAGGAATTCGAGGGGCCGGCGCCGATCAGTTCGCAAACGTTGACACGGGAGACGCCGCGGTCATCAGGGCAAGATGTTGGTGAGATAGGCACGCTTGGACTCTAACCGTAGGCTGCACGGGTAAAAACCTTACGCGATCTTTTTCTTACTGCAGATCGGTGCCAGCCATAATACTTAGTTCGCTGATGTTCTTCACCCTTCCCAGCTCCAACGAACCCCGTATCATCCCACAGAGGCGATGCTAGCAGGATGCGGATAGATGGGCTAGTTGTATGGCATTGAGACCCGCTCTCTTGACCAGCCGCTATCCAGGCCGCTTCCACCTCAACTCTTTTCCAGACCATGTACCAAAAATCGGAGAACCCTTATCCACGCGCCGTGCCTGTCACTATTTCGCTCACGCACGTGGATAGCCTTTGGAAAGCAAAAAGCCCACCCTACCAGGCAGGCTTCTCAAATGAGTAACATCGGTACTCAGCGGGAGCGACGGGGATCGAACCCGCGATCTCCGGCTTGACAGGCCGGCGTGTTCACCACTACACCACGCCCCCGAAAGCTTGTTAATGTTACCAAAGCTTACCAGTGGAGTCAACCTGAGTATTACGTCGGGATTTAGTCGTCCTGCTGGTGCTTTCCACCTCGACCCTCTCCTAATAACCTCCCGACCGGGTTCTGCGTGAATCCGTCGAACCAATCTGCTCTTCAAGATAAACCGCCCAGAGGGCCGCCAGGTAAGCTGTAGTCAGCAGTACCTAAACCAGGTCGCCAGACTGGAGGATTAGAAGCTTTCAAGGTTCTTTTTACAGTTGGGGCAAGGAAAGATGGAAAGGCTCGTCGGCAAACAAATAAAGGTTATTGCAAGGTTATCAGATCCCGGATTTCCTCCAATTTTGCCGGACCGATCCCGGAGACGCGATCAATTTCCTCGATGGCAGTAAAAGGCCCGTTGCTCTCCCGATAGTCTATGATTTTCTGGGCTATGCTCGGTCCAATACCGGGCAGCATGTCAAGCTCCTCCAAAGTAGCCGTATTGATGTTAACTAATGCCCCAGAAATATCAATTCCTGAGCTGCGTTCACCCCCACCGAAATCAACAGTCGGTTCATCCCCGGGAATGGGCACATGAACGTGCATGCCATCATTCAAAGGCAAGGCTAGATTAACGGTTGCGGGGTTGGCCTCGCTGGTAAAACCGCCGGCGGCCGTTATCGCATCTAATAAAATGGCATCCGCTGGGAGTTCATAGACTGCCGGTTTGAGTATTGCGCCGCTGATGTAGACCCGCATCGGTCCAGGCGTTTGGGTCGGCAGCGCTGTCACAGTGGGCGCGGCCGGTGTGATGATGATCGCGGCTGGCTGGGTGCGGTTGCCCAGTACAAGGAACAATATCCCGGCCATAGCGCCTAGCAGGAAGATAACGACTATCCACGGTAGAAGATTTTTTACTGTTGGTGTGCTTGACACTTTCCTAACCCGTCAAATCTGCGCCTATACAGAGTGTCAATCGGCAATTCTAATGCTTCTGGTTCGAACCAGAAGCTGATTATTCTGGCACTTTACCCCTTAATTACCGCGACCGGAACGATTCGGGCTACTTTTTTTGCGATACCGGCGCCGTGAACAACATTGACTACCCGATCAACATCCTTATAGGCAGCCGGTGCTTCTTCGGCCAGACCAGGCAGGCTACCCGCCCGGATATGAATGCCTGATTCCTCAAGTTGCTTGAGCAGATCGCCGCCCCGGATATTCCGCTTGGCCTCTCGTCTACTCATCGTCCGGCCTGCGCCATGACAGGTCGAACCGAAGGTTTGTTCCATGGATCCGGCCGTGCCCAACAAGACCCAGCTGGCAGTGCCCATTGAGCCGGGTACCAATACCGGTTGGCCGATATCGCGATAAACATCAGGTAAAACCGCCGATCCAGGACCAAATGCCCGCGTCGCTCCCTTGCGATGAACGCACACTTCCTTTAGTTGGCCGTCTACATCATGCTGCTCGATCTTCGCCATATTATGAGCGATGTCGTAAATCTGATAAACGTGGTTATTAGTCACTTTACCGGCTAACACCTCTTCAAAAGATCGCCGGATATGGTAAGCAAGCACCTGGCGGTTAACAAAGGCATAATTAGCCGCCGCTCTCATTGCTGCCAGGTAATCCTGGCCTTCAGGGCTACTCAACGGCGCGAAGACTAATTCGCGATCTGGCAAGCGGATTCCCCGGCTCTGCACACTCTGTTGAAAACGCCTTACGTAGTCAGTACAAACCTGGTGACCAAAACCGCGAGAACCGCAGTGAATTTGTATAACAATCTGGCCGCGAGAAATACCCATACGATCGGCCGCCTGACTGTCAAAAACCTGATCAACCACGTCGACTTCGATGAAGTGGTTGCCCGCGCCCAGGGTTCCAACCTGGCCAACTCCTCTCTTCATGGCTCGCTGGCTGATCTTGCCGGCATCAGCTCCAGGAATACGGCCGTTCGATTCCGTTCGTTCGAGATCTTCAGGCAGGGCAAAACCACGATGAAGCGCCCAATTGGCACCTTCCTCAACTATTTTACCCAGTTCCCCGTCCTTAAGATTGATACTTCCCCCCTTGCCAACACCGCTGGGGCAATTGGCGTAGAGTGCCGAAGCCAACTCGTCCAGATAAGGTTCGATCTCTTCACTATCCAGGCGAGTACCCAACAAACGGACACCACAATTGATATCGTAGCCCACGCCTCCTGGTGATATGGCCCCGTCGGGCAATTCGGTGGCGATCACCCCACCGATTGGGAAGCCATACCCTTGATGTATATCGGGCATAGCCAATGCATATTTTACGATGCCTGGCATCGTTGCTGTATTCACCAATTGGTTTAAACTTTTGTCTCCTTTGATGTCATTTAACAGTTCCGCATCGGCGTAAAAGCGTGCTGGGACGCGCATATCATCCCGGAAATCTTTGGAAACTTCGTACAGAAAAGGTCCTATTCTTTGGAAATCCTTTGCGCTTACCATAGTATCGCCTCCCTCAAACGTCAAAAACAATGGTGGCTGTCAGTCCTGTCTCGATCTCAACGATCTCCAGGTCATGATAAGTAACCGCTTTGATATGCCTTGATAATGCCGGCACCCGTCCGCCAATCACCGTTGCCCTAAGATATGTTGTGCTCACCTGGTTAAGTTCATATTTATTAAAAACAAGTAGTTCAGATTCTGCCCAAAATGCCAATTCTCCCAGCCAGTCAACCAGTAGTGTCTCGGCGTCGATGCTGTGTAAGGTCAATTGGCGTTCGACATCCGCGGGTACTGCATCAGGGTCCTCCACCAACAGCGTCGTCATCCCCCGGGCGGCATTCTGTAGAAGATGAGTAAAATCGGCCCCATAGATTCGGAGCGCCCAATCGGCCGTATGATCAACTATCTCAAAATCTAACGGCGCCCCGGTTGAAGCCGGCAAATCAGTTGGCATCCTGGCCACTTTGCTCCTACATGATGCTATCTTTGGCAAATTGGATGATTCGTGGAATCTGAACCAATCGCTAGCCGGATATTCGACAGAATCAGTTGTTATTGAATTGTAACATGTAGGGCAGCCGTACTCAATCTTCATATGTTTGAATAGCCGGCCGAGTCATTTTTTTGCCTGGCATCACTTGCCTCAATGGGCACCATTGATGTATCTTATCAACTATTGTCGTTATCTCGCTACAAAGAGGTCATCGTACCGATTCCCAGGAGAAGTATACCAATGACAGACAAAGCCAAGCCGAATCATCCCAAGCGAGTTTCTATCGAAATTCCCAAAGAGCTGGTAGCTGTCTATGCCAATGTCGCCTTCATAAGCCATACACCGGCCGAACTGGTGCTTGATTTTGCCCAGGTTCTTCCACGTATGCCCAAGGGTTCGATTGTCTCGCGGGTAATCATGTCGCCTATTCACGCCAAGTTGTTTCAAGCCGCTCTGGCTCAAAACATTGCCAATTACGAAAAGCAATTTGGGGAAATCAATATCCCCCAACAAACAAATTTGGCCGATCAATTTTTCCGCTTTCCCCCACCTGAAGCTTCTGGAGACGATGAATCAGAACAATCAGATTGAGACTTGAAGGAGAATTCTTGTGGATCGTGAACACCTTGACACCATTGCGGAATCAATCCGCGAACAGTTCGAAGAGATAAACCAGACACGCGATATTGCTTACCAACGATCGCGCAAGTTGACCAGCATCTGCGCCCGTACAATTCGAGCTATTCATCGGGAAGAATGGCCAGTTTCAGAGACGCTCTTGGCCGAGGCAAAGTCGGCCGCCGAAGAGATGATCGATGGTGTGCGACCCTACCCTGCCCTTTATCATGCAGGCTATACCCAGGACGCACTGAAGGAATACGTAGAAGCCAATCTGACTTATGCCCTAGTGCGCGACCATCGTTTGCCAACGCCGGAGGAGTTGGGAATTGAAGACAACACCTGGTTAAATGGTCTGGCGGAAGCTGCCACTGAACTCCGGCGGCGTATTCTTGATATTCTGCGCCATGGTCACAGCCAGGAAGTTGAACGTCTGCTTGAAACCATGGATGACATTTATTCAGTGCTAGTCACCTTCGATTTCAACGATTCCATTACCCATGGCTTGCGCCGCCGCACCGACACGGTCCGTGGTGTACTTGAGCGAACCCGAGGCGATGTAACCACAAGTTTCCGCCAATCAGAACTGGTTCAAGCCCTATCATCGGTCGAAACACGAATTGCCACTGAATCCGACTAGAAATCGCGGCCGCTTTATCTGCATGGATTAAAACTCATCGAGAACCCCGACGCGTCAACACACCAGATGCTGCACATCATTCTCTTTGAACACAAGGAATCAAGACTCCGATACCCAGGCCGGTTAACAGGCCAACGGCTGACCACAGTGGCACCTGGTTCACAACCCAGCTTATCTCAGCAGGCGTAATTTCCGGACCATGGCCATGAAGGCCAGTTTTTATAACCATTAGAAGTATCGTCAGCCAGGCTATCGAAAAGCCGCAAAGCAATCCGGTAAGCCCAATAGTTGCCAGCCACTGTTTTAAAGAGATGGTTCGCCCCTTAAAAAACCTTTGCCAGATCAGACCAGCACCTAGGCTCGCTATCCCAACGCCGAGCAAGATTGACTGCCATAGCCGTCCTTCCAGGCTGATCCAGACAAGGAAGTACAAAAATAATAGCGCTGAGGCAATCTTCAAGAATGGATTACGTCCCGGAACTTTCATCAACAGGATTATAGCAAAGTGCTGAGAAAGGGACTCAAGCTAACCAGAAGAAAAGTGCCTCATTACCCGGCATGACACCTTACCGTTGCCTGTCTCTGACAGAGGGTTTAATCATCTAATTGTCTGACTGATGTAGAATTGAGATAATCTCATATTTTAGGCCAAATAATACACAATGAAGGAGAATTAAGTTATGTCTGAATATCCTATTAAGGAAGCTCTCAAATTGTTACCTTATGGTTTTTATGCGATTACTTCCCGCAATAATGATGAAGTGAACATCATGGTTGCCAATTGGCTTACCCAGGCATCTTTCGAGCCGCGACTGCTTGCCTTTGCTTTACAAAAGAGCAGTTATACCCATGGCCTGGTATCCAAAGGCGGCGTTTTTGCTATTAATCTATTCCTGATAGAAGATCAGGAGAGCCTTAAGCCGTTCACGAAGGGTCGTTCAAAGAATCCTGACAAAATGGCAGGCGCTGATTATACAGCAGCTCCAGAGACCGGTTGCCCTGTACTGGTAGGGGCGGCTGCCTATATCGAGATTAAAGTAACTGATATTATCGATATCGGTGGGGACCATGATATTTTGGTTGGCGAGGCAATCGGAGCCGGTGTTCTCAAAGAAGCAGAGTGCAGCGATATTCTTACTTTGCCAGACATCGGTTGGGGTTATGCCGGTTAACAACGGCTATGCAGCCGCTGACTGGCGGTTACTCAGCAGTGGTTACAACGATGGCCCGACAAATATGGCCATTGATGAAGCACTTCTTGAGGCCATAGCCCAGGGGAATAGCCCGCCCACCTTACGAATCTATGGCTGGAAACCGGCCTGTCTCTCCCTCGGCTTCCGCCAAAGTTATGCTATCGTTAATGTTGAGTATTGTCATACTTCCGGCTGGGATGTTGTTCGCCGGCCGACAGGCGGTCGGGCCATTTTACACACTGACGAGCTAACCTATAGCGTTTGCGCTCCGGCCACTGAGCCTCGGGTGCGGGGGTCTGTTTTGGAGAGCTACCGACGTCTCTCCAAGGCGCTCCTGGCAGGTCTCGATCTGATGGGGCTGTCACCAGCCCGAGCTGAACCCGATCCTCAAACAATTCCAATGAATAGTCCAGCCTGCTTCGATGAGCCATCCAACTATGAAATCACGGTGGATAGGCGGAAACTTGTTGGCAGCGCCCAAATGAGGAAGAAGGGAGTGGTACTTCAGCATGGCTCAATTCCGCTTCGTGGTGATCCGGCAAGAATCGTTCCGGCTTTGCGATTCAATGATGTGGCTAATCAGCAGGCGCTAGCCGATCATCTCGGAAGGAATGCGATAACCCTTGAATATGCCCAGGGTCATGAAACCAGCTTTGCGGTAACAGCCGGCCAATTGGTGGAAGGATTCGCGCAGACGCTCAATCTGAACTTATTACCAGGTGAATTGACGAAAGAAGAAGAATTGGCAGTTCGGCGGCTGATAGCTTTGAAATACGCCAATGATGATTGGAGTAAGCGTTTATAGGATGGGGATGGCTTCCAAAGCGCTTTCCATGAAAGCTGTGCTTGGCCGAGGATGCCAGGCAGGGGATGCTAGGCACGGTCATCCGGTGGTGGCGGCACTTGAACCGCCATTCGTCAGGTGTCAGTTAAGACCTTTCTGACGAGCCTATGAGTTCCTGGGAGGCAGTCATTTATGGCGTCACGGGCGTTGCCAAAGGCACCGGTGTTATGACAAAACCCTTTGGTAATTCTTGCACATATGGGGTAATGGCCGGCAAGGTCGTCGCTGAGAATTCAATTTCTGTGAAGCCTAGTTGCTGCAGAAAGGTAATCATGAAATTGCGAGCTTCATCATCAGCCCGATCCAGGATGCCGTTTTCCAGAGACGCTTCCAGCATTCGACTCTCTGCCTCCTGCCGGATTTGCGTTTCAAGATCAGCATCGCCTTTGGTGAGCAGACCGATATCCCGATCTGCAACGTAGGAACGGTCATTGTCCAGATCGGTAAGAAAAATTTCTGCCTCGGGTAGTCGGACAATAATCTTGGTTGGACTGGCGACCTGCAAATCATTGCTTTCCATTTTTGCCAGGTCAACGCCAGCAATTACATCACCATACGCAACAAAAAGTAGACTTTCACCGAAAACTCCAAATAATAGATCTTTGTTGCGTTCGATTTGCAGGATGTCTTGAAATGAATAGGAAGATGTCTCAAGCCGGGCTAGGCTGTTAATCTCCTCGATAATCACCACAGGATTCGGCAAAATCACCGGGGTGGCCTCAACAACCAGTTGACGGATCAGTTCCCCAACTGGATCGGTTACACTCTTGGCGCCCCTAACAACCGTTAAGCCAAAATATGCGCCTCCGATAATGGCAATAATGGCAACTATCAGGAAAATTATCAAGAATATATAGGCAATATTGCGCGTAGTTCCGTTGCGCTTTGGGCTAGTAGCTTCACTCATATTTTTTATCTCGCTGTCGGTCAGACAATACTCTCCTTCCATTGTTTATACGCAGCTTTATATCGGTACGTTGCACAAAAAAGCTACCAATAAACTCTGCTGGTATCAACTCGGGCGCTATTATAAACCCTTGACCAGTAAAATAGATGCAGCGCCTAATGAATTTTTCATTTGCCAGAAGTCATGAACCTGGGAGAATCGGGTCATGCATGTCGCCAGTTGCACCATTACGCTTCAGTTATATGGGGTATCATCTCTGAAAGAAAAACGGCGCATTCTCAAATCATTAATGACTAGGTTGCCTCAACAATTCAATATCGCCATTGCCGAAGTTGATTATCAAGATATTTGGCAAACAGCCGTGGTCGGTCTTGTGACTGTAGGGAATGATCAAGCCTATCTTCATGGTTTGCTAGAGAAAACAGTTGCCTGGATCGAAAAAAGCAAGTTTGAGGCGACTATTGACAGTTATCACATCGAATTCCTGTAATCCGTTTGGTTGGCAAGGCTCTGTGCCGACACTTCGTCTCCGCTATTTCCTTTGGCACAGGCGAAAGCTAATCGAAGAAATGAAGGTCTGAACCTATTGACATCTCTGAACAAAGACTGTTTTAGGGCGTTGAGCACCGACCCAGAGTTGTTGTCGCCTGGCGGACGATCAGCGCCTGTATTTATCCATGATTTTCCGGGTACCCCGGCCGAAATGCGGCCGCTTGCCAATTTTCTCTACCAGTGTAGTTGGACGACGAAGAGCATTTTGTTAACCGGTTTAGGTCCCCAATTTAGCACCCTTAATATCACGCGAACACCAAGTATGAATCGAAACGGCCAGGGCTGCTCTTGTTGATTGCATATTCGATGGTGGCTCTGTTGCCTTAAATGTGGCGGCTGATACCCGGCCGATCGGCCGGCTTCTTTTAGCCATTTACTGGCCTATCGCGACTTTTTAACAAAGGCTTTGCCGACAAGTGCATAAACGGGTGACCTGTTATTTTCGTGGTTTCAAGCGAGGTTCATTCCAGAACTCAAGAATTCGCGCCGGTTTTGGAGAAGTGGTGCCTGATCTGGACCTGGTTTCTCCAGAAGCAAAACATGCTCTCCACCAACTAAGCTTTACAGACCGATCGTGGACCAGGTAGCGCGATTGGGTAATAATGCGGGTAAGGCGTACCGATAGTTAGATATTCCGCTGATGATCATCCAGGGTATTGAAGACAAGCGTGTTCCAAAGGCATCAACCAAGCTATCAGTGTGATTGCTCGCCAGACCGTTTCGATAAAAGGAGATCATGGCTGACCACAAACTGGTATCCGACGAAAAGTTGGCCTGGACAGAGATGTTTCTAGATCTGTCCTCAGTTCTGGCGGATAATTAGAACGTGGGCCTGATTTCTTGTCTTTAGGATCTTCCTGAGAAAACCAAGGTGGCCTTGATCCGGTAATCATATCCGGTATAGAATAAGATGAATTTGATACGAGCATCTCGGTGGAATTGGCGAACCAAAGCCGTGGCCGGGCTTGTTTACTTCTACACGATTCAAGGAGAATTCGTCATGTCAACGCTATATGCCGGTGGTCAGCCTGATACCAGCAGCGTACCCACTGAAGCTAGTGATGAAGAGCGGATGCGCGCTCTAATTGAAGTATTGAGCGCTTATATTGAGCATTATCACGGTGGGGCCGTAGAGATGGTAACCTACGCAGATGATCGCCTGATAGTCCATATGTCCGGCGCCTGTAATGGCTGTAATTTAGCCCCCGTTACCTTACACGGCTGGGTCGAAGGAACGGTCAAACAATTCTTTCCTAATCTCAAAGAGGTTGTTGCTAACTAAAGATACCTACCCGGCAAAGGCAAAGAGACATTTGAGGTAGGCGCCTTGTGGGAAGCCAACCGGATGGTCAATAGCATGACCAGTTCGGGTAATTTCTCGTAACGGCCGGTTACGACGGTCTGCTGCTGTGTGAATAATTTCATAGAAAGCATCTGCGCTGACCCTGCTAGAACAGGAAGACATAACCAGAATGCCGTCCTTTTGGAGAATTGCTAGCGCCAGGGTAGCCAAGCGAAAGTAGGCGTTAAGAGCACGACCAAATTCAGACTTTTGCTTGGCGAAGGAAGGCGGATCCACTACCACCAGGTCATATCTCTGACCTTGCGCCCCAAGTTCGCTGAGCATCTTAAAAGCATCGCCTACCAGGATACTGTGTTCTGTCGCGGCAATCGTCGGGTTATTTCTGTTTAATTTAAAGTTGTTGTTCGCCATTTCAAGCGCGGCCGGACTGGCATCAATGCTGGTAACACTTTCGATACCACCACGGGCGGCATACAAGCCAAATGCTCCGGAATAGGCAAATACATTCACCAAACGCTTCAAACGTTTATTTGTCGCAACAGTCGCCTCGACCAGTGCGCGGTTATCCCGTTGGTCAAGGAAGAAACCTGTCTTCTGGCCTCTAATAACATCGGCTTCAAAGATTATCCCATTCTCATAAAAAACTACCGGTCCGTCGATGGGTGAACCGACCAGAAGCTGTCCATCCTGCAGACCATGAGATGTCTCTGCCTCATATCTGGCCTTTCTGCTCAAACGTAGGATCATTCTTAGATCAGGCTCAACCTCAGCTAGTGCTTGTGTAATTGGCCAAAGATGAGGGATCCAGGCGGCCGTATCTAATTTGATTACAACTGTTTTGCCATACAGGTCGACTACCAGCCCTGGCAGTTCGTCGTTTTCACCATGGACCAATCGATAACCGGTTGTCTTTGTATTCTGCAGGGGGGCTCGTCGCAAGCCTGCTGAAACCAGCCTCTCGCGGAACCAGGCCTGGTCGATGGTTGCCTGCTCACCATATTGTAATAGTCGTACCCGAATGGGCGAATCTGGATCATATAGACCGATCGCCAAGAATCGATTGCGTTGATCGAAAATAACCGCCAAATCACCCGAGCGCCCTTCATGACTTTGTCGAACGATTGATTGATCGAAAAGCCAGGGGTGTCTCTGTTTGATTGCGCGCTCAGCGGCCGGTTTAACTCTCATAGCAATACGGCGCTCCGAGGGACCTTGAATAGCTGGTTGGTTGTTCATCATACTGCGATTCTAGCTCAAGCCATCCATAACGCCACGGTCGATCTGATTCAACCGAAACCCAATATGAAGCACGTGCTCGAATTACCCTTCGGACTACCAATTACTACCCGATTTCTCTGACCAGGCAGCAGGCGTTAGCCAGTCCCATTGTTGTCTGATAAACTACTTGCCGTCTGAGTTGCATCTCTGGTTGCCCTCAGTTAACATAAAGTAACGGGATTGAGTCCTACTCCCTGTTTCGATATATGCATTTTGTAATCCTTGCACCTTGCCAAGATCATCCTTCGAAAAAACAAACCCTGGTAATCGTTACCACTAATGAAGTTATTATGGTTTCATCCTATATTTAATCCTGTCTGGTGACAGAGGAGAAGTTCATGGAAAAAGCGACATTG
>Ga0307380_10003748_pt1 | contig 20834 bp, 11 predicted proteins | sample UN3MG_FD_202239 | JGI IMG/M metagenome (GOLD analysis project Ga0307380, IMG submission 202239) | Soil microbial communities from Risofladan, Vaasa, Finland - UN-3 | ecosystem: Environmental > Terrestrial > Soil > Coastal area > Acid sulfate soil | place: Finland: Risofladan, Vaasa | collected... | reverse complement strand
CGTGCCCAACGAGTCGTGGCTGTGGTACTGGCAGGGATGGACGTGGCTCGTACTGGCCTGTTCGGTGGTCATTACGGTCTGGTTCAGCATCGGCGGGTTCAAGGACGTTGTCTACCTGTTCCGGCGTCTGCGGGCGTCCCGCGACAACCCGCTCGACGACGGTCACGTGGCGGAATACGGCCAGGGCGATGAGCGATAGCGGCGACTCGGGCGAGATGCGGCGTGTTGTTAAACGCGGGAGTGACGACATGACGTTCAAAGTGCGGCGAGCGCTGGTTGCGGCGTTGGCTGGTGCGTTGCTCGCGGCGCAGCATGCGGAGGGCGGTGTGAACGACTGGGAGAACCCGGCCGTCGTGGGGCGTAACAAGGAGCCCGCCCACTGCACGCTGGTGCCCTATGCGGACATCGGTGCGGCGACGAGAGGCACGCGGGCAAAATCGCCCTTCCTCAAGCTCCTGAACGGCAAGTGGAAGTTCCACTGGGTGGCGAAGCCCGCCGACCGGCCGATGGAGTTCTACAAGACAAGTTTCAACGTAAGCGGGTGGAACGAAATCGCCGTGCCCGGCAACTGGCAGTTGCAGGGCTACGGCCGTCCGCAGTACCTGAACCAGGCCTACACGTTCCCGCCCGATCCACCGCACATTCCGCACGACGACAATCCGGTCGGGTCGTACCGGACCGACTTCGATATTCCCGACGAGTGGACGGGGCGGCAGGTGTTCGTCCACTTCGACGGCGTGAAGAGCGCGTTCTATGTGTGGATCAACGGCCGGCAGGTCGGCTACAGCCAGGGCGGCATGACGCCGGCGGAGTTCGACATCACCCGGTTCGTCACCCGCGGCAAGAATACGCTGGCGGCCGAGGTGTACTGCTGGTCGGACGGGAGCTACCTCGAGTGCCAGGACATGTGGCGTCTGGCGGGCATCTACCGGGACGTGTACCTCTTCTCGACGCCGGTGGTGCGCCTGCGGGACTTCTTCGCCCGCTGCGATCTGGACGAGGAGTACCGCGACGCCACGCTTCACGTCACGGCTTCGGTGCGCAATTACACGGGCCGGGCGGCGGGGGCGCATTCGGTGGCCGTGACGCTGTTGGACGAGCGCGGCAAGCCCGTCGGCGAGGGCCCGCTGATGAGCGGTCGTGTGGCCGAGATCGCGCCGCGGACCGACGGCGTCGTCGAGATGCAGGCCCGGGTGGTCAACCCGGCCAAATGGACGGCGGAGACGCCGAATCTGTACGTCCTGCTGCTGGAACTGTCAGACGCGGAGGGGCGAGTCGTCGAGGTCGAGCGCTGTAACTTCGGCTTCCGCGAGGTGGAGCTGAAGGGGGGCCAACTGCTGGTCAACGGACGGGCGATCCTGCTCAAAGGCGTCAACCGGCACGAGCACGACCCGGACCACGGACGTGCCATACCGCTGAGCCGGATGGTCCAGGACGTCAAGCTACTCAAGCAGAACAACATCAACGCGGTTCGCACGTCGCACTATCCCGATGACCCCAAGTGGTACGACCTGTGCGACCGGTACGGCATCTATCTTGTCGATGAGGCCAACATCGAGTCGCACGGCATGGGCTACGACCCCGATCGGACGCTGGGCAACCGGCCGGAGTGGAAAGAGGCCCACCTCGATCGCACGGTCCGAATGGTCGAGCGGGACAAGAATCATCCCGCGGTCATCATCTGGTCTCTGGGCAACGAGGCGGGCGACGGGGTGAACTTCGAGGCGACCAGCGCCTGGGTCCGCGGGCGCGATGCGTCGAGGCCGGTGCACTACGAGCGAGCCATGGACTACGGCAATCATACGGCCAGGGCGCACACGGACATTGTCTGCCCGATGTATACGCACGTGGACTGGTTGCTGGAGTACGCCCGGAAGCGCATGGATCGTCCGCTGATCATGTGCGAATACGCCCACGCGATGGGCAACAGCGTGGGCAACCTGCAGAAGTACTGGGACGCGATCGAGGCGCACAAGCACCTGCAAGGCGGTTTCATCTGGGACTGGGCCGACCAGGGCCTGCGGAAGCCGGCGCGGCCCGGGCGGGAGAACGGCGAGCCTGTGACGTACTGGGCCTACGGCGGCGATTTCGGCGACACGCCCAACGACGGGAACTTCTGCTGCAACGGACTGGTCCAACCCGATCGCCGGCCGAATCCGTCGCTCTATGAGGTGAGGAAGGTCTATCAGTACATCAAGACCACTCCGGTCGATCTCGTGGCCGGAAAGGTCCGGATTCGCAACGCGTATGACTTCGCTGGCCTGGACTTCGTGGACGCGTCGTGGGAACTGGCGGCCGACGGAGAGGTTCTTCAGAGCGGCACCCTGCCCAGGCTCGCGCTGCCGGCGCAGCAGGAACAGGAGGTCGCAGTACCGTTCCGCAAGTTCGAGCCGAGAGCGGGCACCGAGTACTGGCTGACGATCCGTTTTGCCCTGGCGGCCGACACGCTCTGGGCAGCACGCGGGCACGTCGTGGCCTGGGATCAGTTCCGGATGCCGTTTGACGTTCCGCCGGCTGGTCAGGTCGATGTTGCGACCATGTCGCCGGTCGTGCTTCGCGAGTCGGAGCAGGCCGTCAACGTCTTGGGAGAGGCGTTCGAGCTCGTCGTCGGTAAGACCAGCGGCGCGATCGAGTCGTTTACGGTTGACGGGAAACACCTCGTCTCGGGACCGCTGGTGCCGAACTTCTGGCGGGTGCCGACGGATAACGACGTGGGCAACCGGATGCCGGAGCGGCAGGGGGTCTGGAAACAGGCCGGTCCGAAACGGACGGTCAACCGCGTGACGGCCGAGCAGATCGAGCCGCAGGTGGTCCGCATCACGGTCGAGGGCGCGCTTCCGGCCGGGGACTCGGGTTACCGCTGCACGTACACGGTGTACGGCAGCGGTGATGTTGTGGTCGAGTGCGATATCAAGCCGGCCGACGGCCTGCCCGACCTTCCGCGGATGGGCATGCAGATGCGTGTGCCGGGTGAGTTCGACACGATGACCTGGTGCGGGCGCGGGCCGCACGAGACGTACTGGGATCGCAAGACCGGCGCCGCTGTCGGCGTGTACTCCGGGCCGGTGGCGGAGCAGGTTCACCCGTACGTTCGGCCGCAGGAGACCGGCAACAAGACGGACGTGCGGTGGGCGGCGCTGACCAATGACGACGGCGTCGGCCTGCTGGCGGTGGGCATGCCGCTGCTGAACGTGAGTGCATGGCCGTTCACCATGGAGGACCTGGAAGCGGCGGACCACCCCTACGAGTTGCCGCACCGCGACGCCGTCACGGTCAACCTCGACTATCAGCAGATGGGCGTGGGCGGTGACGACAGTTGGGGGGCCCGTCCGCATGCCGAGTGGACGCTGCCCGCGCGGGCGTACAGTTACCGTTTTCGGCTGACACCGATTCCCGGGAAGGGGGCATCCCTGTCGGAGCTGGGCAGGCGGTCGCTCCCCGAATCGATCACCAGAAGATGATGTACAGCGCGACGGTGGCCACGACGATCAGCGTTCCCAGCAGGTAGGATTTCGGGTGGACCGTCGTGTCCAGTCGCGAGGTGGGGTACTCGATCGGGCTGGTCCGCGGCCGGGCCAGTGTGATCAGAACCATGATGACGGCCAGCACCGCGAAGACCAGCCCCATGTGGTGCAGGAAGGCCCACCCGCTGAAGTTGTATAACACGCCGAGGACGCCTTCGGGAATGCGGACCACCGTCGAGCCGTCGGGTTGCTCGATCGCGCAGGCGCTGTCCATGATCCACTTGGGCACGCGGCAGATTGCGTAGAGGACCGGTCCCAGGAGCAGGGCGGTCCTGCCGGCGGCGGCCGGCGCCTTGCGGATGATCAGGCCCACCAGAAACGCGGCCACGATGCCGGGTGAGATGAAGCCCCAGATCTCCTGGATGTAGTTGAACACGCCTCGGAAGCCGCTGATCACCGGCGCCCACAGGCAGGCGATGATGACGATGGCCGCGGTGGCGACTCGGCCGATCCGCACCTGCTGCTTTGCGGTGGCGTCCTTTTTGACGTATCTGGTGTACAGGTCGATGGTGAAGATGGTGGACGCCGAGTTGAGCCCCGAGTTGAAGGAGCTCATGACCGCGCCGGCCAGAGCGGCCAGCATGACGCCCCGCAGCAACGGGGGCATGACCTGGGCGATCATGTGCGGGTAGGCCAGCTCGCCGGCCTTGTCCACGTTGCCGCCCGCCCTGGCCAGAACCGCGTCGCCGAAGAGTTGGAACGCCATGATGCCCGGCATGACGATGATGAAGGGGATGAGCAGCTTGAACACGCAGGCTAGGTAGATGCCTTTCTGGCCCTGGGCCAGGCTCCGGGCGGCCAGAGTGCGCTGGGTGATGAACTGATTGAGCCCCCAGTAGAAGAGGTTGGGAATCCAGAGGCCGCCGACGAACACGGCCAGCCAGGGGACGTCCGGGTCGTTCCAGGGCAGGACGACGTGGAGCTTGTCGGCGTTGGCCCGGGTGAACTCGCTCCAACCGCGCCAGAGGCTGCCGCCGGCGACGCCTCCGCCGTCGACGAGTGTTCCGCCTCCGGTCAGCTTCAAAGCCAGGTAGAGGACGATGCCCCCGCCCAGCAGCAGGGCGCCGCCCTGGATCAGATCGGACCAGACGACGGCCTTGAGCCCGCCGTAGATCGTGTAGGCGGCGGCGATGACGCCGATGCCCCATATGCCGCCGATGGTGGCCCACTTGACGGCCTGGTCCTGGTCCATGCCGTAGCGGTCGACCAGCATTTGCGGGAAGTCGAACACGCCGTTGAGGCCCTTGGCGCCGCTGTAGAGGACGGTGGCCAGAAAGACGATGACGTAGGCGACCATCAGGTAGGTGGCCATGATGGTGCGCGTGCCCTTGTCGTAGCGATACTCCAGGAACTCGGGCATGGTGTAAATGCCGACCTTGAGGAACTTGGGCAGCAGCCACCAGGCGACGATGACCAGGGTGATGGCGCTCATCCACTCGTAGGAGGCGATCGCCAGACCGACCCGCCCGAAGGCCGAACCGGCCATGCCCACGAAATGCTCGGTCGAGATGTTGGAGGCGATCAGGGAGAAGCCGATCAGCCACCAGCTCAGGGTTCGGCCGGCCAGGAAGTAGTCCTCGGAACTCTCCTCCCTGCGTGAGGCATAGAGCGACACGCCGACGACCAGGGCGACGAAGGCGACGAAAGTGGTGACGTCAAACGGTGTCAGCTCCACGTCGGGTCCTCCTTACTCCGGTCGCGCCGATCCATTGGCTGCGCGCGCGTCGAGGTCAATCTTGCGCCGAGCTGCCGATCTTGAGCAGAACCGCGCCGTGGCGCGGCAACAGCGTGGAGTACGTCCCGTCGAACCAGCCCAGGTCCCGGCGCAGCCAGAGATCGCGCACCGGCTGCGGCCCCTGAAGCCCCAGGTCACTCCAGCTCGCGGTCACGGTGTCCTCGCCTCGCCCGCGGTTGAAGAGGCCGACGGCGATGGTCCCGTCCGCCAGGGGCCTGGCCCAGACCTCACGCGTGTCCTCCACGGCCACACGGCGGGCCTGCTTGCCCAGCGGGTCCTGGTTGACCTCGAGCACCTCGGCGTTGGTCAGGATTGCGAGCGTGAAATCGTCGAGCTGCGAGAGATCGCAGCCGATCAGCAGCGGCGAGGCGAGCAGCGACCAGAGGGTCATGTGAGTGACCTGTTCGTTTTTGGTGAGCCGGCTGGCGTGCAGTTCGGGTCCCCAACCGACCTGGCCGACAACGAGCATGTCCGGATCGTTCCAGTGGCCGGGGGTGGCGTACACATCGAGCCCGGTCTGCCCGAAGCCGATTTGCGACATGTTGGACCAGGCGTCGTTGATGTCGCCGGTGGTGCGCCAGTAGTTGCCGCCGACGTCGGCTCCCCAGGCGGACACGTTGCCCATGCCGTACTGGCACAGGCTGTAGACGATGTCACGTCCACAATCGTCGAGGGCCGCTCGCATGACCTCGTAGGGTTTGCGGAGTTCCGGTTCGCTGTCGTCCGCGGCGATGTCGCCGTAGGAGCACCAGTCGTACTTGACCAGGTCGATGCCCCACTCGGCGTAGGTCTGCGCGTCGAGGGCTTCGTGCTCGTAGCTGCCCTCGTAGCCGGCACAGGTCTTCGGTCCCGGCGACGAGTAGATGCCGAGTTTGAGCCCCTTGCCGTGCACGTAGTCCGCCAGGGCCTTCATGTCGGGGAACTTCTCGTTGGTCCGGATTCGCCCGTCGGCGTCGCGCTCGCCCTCCCAGGCGTCGTCGATGTTGATGTACCGGTAGCCGTGGGCGGCCAGCCCGCTGTCGACCATCCAGTCCGCCGCGGCCCGCACCTTGGCATCATCGACCGAGGTTCCCCACACGTTCCACGAGTTCCAGCCCATCGGCGGGGTCAGGGCCAGCTTGTGTTCGCCGCCGACGATGGTCAGTGTGGACGCGGCCGTCCCCTGCCCGCCGGTGGCCGTCAGTTGCACCTCCGTCGTGCCGGCCGACGCGAGCGAGCCGGTGACGATTCCGGTATCCGGATCGAGCGTCAGTCCGTCGGGCAGGTTCTGTGCGGCGAATCGCAAAGGCCCGGCGCCGGTCGCCGGAATGCGGAAGAGGAACGGCGCCCCGGGCGTCGCACCGGTGATCCGCGGCGCGTGGATGGCCGGTTCCGGCGAGGTGTCCAGTGCGATCTGCGGGTCGGGGCCGGGCGGCGGGGCGACGGCCACCGGTTGCTCCGTTGCTCCAGGGGCCAGCCGGAGCATCGCTCCCGCCCAGTCGGCGTGGTCGTAGTTGATGTCATCGCCGCCGTCCTCGACCACGAGCGTCATCTGTCGGGCGCCGATCAGATCGACGCCGACGTTCACCGGCGGGTCGCCGCCTCGAAGGACGGGCGTGCGGTGGCGTTCCTGTCCGTCCACGAAGACGACAAAGACGACCGAGCCGACGCCGGCCGTCTCATCATCGACGCCCACGATCGCTCGGAACTGCCTGGCGGCGCCCTTGAGGTCGATGACCATCTCGCTGAAGGCGTGCGTGCCGATGCCGTGTTCGTAGACCAGGCCGCCGAGGGTCAACGGATTGTCATCCACCGATCGGCCGGCCTGCGGCTCGCCCCAGCCCTGGTCGATTCCCGCGAGGTCCAGCGCCTCGATCCAGATGCTGTTGGGCGGCAACTGGAGCCGGGCTCGCGGGCGCTGCACGGTCTGCCCTCGGGAAGGCGCAAGCACTGCGCATCCGCTGCCGATCAGTCCGGTGGCCAGCAGCGCCAGCGCGAAGGCGATGGCGGGGTTCGCCCGCCGTGACGTTCGCAGTGCGTAATTGAACGTCCTTTCCCGCACCTGAACGGCCAAGTCAGTCTTGTTCATGGGTCGTCTCTCGGTTTTCGGGTCCGTCGGCATACGAGAGCACGGCGCTGACGAGGGCCCGAACGTCCCCGGTCCCCGTCGGCGGTTATGCTCCCACGATGCCGAGCGGAGCGTTGGTCTTCCATCGACCGCGGGTGAAGTCGGGCACGTCCACCGAGCGGCTGCGATTCGCGACTGACCGCTCGGTCAGCTCCGAGATGGCGCTCCAGGCGGCCGCGTCGTACACGTCCATGTCCATCGGCGATCCTTCGCGCAGGCACTGCACCAGCCGGTAGTCCTCGATGAAGTCCATGCTGCCGTGTATGGCGTGCTCGCCTTTGCCGGCCAGGGTCTTCCACAGCGGGTGCTCGTACTCGTCGAGGTAGCCGTCGATGGGCTCCCACTGATGGGCGGGGCTCTTGCCCTCGATGTGAATCCGATCCGGGTAGCCCGAGAAGATGCCCTTGGTGCCCTGCACGAGGTTGATGCGGCTGTACGGCCGGGGCGAGTTGCAGTCGTGGACCAGGTAGATGGTGCGCCCGTTGACCGTGCGGATCAGCGTCGCGTTGACGTCACCCAGGGCGTATTTCTGCGTGGCCCGCGGGGCGTCGGCGCCGAAGTGCTCCGCGGCGTAGAGGCCGAGCCCTCTGGCGTTGCTGCTCATGGACACCAGATAGTCGAACCGATCGCCGCGGTTGACGTTCATGCACTGGGCGACCGGGCCGAGGCCGTGCGTCGGGTAGAGGTTGCCGTCGCGCCGGATGGAGTGGTCCAGCCGCCAGAGCCCTTCGCCCTCGTTCGAGAACTTGATGGCCCGCAGGTCGTGCAGGTAGCCGCACTCGCCGTGCAGCACCTCGCCCAGCACGCCCTTGCGGACCATGTTGAGCACCATCATCTCGCTGCGGCTGTAGCAGCAGTTCTCCATCATGACGCAATGCTTGTCGAGCTTCTCGGCCGTCTCGACCAGTTGCCAGCACTCGTCGAGGGTGACGGCCGCGGGGACCTCGGTGGCCGCGTGTTTGCCGGCGTGCATGGCCGCGAGGCAGACCGGGACGTGCCATCGCCAGGGTGTGGCCGTGAAGACCAGGTCCAGGTCCTCCTGCTGGCACATGCGTTTGAAGTCGGTGTCGCCTTTGGAATAGCCCGTGGGTTTAGGTTGACCGGCCTGTTGGACCCAACTCTGAATGCGGGCCACTTTGTCGTCGACGATGTCGCAGACGGCCCGGATTTCCACACCTTCGATCTCGAGGAAGTTCCTGACGTGGGCCGAGCCCATGGAGCCGACGCCGACGAACCCGATGCGAACACGGTCGATCGGCAGTGCGGCGAGGGGTCCGGCCGGTGCCGGCCCGATCCTGCGCCCGGCGGTCGCACAGCCGACCAGCCTGGTGCCAGCGAGTGCGACGCCGACACCGGCCAGCGTGCCCGCCTTCAGGAAATCTCTTCGACTGGGTTCGCGACGGGGGTGTTCGGGTGTGCCTGGATCGCTCATCTTGTCCTCCCTTCAACGACGGTTGTGCGCCGCCATGTATCGTGTGAACGTAGCGGGCAGTATACTGGCACGGAATTGCATCGTCGAAAGTGCGTTGCACGGAGGGCGCGCCCGCGCAGGCATGGCAGCGGATACGACAAAGCCCACTCTGGTGATCCTGGCCGCCGGCCTGGGACGACGATACGGCGGGCTCAAACAACTGGTGCCGGTGGGTCCGGGCGGCGCGACGATGATCGAGTACGCGGTGTACGACGCCCGCCAGGCAGGTTTCGGACGGGTCGTGCTCGTCGTTCATCCGGAAAGCGAGGTCGGGCTGCGAGCTTCACTGGGCCGGCGGCTCGAAAAGCACGTTTCGGTAACGTATGCCCTGCAACGTCCGGATGACCTGCCGGACGGGGTCGCGCTGTCGTCGGACCGGGCGAAGCCCTGGGGAACCGGGCATGCGGTGCTGGCTGCGCGCGATGTCGTTCACGGTCCGTTTGCGGTGGTGAACGCGGACGATTTTTACGGGGCCGACGCGTACGCCGCGTTGGGCGGCTTTCTGCGACAGAAGCCGGCACTAGGCGTGCCGACTTATGCCATGGTTGCCTATGCCCTGGGCGAAACGCTGGCCGACACCGGGGCCGTGGCGCGGGCCATCTGCCGAGTTGCGCCGGACGGCCGGCTGCAGGAGATCGAGGAGGTCTTCGGAATCGAGAAGCACGGCCCGGACGGGCGGTTTGTGGACGAAGGAGGCGAAACGCGTTTTGTCGGCGGTGACACGCCGGTGTCCATGAACATGTGGGGATTCACGCCGGCCGTGTTCGACCAGTTGGCCGACGGGTTCCGGGGTTTCCTGCGGAAACCCCGGCGGTCGAGCGAGGCCGAGTTTCTCATTCCGACCGTTGTCAACGATCTGATCCGCGCGGGGACCGCCCGGGTGACGGTCCTGCCGGGCGGCGGGCCCTGGTGCGGGATGACCAATCCGCAGGATAAGGAGCGGGTCACCGGACTGATCCGCGAATGGGTGGCCCAGGGGAGGTATCCAGAGAAGCTGTGGGATTGACCGGCCGTGCTGCTATCGAAGCGGTTGTGGGGCACTTCGCCCTCAGCGGAGAACTCCTGGCGGTCGAGCCGTGTGAAGGGGGGCACATCAACGAGTCGCACCTGCTGACCTGTCGGCGGTCCGGCGGGACCGTGCGTCTGCTTCTGCAACGAATTAACGACGCGGTCTTCTCCTCGCCGTCACTGGTCATGGAGAACATTGAACGAGTCACGGCCCATCTTGCCCAACGCCTGCACGCGCAGGGCGCGGCCGACGTCGATCGACGGGTTCTGACGCTCGTGCCGACGGACGAGGGGCGGCCGTTCCATTGCGACGACGCGGGATCGTGCTGGCGGATATACCGGTTTATCGAAGGCACGCATGCCCGGCAGATCGTCGAAACTCCCGGGCAGGCTGAAGCGGCCGCTCGGGCGTTCGGTGCGTTTCAACGCCTGCTGGCCGATTTTCCCGGCCCGCGGCTGCACGAGACGATCCCCGGTTTTCACGATACGCCGAAGCGATTCGCGGCGTTGGAGCGTGCGGTCGAAACCGACCGGTTGAATCGTGCCGCCGAGGCCTCGGCCGAGATCGAGTTCGCTTTCAGCCGGCGGTCGATGGCGAGCGCGCTGCTGGATCTTCAGGGGTCCGGCGAGATTCCCGAGCGCGTAGTGCACAACGACGCCAAGGTCAGCAACGTACTGCTGGACGATTCGAGCGGTGAAGCGCTGTGCGTGACGGACCTGGACACGGTCATGCCCGGGACGGTGCTCTACGACTTCGGCGATATGGTCCGCTCTATGACGAGCGGAGCGGCTGAAGACGAGCCGAATCCGTCCGGGGTCGCGCTGCGCATGCCGCTGTTCGAGGCGCTGGTGCGCGGCTATCTCGATGCGGCCGGTCCGTTCCTCACCGCGGCGGAGCGGCGGCATCTGGTGCCAGCCGGCAAGTTGATCACGCTCGAACAGGGCGTGCGGTTTCTGACGGACTTCCTCGATGGTGATACCTATTACAAGACGAATCGTCCCGGGCACAATCTCGACCGCTGCCGGACACAGTTAAAATTGGTCGAGTCGATCGTCCGCCGGGAAGCGCGGATGAGGGAATTCATCGAACGGTACTGATCCCGCTCTGTTGTTGAGGGGCATACTGTCTGCTGGAGTTGAGGAGGCGCGAGTAATGAACCGAGGTTTTCACGAAGCCCGCGTGGTGCGTCGAATAGTCACCTTGTCGCTGTGGGCTCTAATGTCGGTCAGCGCGGGCTGTGCCGGGCCCTGGTCTGCTGACGTCGGGCTGGCCCTGTCCAAAGCCGGCAAGAACCGGCCGGAGCTGGAGCGCGTGATCGAGCACTATCGCCGCAAGGGCGACCCGCAGAAGCTCGAGGCGGCCGAGTTCCTGATCTCGAACATGCCCGGCCACGGCTACACGGTCACCGCACTGTACGATGCCGAGAAGAACGAGATCGAGTTCGACGCTCTGGATTACGACAGTTTCGCGCAGGCCCGGGACGCGCTGGAGGCCCTGGAAGAAGAGCACGGCGAGCTGGATTTCAAGCGCAAACGGTTTGACGAAGACCTGGAGACGATCACGGCGGACGACCTGATCGAGAACATCGACCTCGCCTTCCGAGCCTGGCGCGAGAAGCCCTGGGCGCAGAACCTGTCGTTCGAGGCCTTCTGCCAGTACATCCTTCCCTACCGGGGCAGCAACGAGCCGGTGAACTCGACCCGCCTCAGCTGTATGAACCGGTACGCCGACCTGCCGGCCAGGCTGGAGAACCCGCAGGATTCGCAGGAGGCGGCCGAGTTGATCCAACGCGACGTCGGCGAGTGGGTGCGCTTCAGCGATCTGTACTACCTGCACCCGACCGATCAGAGCTTCGACCAGATGAACGAGCGCCGGCTGGGCCGCTGCGAGGACATCACCAACATGATGATGTACGCCATGCGGGCCAACGCCATCGCCTCGGCGTCCGACTACACGCCGTTCTGGGCCGACCGCGACAACAACCACGCCTGGCAGGTGATCCTCGACGCCGAGGGTCGGGGCAAGGCCGGGCTTTCCAACCGGGCCGCGAAAATCTACCGGAAGACCTACGCCGTCCAGAAGGACAGCCTGGGCTATCAGAAGAAGGACGACGAGAAGGTCCCGCGATGGCTGGCGGGGCGGAACTACATGGATGTGACCTCGCAGTACATGGAGACCACCGACGCCACCGTTCGGCTCACCGCGGCGAAGCCGAAGGGGGCGCGATTCGCCTACATCTGCGTCTTCAACGGCGGCGATTGGCAGGCCATCCACTGGGGCGAGCTCGAGGGTGACCGGGTCACCTTCACCGACATGGGGCGCAACATCGCGTATCTTCCGGCCTACTACGAGAAGGAGGAACTCGTCCCGGCCGGCCCGCCGTTCATCCTGACCAGCGAGGGTGACATCGACACGCTCGACGGGCACGAGGGCTCGCCGCTGACGATCGAGCTGACCGCCACCACGCCGGAAACCCCCGACGCCGACACGCGCATCGATCGGCCGATGATCGTGGTGAAGCCGGGCGTGACGTACGAGCTGTTCGTGTGGAACCTCGGCTGGCAATCGCTGGGCAAGCAGGCGGCCGGTGAGCAGCCGGTGTCGTTCGAGTCGGTGCCGGGCGGGCGGTTGCTGTGGCTGGTCGAGGAGGATTCCCGCCGGCTGGAGCGGATCTTCACCATCGAGGACGGCAAGCAGGTCTGGTGGTGAGTCCGAGTTCGAGATGTCGGGTCACTCCATGGCCGCCCGGATTGCACGAGCGAGAGTTCTCGCTCGGCACCTCGGTCAGTCGCCTCGTCGGCAGAGCGCCCCCTCGGGAATCGGCTTGCGGGCGATGCCCGGGCCTGAGTACTCGACCTGCAAATGCTGCGCCCCGCCGGCCTCGAACGCCGCGATCGTGATCGGGTGCGTGCCGGCCTCCAGGATGATCTGGCCTCGCTGCTCGCACGTGCTGTGCAGGCCGTCGTGATCCACCACCAGGTCATCGCCGATCCACAGCCGGCTGCCGTCGTCCGAGGTGAGGTAGAACGCGTAGACGCCGTTGGCCGGCACGCGGATGTACCCGGTGAAGCGCACGGCGAAGCCGTCGTCCCGCTTGCGAACCGCAAGGTCGGCCGTCGCCGCGGCGCCGGACGCTACGGGAGTGAGCCGGTCGAAGTCGGGCAGGCGTTGCCAGTCCCCCTCGTAGTACTCGTAGGCCAACCCGGGCGCGAGCCCCGCGACTTTCACCGGTTCGCGCGGCTGCTGCTTGACGAAGCGGTACTCCATCGTCTCGGTCGAGCGATCGTCATCCAGGAAGGTCCGCACCTTGACGACGGTTGATTCGGTGAGCTGAAGCGGGCTGGTGTACCTGGTGGACTGTTCGGACGGCTCGCTGCCATCGAGCGTGTAGCGGATTTCGCCCCGGCCGAGCGGGTTCTCCATCGCGACCTCGGCCGATTCGCTGAAGACCGTGTTTGCTGAGACACATCGCGGTGGTTCGAGGTAGTAGGTCACGCCGAGCGCGTCGAGCCGCCGGCAGTGCGTCTTCATCCGCTCGGAGAAATCCTTCCAATCGCGGGCGTCGGCCGGTGACCAGGTGACCTCGGCCAGGGCGCACAGACGCGGGAACACCTGGTGGTCCACCCGCTCCTGCGGCGCGTGCTCGGTCCACATGTTCCCTTCGGCCCCCAGGACGTGCCGGGCCTCGTCGGGCGTCAGCTCCGGCGGCGTGGGTTCGAGGGAATAAGCGGTCTCCAGGTCGATGAAGCCCATCCGGGTCGGCTCCCCCGGGCGGCGGGCCTGGGCGTAGTCGAGATAGCAATGGGACGTGGGCGAAACGATCACGTCGTGGCCCGACTTCGCGGCCGCCACCGCACCGCTCATGCCGCGCCACGACTGAACCGTGGCGTTCGGGGCCAGCCCGCCCTCGAGAATCTCGTCCCAGCCGATCAGCCGCCGACCCTTGCCGTTCAGGAATCGCTCGATCCGCCGGATGAAATAGCTCTGCAGCTCATGCTCGTCGGCCAGGCCCTCGGCCTTGATCCGGGCCTGGCACTTGGCACACTTCTCCCAGCGCGTCTTGGGGCACTCGTCGCCGCCGACGTGGATGAACTCGGAGGGGAACAGCTCGATGACCTCGCTGAGCACATCCTCCAGAAACTCGAACGTTCGCTCGCTGCCGGCGCAGTAGACGTCTTCGCGAATGCCCCATTTCGTGCTGACCTCGAACGGCCCGCCGGTGCAGGACAGCTCTGGGTAGCTGGCCAGGGCAGCCATGGAGTGACCCGGCATCTCGATCTCGGGCACGACGGTGACGTAGCGGGCGGCCGCGTAGGCGACGATCTCCTTGATATCCTCCTGGGTGTAGAAGCCGCCGTGGCGCTCGTTGCCCTCGCCGCGCCAGGCGCCGATCTCGCTCAGCCTGGGGTATTTTTTTATCTCGATCCGCCAGCCCTGGTCCTCGGTGGCATGCCAGTGCAGAACGTTCATCCTGTGATAGGCCAGCAGGTCGATGTACCGCTTGACGAAGTCCTTGGTCATGAAGTGGCGACAGCAGTCCAGCAACATGCCGCGCCAAGGATAGCGGGGCTTGTCCGTGATGTGGACGCACGGGAGCGTGAAGCCCTCCGCGTCGGGCGCGTTCCTCGCTTCCGGCTTCTCGAATCCCGGCGGCAGGAGCTGGCGAACCGTCTGAACGCCACGGAACAGGCCTCTAGGCTCGGGAGCCCGCAGGATTGCGGCGGTCGGCGTAACGGTCAGCTCGTAGCCTTCGGGACCGAGCGACGCGTCGGCATCAACGGTGGTCAGCAGGATCGCGCCTTCCGGTGCAGCGGCAGCGTCGCCCGGTTCGACGGACATTGTGTAGCCGGTTCCGAGACGTAGCCGCTCGGCCAGGTACTCACCAACCGCGCGGACTCGAGGATCGGCGGGCTCCACCACAATCGCCATCGAGGGTGTGACAGGGAACGCCCCGGCGCCCAGTTCGATACTCGCCGGGCGCGGAACGACCGCGGGGAACGCCGCTTGTTGCTCGTTCGCGTCGGTCGGCGTTGTCTGAGATCCGATTACGCACATCGCCAGCAGGACATTCCTCAGAAGCATCTGAATCCTCGCAAACCTGACCGCAAGGGGGCGCGGGGCACGCTACGCGTCCTGGTCCCTCCACATCACGGCGAGCAGTCGGGCCAGGGCCAGGCCGGTGCCGACAAAGAGTACCGTGCAGACGGCGCCGGCGACAACGCGCCCGTAGATGAAGCTCCCCGTTCCGAACAGCCCGGCGTACACCATCGTGCAGCCCAGGACCCAACCGAGCAAGGCCTGCGGCAGGCTGTCTGGCGAAGCGGTGACGCCGGCGGCCTTCCGAATACCGTTCCAGCCGGGACCGGCGGGGCGGACCAGCCGGTAGAACGAGATCAGCGTCTCCCGGCTCGCCGGCCGAGTCAGCAGGGTCACCGTGAGCCACACGGCCGTCGTGATGGCGACAGTCGTGATCAGTACCACGTGCGATGCGACCTGTGCCACCCCGGTCCCGCCAATGGTCAGCACACCGGCGTTGACCAGCGGGTCGTGCAGGGAGCCCAGGTGGGCGCCCTGCTGCAATCGCTCGTTGAGCACGAAGAAGAACGTCGAGACGGCGAACGACCCGATCATGGCCGAGATCTCGCTCCAGGCGTTGATCCGCCACCAGAACCAGCGCAGCAGGTAGATCAGGCCCGTACCGGCACCGATGGCCAGCAGCACGTCGAAGGCGTCCTTGGCCGTGTCCAGCAGCGGGGTCAGCAGGCAGACCAGTCCCATCAGACCGGCCGTCAGCAGCCGCGACACCCAGACGTAGTGCCGCTCGCTGGCACTCGGAGTGAGGAATCGGCGGTAGAAGTCGTGAACCAGGTACGACGCGCCCCAGTTGAGATGCGTGGACATGGTGGACACGTAGGCCGCCAGCAGCGACGCGATCAGCAGGCCGAGCAGCCCGTGCGGCAGCAGCGTGAGCATGGCCGGGTACGCGATGTCGTTTCCCAGCAGCTCGGGGTTCAAGTTGGGAAACGCGGCCTGGATGTCGTCGAGCGACGGGTAGACCAGCAGCGAGCACAGCGCCACGATGATCCAGGGCCACGGGCGCAGCGCGTAGTGGGCGATATTGAACCACAGCGTGGCGCCGAGGGCGTGCTTCTCGTTTTTGGCCGCCAGCATGCGCTGGGCGATGTAGCTGCCGCCGCCCGGCTCGGCGCCGGGATACCACACCGACCACCACTGCACGGCCAGCGGGATGATGAACACGGCCAGCACCAGGTCCGTGTTGCTGAAGTCCGGCAGCAGATTGAGCTTGGCCGGTTCGAGTTGCTCGATCATTCCGGTCAGCCCGCCGACGGCCGAGTGATCCAGGGCGTAGAACGCGGCCGCGAACACGCCGACCATGGCGATGACGAACTGGACCATGTCGGTGGCCAGCACGCCCCACAGGCCCGACAGAGCCGCGAACACGATGCAGATGATCGAACAGAACAACAGCGTCTGCCAGCGCTCCCAGCCCAGCATGATGTTGGCGATCTTGACCGCCGCCAGGCTCACGCTGGCCATGATCCAGCAGTTGAAGAACAGGCCCAGGTAGATCGCCCGGAAGCCGCGCACGACCGGCGCGGAGACCCCCGAGTAGCGCACCTCGTAGAACTCGAGGTCGGTCAGCACACCCGACCGCCGCCAGAGCCGGGCGTAGAAGAAGACCGTCATCATGCCCGTCAGCAGAAACGCCCACCAGGCCCAGTTCTTGGCCACCCCGTCGGTGCGGACGAAGTCGGTGACCAGGTTGGGTGTGTCGGTGCTGAAGGTGGTGGCCACCATGGACGTGCCGATGAGCCACCAGGGCGCGGCTCGCCCCGAGGCGAAGAACTCCGCCGTGCCCCGGGACGCCCGGCGGGCCAGAAAGACCGCCGGCGAGAAGGCAACGACGAGACTGACTGCGATGACCGTCCAGTCCAGTGAAGTTAGTTGCATGACACAGTCCGTCGCATCGCCCCATCCATTCCGCACCTCGCTGCTGGCAATGACCGAAGCCGGCTAAGACGCCTCGATGGACTTTCCCTCTCGCGGAGACGCCTTGAACAGTCCCAACTCGCTGATGGCCGGGGCGGCCCGCGACTCGCGGATCACCAGGCGCACACGCCCTGTGGTAACCTCTGCGAAGCGCAGCAGGCGTTTGTAGCCGATGGTCGTGCCCTCGACGATCTGCCGCCACTGCCGCCCGTCCCACGCCTCGATCGCGAACGCCTTCACCCGCTGGCCGATCCGAATCTGCTCCTGAATCAACGCCCGGTCGAACGTCACGGACGCGCCGAGATCGATTGTGACCGAGGCCTCGCCGTCGCCGTTGTCGGGCATCCAATACGTGGTCCGGTCGCCGTCGAACATCGACGCTGGCGCGAAGTCCGGACTGTCCCGGCGGACGCTCGTGGCCGCGGCCACACCTCCCGCCGCCAGGTTGGTCTTGAAAGTCTCGTCGAGCACCGCGCGGAACTCGGCCAGACGGGCGGCGTCGATCTCGTGGATCAGCCCGCGCCGGTCGGGGGGCACGTTGATCAGCAGCACGGCGTTGCGCCCCACGGATTTGTAATAGATGTCCACGAGCTGTTCGACGGACTTCACCCGATCGTCCTCACCGGCATGGTGGAACCAGCCCGGACGGATCGAGACGTCGCACTCGGCCGGCACCCAATGCGTGCCGTCGAGATGACCTTCGGTGAGCTGTTTGTGCTCGGGCGTGCCGGGGAAGAACTCGTCTCGCCGCAGCATGGACCAGTTCGTCTCGCCGGCGTGGCCGTCCTCGTTGCCCACCCAGCGCACGTCGGGCCCGGCGTCGGAGAAGATGACCGCGCCCGGCTGGAGCCTGCGGACGATGTCGATGTATCCGGCCCAGTCGTAGACCTGCCTCCTGCCGCTGGGCCCTTCGCCGCAGGCCCCGTCGAACCAGACCTCGGAGACAGGCCCGTAGTCGATCAGGAGTTCGCGCAACTGCTTCTTGTAGAACTCGTTGTAGCGGGCGGAGTCGCCGTAGGACGGCTCATGGCGGTCCCAGGGCGACAGGTAGATGCCGAACTTCATCCCCGCCTCGCGGCAGGCGTCGGAGACCTCGCGCACCAGATCGCCGCGCCCCTCGCGCCACGGGCCGGCGGCCACCGAGTGACGGGTGTACGTGCTGGGCCACAGACAGAACCCGTCGTGGTGCTTGGCGGTCAGAATGATCTGCTTCATGCCCGCGGCCTGGCACACCCGCACCCACTGGCGGGCGACCAGCCTGCTGGGATTGAACAGCCGGGGGTTCTCCGTGCCGTCGCCCCATTCGCGGTCGGTGAACGTGTTGATCCCGAAATGAACGAACGCGATCAGCTCCAGCTCCTGCCAGGCCATCTGTCGCGGCGTGGGCATCAACAGATCGGCCGGCCCACCTGGCGTTGCCTTGCCTCGTTCCGATGAAGGATCGTGTGTCATGGCGTCAGCTCCATCATCATCGTTGGAGCTTTGGCCGGCGATCGCCGCGGGCGCGCAGAGACTCACGGTCACCGCCGTCGCCAGTGTCGTGATGACATGCCCGGGACGCCCCATCGACCGGTCTCCGTTCTGCGGCGCAGGATACTCTGTCGCGGTCCGACCATCCACGCGCGTCGCAGCGCTGCGCGATTACCGGCCGTCAGGGTTGCGACTGGTGTGAGGAACGTTGCTTCCGCGGGGTGAGGAGGTGGATCGTCAGAGCATGAAGCCGGCGCGGCGGCGCGTGCCGGGAGTGGCCACCGAGATGATGGACGGCGACACGCTTGCCCGGGCTTGGCCCGGGCAAGCACGCCTCCTCAAACCGGACTTATCCGCTGGACCGGATTTTCTTGATAGTCTGCTTCGGGTTCATCAGCAGGAACGACTGCGGGCCGACGGTCTTCTTGTCCGCGCCCTTCTTGATCAGCTTGATGACCTTCGGCGGCGTCATGTCCGGGGCGATGGCCAGGACCTTCGCCGCCAGGTTGGCCACGTTGGGCGAGGCCATCGAGGTCCCCGACATCTTCATCCGTTGCCCGCCGGGCACGTAGCTCTCCACCTCGAAGCCGTTGGCGTACACCTGCACCGTCCGCCCGGTGCTGGTGAACGAGGTGGGGTCGCCGGCCTGGTCCACGGCCCCGACCACCAGCAGGTTCGGCAGGTCGAACGACGAGGCGATGTACTGGTCGAACTCGACGTCGTTGTCGGCGTTGCCGGCCGCGCAGACGAACAGGATGTCCGGTGCGTCCTTGATCGCCTCGTAAAGGCCCTCCTTCTGCAGGGCGAACACCTTGCGGGCCAGTTCCCGCCGTTCCTCGGCGCTGGCGCCGATGCCGTTTTTCTCCAGCGAGTCCTCGGCGTCTTCCTGAGCCTCGCCCCAGCTCATGTTGACCACCCGCACGCCGTGCTTCTTGAAGTACTCGACCGTGTCACGGCACTTGGCGCCGTCGCGAGTGCCCCATTCGACGGTGCGGGCCACCGGCGTCATGTGGTGGTCGTAGCTCAGCCGGGCGATCAGCAGCTTTGCGAACGGGTTGCCCTCGGTCATGATGCCAGCCACGTGCGTGCCGTGGGCGTAATTGCCGGCCAAACCCAGGTCCTCGATGAAGCCCTGAACGTCGGCCGGGTCGAGGCCGGCCATGTGTTGCTTCAGAGCCGTCGCCTCGGGGCTGTCGATGGCCGCCTGCAGGTCCATGAGACCCTTGAGGTGCCCCATGACCGTCGGCATGCGATCGGCCGCGTCTCCCAGCGGGCAGAGCAATCCCGTCGTGCGGTTGGCGTGGATGTCGTAGGCGATGCCGTGCACGTCATCGACGTACCCGTTGCCGTCCGTGTCGCCGCCGTCGGGCTTTTCGTAGGGGTTGGACCAGAGCAGGTCCGTGAAGACCGACGGGTCGGTGCCCGAATCCCAGGCGGCCACCAGCACCGGCGTGAGCTTCTCGTCCTCGTTCAGTGTGACCGAGCGGGCGGCCCAGATGTCGGGCTTGTCCGATTTGTTGGCGTCGATCAGTTCCTGGTAGACGCCGACGATTTCGTCCTTGAGCGGCAGCCGCTCGTTGAGCATGAAGTGCATGCCGAGGATGCTGCCGGCCTGGTCGGCACTGAGTTCACCGGTCTTTTCCACGGCCGGCTGGATCCGGGCCTGGATGATGCCCATGATGAAATTCTCGCCGAACATCTCCATCTGGCCCTTGTTCTGCTGGATCACGTCCTGCACGACGTCCCAGGGCAGCTTGGCGGCCCTTTGGGCCAGTTGCTTTCGGAAGGCCTGCTTGTAGGACGCCATGGGGGCGTCCGGTCCGACCTCGCGGTGGGCGGCGATCATCGAGTAGGTGGCCAGGCCGGTGGTCAGCTTCTGGGCTTCGTTGTTTTCCAGATCGCGAATCTGCTCGACGCGGGCCAGGGCGTCGTCGTACTTGCCCTCGATCAGGTCGATGGTCAAAAGTCGGCCGTACTTGCCCTGCAGGGTGCTTGAGTCGTTGATCTCGTACGTGTCCAGGTCGGACTGGACGTCGGCCCTGACCTTGGCGGCCAGTTCCAGAACCTGCTCGCGCGATTTGACCACGTCGGCCACCTGACCCGTGAACGGGTAGGTGTGCTGGGGCAGGTCGTCGAGCTTGGTGATCTTGATCTTCTGGGCCGACTTGTCGGCCGGGCTGCATCCGACCGCGAACACGGCCGGCAGCCAGATCAGCGCCAGGATCAATGTGAGGCGAAACAGCGTGCGGAATCGTCGGGCCATGGGAAGTCTCCTCAGGTCTGCGTTGCGTACAACGACTTGTGCCTCACTCGAAGCACCCCTCTAATCTACCCGCACGAGCCCCGCCAGCCAAGCGACACGGGCCGCCCTCGCCAAACAACATTGTCGAAACCTGTAACCCGCAGCCCGCGCCGATACATGCGGGCGGGGAAAAAGGGCGGGGAAAAAGGGTCGGGAGTGAATGGCACTGCCGCAGTTTTGAGCTCGTAGGAGGGTGGTAGGATGG
>Ga0307380_10003746_pt1 | contig 20835 bp, 18 predicted proteins | sample UN3MG_FD_202239 | JGI IMG/M metagenome (GOLD analysis project Ga0307380, IMG submission 202239) | Soil microbial communities from Risofladan, Vaasa, Finland - UN-3 | ecosystem: Environmental > Terrestrial > Soil > Coastal area > Acid sulfate soil | place: Finland: Risofladan, Vaasa | collected... | reverse complement strand
ATGTATGAGAGATTCCGGGAAATATTTAAAAAGTGGCAGCTTTCAGCCGGAATGGTGGCAACTTTGGCCCGGAATAGGTGGCAACTTTGAAACGGAATGGGTGGCAGTTTTGCTCCGGATTATGCAATAACGGTGCAGTCTACTGGACTGTGTTTATTGAATACGAGCCGGTATTGGAGACCTCGCGTGGCGCACCAAAGGTATTAACGGAGGCGGGTAGGCTCTGTTATGAGAAACTTAAACAGTGGCGTAAAGAAACTGCCGAGAGGGAAGGAATTCCGCCCTTTGGTATTCTCCCTTCAAAAAGCAGACATTACCGAGATTGACCCGGGTGCTGAGATAGCGATCGTCGATATAAAGAGCCCTGTTGAACGCGTCCTCCGCCGGAGGATACTGGGCGAACTTCGCATACCGTATACCGAGCCTGTTGTAATCCTCCTTCTTCCCGCTCTCTTTCGCCCGTCTCACATAATCGTTCACAATAACGTCTACGAGCGTTCCCATTTCATTCCTGAACCTTCCGACAATCGCCCCCCTGCTGCCGTACTGGAGCCCGAGGTCCGTCTCCTTCAACCCCACGGGTCTGTACAGCTCCTGCGAGCTTCTTGTAGTGTAAAAGCCCCGCTTCTGTGGAGCATCGGTGTACCTGATCCACTCCTCAATCCCTTTCCTGCAGGCCTCGAGAAATCCCGATTTCCCTATCATCGTTATCTCTATCGGCACCCAGAGCTCATCGTCGACATTTATTGTCATGTTCCTGTCAGGATATACTGTTTTGTACTCCCTCCCCGGGACCTTCGTGTTGAAGCATGCATAGATGTGTCCGGGTACCGTGATGAATCCAGTCTCCATGCCGACCGTCTCGAGCAGGCTGCAGTAAAGAACAGTGAGATCATCGCAGTCCCCTGTAATTCTCTTCAAAGTATCCCTTGGAAGGCTCACGGAATCCACGACCATGGGATTCTCCTGAACTGCTGTAAACGGAGATGTCGGATCAACCTGGTACATGCAGCCTATCTCACCGAGTGCATGAAAGACCTGCATCGCAACCTGAAGCTTGTCACAGTAGGATGGAATAACATCATCCTTGCATGTCTGCCGGATGAAGCTCGTGTAGTTCCTGAGAGCACTGTCTGCCGGGGTGATAAACGCAGCGACCTTCCTGTCGTCGTCCCAGATGAGGGATGTCTTGTCATAAAGGTCGTATGATACGGACTGTCTCTGTTCCGCGGGCCTTCGGTTTGAAGTATAGGTCACGATAACCTCTCCTGTTAAGGGCGTAATACACTCGGTTCTGAACACCTCCTCATTGAACGATGCAAGGATGTCTATCTGTTTTGTTTCCCCGGCATTGAGCTCCGGAATAGATGCCGAGGGTGTGGGTGAGTCCATGTATCCTGCCTGATAGAAGGAAACCTTCAGGTCGTACACAGGCTGGTTTTCCGTGTTCATGATGCTGATCTTACCCACGGGGTGCTTCGCGTAGTAGCTCTGCATCGCCGCAAAGAGAGGAGCTATCTTTGTTTCTCCGAACCGTATGCTCCTGATGATCGCGGCTGGAGAGTCGGGGTCCTCGCCGAAGCGGTAGTGCCCTGTAAAACCTATCCCGAAGATAAGCCCGTCGAAATCCTTGAGCGGTGAGAGAGAGACGAGATACTTGATATTGGGATTGATATCTATGCTGAAATTGTACGAGGGGTTGAGGGATATCCTGCCTCCGAGCTTTAAGAGTAGATTCGAAGACTCCTTGCGGCCCATTCTCGGGAACAAGGTCCGGGAAAACAGCCTGAGAGTATCCTGCGAGCGCCTCCGCCCCGATCTCGAAGTTCTTGGAAAGCCTGTTCGAATAAAGAAGGCCGGCTGTGAGATAGTAGTGATTGTGGTCCCACTTTTTCGGCTCCGCTATATCCTGGCTGTCGAAGACCATCATGCCGAGGTGAGCAGTGGGCTGGAGAAAAGGCAGAGTAGGAATGGGATATCTCACCTGTGCGGATATCTCGTAGATGTTGAATGCGCCTCCGTAACCCCCGAACGGATTGAGCATCTGGTATTCTATGCCGCATGAAATGGGGTACTGGTATCTGGTGTTGTAATCAACACCATGTTCCTGGCTGTAACCGTGGACCGTGGCAAATAGCAAGAGAGCAAATATGAGAATGGATACTTTTTGTACACGACCCAGGAGTTTTGAGCGTAGCATGGCAACGCCTCCTGTATCGGGTATACCTGTATACATTGTTAATGTTATCACATTTAAAAAAAATTACAATTATTATGTAAATATATTTTCTATAGCTGTTTTATTAATTAGTTCGTTTCGAGGGATGTGAATAGAAAAGAAGGCCCGGGCCGGGCCCAGGCGTAAAAAAAGAGCGGGAAACGGGACTTGAACCCGCGACATCCACCTTGGCAAGGTGGCGCTCTACCACTGAGCTATTCCCGCTTTATTGAAGTAAAAATTATTATAATACAAAATCGTTATAAAGTAAATTAAAAAAGAGGCCAGACTTGGAGGGAAGGGTTCATAGCGCGCAAGATTCAATCCGCGCTCATGTTCAATGTAAAAATAATACTACTGAGGTATCTTTTCCACCATCTTGTTATAGCGATCTAGACCGCTGACCCTGCTGTACCAGAACTCCGCGCTCTTGGAGGTGAGATAGTGAATGTCCTCGGTATTGTTAACGACCTTTATAAGCGATCCTACGAGTTCGTCGTAGTCCGGTATGCCTTCAGTCTCGTTGAAGTCCCTGAGGCGGTCCCAGATCTGTTTTGCGCTCATCTTGTTTTCGGTTTCTGTTCTTGGTGACGGGACATGTTCTTCCTCTTCATCGAAGGATACAACGGTTTTTTTGGGTTCTTCATGGAGAACCTTTTCTTCGTTTTTACCGTATGAAACGTCCTTTTTTCCCGGTCTGGGGGAGTAAACCGGATCTTCCTCTGAAACATCAATTACAGCCGTCTTTTCAGGCTCCCGGACGGAAACCGGTTTTTGGGATCTGTCATACTCGGGCTCTTTTTTTATGCTGCCGGAGCCCGTGTAGAGGCAGTCCTGGGTTTCAGTATCGTAGTATCGGCAGTTATCGAGCAGGCAGAACTCTTCATCGTGGATAAGGAGCGGGCAGTACACTTCACAAATCCTCGGTACGAAAATTTTCTCCCCTTTATTATCGGAAGCGATCCGTTTTTGTAAAACGGCTCTTTTTGATTTCCGTTGCCGCACCGATATCGACAAGGAAACATCAGATTTTTGTTTTAAAATTAATCTCTCCGGGGTACAATAATACTCCAAAAAGTAAGGAGCAGTCGGATGAATAAACAGGAGAGAAGCTGGGTATTTTACGACTGGGCAAACTCGGCATACTCGATTGCTATCACTTCCACGATCTTTCCCATCTTTTTCAAGGGCGTTCTTTCAAAGGGTGTCGAGGGCTACACATCCACCGCGTGGCTCGGATACGGGAACAGTATCTACACCCTCGTCATTGCAGTGCTCGCGCCGATACTCGGAACGATAGCGGACTACAAGAACTACAAGAAACGCTTCTTTCTCGGGTTTTTCCTGCTCGGGGTGGTAGCGACCGCATGTCTTGCTCTCACGAGAGAGGGGGGATGGATCTCCGCGCTTGTTATATACATATTCACCGCACTGGGATTTGCGGGAGCAAACATATTCTACGATTCATTCCTTGTTGATGTTGCGCCGCGGGAGCGCATGGACTGGGTATCGACCTCCGGCTTTGCATGGGGATACATAGGAAGTACGATTCCGTTTATTCTCGGGATTGCGCTTATCATGAAGTACGACCTTCTGGGGTTTTCCACCTCTGTTCCTGCGGTAAAAATATCGTTTCTCGTCACTGCGCTTTGGTGGTTTGTGTTTACCATTCCTCTGCTGAAGAATGTGAAACAGACCTATTTCATCGAGCCGTCACGCACACCGGTGGGGGACAGCTTCAGGAGGCTTGCGGACACTTTCAGGAGGATCAGGCAGTACAGGAACGTATTCATCTTTCTCATCGCCTACTTTCTTTACATCGACGGCGTGGATACCATCATCAAGATGGCGACCGCCTTCGGAACGGACATGGGTATAAGCGCCAATATGCTCATGATCATCCTCCTTGCCGTACAGTTCGTGGCCTTTCCTTTCGCGCTCCTCTACGGAAAGCTTGCAAAGGTTTTTTCCGCGAAGCGGATGCTGTTCGTGGGGATCCTCGTGTATGTGGTCATTACGATTACAGCTTTCTTTATCCCCTACTTTAAAGATCCCGGAACCAGGATCATAATATTCTGGGTACTCTCAATGCTGGTGGCGTCCTCGCAGGGCGGGATACAGGCGCTGAGCAGGAGCTTCTACGGGAAGCTCATACCGAAAGAAGAGTCAGCCGAGTTCTTCGGTTTCTACAACATTTTCGGGAAGTTTGCCGCGATCCTCGGGCCGTTTCTCATGGGATTGGTGACGCAGGTTACGAAAAGCTCGGGAGTAGGTATCTTGAGTCTCATCGTCCTCTTCATCGCAGGCGGGATAGTGCTGACGATGGCAAAGGAGAACGACAGCTGAGCTTTCCTATCCGCCTCCTAAGGGGACATAGAGAAACAGGGAATCGTCGGGCTCGAGCACATAGGAGTGATCTCTCTTTTTCCCGTTTACAACAGGGATGATAAACCGCTTGTGCTCCTTTTTCACCCCGTACACATCAAGAAAATCGTCGATTGATGTCGAATTTTCGATATCTACGGTGCTGTTATTTTGCACCCCTTCGAGCTGAATATAGCCCACAAAGGACAGGTTTATTTTCATGCTTTTTTCCCGGGTTAAAATAATAGTGTTGAGGAAGCGTTCCCGAATAAAGTCGTAACCGCTTCATCCCCTCCACATATGCAAAAACATACTATTAATAAAAAATCGTTGACTTGAGAAGTAAAAAAACATAGATTACCTACTAATCTGATAAGTTTAATAAGAATAATATAGTACCTTCTCCGGGTTAAAGAAAAAGAGATCATTTCAGGGAGCAGACCGATATGGTACGTCTTTCTACGAGAGGACGATACAGCGCACGGATCATGCTTGAACTGGCGCTCCGTTTTGGGAACGGGCCGGTTCTACTCAAAGAGATCGCCAAAACCCAAGGGATCTCGGTAGGATATCTCGAGCATATCATGCCGCCTCTCAAGGCTGCCGGGCTGGTCCGTTCTAGCAGAGGTGCCCACGGAGGCTATACTCTTGCACGGCAGCCTTCCGAGATTACTCTCGGGGAGGTAGTCCGCGTGGTAGAGGGCAGTATGTCGCTTGTAGAGTGTGTCGTTGCTCCGAAAATCTGCAGCAGATCGGATCTCTGTGTTACCCGTGATGTGTGGGGCCGGGTCAGTGAGAAGATAGCTGAAGTCTTGAACGCCATCACCCTCGAAGAGATGGTAGACAGGCAGAAAGAAAAACCACAGGTGCTGATGTACGATATTTAGGCCCGGTAATGGTACCGGATACATGAAAAGAGCGCAATATTAGAAAAAGCCGCTGATTAAAGAAAGAGTTAAGTAGACACGTGAAGGCGAAAATGCGGCTTAGAGGACGGCGAAGAGGCTGGCGATTGAGGAGGGGCTTTTCTGCGGGATCTCCTCAGGCGCGGCAGCCTGGGCAGCCCTGCAGGTAGGGTAAAAAAAGGAGAACAGAGGAAAGTTCATAGTGGTAATCTTCCCGGATACCGGAGAGAGGTATCTCTCCACAGGTATCTTCGGGGCTGAATAAAACCTCCGTGTACTGTAAAGGCAGGTGATGACAATGATATGGATCATGAATGAGCCCCACAGGGGGCCGAATCGTATATATAAAAAGAAAAAATATACGGAGGAAAAAAATGTCAAAGACAATACATGAGATAAATGAAAAGATAAAAAGAGGAAAGGCGGTTGTGGTTAATGCCGCCGAGATATCAGATATTGTAGCCGAACAAGGGCTCGAGAGCGCGGCCAGAGAAGTTGATGTCGTTACTACAGGAACCTTCGGGCCGATGTGCTCATCCGGTGCGTACCTCAATATCGGGCACTCAAAGCCGAAGATCAAGCTCGGAGGAGGCAGATCGTACCTCGAAAACGTACCGCTCCATACGGGGCTGGCTGCTGTCGACGTGTTTCTAGGAGCCACTGTGGTCCCTGATGAAGACCCTCTGAACAAGGTGCACCCGGGAGCGTTCGCCTATGGGGGAGGTCACGTCATCGAAGATCTTGTAAGGGGAAAGGACCTGCGGTTTACTGCCACGGCTTACGGTACAGACTGCTACCCGAGAAAAGAACTCTCGACCCTGATAAACATAAAAGACCTCAATGAAGCTGTTCTCTTCAATCCGAGGAACGCTTATCAGAACTACAACGTTGCGGTGAACCTCTCTGACAAGACCATCTACACATACATGGGGGTGCTGAAACAGAATGTGGGAAACGCAAACTACTGCTCTGCCGGTCAGCTCTCGCCTCTCCTCAACGACCCGTACTACAGGACGCTAGGTATCGGTACGAGGATATTCCTGGGAGGCGGCGTCGGTTATGTAGTGTGGCACGGGACGCAGCATAACCCGGCGGTTGCCAGAAAAGAGAACGGAGTGCCTCAAGCCCCGGCGGGGACGCTCGCTGTTATGGGAGACCTGAAGCAGATGAAGCCGGAGTGGCTTGTTGGCACAACGATGCTTGGGTATGGGGTTACGCTCACTGTCGGTATCGGGGTCCCGATACCAATCCTCGATGAGGATGTGTGCCGGCATGCGGCCGTGAAGGACGAGGATATATGGGCGCAGGTGGTGGATTACAGCGAGGACTACCCGCAGGGGAAGAAAAATAGCCTCGGCGAGGTTAATTACGCCCAGCTCGCGAGCGGAAAGATTACAGTAGGGGAAAAAACGGTCCCCTCGGGCAATCTTTCCAGCTACTCCAAGGCGCTGGAGATCGCAGATACATTGAAACAGTGGATCAAGAAAGGAGACTTTCTCCTCGGTGATCCAGTAGCAAGTCTTCCGGGTGCCGAGAGCGGGTATACCTGCAAGCCTTTGAATGAACGTCCGTTTGAAAAGTAGTGTGATACATGAGCGGGCAGGACACGCAAGCCCTGCCCCTCGTTTTACCGTATTCGAGAAGGTATAGGGATGATATCGAAAAAGGTCGTACTCCATTTTCCGCGAAGCCTGGTGAATGAGCCCGTAATATGCAAGCTGGTGCGGGATTGGGACCTTGAGTGCAACATACTCAAGGCACAAATAAGTCCCAGCGAGGAGGGACTCCTGGTACTGGAGCTGAAGGGGGAGGAAAAAAACTTCGAGCTGGGTATGGACTTTTTGGAGGAGATAGGGCTCACCATGCAGCCCCTGTCACTCGATATAGTGCAGAACAGGAGCAGGTGTCAGGACTGTGGCGTATGTGTACCGTTGTGTCCCACAGGCGCCCTAAAGACCGATCCGGTGACGAGGAAGGTCAGTTTCTCAGACAGCAGGTGCGTTGTGTGTGAGTTCTGTGTTCAGGTTTGTCCATTCAAGGCTATGGAAATAAGGTTTTAATTTGAGAGGCTGGGAGAAGATATCATAACAGTACGTTGAGAGGCTCTGTAGAAGCTCTTCTGTGCTGCCCTGGAATACAACCACTAAAGACCTTTCGAGCGGCACCCTTCATCAATCGGAAGAATGGAAATGCTATCGCAAGGCTCCCCAAGGGCCCGAACATCTGATCGCATGGAGGGATATACCTCTGTATTGAATTCTTATGGTAATAAAGCAAGTCAGCTCTCATTTCTATATGAGAAATGGGGGGTCAGAGATCATGTGAAGATAGGAGAAGCGAGTGAATATCATCGAAAAGATACAACTGCTTAAGGAGAGAAGAAACGCCATCATCCTGGCGCACAATTATCAGCGTGAAGAGGTGCAGGCCATAGCCGACTATACCGGAGACTCTCTCGGACTGAGCAGGAAGGCAAGCATGACCGACGCGGATGTAATCGTATTCTGCGGGGTGCGTTTTATGGCTGAAACTGCATCCATACTATCACCCGATAAGATAGTGCTCATGCCGGAACCGAACGCAGGCTGTCCTATGGCCGATATGATAACCGCAGAGGGGTTGAAGGAGGTGAAAAGGTCCCATAAGGGTGCCCTGACTGTAGGCTATGTAAATACCACTGCCGAGGTGAAGGCCGAGGTGGATATCTGCTGTACTTCAGCAAACGCGGTGGATGTGGTGAACTCAGTAAAGGATGATTGTGAGATCATATTTGTCCCTGACAAGTATCTCGGTCATTATACTGCAATGAAAACAGGACGCACGCTGCTTTTATGGAGCGGATACTGTCCCACACATATCAGGATACTGGAAGAGGATGTCAAAAAACAGAAGAGTGAGCACCCCGATGCCGAGGTATTGGTCCACCCGGAGTGTACCCCTCCGGTACGTGAGCGGGCTGACAGGGTCCTGTCTACGGAGGGGATCTGCAGGTACGCCCAAACTTCGGATACTTCTGAGTTTATTATTGGAACAGAGACGGGTATAATCCATAGGCTGGAAAAGGAGAACCCCCTGAAGAGGTTCTATCCGGCTTCCAAGCGAGCTGTATGTCCGAACATGAAGCTCACCACCCTTGAAAAGGTTTTCTGGGCACTTGATGAGATGAAGCATGAAATCAGGGTGCCTGAAAATATCCGGGCGAGGGCGAAGCGTGCAGTTGACCGGATGCTGGAGGCGGTTTGACCTTCGGCGGGGGCTGTAACGGCGGGCCCTCTACAGGCCGAAGGCTTTACGCTCGAGCTTGAGCGTATCGACTATCAGCTCCCGAAAAAGTGAGGTGGGATCGACATTTGAGTTTTTTCGGGCCGGGGGAATTTCTACTACGGCCACACCCGTTTTCATAAGACACAATACGAGCCCGTCGTCATTTTTCAGGGTCACCCCAAGTGTGCCTTTTTTTTCAACGTTCCATCCCTTTTCGTGCAGTCTTCGAGAAGCATCATTCGTGTCGATTTCCAGCCACCGGTTCGGTGTCAGCGAGAAGGTCCTCTTGCCGCTCCTCGAGCACTGTACCTCTATCGGTTTTTCCTCTATCTTTCTCGGACTTCGGGTTCCTTTTCCGCATACCGGACAGTTCTCGTCCCGCGATAGAGATACCCTCATGAAAGAACAGCTCGCTGCATCGACATAGAGCAGTGTGCCAGCGAATACAGGTTTTTTTCCGGTGAGTATCCTCACAGCCTCTGAGACCTCGATACTTGCAGCTATTCCGAGAACAGGCGTGTAAACGCCGACAAGCGCGCATTTGGGCAGCTCGCCGTCGGTCAGATCGGGCATAAAGCATTCGAGACAGGGGGTCTTTTCCGGTATGATGGTAGTCACATTGGCATCCGTCGAGATGGCCCCGCAGTACACGTAGGGGATACCGAGCTTCACGCATGCCCGGTTTATATGGTATCTCGTCTCTATCGAATCGAGGCCGTCCACTACGAGATCGGCCCCCCTTAGGAGCTCCTCCACATTCCACCGACGAATAGAGATAGGTACCGGCTCGATCTCTATTCGGGGATTCAGTGCCCCAAGCCTTGAAGCAGCCGCTTCAACCTTCGGGAGCCCGACCGACTCCGTATCATAGATGTACTGCCGATGGAGGTCCGAAACGGCGACAATGTCTCTGTCGACGATCTTCAGGTGTCCTGCTCCCATGGCGGCAAGCTGAAGCGCAACCGGTGTTCCCAGTCCCCCGACGCCGGCCAGCACGACCCTCCCCTGACGGAGCCTTGCCTGACCTTCGTAGCCTATCTCGTCGAGGACGATCTGCCTCGAATAGGCCACGAGCTCTTCCTTGGAGAGATAATCAGCTCGAGGCATGTTTTCCCCCGTTGAGAACAATGATGTTTAGAAAAGACGTTAATGTCCCTATGATTATTTGTCAACAGGATCGATAGAGAAGGCCTTTAGGAGAGCTGAGCTCGCAGCTGCTGTACACAGGCTGCGGCTTGAAAGCAGCATCCTTATCTATTTTCTATGAAGATCTTCTTTGAAAAGGTTCAGAATTAAATCGAGCAGCGTCGTATTTTGATACGGCGTATTTTTATGCTCGGGTATTATGGTTTTATCCTGTTCGGACGCCACGGGATTTTTCGATTGTTGATAGAAAGAGTAGAGTCTTGTCAGAAGCAATCCGTTCAAAGTCTGGAGGATTAAATCGGCTGGTATTTCATCGAAGTGAAAATTCCTTTGTATCAGTATTATAAGATATGGAACGGATAGAAGGATCGTCATTAAAATAGAATCGAATTTCATGCCTTCACCACCTCCCTCGAGCGGTATCTACCTCGCTGTTGATGAAGGGTATCGGCAGCCGGTCTTAATGCTTTTTCACGGTCGTGCCATATGATAATTTGTATGCGGGACGATCGAGCTGAAATTCCTTTGTCTAACAGAAGGAAAAAGTCACTGTTTCAGATACTCATCGATCTTTTGTACAATCTCTCCGGGGTTTGGAAACCGCCCTGCCTCGCTTTTTGAGAACAGTAATTCTCCGTTTATAAAAACGTCGAAGCTTCCGACTTCACCTGTGACAAGTGCGGCTTCAATACCGAATTCCTTTTTCAATTCATCGGCCAGTTTGGCGGCCTTCGATCGAAACCCGCACGATGCGCAGTGATGGATCTCAACGGTAATTTCCTTAAGCTTTTCTGCTGAATATTCATCTTTTTGGCTGTCTGCGAATACACCGACAAAGATAAATAGGACTATAAAAAATACAGCGGCAAACTTGGCAAGCATTCTGCTACCCCTTCCGGCTTTTTTATTTGAATGAAGATACAAAACACACCAGTTGGTTAGGCAATGAGGCGGAGCATTCGGGCTGTATCTGCCGCCTCGATTTCATGATAAGTCGAAGACAGGAGAATGTCAATCAGTACAGTTCTTTCAATCCGGAAAAAAGAAGGATGATCCCCTCTCATGACAATCCCAATGCCGTTATCGCGGCTCACCTGTTTAAATACTTCACAGCGGAATTTTTCTGCAGAGACATCTTGTGCAGCTTACCTTTGATTGCCTCTGAAAGGTTCAAGGCCTTTATACCGATGTCCCAGGTTTTTATCCGGAAAATTCCCCCTCCCGACAGTTCCGTTTTTCGAACGATAAGGCCCCTTGCCTCCTGATTGCTCATTAACCCGAATGTTTTTGAATCGATCACCACCTCCTCACCGACACCCAGGGTGAAATCTTCAAGGTCATGAATCTCTATTCCCAGACCTCCCTCGCTTATACTTTTAATGAGCGCGGCTTTCCGCTGTTGAGAAGAGAGTTGGGTTATGCCTCCAACTTTTGCCACCTTCACCCGGGGATGCTTCCTTTTACTGTCATGCTCCATATCAAACTCATAAATTCCTTCCATTTCATATATTTCCTCATCGGGGAGTACGGTCGTATGGGATGTTTTAGGAATCTTAATGAGATATGAATACGGTAGTATCTCTACTTTTGTGTTTTCATCGGTGAAGACCCGGTTGTTTGAGGCAATCGACTGCAGGCGGTCCGCACGGTTTATACATTGCCCGATGAGGGTAAAATCTCTCCTTAATGGCGGTCCGACAAATCCCGCGACAGCCATCCCCGTTGCAATACCGATTCCGGTTTCCAGGGGAACAACTCCTATCTTGACCAGTTCCGGCAGGAGGCGGAACATCCCGGTCCTGATCTCGATGGCGGTACAGATCGCTTTGTACACATCGGCTGTGCTCTCCTGGGGAAGGCCCCATACGGCCATCAAACCGTCGCCTATATACTTGTCAACAATTCCATTATACTCATTTACAATCGATGCGATCATCCGGAAATATATATCCAGTATCTTGAGGACACTTTTTGCATTCATTTTTTCAAGGATTATCGAGAAACCCCTCAAGTCAACGAACATCACGGTAAGCTTCTTCTGTCCTACAAGCTTTTCCTGGTCAATGTTCTGGCTTTCCAGTTTCTCGACAAGGTCAGGTGGAAGGTGCGGCTTGCTCATATATCAGCCTTTTCCTGTTTATACTAAATATTGTAACATCTTTTAACCATATATCCAATACGTTATGTGAGGTTATTCATGTGTAATGAAGGGGTATTGAGCTTTGGCCGCCGGGAGTTGCAGAGCGACACTGACCGGAGATATCATATTGCAGAATAGATGAGCCTTTAGTGGAGCGGGTCTGTAATCACGCTCCTCCAATAAACAGCTAAAACGGCGGGGCTTGACTCTATGACAGTATCGGCCTCGGTTGTCATGGTACCATCCTTCGTCCCGTATCTTATGTTGCAGACGTATTCTCTATTAATAAACCGGTTAGTACGGTTTTCTCAAAGATTGCTGCAATCAGATTGCTATGCAATCAGATTGCATAGCAAGGGATTTTAATGATGACCCTCGCAGCTGTAAAAAATAAAGTTTACGGTGAAAAAAGAGCCAAAATACCCATTCCTTTGTAAATGAATGGGTATTGACCTCCCTATTACGATTGCACATAAGGAATGGGGGTTAGGTTGGTACAATCGGTCCCGCAGTCAGCTGTAGTATCTGTTCTCGATTACAGGTGTTGTTCGAATAATTCTGATAGACAAAATAGGGCGGGATTTGGGAGAGATGGGACTCGAACAGCGTGCGGAAGGCGCCGGATCCTAAGTTCGACACTCCCGCTCTATCGGGACGCCGGGGTGGTTGAAAACAGGAAGGATATCACTGTGTCAGCCTGTCACATTCACACTGCAGTCCTGATTTCATCGAAGAACGGAGTGCGCCTCTGCTCTACGCAGGTCGCAGCGTAGAGGTACATGGCGGCCGACCAGGTCTGCCAGTCCTGCCCTTTCGGAAGACCGTCCTGTGCCTTGTACCACTCGTTGAAACCGAAATCAACCGCCGCTTCCCGCTTCTTTTGGACCAGATCTGTGAGTACTTCCAACCTTTGTTCCGCCAATCTGTACCGTCCTGCAGCAACGAGCGCAGCGATGTAAAATCCCGATACGAACGGCCAGATGCCTCCGTTGTGATACTCCCCGGGCCGGTTGTATTGATCATATCTCCTCCTCCAGTCCGGGTCCTTCGGCTTGAAGTACGGGAAGAGGTTCGGGGGAAGCTCGACTGCCAGGTCTCCGTTTTTTCGGAGTGCCGTACACTCATCCTCCACCCATGAGATCAGCCTGAGTGTCCTTGACGGAGAGGCGAGACCCGTAAGCACGGCAAGGCTGTTTCCGAGAAGATCAAAGCGTTCGTTGTTGTAAACTTTATAGGACCACATTGCGTAGTATGGTTTGTGCGGTACCCGCAGGCCCTCATGGACGTGGCGCTGCTGAACACCGCCTCGAACGGTAAACTTGGTCATGAGTTCGCGCACAGTATCGGCTTTTTTCGTTTCACCTAAAAACTTCAGATAGCCATAGATCACCGTGTTGACGAAAAGCCCGTATCCGACTACCCACTGCTCGTCCCGCCAGTCACTGGTTGGGAGCTGGGCCACGAGAACTCGATCGTCGGGGCTCTGATACGTCATCCAGACGAGAGCTCTTTCTACTGCCTCCTGAAGAAAGGTTTTATCTCCTGTTTCAAGGCGGAACAGCGCCGCGGCCAGAAGAAAGAGCGGTGTCGTATCGCTTGCGCCGCGGTCGTCCGGGTCATGGACGAGTGAAGGGATGTGCCCATGGGGGCTCTGATTTCGGGCCAGTGTTTCCAGCACCTTTCGATGGGTACTGATGAGCCTCTCGTTTTTCGAGACGAGGATCCCCGGCGTAGCGATCATCATGTCCCTCGTATACGGTTCGGGGTACCCCCATCCTGCGGTCCGGGGCAGTCCGTGATACGGCCCTCTGCTGTTGTGCAGAAGCACTTCCAAGGCAACTGTCTTGGCTTTATTGATGCGGTCGCTGAGTTCGGACTCCACCTCACGATCCTCCCAGATGTTTGCCGATCATTTCGATAAATCGGCTGGTGACGACATGATAATCGAACTTGGATACTACGTGCGCTCTGCCTGCCAGGCCCATGGTTCGGCGAAGCTCCTCGTCACGCAGGAGCTTTCTCAAGTACTCGGCGATGTCCTGCACGTTCGGCCGATAATCCACGGTCCTCGGGGTCTGAAACGCTACCTGCCTTCGATGTTCCCCACCCCCGATATCGATTTCTAGATCCTTACGAAAGATCTCCCGGGCCACGCCTGCGAGATATGCGGTCTTGCCGTCAACAAGGGTGTCGAGCATTGCCATTGCCCTGATGCCGATGACAGGTTTAGCGCAGGCGCCGGCCTCGACCTGAGGCATGCCGAATCCCTCCAGGTGTGACGGTGCAGCGTAGATATCGCAGGCGCCGATAAGATACGGCATAAAATTTCTGGAAACCACGTTGGTGGTATACACCACTTTTTTTTCGATGCCGAGCTGTGTCGCAAGCTGCAGATCAAGGAGGTTCTGTTTTATGGTACGCGGCTGGGGCCACACCTTACAGACGTATTTCCACTTCGGGACTTCGTCACCGATAAGGGCCAGCGCCTGCATCACTTCCTGGGCGCCTTTGGACGCTGCATCGCCGCCGACAGTGAGAATCATGATCTCGTCCGGTGCCACACCGAGGGCTTCCCGTACCGCTATGATCTTCGGGTCGCCAGGATCACGCGGCTCAAACGCATCGGTATCACAGCCTACAGGCAGCACCTCAATATTGCCGCCGTCGAGACCGTCACGGATATAGACTTCTTTGACCCAGTTGGACGTTGCCAGAACTAGGGGAAGGTTGTTGAGGATTTCATGATACCTTGCGACAAAACCGTCCGCTACCAACCATGGAACTGGCAGGATCCCATACCGCTGAGGATGGATGACAAGATGGGGTGTATATCCCCAGTACCCGACACCAACGGCGATGTCCGGTTTGAACCAGCGGTAGTACCATTCCTTCTCCTGGGCTGATTCGAAGTGAACGGCGTGCGTGTCCACTCCCTGCTCGCGCAATCCGCGGAACAGCATATCTCCCTGCGTCGAAAGTCCCCCGGGCGGGGGAGGGTAAACGTACAGCATCAGCACTTTCATATCTTTGTTCCTCCTCGATCCAGCCATTCTGCGAGCTCTTTCGGAGTGCGGAAGCACCAGAAGGCTTCCTGCCTCGGAGTAGTGCGCGCTTCGTAGCTTTGCGGTGAAAAACCGTAGGCGTCGGTGACAATACGATATTTCTTTTCGAAAATATTGTACGGAAGCGATGTCTGCATGTGCGCTGATTCAATCGCTTTGGGAAGATAGCTTTTATTTCCGTCTTCGTAGGCGAACAGCCACAGGGAACGAGTCCGAAGTCTCTTGCCAAGCCAGAGGGATTGAACAGCGTGACCCGTTTCCTCGTGCCGCCGGTGTCCCGTGTATTCACCGAAGGGGCTGTGGGTAAGAATGAGGTCAAAACCAGCACCAGGCGGCAAAAGAGAAAGAACTGTATTTTCGGCCTCTTGAGGTTTGAGAGGGGTCTGTTCCGGGCCGTCGTTCAGGTCTCCCATCGCGCCGGTTGCACCGAGCCGCTCCAGAACATTGAGGAATTTAGGGGCACGGTCCGGATCGGATTTCCTGCACAGGGTAATGATCGTCCAGCGGACATCCGGGTGCATCAGGATGGTACCGCCCGCCCATAGTGTTTCGTCGTCAGGGTGAGCAACGATAACGGCGGCGCTCTGTGCGTTCAATGGATCGGTCCCCCAGTTTGTGCCGGGATAGTGCGCCCCTCTCTTCTTTCCCGGCAGCGCAGTATCCGATAAGGTTCATTGTGGTGTGGCAACCATCAGGGCCCGGCAATGATACATAGTGATGAGCGCCAAAAGCCACGCCAGCGTGGATTCCGCTCCCTGGTTCTGGTTGACTCCGTTGGATCCAAGACCGTCGCGGCATCCGCCGGTAGTGTAATCATAGATCGGAGTCTGCAGATCGTTTCGCCCCAGAAACCATTCAAAGCAGTTAACGGCCTCCTTCACCCATACTTTTTCTCCGGTAGCGCTATAAGCCTCTGTGCAGGCTTCGACCATGGACCCCGCATCCACAGGCTGCTGATCGAAACGCGTCCTTCTTCCGTCCCGCTTATACCATCCCCGGTTTCCGATCGGCACGAAGTGGCCGGAATCATCTCTTTGAATCTTTAAAAGCCAGTCAAGGCACCGGAGGCCCGAATTGAGAAGGCTCTCATTCCCGCACGCGTGTCCCTCAGCAATCATGGCCTGAGGTATTCTTCCGTTATCGTACGTGACGGTCTGCTCGATCCATGGCCATTCTTCGGTCGCGTTTTTGCTGTATAGATCCAGCAGACGTTCGGTGAGCTGCTCTTCGAAGCTCCTGGTGTTCCGGTCGCCCCGGAAACGGCGGCTGTAGCAGACGATACCAAGCAGCGCGTAAGCGATTGCGCGGGGAAAACGGAATCCATCGCATGCGCTAAGTGCGCGTTCAAACAGGTCCATTGCCATTCCGATCTGGCTGTCTTTGTCCGATTTTTCAATCGTCACACCGAGCCCCCAGAGAGCCCTCGCATGAGATTCTTCATAATCCGTTTTATGGTTCCACTTGCGGCTGTACGACAGATAGTTCCGAAACCGTCTGACCTTCTCGTCGAAGGCGTATTCGAGAAACCCCAGGTACCGGTAGCTCAGGGTCTCAAGCATGCTGGCGTCGTTCACAGTATCACGCGCCAGCATCACGGCTACCAGTGCTCTGGCGTTATCATCAACCGTGTACCCGTGCACCCGGTTGGGAATCATGAACCGTGCGTGCTGAAGCACACCGGTGTCGTCTGTGAGCAGCAGAAGATGGTTGTATTTTATCTCCGGAAGGTCGATTGACGTCTCTATAAGAGGCCTTACAGGATATGCCGGGTATGTTTTTTTGGACGGTTCCTGCTTCACCTCTGCGAACACACCGAGATAGGCCTTTGCCACCTTCTGCCATACCATCTCACGGCTGAACTGGTACGCGCGCTTTCTCATGGCATTCAGCTCAACAGGATGGTCGAACAGATAGAGAATCTGCTCAGCCGCGGCGCTTGAATCCGCGAAAGGCACCAGCCTTCCCCTTCCGTTGGCAAGCATCTCTTCAGCATACCAGTAAGGCGTGGAGATAATCGCTTTTCCAGCCCCCATGGCATAGGCCAGGGTTCCGGAGGTAATCTGCTCCTTGTTCAGGTAGGGGGTTATGTAGATGTCGGCGCAGATCAGGAATTCACACAGTTTTTCCAGGCTCACGAAGCGGTTGTGAAAGATGAGGTTCTTTTCGATACCAAGTCGTCTGGCCCTCTGCTGGAGTGAAATGCGGTAGGATTCTCCTGATTCCCTTTTCACATGGGGATGTGTCGCCCCGAGTATGAGATATACCGTTTCCGGATAGCGGTCGATGACTTCGGGCAGTGCGTCGATAACGTGTTCAACTCCTTTCCCCGGGTGTAGGAGGCCGAACGTAAGGATTACCTTCTTTCCCTCAACACCGAAATGGTCTTTGTAGTAGCTGGGATCGATAAACGGAGTGTCAGGAATTCCGTGAGGGATGAATACGATTCTATCCTCGTCGACCGAATACCGGGACTTGATCATCTCAACGGCCATTTTGCTCATGACAATGAATCTGTTTGAAATGCGGAGCAGTTCCTTCATTACGGCTTTTTCCCCGTGATCGGGATCCTGGAGAACCGTGTGCAGCGTCGTAACCACTGGCATATGCAGGTTTTTCAGCAGTGCCAGCACATGACTACCGTTATTACCGCCGAATATTCCGAACTCGTGTTGCAGGCAAACCAGTTCAACACGGTTCATATTGAGGAAATCGGCGGCAAGCTGATACTCCTGCAATTTGTTCTGGTAGACTTCAAAACGGACCTGTTTTGGATAATCGTAGCCCTTGTGGGTATCGTTCATTGCGACAGACCAATAGTCTATTCCTGGAGACTCTGCAGCCAGTGCGTGCAGAAGGTCCGAGGTAAATGTTGCGATACCACACTGCCTCGGAAGATAGTTGCCGACAAGGGTGACAACATTCGATCTGTTGTCGTGTTTTCGTGGATACAGTTCTACGGCCATATGGGTGCTCTTTTCCGTATTTCACACAGCTCTGTGTTTCACACTGTATTACAAAAAGATAACTGACGAATAGAATTTATGTAGATTCAAATAATAAAGCAAATAGAAATCTGCTGTTAGTGCGGTTTTGTCACGAATCGGATGACAAAAAAACCCGTTGATTACCTTGTTCTATTTTCTGCGGGTAAATTGCGGGAAAACCGCTGAGATTTCCGTTCCGTAATATGCACTGTGTTTCATGAGGGATATGGATTAGTGCGGTTTTCTCATAGAATGCTGCAATCAGATTGCCATGCAATCAGATTGCATAGCAAGGGGTTTAAATGATGACTTGGCAGATGTAAAAAAAAGGTTGCGGTGAAAAAAACGCCAAAAGCCCCATTCCTTCGTAAAGGGATGGGTATTAAAGCCCCGTTACTTTCAGTTTGCTGTTGGTCATGAGAAACGGGGATTGAACCCCCTATTCCTGTGTGAGAAATGGGGGTTAGGGGTGCTGCTGTACGGCCTGTAATGAACCGTTTTTGGATTTTACTGAAGGCTAATAGTATATTTTGACGAGAAAAGCCGCTTTCCGGGATGACTGGAATATAAATGGCGTGGAGGCGGTCCGGATTCTTTTGAAGCGAGTATTTGCGAGAGGGGGGACTCGAACCCCCAAGCCCCAGGGCACTAGATCCTAAATCTAGCGTGTCTGCCAGTTCCACCACTCTCGCTTTATACAAGAAGAATCCTTCTTTATATAGAAGGATTCTTCTCTATCTGAGCCGTGGAGGAGTCGAACCTCCGACCCGCAGATTAAGAGTCTGCTGCTCTACCAGCTGAGCTAACGGCCCGTACGATTCTTAAAACGCGCCCGGCAGGATTCGAACCTGCGACCTTCGGATTCGAAGTCCACTGCTCTATCCACTGAGCTACGGACGCTTTTATATTAAAAGATAGATGGGTGAGCGACGGGACTTGAACCCGCAACATCAAGATCCACAATCTTGCGCTCTACCGATTGAACTACGCTCACCATGCGGTTGATTGTTACAATCACACCATGGGGACCGCGCCCGGGTGTCGAGCCTGCAGCAGCGTCGCCATATCGCGTCTGGCAGGACTCGAACCTGCGACCCACAACTTAGAAGGCTGTTGCTCTATCCACCTGAGCTACAGACGCATTGTCGGGATGGTGAGATTCGAACTCACGACTTCATGGTCCCAAACCATGCGCGCTAGCCAGGCTGCGCCACATCCCGTCCTCTTGCAAAATAAAAAGATATTATACAAGCATTCTAAAGTAAAGTGAAAAGTAAGTACAGAGCTATTTGACAGCCCTGTATTCATCTCTTCGGCTTTTACGGCCTGGAGTATGATACAGTAAACAGGCTGCTTCCCTCTCGTTATGGGTGAGAGACAGGAAGCAGGATGCAGTCCTCCGGTGAGAAGCTGATCCTCCTGGTCTCGCCTGTTGTGCAGAAGACCGCCTGGGAGAGTTTCACGGTGAACCGTGTTCCTTTTGCCTCGAGCTCGAGCAGGGTGCTGTCTCCGAGATATTCACAGCTCTTCACCTCGGCTTCGATGATATTCGCATCGGCCTCTCCTCTCACGAGTCTTGACCGCTCGGGGCGGAAAACAAGCGAGATCTTTTGACCTGCAGAAAGCTCGCTGCCGTCCCTTGCCAGAAAACGGCCGAATTCGGATTCAACCTCTGTGAACCCCCCCCTCCTGCCGAGGACCCGCGCCTCAATAGTGTTCGTAAGGCCCACGAATTCGGCGACAAAGAGGGTTTTGGGATTGTTGTAGATCTCCTGCGATGTGCCGGTCTGCTCTATGCTTCCGTTTTTCATCACTGCGATCCTGTCCGATATCGCGAAGGCCTCCTCCTGGTCATGTGTGACGTACACCGTGGTGAGGGCAAGCTTCTTCTGGATCCTGCGTATATCGGCCCTCAGCTCCTTCCTGAGCTTGGCATCGAGAGCAGAGAGCGGCTCGTCGAGGAGAAGTATCCGCGGGTTCGGTGCGAGCGCCCGGGCGAGCGCGACCCTCTGCTGCTCTCCGCCCGAGAGGCTCGTTATGGAGCGTCTTTCGAACCCTTCGAGATGGACGAGGTCGAGAAGCTCCTCTACCCTCCGTTCTATCCTGTCTCCCGTCCAGCCGTGCATCCTGAGACCGAAAGCGATGTTTCGGGCAACGTTCATATTGGGAAAGAGAGCATAGTCCTGGAACACGAGCCCCGCCTCTCTTTTGTATGGAGGGAGCATGTCCACCCTCGTCCCGCCGAGTATGATACTGCCGCTGTCCGGTCCTATGAATCCTGCGATGATATGGAGGGTCGTGGTCTTCCCGCACCCCGACGGACCGAGAAGCGTTATGAGCTTACCGTTCTCGATATCGAACGAGACGTCTATCTCGAAATCAGGGTAGCTCTTTTTTATGTTTTTAAGCGTAAGGCTCATCTATGTCACCTCGAATCCCATCTTATCTATCAGGAGAAAAACAATAAAGCACAGCAGCATGAGTATTGTCCCGAGCGCGCACGCGGCAAAGTAGTTGTACGAGCCTATGAGCCTGTATATGGCGATCGGTATAGTGGTGAGCCTCGGATTGTACAGCATGAGCGTCGCATTTATCTCACCGATAGAGATCGCAAAGGCGAAGGTAGCTCCGGCGATGATGCCTGACTTTATGAGCGGGAGCTCTACCGACCAGAATGTGCGCCACCGGTTTGCCCCGAGGCTCATCGCGGCCTTGATGATCGACGGGTTTATCTTCCTGAAAACGGCGCTCG